>Ga0207665_10000288_pt1 | contig 34995 bp, 25 predicted proteins | sample LARL112metaG_FD_184351 | JGI IMG/M metagenome (GOLD analysis project Ga0207665, IMG submission 184351) | Corn, switchgrass and miscanthus rhizosphere microbial communities from Kellogg Biological Station, Michigan, USA - LAR L11-2 metaG... | ecosystem: Host-associated > Plants > Roots >... | reverse complement strand
GGTCTGGAACCGTCGCCCTCGTCGCGCCCCCTGGGCACCCGGTCGAGGATCGGGTAGTAGCCCATCAGGAACTCGACCCCGCGCGCCGTGGCCGTATAGGTCTGGTAGACGGTTCCGTCCTGGAGCGTGAAGACGCTCACCGCTGCCGATAGGCCTGCAGCCTGGCCAGCGGGGCCTGGGAAACCAGCAAGAACGTAACGTCGCGGGCGTGCAGGTGCGGCAGCAGGCCGCCCAGGCTGTCGGCGATCGAGGAGTTGACCGGGCATCCCGCCGCATAGGTCGGCCCGAACATGAAGTGGTAGAACATGAGCTGAGAGCGGCCGTCGAACAGCTCGGCCAGGGTCGCAGGCCCGTCGTCGGTGTCGAACCGGTACTGTTTCTCGACCGCGACCCAGGGCAGCGCGCGACGCTGGCGCGCCAGCTCGTCTGCCACCCGGGTGTGTTCTTTCTCGCGTTGAAGCATTGCCTTACGGGCGGCCTCCCACCCCTGGCAGTCGACAATCTTGTGCTCTGTCATCGCGTCTGGTCTTCCCTGGGGGTGCGGTTGCGAGTCGGCGCCCCTGGCCGCGACACGCAATCGGCGTTCGTCCCGATGCGCATGCCGCGTCAGGCGGTACCTGCCCGAAGGCCGCGTGCTCGTGTTCGAGCGCTTCGCTGGGCGGCCTACTGATGTATAGACCCGCCGGACTCGGCGGAATCGCCGGGACACGACCCCACCGGGTCACCCACTGGGCTGGGTTGCCGTCCCGCGGGTTAGGGCCGCATCGAGCAGGGTGGCCGCGGCGGCGCGGGCCGCGGCGGCTGCGGCGGGGTCGTGGTCCATCCGCGCGGACTGCCCGCTGCCGTCGTAGAGCAGGTGCAGCTGCCGGGCCAGGACTTCGGGCTCGGGCGCGCCGGCCTGCGCGGCCAGCTCGGTCAGCAGCGCCCGCACCCAGCGGCGGTAGTCCTCGGCGGCCTGCTCGGCCAGGTCGCCGGGCTGGGATTCCGCGCTGGCCCGGGCAAACGCGCAACCGCGGTAGTCAGGCTGGGCGAACAGCTCCCCCTGGCCTTCGAACACGGCCAGCAGGCGCTCGCGCGGGATGTCGTAGCGGTCCACCGCCTGCATGATGCGCTGGGTGACGCTGGCGCGGCGGGTTTCCAGGTAAGCACGGACCAGCTCGTCCTTGCTGCCGAAGGTGTTGTACAGCGAGGCTTTGGCCACGCCGGCCTGCTCGATGATGCGGTCGATGCCGACCGTGTGCACGCCCTCGTCGTAGAACAGCTCGTTGGCGGCGGCCAGCAGCCGCTCGCGCGCCGATGGCCGGACTGCGCTCGCTTCCTTGACAGTCATGGGGATGGCCACCTTCCTAGACAGACCTGTCTATCCTATGTCCCGGGCCGGGGCGCGGCCAGGCTCCACGGCGCGGCCGGGGCGGTTCTTCAGCAGGCCGAACAGGGCCAGCGCGGCCAGCGCGATCACGGCGGCGCCGTAGTAGCGGGCGGCGTTGATCAGCCCTCCGCCGTGTACCACGCCGTACCCGGCCAGCACGGCGGGCACGCCCAGCCCGAGGTAGGACACCACGTAGAGCAGCGACACCAGGCCGGCTCGCTGGTGCGCCGCCGCCAGCGGAACCACCGTGCGAATGCTGCCTTGGAAGCCGCTGCCGAACCCGACGCCGGCGATCGTGGAGCCTGCGAAGAAGACCGCCGCGGACCCCAGGTTCACGGCCACGACGGTGACGGCCACACCGGCGATCAAGGCCAGGATGCCGATCAGCATCACCGTCCGGGCCTCGGCCCAGCGCAGCACGATGACCGCGACGACGGCCGAGGCGGCCAGCACGAACAGGCTCAGGCCGCCGAGCACCACCTCGTCCGAGCCGGTCAGAGCGTGTACCAGCGCCGGGCCGAGCGCGCCGTACAGCCCAGCCAGCGCCCACACCGCGAACAGCACGGGCACGGCAGCCAGTACCGGCGCCCGCAGCGCGCGCGGCAGGACGATCTCCGGCCGCAGGCTGGCCAGCGCCCCCGGTGCCCGGCTTACCGTCTCGCGCATCGCGGCGATGGCGGTCGCCTGCAGGGCGAGCACGCCGATCAGGGCCAGGTAGATGAGGTGAGTGGGGTCAGGCAAGAAGCGGACCGCCAGCGCGGACAAGATCGCGCCGCTCGCGGTGCCCATGCCCGGCGCTACGGCGTTGGCGAAGGTGCCGAGTTCGCGGTCCATGTCCAGCATGGCCGCGCCGATCGCGCCCAGAGCCGCGCCGGTGGACAGGCCCTGGACTATCCGGGCGGACAGCAGCGCGGGCACCCCGGCAGCGGTCGCGAAGATCACCAGCGAGCCCGCGTGCACGGCGATCGCGGTCAGCAGCACCGGCCGTCGCCCCACGTGGTCGGAGAGCCTGCCGAGGAACAGCAGGCCGGCCAGCACCGCCAGCGCGTACACCCCGAACACCACCGTGGTGGTGATCGGCGTGAAGTGCCATTTGGCCTGGTAGATCGCGTACAGCGGGGTGGGGGCGGCGGACGAGGCCAGGAGCGCCACGATCAGCGAGGCCAGCACAAACACGGCGGGCCGCCCGCTCAGCCGGCGGCCGCCGTGCCCGAGCAGCCGAGGCCGGCGCGCGAACGGGTCAGCCGGGAGGGCTGCGGCGGCTCCGCTGGCCGGGCGGCGGACCTGCAGGGCCTGGTCACTCGCGGGCCGCCCGGCCGGATGCGGCGCCAGCGCTGCCTCTGCGACGCCTGCTCTCGGTCCTGCCCCGTGGTGCATCGTCATGTCCGGAAACCCACCCTCATTGAGTAGACAGGTCTGTACAATCGACATAGTAGACAGACAGGTCTAATCAGTCAAGAGGGCGGCGCGGACCGCCGATTCGGCTACTGCCTGCCCGCGCCGGCTAACCGATGCCCGGCCACTCGCTCCCACGCCGCGCCGCCGAACCGCTTGACGAATGGGGAGCGTCGGGACGGGATGAGCCCTTCTGGGGTTTACCCATGTGGCGGCCACTTCGGTCGCATGCGGATCAGCCCGGAGCACACGACGATTGCATGGGGCCAGGTTAGGTACGGCCAACCTGGCATCCGGGATTGACGGCCGTGCCGGTTCGCGTCAAGCCTTGCGTCCCGGGCAGGGTCATCGTCCTGGCCCTGGATCGTGTCCCGCAGCCGCGGTCTGCGTGTTATCCGACCGCCATCGGGGTCGAAAAGGATATCCTGATGACTAATAAAACGCGTCATACACTAAGAATGCCGGAGCCTCCCGATATTGCGGAAGGCGTGAAACATATACCGGACAGGTCCAGGCCGCGGCGCATGCCGCAGTCGCAGCGGCCCTGCGCGAGCACGGCGCCACCGTCACCCATTACGGCGTGCTCGCCCTCCTGGATGAGCGGCCCGGGTTGTCCAACGCCGACCTGGCGCGCCGGGCGTTCGTCACCCCGCAGAGCATGAACCAGATACTGCGCGAACTGGAGGATAAGGTCTGGGTGATCCGCCGTCCTCATCCTGGCCACGGCCGCATCCCGCCAGCGGGCCTTACCCGGGACGGCCGCACTGTGCTCCGCGCCTGCCAGCAGGCGGCCGGCACCATCGAGGAGCAGATGCTCGCCGGGCTCAGCGCCGCTGACCGCGAGCGGCTGGTAGCGGCCCTGCGCCGACGCGCTCACGTAGCCAGGGCCGGACAGGGCGCCGCGCCAGGTCCCGGTTGGTCTCGACCGGCTGCCCGCAGATCGCTCTCACCGCATCCGCCCATGGTCAAAATACGCCGGCCGCGGGTACCTGCGCGGACCGTGATCGTCAGTAAAGCAGCGGGCAAGAATTCACGTCTGCTCTGCGTAGGCCTATTGTCCAGCCAACAGGAGATGTATGGTCCGGGCTAGCGCCATAAGCAGTCTCAGCGATCGACGTGGAGCCAGCGTGGCATCAGATACGGGCACGATGGCGGCCCACTCGGGGATGCTATGCGCACATCGTTTTCCGGATTCTCCGGGCCGAGGCCTGCATGGTGAGCAACCAACAAGTACCCAGTGAGGGAGAAGTGCATGCGTAGGATCTTGCGTCCACGGATCGCGCTACTGGCATTACTGTCACTGCCGGTGGCCTTGCTCAGCGTCACCGGAGGGGCGACGGCAGCCACCGCGAGTCACGCCACGGCCCGGGCGAGCGCCGTGACCACGTCCAGCCTCGGGACGTTCAAGCCAACCTTCGCCGGCCCGGCCGCGACCGGCTGCGCCGTCAACTGCAATCTGCTGACCGGCCCGCTCAACACGCCGTCCACCGCGGCCGCCGCACGCGGCCACGCGCTCACCGGCCCGCGACCCACCGCCGTGGCTCGCGCGCATGCTATGCCGAATCTCCGGCACCTGCGACTCTCGGCGGCCCAACGGCGCCGCGTGCTCACGCACAGCCCGTCTTTCCCGGTTCCGTCGGTGAGCTGTGTGCCGCTGGGCCGAGGCTGTGACACCATCAGTACCTCCAGGGGCGGCGCCACCAGCGTGAAGGGCCTGAACGCGGTCGACAGCGCTGAGCACACAACCAATATCTTCAATAACGTCGAGCCCCCGGACCAGGGTCTGTGCGCCGGCAACGGGTTCGTGGTCGAGACCAACAACATCGGCGAGATCCTGATCTTCAACACCGCTTTGCAGCGGAAGTCCGCGCCGATCTCGTTCGACACCATCATGGGACTCACCGGCAAGAACTGGAGCAGCGGCGGGGATCCGTCCTGCATCTACGACCCGGCCAACGGCGGGCACTTCTTCTTCACTCAGATCGTCTCGGCCAGCCCGAACTCCGCGGGCGGCGCGTTCACCGGCTGCTTCGCGGGCGTGGCCAACCAGTGCCTTGAGGGCATCGCGGTAACCGACGGTAACAACCCGTTCGGCCCCTACCACGTGTACTTCTCGCATGCTGATTACAACCCGGCCGAGCCGGGTTACCCGTCCCTGCTCAACGACTTCGCGAAGATCTCGGTGACCCGGGACGCCTTCCTGATGTTCTACGACGAGTTCCCGCTCCTCCCGTCGTCGCTGCCCGGCTTCGGCGGCGGCATCTTCAACGGGGCGCAGGAGTTCGCGTTCAACAAGTCTGCTCTCGAGCGCGGCCTGCCAGTCCGGGTGAATGGACACCCGAACCGCGCGGTCACGGTCGCGCGGGTGAACATGGGCCTGATCCGCACCCCGGACGGGACCTGCGCCCGCGACAATGTGCTGCGCCAGGGCGGCATCACCTGCTGGGTGGCGGTGATTCCGGCTCAGCCGGTCGCGGGCCGGTTCGACAACAGCCACGGCGGCACTGGGTTCATGATTGGCTCGCTGGACTTCTACGGGTTCGTCCCGCTGGCGACCTCTGGTGACAACCGGCTCGACGTGTGGGCGTGGACCGGGCTGTCGGCGCTCAACAGCAAGGGCTGCGCCACATGCAGCTCGGCCATCCGGTTCCAGGGCCAGCTGTTCTCCGGCGTCGACCGGTACTACGATCCGGAGACGGCCAACTTCGGCGGGATCTTCGCCCCGCAACGGAACGGCCCGATACCGCTGGGCGATCAGTGCGGAGCGGCCGGCCTGAGCGTGTTCGCCTCCTGCCCGTTGAACGGGCTCGCTACCAACGGCGACAACCTGACCCAGGCTTCGCAGGCGCAGGGCCAGATCTGGGCGGCCACCAGCACCCAGATTGCCCAGACCTACACCAGGGCCAACGCGGAGATCCACATGGGCGCGGTGTACTGGGTGGTCGGCACCAGGTCGTTCGACAAGACCGGCAGGTTCACGCTGACCAGCCAGGGCTACGTCTCGCCCAAGCATGAAGACCTGAGCATGCCGGCCATGGCCGCCACCCCCACGAGCGGGGGCAAGGCGATCATGCTGTTCACGCTGACCGGTAACGGCGGGCCGACCGGCGCCGACCACGGCGGTTTCTTCCCGAGTACCGCCTTCGGCCGGCTGACCAGCACCTCCGGCCGCCTGCTCAATTCCAGGGTCAACATCGCGGCTATGGGCCAGTCTCCGCAGGACGGCTTCAGCGAGTACCAGGGCTTCCCGGGCCCGACCCGTCCTCGCTGGGGCGACTACAGCTGGGGCCTGTTCGTGCCCGGCACCGGCGGGCGGATCTACTTCGCCAACGAGTACATCCAGTTCGCAAACTGCACCGGGGCGTCGTTCAACGTGAACAAGAACGCGACCTGTGGCGGAACCAGAAACGGCATATCCAACTGGGGAACCTCGGTCAACTTCGTCACCCCGTAAACACAATCCGCAGCTAGTAACGGATGCCGCACCTCGCCAGCCAGCGAGGTGCGGCATCCTAGGCTCGGGGGGTTGACGGCTCCCCGCAGCGGCCGGCGACCACCGGCCCGGAACCTTGCGTGATGTCCCAGCCCAGAGAGCTGGCAGCGGGCCCGGCTTAGCTATCAGCGGATCTCTCCTCCGCCCAGGATGGCCTGAACCGCCGGCGTCCCCCATGCGACCCCGCGACGTCGCCCGTGTCTCGTTATGGCTGTGCCTCTGGGCGGTTGGGTACCTGACTGTTAGCTTTGATTGAACAATCAGGCAGTTCGCGGGTGGCGGGAAGCAGCGTCCTGGTGGACGCCGTCCTGGGAGGGTTTCTGGTGATGGCTGGGCTACGTGAGCGTGCCGTGGCTGCGTCGGTTGCGATGCTGGTGACCGCGACCACCGTGCTGTCCGGGGCCGCGGTGGGATCCGGAGGCCGGGCCTGGGCCGGCTTAGCTCGGGCCAGGGCCTGGGCCGCTGACGCCGGGATAGCCGTAGCGGCTCAGCGTTCCCCGGCTCGGCCCGGCAGCAACCTGCTGCTGAATCCGGGCGCGGAGGCGGGCGCGGCGTCCGCGCGAGGCTGGGACAGCGTCACCATTCCCGGCTGGCAGATAGCCGGCGGCCTGCCGACGGTGGTGCGGTACGGCACGCCGGGCTTCCCGCGGGCGACCGGGCGGTGGCCGCTGGTGCGCGGCGGGCGGTTGTTCGCCGGCGGAACCGGGGGCACCGCGCGGCTGCGCCAGCTGGTCCGGCTGCGCCCGGCCGGCGACCAGCCAGCGGCCGCGCCGATGCGATATGCGTTGTCGGCCAGGCTGGGCGGCACCGGGCGGAGCCGGGCTTCGGTGCAGGTCGCGTTCGTGTCTGCCGCGGGCCGGGTGCTGGCGCGGCGCACGATCGGCCCGGTGGGCACGGTGACGGGCGGCCACGGGCTGGCCGACCGGGCCGCCGGCGGCGTTGTCCCGAAGCAGGCGGTCGGTGCGCGGGTCAGCCTGGTCCTGGCGACGTCGCTGACGAATTTCGACGGCCCATACTCTCCCTACCGGGGCTATGACCGGGCTGTCGCCGATGGCCTGCGGTTCAGCGTTTCGGCTGCGGTCGGCCCCGCGCCCCGGCTGGTACCGCCGGCCGTGCGTGTGCCCCGCTACCAGCATGTGTTCCTGTTCTATTTCGAGAATCAGGACTTCCGCTCGGTCATCGGCAACACGAGGCAGGCTCCCTACCTCAACGGGCTCCTGCCCCGGGGCAGCCTGCTCGCCGACTCGTTCGCCGAAGAGCACCCCAGCGACGGGAACTACCTGGCCATGGCGGGCGGAAGCACGTTCGGTGTGCCGCCGACCAACCCGCTGGAAGCCAACCCGCGGTACACCATCGCCGCCCGGAACATCGGCGACCTGCTGGATGCCTCGCACCGCAGCTGGAAGGAATACCTGCAAAGCGCGAACGGGCCGTGTGACGACACGGTGCACGGCTACTACTGGAACGATGACCTGCCGATGACCTACTTCGGCGACGTCCGCGACCGCCCCGCCTACTGTTCGGCTCACATCCTCCCGCTGGAGGCACTGCCGGCCGACCTCGCCACCGCGGCCAGCACGCCGAGCTTCGCCTGGCTGGGGGCCAACGACTGCTCCGACATGGAGGGATGCGGGATCCGCGCCGGGGACCGGTTCCTGGCCGCCGAGCTCGGAGCGGTCATGCGCTCGCCGGCCTGGCGGACCCAGCGATCACTGGCCATCATCACCTTCGACGAAGACGCCTACAACCACGAACGCCCCGCCCAGCGGGTGCCCACCATCATCCTCGGCTCGGCAGGTGTCCGGCAGGGTTACGTGTCGCATGTCCGCTACACCCATTACAGCCTGCTCCGCACGATCGAGGCGGCACTCGGCGTCGGCACCCTGACCCGCAACGACCGCTACGCGCAGCCGGCGAACGATGTGTTCAGCCGGGGGCGAGCGCCGGGCGGTCCCGCGTGGCCTCCCGCTCCCGCGCCAGCCCGGGCACCGGGCCCCGCCGCGACTCCGCCCGGGCGCCCCGGAACAGTCGACCGCAGACCGGTACCCGGCACCGGCCCGCTGCCGGCCTACGCGCACCATCCGACAGCGTTCGTGGTCAACTACGGCTCGGGGACGGTGACCCCGGTCGACCTGGCGAGCAAGCGGGCCGGCGCGCCGATCAAGGTCGGCAAGGGTCCGCGCGCGATCGCGATCACGCCCGGCGGGCGGACCGCGTACGTGGCCAACTCCGGCTCGGGCACCGTGACACCGATCAGCACGGTCACCGGCCGCGCGGGCCGCCCGATCCGGGTGGGCCGCGACCCCCGCGCGATCGCGATCACACCGGGCGGACGGACCGCGTACGTGCTCGACTGGGGCAGTGCGGCGGTGACCCCGATCGACACCGCCACCGGCCGGGCAGAGTCGTCCATACCGGTGGGCAGCTATCCGTCCGCGATCGCGATCGGCGGGCACGGCGCCACCGCGTACGTCGCCTGCTACGGCTCGGACACCGTCACCCCGATCACGATCGCCACCGGACGCCCCGGCCGCGCCATCCCCGTCGGGCAGGCACCGGATGCCATCGCCGCAGCGCCCGGGGGGAAGACGGTCTACGCGGTCGGCGGGGACTCCGACACCCTCACCCCGATCACCGCCGGGACCGGGCACGCGGGGCCGGCTATCCCGGTCGGGTACTCGCCAGCGGCGATCACCGTCCCCCGCCGGGGGACGACCGCCTATGTGGTCAACACGATCTCCGGCAGCGTGACACCGGTCAGCACCCTGACCGGCCGGGCCGGGACACCCATCCCGGTGGGTATCTATGCCTACCCGCTGGCCATGGCGCTCACGCCGTCCGGTGACACCGCGGCCGTCGTCGGCACCTACGGGGGCCGGGTCATCCTGGTCAACACGCGCACTCGGCGGGTGACCGCCAAGATCACCGTGGGCCGGTATCCCCTGACCGTCGCCATCGCGCGGTAACTACAGGTCAGCAGATCGCCTCGGCGAGCAGCCTGGTCGCCGCGACGAGCTCGGACTCACTCGGCAGAGCGAAGCCGAGGAGGAGCGCCGGAGGAGACGGCACGTGGGTTGTGCAGTGGCGGTGGAGCTCATGGACGCCGACGCTGGACTGCCGGGCGCGCGTCGCCGTCGCGCGCTCATCGGCGCCGTCGGGGAGCCAGGCGAGCAGGTGCAGGCCGCCGGCGATGCCGCTGATGCGCACCTCGGGGAGATACCTGCCCAGCGCGCCGATCAGGACGTCCCGCTTCGCCCGGTAGTGCCGGCGCATCGAGCGCAGATGCCGCTCGAGCGCGGCGTCCTCGATAAACCAGGCCATCGCGACCTGGTCGAGCGTCGGCGGTGTCATCCCGGTGACCAGCAACACGTTCTCTACGTCATCGATCAGGTACGAGGGAGGGACGACCCAGGCGATACGCAACGCGGGGGCGAGCGTCTTGCTCGTCGTCCCCATGAACGCGACCAGGTCGGGCGCCAGGCCCTGGAGGGAGGCCATCGGATGCCGGCCGAACCGGTACTCGACGTCGTAGTCGTCCTCGACGATCAGCGCCTGGCGCTCGCGCGCCCAGGCGATCAGGGCCGAGCGGCGCTCTGCCGTCATGACCACCCCGGTCGGATAGTGGTGCGCCGGCGTCGTCACCACCGCGTCGACATCGGCGGCGGCGAGATCCTCGACGACCAGTCCGTTGGCGTCCACCCGCACCGGGACCGCCTCGAGACCGGCCAGTTCGACCGTGAGCGTCTGCCAGCGCCAGCCAGGATCCTCGATCGCGACCCGACGCGCACCGCGGTTCCGCAGAACGTGCCAGAGCACGGTCAGCGCCTGCGACGTCGAACAGCAGATCACGGCGTGCTCGGGCTCCACGGCCACCCCGCGCATCCGGGCCAGGTATCCGGCCACGGCGTTCCTGAGCTCGGGAACGCCGCGGTGGTCGGGATAGGTCAGCCGGCGATCGGGCAGGTCACGGAGCGCGCGCACCAGCGTGGCCTTCCAGCGTGCGCGCGGGAAGGCGTGGAAGTCAGCCTGCCCGGGCCTCAGGTCGTACCGGAATGCCCGGGGCGTGCTCACCTGCCGCCGCTGCGGAGTTTCCGACGTCGGCACTTCGGCGACGCGGGTGCCCGATCCGCGTTTCGCCCACAGGTAACCCTCGGCGGCCAGCTGAGAGTAGCTATCGACCACCACACCACGCGATACGCCGAGCTCGTCGGCCAGATCCCGGCTTGGCGGCAACACCGACCCTGGTCCCAGCCGGCCGGAACGAATCGCCACCCGGAGCACGTCTTCGAGCTGGCGGCCAATCGGGACGCCGGCCTTGAACTCGATCTCCACGTCCACGCCCAGAAGCTACCCCAGCCGGGTCCGCAAGTCAGTTGCGCATCAGCGTCCCAATCACCCGAACGGGCCCCGGGTGCGGCTGAGCTGTTCCAGCGCGTGGCTCAGATCGGCCGGGGACACGATCCCGGCCAGGTGGCCGTCGGCGAATACCAGCGCCCGGTTATCCGAGCAGGCGTGCAGGCGGGGCAGCACGTCCGCGGCCGGCTCGTCCGGGGCGGCGCGGGCGACCTCGGACAGCGGGCAGGCGACATCGCCCAGCGTGGTCCGGTCCCGCTCGGCCGCGGGTACCTGGCTGGCCCGATGCACGGTGACCAGGCCAATCGTCTGGCCGTCGGCTACCACCGGGAAAGCGGAGTGCCGGTGCCGGGGCAGGTAGTCATCGAGGAACTCGGCGACCGTGGACGTCGCAGGCACGGTCACCGGATCGGGGGTCATGATCTGCCGCACGGGCACCGTGCGCAGCTGGGACTGGAGCACCGCCTGCTGGCCTTCCGAGGTGGCCGCGCTGATCAGGAACCAGCCGATGAGGGCGAACCAGATCCAGTTGTAATCGCGGCGCGCCAGGACCAGGTACGCCGCCAGCACGACCAGGATCCACCCGAACACCTGCCCGGACCGGGCGGACCATACCGCGGCCTTGAGCTTGTCCCCGGTGATCCGCCACAGGACCGCCCGCAGCAGCCGCCCGCCGTCCAGCGGCGCGGCCGGGATCACGTTGAACACCGCGAGGATGATGTTGATGCCACCGAGCCAGGCCAGCGCGGCCACCAGCACTCCGCGTACCCCCGCCGCGTGCAGCAGCCAGGCCACCAGCCAGAATGCCCCGCCCAGGATCAGGCTCACCAGCGGCCCGACCCCCGCGACGCGAACCTCCGCCCCGGGGCTGCGGACCTCGCCCTGCAGCCGGGACACCCCGCCGAGCAACCACAGCGTGATGTCCTCCACCTCGAGCCCGTTGCGCCGGGCCACGAGCGAATGGGCCAGCTCGTGCGCGAGCAGCGACCCGATGTAAGCGATCGCGGTCAGCACGCCGGCCACGATGTACTCCGCCTCCGGGTGCCGCGGGGCAGCAGCGGGAAACTCGCCGGCCGCGAGCCCGTAGGCCAGCAGCGCCACGATGAGCAGCACGCTCCAGTTCACGCCGATCCGTATGCCGGCGATCCGGCCCAGGCTGAAGCTCTGTCCCATGACATCTCTCCCGGCGCGCGTGTGCCGTTCTCATACCCGGCCTGCCGCCGCCGCAGCACCCGGATATTTGAGTGAGAGTACGGGGTGATGATCCGTATGCTGGCCCGATGGCGGTGATCGACTCCGAGGCTGTCCTGATCACCGGGGTCTACGGCTCGGGGAAGAGTACGGTCGCCGTCGAGATCACCTACCTCCTGGAACAGCGCCGTCAGCCGTACGCTCTGCTGGATCTTGACTTCCTGGGCTGGGGCGTGAACTACTCCGACGACGACTCGGCCGGGCCCGCCCTGATGCTGCGCAACCTGGCGGCCGTGGTGTCGAACTACCGCGAGGCGGGGATCAGCGTTTTCGTCTTAGCCCACTTCGTCCGGGACCAGGGCGCGCTGCGCGGTATCCGGGAGGCGGTCGGAGTGCCGCTGCGGGTCGTTCGCCTGGCGGTGCCGCTGCCGGAGATCGCACAGCGGCTGGCCGCCGACGTAACCGCCGAACGGCGGGAGGACCTGCGGGAAGCGGGCCGGCAGATAGCAGCCGGCGAAGGCGTCGGGCTCGAAGACGCGATGGTGGCCAACGACCGTCCGGTCGCGGTCGTGGCGCGTCAGGTCATGAGCTGGCTTGGCTGGGTGTGAACGATGCCGACCGGGCCCTCCTGTGTCACCGACGACGGGCGCCGGTATCTGCGGCGGGGTCTGGGAGCGTGATGGACGAAACGACGGCGTGTGCCTACCTGGACCGTATCGGGGCCCAGCGGCCCGGGGTCCTCGACGAGGCAACCCTGCGCGGCTTGCACCGTGCCCACCTGATGACCGTGCCGTTCGAGAACCTGAGCATCCACCTAAACGAGCCGATCTCCCTGGCGGAGGCCGACCTGATCACCAAGATCATCGCGAGGCGGCGGGGCGGATTCTGCTACGAGCTCAACGGCGCCTTCGGGCTCTTGCTGGAGGCCCTCGGCGCCGATGTGGTGCGGGTCGCGGCGCGGGTCTACGGCGATGGGCGGCTCGGGCCGCCTTTTGACCATCTTGCCCTGATCGTGGACCTGCCCGGTAACAGCGGCCCGTGGCTGGCCGACGTGGGCTTCGGCAGCCACAGCACCTACCCGCTGCGTCTTGACCTCGGGCCGCGGCAGGACGACCCGGCCGGCGCGTTCACGCTGGCCGATGCCGGGGCCGGTGATGTGGACGTGCTCAAGGACGGACAGCCGCAGTACCGGATAGAGCGCCGGGAGCGCTCCCTGGAGGACTTCGTCCCGACCTGCTGGTGGCAGCAGACCTCGCCGGCCTCTCATTTCACCCAGGGCACGATCTGCTCCCGGCTCACCGAAGCCGGCAGAATCTCGGTCAGCGGCCGTACGCTGATCCGGACCACCGGCCGATCGCGCACCGAAGAGCAGCTGGACACCGACGACGCCGTGCTAACCGCCTACCGCGACCACTTCGGAATCGTCCTGGACCAGGTCCCCGTCGTGACGTCCGCCTAGCTCGCCGGCGACCCTCAGCAGAGGCTCCTAGCGTTCCCGGCTGGCCTAGGGCGGCACGCCGGAGGGGAGCCTGGTGTATTCGGTGCGCGAATCGACTTGCTTTCCAGCCAGCAGCCGGACGACCGAGATCCCCGCGCAGCACGTGATGCGCCCGGCGCAGGCGTTGGCAGGCTGCGCCCCCGGAGCCGTCGTGGTGGCCTGCCATCGCGTCACGACGAGGTCATCCTCGGCGATCTGATCCTCGATCTTGATGTGCAGGCTCGGATGGTCGCGGCGGTGGCTCGACACGAGCCGGCGCACGCCCTCCGGTCCGCTCACCGCCGCTGCGGCGCACGGCACGTGGCCTAGGTAGTCGGCGGCCACCAGCTCGTCGATCAGCTCCAGCCGTCCTTCGTTGATTACGGCCTCGAAGAACAGCCTGACTTTGAGCTTGTTGAGCTCGCTGACGCTCTTCACGCGGGCCATGATTCCGGCGCCGATATCGGCGCTGCAAGGGAGGATCCCCGAGGGTTTCCCCCCGGGTTTTGCCCCGGCGATGCCGCAGGCCTGCCGTGTATCGTCGGGTTTGTGCAGTTCATCGGGGGGAAAGCCCTGCTGGAGCGCGAACTCGAGCTCAAGACGCTGGCCGAGGGATTGGATCGCGCCTGTGCCGGAGACGGGACGATGCTCCTGGTCCAGGGACCGCCCGGGGTGGGCAAGACGGTGCTGGCACGCGAGGCCCGCGCGACGGCCGGGCGCACCCGGATGCTGGCGCTCGAGGCCAGGGGCTCCGAGCTCGAGCAGCCGTTCGCGTTCGGTGTCGTGCGCCAGCTGCTGGAACCGGTGGTCAGCAGGGAACCCGACCGCGACGGTCTTTTCGCAGGCGGCGCCGGGCCGGCCGCGCGGCTGTTCGAGCCCGACGAGCGACGCGCGCTCGGCGCTGATGTCGGCTTCGAGGCCCTGCACAGCCTGTACTGGCTCGTGGTGAACATCGCCGACCAGGCGCCCGTGCTCGTGCTGGTCGACGACTGCCATTGGGCCGACCGGGAATCGCTGCGATTCCTGGCTTACCTGGCCCAGCGCATTGAGGGGCTTCCGGTCGCGATGCTGCTCACCGGGCGCCCACCGGATCCTGCGCCGGACGAGGCGGGGTCGCTGTGGGCGCAGCTGGCCTCGCGGCCGTCCGGCGTCGCGCTGTATCCACGGCCGCTGAGCCAGCATGCCGCGGTGGCCGTGGCCCGGGAGCGCCTGGGCGCGGAGGCAGCCGAGGAGTTCTGCCGGGCTTGTCACACGGCCACCGGGGGCAACCCCCTTTTCCTCCGGGAGCTATTGAGCGCGCTGAACGCTGCGGGGGTGGCGCCGACAGCGGCCGCGGCGAGCGAGGTGCAGGTGGTGGGGCCGGCCGCGGTGAGCCGTTTCGTCTTGCACCGGCTGGCCGCGCTCGGGCCGACGGCGACGGAACTGGCCCGAGCGGTCTCCGTGCTCGGAGACCACAGCGACCTGTCGCTGGCCGGCCGCGTGTCCGGCCTGAGCGAGGCCGCGGCCCGGGACGCGGCCGACGACCTGGTCCGGGCCGACATCTTCACCCGCGCCGAGCGGCTGGGCTTCGTGCACCCGATCGTGCGCGCGGCGTTGTATGAGGACCTCGCGCCCGGCGAGCGCCAGGCGCGGCACGCCGCGGCGGCCGAGGCGCTGGCCCGCGAGGGTGCTTCGGCGGAGCGGATCAGCGCCCACCTGCTGCTGACTCCCCCGACCGCGGACCAGCACCGGATTAACGTGCTGCGATCGGCTGCCGCCGACGCGGCGCACCGGGGCGCTCCGCGAGCGGCGGCCACGTACCTGCGGCGGGCGCTGGCCGAGTCCCCCGCCGAGCAGGAGCGCGCGGAGATCCTGGGCGAACTGGGCCGGTGTGAGGTGGCCACCATGCAGTTCGAGGCGGCCGAGGAACACCTGCGCGCGGCGCTGGCTTCGGACGCCACGCTGAACACCCGGGCCGTCGCGGCGTTCTGGCTGGGGCGGTGCGCGATCGTATCGGGCGGCGGCCCGGCCCGGGCCGCGGCCGACGCGCTGGCGTCGCTGGCCGGTGAGTTGTGGCCGGTCGATCCCGAGCGCTCACTCGAACTCGGTGCCGAGCTGCTGTCGGTCACCACGGCTTTCTCGTCACTGCGTCCCGGCCTCCCCGCCCAACTGCGGCGCTTCCAAGACCAGGCCCGGGGCCACCCCGGTTTCGAGGCCGTCGGGAGAATCCACAGCGCTTATGAGCAGCTTTTGCGTGGAGAGCCTGCCGCGGCCCCGACGCAAGAGGTGGAGCAGGCGCTCGCGACTGGCCTGCCGCCCAGCGCGCAGTCCAACGCCGCGCTGCTGGCACTGCTGGCTCTGCGGCTCGGCGAGCGGTATGAGCTGGCTACCCGGCTGCTGGACGCCGCGCTGGAACGTGCCCGCGACGAAGGTCACGCGACCAGGCAGGGCATCCTGCACGCGCAGCGCGCCGTAATCGCGCTCGCGCAGGGCTCGCTGCACGATGCGCAGGCCGAGGCCGATACCGGGCTGCTGCTGGTGGAGAAGTCGCATTTCACCGCGCTACTGCTCGTCGCGGTGGCGATCAGCGTGCAGGTCGAGCGCGGAGCGCTGGATGCCGCGACCGATCTGGCCCAAGCCGGCGAGGAGCTCGGAATTGTCAACCGCGCTCACGTAACCAGCTTCATGACCGCGCGCGGGCGGCTGCGGATCGCCCAGGGCCGCCTTGAGGAAGGCGTCGCGGACCTGCTGTGGTGCGGCCAGCGGCGTGCGGCGCGAGGGCTGGGCTGGCCTAGCGACTGGAAGGCATACGCGGCCCCGGCGCTGGCTGCACTGGGCGATACACGGCTGGCCACGAGGCTCGCGCGTGAGCAGCTGGCGGCAGCCCGGCGGGTCGGTGTGGCAGGGGCGCTGGGAATGTCACTGCGCGCCGCTGCCGCGGTGGCCGGCGGGGAGGAGGGGCAGGCGCTGCTCCGCGAGGCGGTCTCGGTGCTCGAGCACAGCTCCGCGCGGCTGGAGCTGGCGCACGTGCTCGCCGACCTAGCCGCCGAGCTGGGCCGCTCCGGCCGGCGGACGGAAGGCCGGGACGCCGCGCGCCGGGCGGTCAAGCTGGCCGGCCAGTGCGGTGCCATCGCGCTGGCGGAAACCGCGATGGCCGAGCTGCACGCCGGGCCCGGTCGCCGCGCGCGGATGGAGCTGACCGGGCCGAGCGCGCTGACCGCGGCGGAGTGGCGGGTGTGCCGCCAGGCGGCCCAGGGGCAGACCAACCGCGAGGTCGCGCAGACGCTGTTCGTGACCGAGAAGACGGTCGAGCGCCACCTCAGCAGCGCGTACCAGAAGCTGGGCATACGCTCCCGCTTCCAGCTCGCGGTGGCCATCGCCGAGTAGGCCCCCGGAGGGTTGCGCCGCCCGCGCAAGCGTTGCGCCGCGGCCGTTCGGGAAAAGCGCCGCGCAAAAAGCGTAGGGGAAACACGCGGGATCTCCCTCTTGTGACCGGTTACCGCCGCCGGGCACGTTGGCGTCAGGCCCGGTCAAACTGCGGTGACACCGCTGAGGAAGAGAAGGAAGCCCGGTCATGACAGGTGTGCTCTACCGGCTGGCGCGGTTCTGCGTCCGGCACCGTTTCGCGGTTCTCACCGTCTGGCTGCTGGCGACGGTCGCGCTGGTCGCGGCGTCGCACAGCCTCGGTGACAACACCAACGACAACCTGACGCTGCCGGGAACCAACAGCCAGCGCGCCACCGACACGCTCAGCAAGTCGTTCCCCGACCAGTCCAACGGGACCAGTCCGATCGTCCTGCACGTCAGCAGCGGGAAACTGACCGACTCCAAGTACGCGTCGGCGGTCAACCAGTCCGCGGCCGACGTGGCCAAGGCGCCGGACGTGGCCTCGGTGGTCAACCCGCTCACGTCGCAGGGCGCCTCCGCGCTGAGCAAGAACCAGCAGACCGGCTATCTCTCGGTAACCCTGTCGGTCAGCCCGGGGTCGATGTCCGTCGCTGACGCGCAGAACATCATCGACGCGGCGTCCAAGCCCGCTCAGGCGGCCGGGATCGAGGTGCAGACCGGCGGCCAGCTCGGGCAGAAGGTGTCCAACCCGGCCACCGAGTCCAGCGAGCTGATCGGGATCCTCGCGGCGGCGGTGATCCTCACGCTGACGTTCGGGACCGTGGTGGCGATGCTGATGCCGATCCTGACCGCGATCCTGGGGCTGGCCTCGACGCTGTCGGTCATCACGATACTCAGCCACGTGCTCACGGTGCCCACGGTGGCGCCGACCCTGGCCACGATGATCGGGCTCGGCGTCGGCATCGACTACGCGCTGTTCATCGTGACCCGGCACTTCCGCGGCATGAAAGACGGCCTGGAGCTGCACGAGTCGATCGCCCGGGCCGCCGCGACGTCCGGAGGCGCGGTGGCATTCGCCGGCGGGACGGTGACGATCGCGCTGGCGTCACTCGCGGTGGCCGGGATCCCGCTGGTGGCCACGATGGGCTTCATGGCCGCGATCGCGGTCGTTGTCGCGGTCCTCGCGGCGCTGACCCTGCTGCCGGCCGCGCTCGCGATCATCGGACCGCGGATCAACTCGCTGCGGGTCCACCACAGCCATCCGGGAGCTCAGCCGAAGCAGGGCCTGTGGGCGCGGTGGGCGTCGGGCGTGGCCAGGCACCCGGTGGTCGCGTCGGTGGCCGCCCTGGCCATCCTGATCCCGCTGGCCATCCCGGTGCTGTCGCTCACCCTGGGGCAGCAGGACGTCGCCGCGATGTCCAAGTCCACCACGGTGCGCCAGGCCTACGACCAGATATCGCAGAACTTCGGGCCCGGGGTGAACGGTCCGCTGCTGATCGCGGTCAAGCTCGGCTCCCCCGCGCAAGCCGCCTCCTCCAGCGGCTCGTCCGGTTCCTCCGGCTCGTCCGGTTCCTCCGGCTCCTCGGGTTCCTCCGGCTCGTCCGGTTCCTCCGGCTCCTCGGGCTCCTCTGGCTCCTCGGGTTCCTCAGCGTCGGCGGGCAGCGACCCGCGCGCCACCGACCCGCGGCTGCAGACGCTGGAGAAAGACGTCTCGCAGACCCCGGGCGTCCTGACGGTCACGCCGGTCCAGATCGACAAGGCCGGGACCACCGCGTACTTCAACGCGATCGCCAAGACCGGCCCGGCCGAGCAGGCCACGACGGACCTGGTCAACCAGCTGCGGTCCAGCGTGATCCCCGCAGCCGAGAAGGGCACGAACATGACCGCCTACGTGGGCGGCAGCACGGCCAGCTATGTCGATCTCGCCTCGGAAATCTCCAGCAAGCTGCTGCTCCAGATCCTGGTCGTGATCGCACTCAGCTTCCTGCTGCTGATGCTCGCGTTCCGCACGGTCTTGATCCCGGCCCAGGCCGCCGTCATGAACCTGCTCTCGATCGGCGCCGCATATGGCGTGCTGACCGCGCTGTTCCAGTGGGGATGGCTGCACAGCTCGATCGGCCTGGAAAGCGCCGTGCCGATCGTCTCCTACGTGCCGCTGCTCATGTTCGCGATCCTGTTCGGGCTGTCCATGGACTACGAGGTGTTCCTGGTCAGCCAAATCAAGGAACATGCCGACGCGGGCGAGGACGCCAGGCGCTCGGTCGTCGGCGGGCTGGTCACCAGCGGGCGCGTGATCACCGCCGCGGCGACGATCATGGTGTTCGTGTTCGGCAGCTTCGTCCTCAACGGCGATCCGACCGTCAAGCAGTTCGGCATCGGCCTGGCCGTCGCCGTGATCCTCGATGCCACCGTGGTCCGCTGCCTGCTCGTGCCGGCGCGGATGGCCAGGCTGGGCAAGTGGAACTGGTACCTGCCCCGCTGGCTCGACCGGATCCTGCCGCACATCAGCATCGAGGGCGCCGAATACTTCAAGGCCCGTGACGAGCACCCGGCCGTGAAGCAGGTCCAGTACTCCGGCCCCGGGCCTTCCGCCGGCAGCTAACGACAAGGGGGAGGGAGAACCTGCCGGCCGCGCCGACTCCGTCGCGGCCGGCAGGTAGTGTTAGGTGCTGTGTTACGGGCGGGCGGCCGGAGGCCGGGACCCACGGGGTGACGGCGTGTCCACGGTGGACGAGATCCGAGCCCAGGCGCAGGAGGTAGCGGCCGGCTGGGCGCCGCCGGATGCGCCGGAATCCTGGCAGCTGACGGCGGCGTTGTTCAGGGTGATCGCAGCGCACGAGGCGCTGCTGCAGCGACTGGCGGAGCTGCCGTCGGATCGCCTGCCCGCGCTGCTGGCCAGCGCGGCGGTCTCTTTCCTGGTACGCCGGGACAGGCCGATGCCATTGGCGGGCTACTTCCCGGAGCCCGGGAGGCCGCAGCCCGGATTCGACGCCGGTTTCTTCCCGGCGGCCCGGTCGTTCGTATCGGCCCGGCTGGACGATGTCTCGGCCATCTGCCGGGCGCGGCGCTACCAGATGAACGAGGTGGCCCGGTGCGCTCAGATCGCGCTGGGCATCGCGGCCACCGCCTCGACCGAAGCGCCGGTCGCGCTGGTCGACCTGGGCACGGGGGCGGGGCTGGGGCTGCAACTGGACCGGTACCGGTACCTGGTCGGAACCCGCTCATCCGGGCCGCGGGCCGCGGCGCTGACCCTCAGCTGCGAGGCACGCGGATCTCACCTCCTGCCGCGGGCCGGGCTTCCGCCCATCACCGAACGGGCCGGGATCGACGTCAGCCCCATCGACCTGGAAGACGGCAAGGCCCGGGCGTGGGTGCAGGCGTGCGCGCCGCCGGAAGCGTCCGCGCTGGCCCGGCTGGATGCGGCCGTCGAGACGGCCCGGCTGCACCCTGTCAACGTCATTCCCGGCGACGTGGTGGACGTGCTGCCCGGCGTTCTGGACAGCTTTCCGGCGGGCCGTGAGGTCATCGTGACCGACGCCTACCTGGCGGTGTTCCTGCCGCCCGAACGGCGCGCGCGGCTGGTCGGCATCCTGGCCGCGGCGGGCCGCGGCCGGCGGGTGACCTGGCTGTCGCTCGACCCCCTGGTCCCGCTCGGGCCCTCGGGACGCGACAGCGTGCAAGGCCTGGCGCTGCCCGCGCAACTGGTTCGCGACTACCAGCGCCACGGCGTCTTCGCCGCGCTCGGCGCCCGCACCTTCGATCACGGCACGGAATCCGGCCGGCTGCTCGCCCGGGCGCACCCCTCCGGCCAGTGGATCGAATGGCTCAGCCCAGACGCAGCGTGATCGGGCGGCCCGGCCTTGGCGGGGTCGCTAGGCCACCGCCGGGTCAGCGTGCGCCGCGGGGGCCCGGGTCAGGGCGGTCAAGGCGTCGGCGTGCGCTTGAACATCGGCCTCGCCGGTCAGCGAGCGCTGCGCGACGAACCCCAGGGAGGTCGACAGGATCCCGCTCAGCGCCCGTTGCCCGCTTTCACCAGGCCGTTTTCGTAGGCGTAGACGACCGCCTGGACCCGGTCGCGGAGATCCAGCTTGGCCAGGATGCGCCCCACGTGGGTCTTGACCGTGGCCTCGGAGAGGAACAGCTTCCCGGCGAGCTCGGCGTTGGACAGCCCCTGCGCGACCAGGACCAGGACCTCACGCTCCCGCCCGGTCAGCCCGGTCAGCTCGGCGGGCGCCGGGCCGCCGCCCGGCAGCAGGTGGGCGAACTGGTCAATCAGCCGCCGGGTCGTCGAGGGAGCGACCACCGAGTCGCCGGAGTGCACGGCCCGGATCGCGAACAGCAGCTCCTCGGGCGGGACGTCTTTGAGCAGGAAGCCGCTCGCGCCGGCCTTGAGTGCGGCGAAGGCGTACTCGTCAAGGTCGAAGGTGGTGAGCATGAGGATGCGCGGCCGCTCCCCCGCGGTCCGGATCCGCCGCGTCGCCTCCACCCCGTCCAGCCGCGGCATCCGGGCGTCCATCACCATCACGTCGCAGGTGAACCGGCGGGCCAGCTCGATCGCCGCCAGCCCGTCGCCGGCCTCGCCCACCACGGTCATGTCCGGCTGCGCGTCCAGCACCATCCGGAAGCCGGCCCGGACCAGCTCCTGGTCGTCCACCAGCCCGATCCTGATGTTCATGCCGCACCGCCGAACTGCCCGCGGGCCAGCGCGGGCGCGGCGGGGATCTGGGCGGTGACCTGGTACCCGCCGTCGGTCAGCGGCCCGGCGGTCATGGTCCCGCCGTACATCTCCACCCGCTCCCGCATCCCGGCCAGCCCGTGTCCGGCGCCGTCCCCGGCCGCCGGGGCGCCCCGGCCGTTGTCGCTGACCTGCACGACCAGCCCGTCATTGTCATAACGGAGGGTGATCGATGCGGCCGCGGCCAGGCCGGCGTGCTTGCGGGTGTTGGTCAGCGACTCCTGGACCACCCGGTAGGCGGCCAGCTCGGCGCCGTCGGCCAGCGGGTGCGGCGCGCCCTGCTGGGTCAGCGACACCGACATGCCCGCGGCCCGGGCCTGCTCGACCAGCTCCCGGAGCTGGCCGAGGCCGGGCTGGGGGGTCAGCTCGGTCCGGGCGTCGCCGGAGCGGAGCAGTCCGAGCAGCCGCCGCATCTCGGTCAGAGTCTGCCGTCCGGTCGCCGAGATGGCCGCCAGCGCCCGGCGGGCCCGTTCCGGGTTGCTGTCCAGCGCGTATCCGGCGCCGTCGGCCTGGACCACCATGACGCTGACGTGGTGAGCGATCACGTCGTGCAGTTCCCGGGCGATCCGGGCTCGCTCGGCCGCGGTGGCGATCTGGGCCTGGGCGTCGGCCTCCCGCTCGAGCCGGGCCGCGCGTTCCTCCAGCGCCGCGTAGTACGCACGCCGGTAGCGCATGGAGTCACCGAGCACCCAGGCGACCAGCGCGGTCCCGCAGAAGATCACCAGGGCTACGGCGATCTTCCGGTACAGGTCAAGGCCGTTCGTCCAGGCCAGCACCCCGACGATCGAGCCGACCAGGCAAATCCCCAGCCCGGCCAGCGATACCCGGCGCGGCCGGTAGGCCGCCAGCGTGTACAGCAGGACCGGGATGGCCAGGTCGGCCCCGCTCGGGCCCGAGGAGGAAGCGAGCTGAATCGCGCCCGCCACCACCGCGACGCTGAACGCGGCCTCCGGGTTCCGTCGTCGGAAGGCCACCGGGACGATCATGGCCAGCAGGAGCGGCAGCGCGACCAGGACCGGGCGGCCGTGACCGAATGCCGAGCCCGCGCCCAGCGCGGCCAGCAGCAACGCCAGCAGGCCGTCCACCAGCTGCGGGTGACGGCTCAGCCAGGCATAGACGGCTGACACGTCACCAGATTAACGGCGGCAACCCGCATCGGCCGTCGGCCGAGCGGCCGATGTCCATCCGCCTCAGGTAGCACGGTCAGGTCGACCGCGGGCCGCGCGGGTCATCCCCGAGTCTGGCGTAGATCACCTCGCTGGCCGACGCGGTGCCGCGCCATCCCGGACGACACTGGCCAGGCCGCCGGAAAACCCGGCGAAAACCGTGAGGAAGGAAAGCAGATGATCGAGGCACGGGGCCTGACCAAACGCTACGGCGGCACGCTCGCGGTGGACGGCCTGTCGTTTCGGGTCGAGCCCGGCAAAATCACCGGATTCCTGGGCCCGAACGGCGCGGGCAAGACCACGACGATGCGGCTGATCCTCGGGCTGGACCGGCCCACCGCGGGCCAGGTGACGATCAGCGGCAAGCCCTTCACGGCCAGCCGGGCCCCGATGCGCGAGGTGGGCGCGCTGCTGGACGCCAAGGCGGTGCACGGCGGCCGCAGCGCCTACCAGCACCTGCTCTGCCTGGCCCAGACCAACAACCTGCCCAGGCGGCGGGTGGATGAGGTCCTGGACCTGGTCGGGCTGGTCTCGGTGGCGGGCAAGCGAACCAATGGCTTCTCGCTGGGCATGGGCCAGCGGCTCGGCATCGCGGCCACGCTGCTCGGCGACCCGGCGATCCTGATGTTCGACGAGCCGGTGAACGGGCTGGACCCGGAGGGGATCCTCTGGATCCGCACGCTGATGAAACAGCTCGCCGCCGAGGGCCGGACCGTGTTCGTGTCCAGCCACCTGATGAGCGAGATGGAGCACACCGCCGATCACCTGATCGTGATCGGCAAGGGCAAGCTGATCGCCGACTGTCCGATGGCCGAGTTCATCGCGCGGAGCACGCGGCGCACGGTGCGGGTGCGTACCCCGGACCCGGCGCGGCTGGCCGCGCTGGTCACCGGGGACGGCGGGACGACCCGCGACGACGGCGACGGCGAGCTGATGGTGTCGGGCCTGACCGCGGAGCGGATCGGGGATCTCGCGTTCGAGAACGCGGTCCGGCTGCACGAGTTGGCCGCCGCGCAGGCCTCGCTGGAGCAGGCCTTCATGGAGCTGACCGGAGCGGCTGTCGAGTTCCGCGCCGCCGAACCACAGACCGACACGACCATCCTGACCGGAAGCGGGGTCTGACCATCATGGCCACAACATCAATGGTGCCGGTGACCGCCGGGCGCACGGTACTGCCCGGATCGGCGGGCAGGGCCAGCTTCGCCGGCGCGCTGCGCTCGGAATTCACCAAGATCCGGTCGGTGCGGTCCACGTACTGGACGCTGCTCGCGACGCTGGTCGTCGTGATCGGCATCGGCGCGCTGTTCAGCTACGGAGCGGCGCACAACTTCAGCCAGCTCCCCACGGCCGCCCAGGCCCACCAGCGAGCCCAGGAGATCGCGAACGCCACCGAGCGGAGCCTGTTCGGGCTGATCCTCGGCCAGCTCATCATCGCCGCGGCGGGCGCGCTGGCCATCACCTCGGAGTACACGACCGGGATGATCCGCACGTCGCTGTCGGTGCTGCCCAGGCGGGGCACCGTCTTCGCCGCCAAGGCGCTGGTGTTCGGCGTGATCGCGGTGGCCGCCGGGCTGGTCAGCTCGTTCGCGTCCTACTTCCTGGGCCAGGCGATCCTGTCCGGCCAGCACATCAACTCGACGCTCGGCCAGCCCGGCGTGCTGCGCGCGGTGATCGGCGGCGGGCTGTTCCTGGGCGTGTGCGGGCTGCTGTCCTTCGGCCTGGGCGCGCTGATCCGGCACACCGCCGGGGCGATCACCGCGTCGTTCGGGCTGCTGTTCGTGCTGGTCATCCTGGCCGGGTTCCTGCCCTCCAGCTGGGCGGTGCACGTGGACAAGTGGGTGCCGACCAACGCCGGCGGCGCGATCTGGGAGAAAGTGACCGGGGTGCACCCGTTCAGCCCGTGGACCGGCTTCGCCGTATTCTGCGGCTACGCCGCGCTCGCGCTCGCCGCGGGACTCTACCGGTTCCGCAATCGCGACGCGTAGCGAGCCATCATCGATTCCCAGACGCAAAGGCGGGGCAGATGGACCACGACCAGACGTTCGGCAGCCGGCCTCGGGAGCCGGTCAGGTTCCTGGTCTTCTCGGCGTCGTTGCGGCGGGGCTCGCTCAACTCCCAGCTGGCCGAGCTCGCGGCGACGTGCATCTCCGCCAACGGCGGGCAGGTCGATGTCGCGGCCATGCGCGACTTCGACGCCCCGTCCTATGACCAGGATGTCCAGCATGAGCAGGGTTTCCCGCCCGGGGCGGAGGAGTTCCGGCGGCGGCTGGAAGCCTGCCAGGGGTTCGTGGTGGCCGCACCGGAGTACAACGCCTCGATGCCCGGCGCGCTGAAGAACGCCATCGACTGGGTGTCGCGGTTCGCGCCGCAGCCGTTCAACGAGCGGCACGGGCTGCTGCTGTCGGCGTCGCCTTCCATGATTGGCGGCAACCGCGGGCTGTGGGCGCTCCGCGTGCCGCTCGAGCACCTCGGCGCGCGGGTGTATCCGGACATGTTCTCGCTGGCCCAGGCGCACCGGGCCTTCACCGCCGAGGGCCGGCTGGCCGACGAGCAGCTGCAGCAGCGGTTCGACACGAACATCATCAACTTCCTGGACCAGGTCGAGGCGTCCACGCACTACCCGTGCGTCAAGCGGGCCTGGGTGGAGTACCTGGGCGAGCACCCGGAGCCGGCCCTGGACCGGGTTGAGTAACCGGCTGGCCGCGCCCGGCACGAGACACGATGTAGCCGGGTGCGGTCAGTAGGGGGCGGACAGCGTATAGGTGCCGGCCCTGGGGGCGGTGAGGCTGGTCCACGCGCCGCGGCGGGCCAGCACACCGGAGCCGGTGCTGCGCAGCATCGGCGACCAGTGCACCCGCACGATCGTGGTGCCGGCCCGGCTCAGCCGCAGCGTGATCTGCGCCGGGGTCGTGCTGATGACGGTCCCCGGCGGGCTGGCCAGCGGATAGGTGCCGGCCACCCGGTACAGCCGCCAGAATGCGTCGCGCCATACCGGCACGAGCCAGGGCTGACCGTCCCGCACGAGGGTGGCTTCCGCGGCCGCGGCAGAGTCGGGGGTCGCGGCCGAGATGGCGACGTAGCGCACGGCGTTGTACCGCAGCCAGTCGTGGTACGCCACCGGCGTCAGCGTGCCGCCATAGAAAACCGGGTTGCGCTCGACGTCGATCTGCCGCTCCCACCCTCGCGCCAGCGGCACCGTAGCGGCCAGTTCCTGTGATTCCCAGTGGCCGTACTGCGGCACCGCTTCCACCCGGGCGGTGTCGGCGTGGATGGCCCGCAATTCCCGCACCAGGGCCTGCGTCTGGGGAGAGTAGGCCGGGGCGTTGCCCTGCGCCAGATCGGCGGCCGGCTGGGCGACCTGCCAGACCGCGGCGGCAGCCAGCGCGACCGCGAGCAGCCAGCGCGGCCTGCTGTAGGCCATCCCGATCAGCAGCGGACCGACCAGCAGTTCGCCCAGCCGCCCCACGTTGGAGCCAATCGGGGTGGGCACCGCCCAGGCAGCGATGACCCCGAGGCCGTAGATGGCCGCGCCGATCCGCACCAGCGGCCAGCGGCGCGGCACCAGCAGCGCGACTCCCGCGGCGGCCAGCAGCGGCGGCAGCCAGGCCTGGACCCCGATGGGCTGCACGCCGCCGGGAAACACGGCGGCCATGGCGGCCAGCGGCACCCCGGCCCCCAGGCCGACGGCCAGGCCCTCGCGCCAGCGGCCGGTCACCGCCAGGGCGGCGGCCACCACCACCAAGAACAGCGCGGCAACCGGGCTGAGCAGATAGCAGAGGACCGCCAGGCCCGCGGCCGCCAGCAGCCGGCCGCCGCCTGGCGGGCGGCGGTCGCCGACGACCACCACGCACCCTGCCGCGGCAGCCAGCCCCAGGGTGAAGGCGGCCCGGCCCGCCGACAACTCCGTCCACAGGGCCAGGCCCAGCCACACCGCGGCCAGGCGCGGACGCGGCACCTGACTGCGGGCCAGCAGCCACGCCAGCAGGCCGGCGGTCATCAGCACCGCGACCGCCATGGCCAGCCGGACGCCGGCCAGCGCGAGCAGATAGGGCGCCAGCAGCGAATAGCTGGCCGGATAGATCCCGCCGTACCAGCTGAAGATGTAGGCCGACCCGGGATAGACGCGCGCCCACCCGGCCCGCGCCACCGCCGCCGACAGGTCCGTGCCCACCCGCGGGAAGACGATGACCCATACGATCACGCCGACCGCGGTGACCAGCACGCTGATCACCGCCGGGTGACTGCACGCCCGCCACCAGCCGGGCCGCTCCCCCGGCGCGCGCCGCCACCGCATCGCCCGCAGGCCCAGGCCGGGCCATTCCCGACGGGCTGTTCCCGTCGCGGCTGCGGGATTCACGTCGACCGGGCTCACATCACTGTTTTAGCCTGCTCGTCCTGGAAGCCACGAGTCGCGTCCGGATGGTTGACGCCCCCTTGGGCAGACGTTGTGCGATCGCTGGTGGACGCGGGCCGGAGCAACTGTCTGGCGAAAGCGCTTGTGGGCGGCCCGGCAGGTCGCAATCATGTCATCGTCATGCCCACCAATGCGGATGGAGGCCCCCTTGCCCCGCATTAAGCTACGCCTCACGGCGCCGCCCATCGCTGCCCTCGCCCTGTCGGCGGCAGCGCTCGCGGGCGGCCCGGCAGGCTCCGCGGCGCTGGCCAGCAGCAGCCTGCCGACTCCCGTGCCCGCGGTTTCCGACTACCAGCTGCTGTCGTCAAGCACCACGCCACCGACAGAAAGTGACTGCTTCGCGGTTGGCCGGCGGTGCTTCACCCCGACCTCGATGCAGAACTCCTACAATCTCGCTCCGCTGTATGCGGCGGGCCACGAGGGGCAGGGAGTGACGATCGCGATCATCGACTCGTTCGGCAATCCGAACATGGCATCCGACCTGGCCAACTTCGACACCCAGATGGGCCTGCCGCACATGTGCGGCGAGCCGGGCCAGGCGTGCGGGAACGGGATCCCGACGTTCACGCACATGTACTGGAACGGCAAGACCGAGGTGAAGTCGCCGCCGCCGAAGAGCAGCGGCACCGGGCAGCAGGCCCGCGACGCCTGGACCTTGGAGACCGCCCTCGACGTCGAGTGGGCACACGCCATGGCCCCGGAGGCGAACATCCTCAACGTCACCACCAACCCGGCCGAGACTCAGGGAGTGCAGGGCCTCCCGGCCATGATGAACGCCGAGCAGTTCATCGTGGACAACCACCAGGCCACGGTCATCAGCCAGAGCTTCGGCGCGGTCGAGGAGGGCTTCCACGGCACGCAGTCGCTGCTGAACCTGCGGCACGCGTTCGTCTCCGCCGCCGCCAACGGTGTCACCGTGGTGGCCAGCTCGGGTGACGGCGGCACGGCCAACTCGGTGAAGTCACCACCGAAGAAGCCGCAGCTCGTTCCCTTCCCGACCGTCAACTGGCCGGCGTCCGACCCGCTGGTGACCGGTGTGGGCGGCACATACCTGTGCACCGACCCGGTGACCGGCACCGGAGTTGACTCGACCGACCCGCCGACCAACTGCGATGTCAGCCCGCCGGTCAGGGAGATCGGCTGGGTTGACGCGGGCGGCGGCTTCAGCCACGTCTTCGCCGCGCCCGGCTACCAGGCCAGCCTGCCGGCCGGATCCACCGCGATTGGCAGCATGCGCGGCGTCCCGGACGTGGCCTTCCAGGCCAGCTCGCGTACCGGCCCGCTGGTGTACGACACCGGCGCCGGCGCCGGTGGCTGGTTCATCGTCGGCGGAACGTCCTGCTCGGCGCCCCAGTTCTCAGGGCTGGTGGCAATCGCCGACCAGATCGCCGGGCACGGCCTGGGTCAGATCAACCCAACGCTGTACTCGTTGGCCAACAGCGCGAATTACAGCTCGGATTTCTTCGATGTGACCACCGGCAACAACCAGGCCAACCCCAGCATCCCGGGCTACCCCGCGACCAGCGGGTGGGACCCGGTGACCGGGCTTGGCACACCCAACGCCGCGAACCTGGTGCCCGCGCTGGCCGCAGGGTAGCGGTCCGGGTCCCGCGAGTAGCGGCATCGTTCGGGCCGGGAGCCGCGGTGGCTCCCGGCCCGAAGCCCCGCCGTGCGAGTACCACGCAGGCTGTCGGGAATGCCCGCGTCAGGGGGTCAGCCGGGTCCTCCGGCAGTTGGCGCACCTGAGGGGAACTGCTGGCCGCCGATGTCGGCCTGGCCGTGGGCGACCAGCCAGGCCAGCGCCTCGTGCATGGCGTCCAGCGAGTTGTACCGCGGCGCGTAGCCCAGCGTCTGCCGGGCCCGGGCAGTGCTCGCCGCGATGCTGCGGAACGTGTGCTCGCGGGTGGCCTCGGCGTGCTCGGCACCGGCCCGGCGCTCGAACTCGGGCCAGTCGACGAAATCCAGCACCGGCTCGCGGCCGAACCACTGCGCCACCCCGGCCGCCAGGCCGCGCAGCGTCATCGCCTGCTCGGAAACGACGTGGAAGCTGGCCCCGATCGCGGCCGGGCGGGATAGCGCTCGCTCGAAGGCCTGCGCCACGTCGTCGGCGTGCACATGATGCAGGACGCCCAGGCCGTGATCGGGCAGCGCGAGCGGGCGGCTGGTGGCCAGGCTGGTCCAGACGGCGGCGTCCAGGTTGCCGGCCGGCGTGACGACCGGCCAGCCCGGGCCGCTGATGTGACCGGGGTGCAGCACGATCGCGGGGACGCCGCCGGCCAGCGTCTCGCGGTGCAGCATCGCCTCGATCTCCGCCTTGCCGGTGCCGTAGTCGCCGTACGCGGTACGCGGCTCATCCTCGGTGACCGGTACCCGCAGCGCCGGGCCGTGCACCCAGATCGTCCCGCAGTGCACCAGCAGCGGCCGGGTCGGTCGCAACGCGTCCACCAGCTGCCGCGCCGAATCCGCGGTGAAGCAGATCAGGTCGATGACCACATCGGGCCGCATGGCCGCGATTCGGGCGCCGAAGGTTCCCTCGGCGTCCTGCGCCTCGCGGTCGGCCGTGACCCGGGCGACCGCGCTCCACTGCGGGCTCGCGTGGTAGGGATCGCGGGTGCCGCGGCTCACCGCGATGACTTCATGCCCGCCGCGAACCAGCCGCGGCACCAGGTAACTGCCGATGTGCCCGGTAGCCCCGACGACCACCACGCGGCTCATCCCGAGTTCCCTTCCGGCGCAGGCGGCACCTCACGCCATCTTCGCATGCCAGACGGCCCGTGGCTGGTCAGCCGACGACGATGCCGCCGTCACGAGCCGGCTGGTGGTGCCGCCCGACGTGCTGCTTGTAGGCCGCCACTCCGGCCGCGATCGGATACGGCCCGCGGATCCGCTGCAGCTCGGGCGGTACGTCGCGGTAATCCAGGTCGGGATCGTCACCGCAGTTAAAGCAGATGATCTCGAACGCGTCGGTGTAACCGCCCTCTGGTTCACCTTCGATCATGCGGACCGGCTGACGCCGCAGGACCACCGTCCAGCCGTGACCGGGCCGGTCCAGGGTCCTCATGCTTATCCCTTTAACCGCGATGATCGCATGGCCGTCGAGCCGCGGCGGCGAGGGTGGTCTCACCGGCGCGTGACACACCAAGAGTTACGCCCCGCCGTCTGGTGACTCATCCGTCCCGCCACTGTGCCCGTGAGGGCACGCCACGGCATCACCTCCGGAGGGTGATCATGGCCCGCCGCGGTTCCCGAACGTTCCTGGAATCCCCGGGCACGCCCTCAGTGCAGGTGGATCAGTGCAGGTGGATCAGAACCAGGTCCTTGAGCAAGATCATCACCAGCCCCAGCCCGGCCGCGATCGACGTGGCCGCCAGGAGCTGCCAGCCCCGCAGCCGGGCCGCCCGGCCCGCCGACCAGGCGTGGACGATCAGCAGCAAGATCGCGGCGACCAGCCCGACGTTAGCGGCCGTGAGCGCGGACGCCCCGGCCACCCGGGCCACCACCAGCGCCAGCAACGGCAGGTACGACGAGCTGACCATCGGCCAGGTCGCGGCCAGCGCGTTCCGGATGTACGTCCAGCCCGGCAGCGTACCCCCCTCCGCCTGCTCGCCCAGAATCTCGGCGTACTCCTCGGCCAGCCAGTACACCAGCAACGTAACGACGACCGCGATCACCAGCGCCTCGGTCGACAGGCGGCCCCCCGCGACGTCCAGGATGGCCGCGGTGATGATCGCGCCGTAGATTCCGGCGGCGCGCCGCCGTCCCGGGTCCCTCGCCGCCGGCCCGGCCTCGACCGTCCCACCCGCCGCGATGCCCGCCATCGTCGCCCCTTCCGCACCCGACTGCCATCACCGTACCGAGGTGTCCTCAGACCCGCGGCGCCGGTCGTTTCCCGGCTGCGCCTGCCCTGAAACTCACCTTCGGAGGGTGAGGAATCGGCGGCGCGTCGGCAGCAGGCTGAAACCCGGTGCCGGGCGCGCCGGCGGCACAGCCAGCTCGCCCCAGGGCGGATCAGGGAGGCACCCGGATGAACCGGCTCACGAACAGGCTGGTCCTGGCAGGGTCGATCTTCGTCGCCATCTGCCTGATGGCGGGTTGCGGCAGCGCCATCAACCACGTCAAGGCCGCAGTGTCCAGCGTGGCGTCCGCCCACGGCGTGACCGGCTCGCCCGCGGACTCGCCGACCACCCCGGACTCGCCGACCGCCCCCGCCTCGCCGACCACCCCGGTCTCCCCCACGACGCCTCCCCCCACGACGGTGACGGCGCCGCCGACCACGTCGACCGTGACCGCGCCGGCCTCGCCCAGCCCGTCGTCGGCCACGTCCAAGAAATCCTCGAAGTCCGGGACGTCGGCCACCTCGCTGCTGTGGCTGTGGATCGCGCTGGGCGCCCTCGTTGTCATCGGCCTGACCGTGCTGATCGCCCGCCGTTCCGGCCGCCGCTCGGCGATGGCCGGAAGCTGGCGGTCCAAGGCGGCCGATGCTCGCGCGAGAGGCTCGGCGCTGTATGACGCGATGAGCATGGCCGAGGTCCGCGGGCCGTCGGACCCCAGAGAAGACAGCGCCCGCTGGCCCGACATCCAGCGCCGCGCGGACGACCTGGACCAGCTGCTGTACGAGCTGCGGGAGAGCGCGCCGGGAGAGATGGAGCGGGCAGACGTGGAGGACGTGCTCGCCTCCTTGCACGCCGTACGCTCGGCGATGGGCGCCGAGCGTACTCCGGGGGGCAACACCGCGCAGCAGGGCGCGCAGGTGCAGGACCTGCTGCGCTCCTTCGGAGCCTCGCTCCGCGCCCTGCGCCCGCCGAACGACTACGGACCTTAACCCCCGCCGTGCCGCTACCCCGGAAGGCGATGTCCGCCCTCGGTTCGGTGCCCGGGTTCCAGGTGATCGCCACCTACCAGCGCCAGTGGCTCGCCAGGGACGTTGTCGCCGGGGTGGTGCTCACCACGCTGCTGGTCCCGCAGGGCATGGCCTACGCGGAACTGGCGGGCCTGCCGCCGATCACCGGGTTGTACACGTCCATCTTGTGCCTGCTCGGCTACGCCGTCTTCGGCCCGTCGCGGATCCTGGTCCTGGGCCCGGACTCCTCGCTCGGGCCGATGATCGCCGCGACGATCCTGCCGCTGGTGGCGGCCAAGGGCGACGAGGCGCGGGCGATCGAGCTGGCCTCCATGCTCGCCATCATCACCGGGGCGATCATGGTCCTGGCGGCCGTGGCGAAGCTCGGCTTCATCGCCGACCTGATCTCCAAGCCGACGATGATCGGCTACATGAACGGCCTGGCCCTGACCATCCTGGTCGGGCAGCTGCCCAAGCTCTTCGGGTTCAAGATCAGCGCCGAGGGCCTGATCGCCGAGATCACCGGCTTCGTCGAGGGCCTGGCCAAGGGGGAGACGGTGGCCGCGGCGGCCGCGGTCGGCATCGCCGGGATCGCGCTGATCCTGGTACTGCAGCGCTGGCTGCCGAAGATACCGGCGGTGCTGATCATGGTCGTGCTTGCGATCGCCGCGACCACGGTGTTCAGCCTGGCCGACCACGGTGTCAGCCTCGTGGGGGTACTGCCCCGGGGGTTCCCGCCGCTGACGGTCCCGCACATCCGGGCGGCCGACTTCTGGCCACTGCTCGGCGGGGCGCTGGGTATCGCCGTGGTCTCGCTGGCCGACACGATCTCCACCGCGTCGGCGTTCGCCGCCCGCACCGGGCAGGAGATCCGCGGCAACCAGGAGATGGTCGGCATCGGGGCCGCGAACCTGGCCGCCGGCCTGTTCCAGGGCTTCCCGGTCAGCACCAGCGGGTCGCGGACCGCGGTGGCCGAGCGGTCGGGGGCCAAGACCCAGCTGACCGGGGTCGTCGGGGCAATCCTGATCATCGTCATGATCGTCCTGGTGCCGGGCCTGTTCCGTAACCTGCCGCAGCCCGCGCTGGCCGCCGTGGTGATCACTGCGTCGCTCTCGCTCGCCGATATCCCGGGCACGGTGCGGCTGTGGCGGCAGCGCAAGACCGAGTTCGCCCTCTCGATCACGGCCTTCCTCGGCGTCGCCCTGCTCGGCGTGCTGCCCGGGATCGCGATCGCCGTCGCGCTGTCGATCCTCAATGTCTTCCGCCGGGCGTGGCGGCCCTACGACACCGTGCTCGGCCAGGTGGAGGGGGTCGAGGGATATCACGACATCCGTTCCTATCCCGGCGCCAGACAGCTGGCCGGCCTGGTGATCTACCGGTTCGACGGCCCGCTGATCTTCGCCAACGCCAAGACGTTCCGCGACGAGGTCAGGCGCCTGGCCCAGTCCGATCCGCCGCCTCGCTGGATACTCATCGCGGCCGAGCCGGTGACCGACGTGGACACCACCGCATCGGACGTGCTCTCCGAACTCGACGAGACGCTGAACGCCCGGCACATCTCGCTGGTATTCGCCGAGCTCAAGGACCCGGTGCGGCGCAAGATCGAACGCTACGGGCTCACTCGCACGATCGACCCGCAGCACTTCTTCCCCACGGTCGAGGCCGCCATCGCCGCCTTCCGCCGGGAAACCGGCGCCCAGTGGAGCGCGGACGCCGGGCAGCCCCGGGACATTCCTGCGCCGCCCCTCGGATAGGCCGAGCGGCCGGCCACCCGGCCGGCTGATCGCCGAGGCGGCCACCGCCGATGCCGAGCCTTCCCCGGTCACGCTCCGGTGGCATGCTGTAGGCCATGAACGGGCGTGCGGGCAGCCCCGTCCTGGTCGGCCGCGGCGAGTACCTGGCCGTACTGGACGCCGCGCTGGCCCGCGCCCGCGCCGGAACGCCGTCCACCGTGCTCGTCGGCGGCGAGGCGGGAATCGGAAAGACCCGCCTGACCACCGAGTTCGCCACGCGCGCCGCCGATGCCGGGACCCGGGTGCTGGCCGGCGCCTGCCTCGACATAGGTACCGAAGGGCTGCCGTTCTCGCCCTTCAGCGCGATGCTGCGCGAACTCGTGCGGGACATGGGTGCCGACGGTGTGGCCGGCCTGCTGCCCGGCCAGGCCACCCGCGAGGTGGCCCGGCTGCTGCCGGAGTTCGGCGTGATGGAGGAAGATACCGGCGCCAGCGTGACCAGGGCCCGGCTGTTCGAGCAGATTCTCGCGCTGCTGGAGCACCTGGCCGACGAGCGGCCGGTCATGCTGGTCATCGAGGACGCGCACTGGGCTGACCGTTCGACCCGCGACCTGCTGGCGTTCCTGGTCGGCAGCCAGCAAGTGCTGGACCGGGTGCTGATCGTCGTCACCTTCCGGTCCGATGACCTGCACCGCACCCATCCGGTACGCCCGCTGCTGGCCGAGCTTGGCCGACTCAGCTGGGTAGAGCGGATGGAGCTGCCGCGGCTGGCCCGGCTGCAGGCCGACGAGCTCGCGGCGCGGATCCTCGGGTACGAACTGGCGCCGTCAGTGGCCGACGAGGTCTACCGGCGCGCTGAGGGCAACCCGCTGTTCATGGAGGAGCTGCTGAGCCGTGACGGCGAGCCGAACGCGCAACTGCCCGAGTCGCTGCGCGATCTGCTGCTGGCCGCGGTGCACCGGCTCCCCGAGGAAACCCAGGTCGTCTTGCGGGCGGCGAGTGCGGCCGGGCCCGAGATGAAGCACCCCCTGCTGGCCGCGGTGACCGGCCTGGAAGACGACGCTCTGGCCCGCGCGCTGCGGCCGGCGGTGGCCGCCAACGTGCTGGTCGTCCGAGGCGACGGATACGCGTTCCGGCACGCTCTCATCCGCGAGGCGGTCTATGACGACCTGCTGCCCGGCGAGCGCACCCGCCGGCACACGCGATTCGCCGAGGCCCTGCGGGCGGATCCCGGGCTGGTCGCACCGGGCCGGGCGATGATCGAAGAGGCCCACCACTGGTACAACGCACACGACAACACCTGGGCGTTGATCAGCGCCTGGCACGCCGCCGCCGATGCCCGGCACGCGCTCGCCTCGGCCGAGCAGCTCACGTTGCTCGCCCGGGTTCTCGAGCTGTGGGACACGGTGCCGGATACCGAGCAGCGCATCGGCACCAGCCACCTGGCCGTGCTGGAGCAGGCGGCCGAGGCCGCGCAGACCGCGGCAGAGAACGAGCTCGGT
>Ga0207665_10000287_pt1 | contig 35163 bp, 29 predicted proteins | sample LARL112metaG_FD_184351 | JGI IMG/M metagenome (GOLD analysis project Ga0207665, IMG submission 184351) | Corn, switchgrass and miscanthus rhizosphere microbial communities from Kellogg Biological Station, Michigan, USA - LAR L11-2 metaG... | ecosystem: Host-associated > Plants > Roots >... | reverse complement strand
GGTCAGGTCCGGGCCGGCCGTGGCGTTCACCGACCTGCGCTCGAAGTCCAGGCTGAAGCTGGTCAGGCACTGGGTGGCCTGGTCGGTCAGCGTGACGTGGTTGCCGGCCAGGAACCGGTTGCTGGCCGCGTCGTAGACCATGTGCACGTCAGTGTGCAGGCTGGTGTACCCGCCGTTCCCGGTGTCCGGGTACAGGTGCGAGCCGTGCGGCGCCAGCGTGTGCGCGCCCGCGGAGCACCCGGTGCGGTGCCCGGCGGCGGGCCCCGCCGGTTTAGCCGTCCCGGCCAGCGCGGGCACGCCCGCGCCCACGCCCAGCAGCAGCAATGCGAGGCTTGTCATCCCGGCAACCGCCCAGCGCTGACTGGCCATCCTGGATACTCCTCCACCTGGCATACCTGGCATCAGGGGATGCACCTGATGTATCCCGCCACAGCATGCACCATCCGGCCTCCCAGGGGAATGCTGATCTTCAGCTGACGGGCCAGCGGTGCGCCCACGGGCGGGCCCGTTCCAGCTGGCCGGCCAGGGCGAACAGGCTGCCGTCAGCACCAGTTGGACCGAGCGCGTGCACACCGATCGGCAGCCCCGCTGCCGACCAGTGCAGCGGGACCGACATCGCAGGCGCCCCGGTGATGTTGGCCACGATGGCTGGAAACGCGACGAACGGGCCGCCGACCCGGGCCACCCGCCACGGATCATCCCGGGTGGACACCATCGCACCGAGTGGCAGCGGCGGCGCGGCCAGCGTCGGTGTCAGCCACACGTCGTAGTGGGCGAAGAAGCCGGCCACGACCCGGGCAAACGCCTGCAAGTGCATGATCGCCATCAGGTACGCCCCGGCAGTCACCGCCCGGCCCTGCTGCCACATAGCCCAGGTGTAGGGCTCCAGGTCGTCCTCGCCCGGCTCCCGGCCGACGGCCCGCGCCCAGTAGGCCACGACCCAGCTGACGAATGCGCCGTAGGCGACCTCGATGGCCTGCCCGGTCCGCTCGTCCAGGCCGGGCAGGTCCGCCTCGGTCAGCTCGTGGCCGAGCGCGGCCAGCAGGCTAGCCGCGTCGTCCAGGGCCGCGGCACAGTCCGGGTGCGCGGGCTGGCCGTCCGGCGTGCGCGACGTGTACGCCACCCGCAGCCGCCCGGGATCGCACCTGGCCGCGCCGGCGAACCCGCCGGCCGGCGCGGGCCACGACGGGTACGGGTCGCCGGGGGCCGGCCCGGCGGTCGCGTCGAGCAGGGCCGCGCTGTCGCGTACCGACCGGGTCAGCGCGTGCTCGACCGCGAACCCGGCGCCGACGTCCCCGTATTCCGGGCCGAGCGGATTGCGGGCCCGGCTGGGCTTGAAGCCGAACAGCCCGCAGCAGGACGCGGGGAACCGGAGGGAGCCGCCCAGGTCATTGCCGTGCGCGAACGGCACCATCCCGGCTGCCACGGCAGCGGCCGACCCGCCGCTCGACCCACCCGTGGTCCGGGTCAGGTCCCACGGGTTGCGGGCCGGGCCATGCAGCAGCGGCTCGGTGGTCGGCTGCAGGCCGAACTCGGGTGTGTTCGTCTTGCCGCAGATGACCAGGCCCGCAGCGCGCAGCCGGCGGGTCAGTTCCTGGTCGTGGCGGGACACGTGGCTGGCCAGGAACCGGGAGCCCTCGGTGAAGCGCACCCCGGCGTCCTCGATCGCGAGATCCTTGAGCAGGTAAGGCACGCCAGTGAACGGGCCGTCCGGCGGGCCCGCCGCGGCTTGCGCGCGGGCCCGGGCGAACGTTGGCGTGATCACCGCGTTGAGCCGCGGGTTGAGCCGCTCGATGCGGCTGATCGCGGCCTCGGTCAGCTCGGCCGGGGTGACCTCGCCGCGGCGCACCAGCGCGGCCTGGCTGGTCGCGTCCAGGCGGGCCAGCGCATCCGCATCCCGGCGGGCGACGGCCGTGGTCACGGCCGGGCCGCCAGCACGATGTTGACCGGCGCGGCGTCGGCCGCGACCCGGCGCACGTCGGTCAGCCCGGCCGCGGCGGCCACCTCGCGCAGCCGGGCCTCACCCGCCATCGCGCCGAGAGCTGCCTGGCCCGGCTGGGACAGCGCGGACGGTGTGCAGGCCATCGTGGAGATGGCGTAGCCGACGCGGGCGTAGGGGTTGGTGAAGTCGTCCTCGAACCGGTCGGCGGCGCGCGGCTCGATGATCAGCACGGTGCCGCCGGGGGCCAGCACCCGGGCCGCCTCGGTGAGCGCCCCGACCGGGTCCCCCATGTCGTGCAGCGAGTCGGTGAACATCACCAGGTCCCAGCCCGCGCCGGGCAGCGCGGTCGCGTCGGCCACCTCGAATGTGACCCCGGCGCCCGCGTCCGCGGCTGACTTGCGGGCGTGCGCGACCGACGCGTCATCGGCGTCGACGCCGGTGATGCTGGCCGCCGGGTAGGCCTCCGCGATGACGAGGGTAGACACCCCGTACCCGCAGCCGACGTCCAGCGCCCGGCCACCTGCGCGGAGTGCGGCGTCGACCCCGTCGGCCGCGGGCAGCCACGCGGCGGCCAGCCCGGCCTGGTACATCGGGCGGGTGAAGCGTTCCTGGGCCGCGCTGAGTGCCGGGTGATGCTCGCCCCAGGCCATGCCGCCGCCGGTGCGGAACAGCTCCTCGATCCGGTCCACGTCGGCCCACAGCCCGACGAAACCGGAGAACACCCCGATGAGCGAGGCCGGCGAGTCGTCGGTGGCCAGCACCGCGGCCATCTCGCCGGGCAGCGCGAACGTGCCGGCCGCCGGATCGTAGTCGAGGTAGCCGGCCACGGCCACGCCGCGCAGCCACTCACGGAGGTAGCGCTCACTAAGGCCGGTCCGTACGGCCAGCTCAGCCGGGGTGACCGGGCCAGCTCCGGCCAGCGCGGCCCACAGCCCGAGCCGGTCACCGAGCACCATGAGCGGTCCGGTCACCCCGATGCCGAGTTCGCCGAACGTCTTGCCCGCCGCGGCCTCGACCTTCGCCGGGTCCAGTGTCGTCATGTCGATCATCTCTGATCACCCCTTTCGCAGGTGACCAGTAGGCGTGAGATGCCGGCTCACAACCTGTGAGCCGGGGATCTCACAGCATCCAGCGCACCGGGGGCTCGGGCCGGTACACGCAGCAGCGGCCGGTGGACACCGAGGCGCGCAGGTGGGCACCGAGGGCCGGGTGAGCCCGGTCGATCCGGCGCAGCGAATCCCGGATCCGGGCGGTCACCGTGCTCCGGGCCCGCTCGGCCGGGTCACCGAGCCGGCGCACCCGCCCGCCCAGGCCATAGGCGGCGGCCAGCGCGTCCACCAGCGCGTCGTGTTCGGCGCGGTACCGCGCGGCGCGACCCCCGTCGTGCGCGGCCTCGGCCGCGTCGATCTCCTCGGCCAGGTCGGCCAGGCGCTGCTGGTACTCGGCCCGGGCGCGCTGGTCGAGCACCTCGTCGGCGCCGGTGTCCGGTTCCGGGCGCCCGCACAGGCGCAGCGCACTGATCTCCTGGCCCGGCACGGCGAGCAGCGCGGCGAGGTCGTGCAGCCCTTTCGCGTCGGCCAGCTGGGTCGTAGTGCCGGCCCAGGTCAGCGTCCATACCTCACCCGTACGGCGGAACTCGGCGGGCGGCCCTTGGGCCGGCTGGACGAGCGCGGAGCGCCAGGGCCCGGCCGGCCCGGATGCGGGCAGGGCCGGCGTGGGCGGCCCGGTGGTGGCCAGCGTGGGCGCGGGCCGGGCCGAGGTGGCCGCCGTCAGCAGCGCAGCCGCCCGGTCACGAAGCTCATCCAGGCCCAGCTCGCCAGCGGCCGCGGCGGCCGGGCCGAGCAACGCGCGGGCCCCCGCCATGTCACCCGACCGCAGGCTGACTTCGGCCAGCTCGACCCGGGCCCAGGCGGCCATCCCGCGCGCGCCGATCCGGTCCGCCTGCGCGGCGGCCTGGCCGAGATGCGCGGCCCCCCCTTGCTGGTCGCCGGTCGCGGCAGCCGCGATGCCGAGGAACAAGTCGGCGGGCCCCAGCGCGCACACCGCGCCGCCGATGAGGACCATCTCACCGGCGTGCTCACCGAGGAACGCCCGCTTCTGCGCGCTGATCAGTTCGGGCACACCCGCGGCCACCGGGAGCTGGACATCGAACGCGGCCGCGGCCAGCGCCCGCCACCGGAACAGGGCCACGTCCGCAGCGCCTGGCGCGGCCCGCAGCACAGCGGCCGCGGCAGCCTGGTCGCCGTCGGCCAGCCGCCGGAACGCTCTTTCCTGGGCCGCGAATTCGGGCGGCATCATTTCCGACCGGTCGAACGAGCGCAGCATGGCGCCCACGCCGGCCGCCCCGCCGCGGGCCAGCCCCAGCGCTATCAGCTGGGTGGCCCGGACACCGAACCCGTCCGGCTCACCGAGCGTGTCAGCTAGCTCGGCGGCCGCGTTGATCTGCCGCTCTGCCTCGGCCACCGGGCCGGTGAGCAGCGTGTACGCGGCCCGGCGGGACGCGGCCAGGTAGACCAGCCGGGGCTGGCCGGTCCGCTGGGCCAGGTCTTCCAGCTGCACCAGCGCCGCCTCGGCCGCCGGATCGATGAGTTCCAGCAGCGCCACATAGCGGCACAGCCCGGCCTGGAACTCCAGCTCCTGGTCGCCGCCGCGGGCCGCGGCCTGGGCCATCCGGCCGGCCAGCGCCAGCCGGCGCCGGGCGGTCCCCGGCGCCCATTCCACGTCGTGCTGGGCGAACAGGCAGAACGCGAGTGTGGCCGGGTCGCCGGTAACCTCGGCCGCGGCGACCGCGGCGCCCGCCAGGGCCCGCGCCCGGGGCAGATCCAGATCCGGCCCATCGGCCAGTTCGCGGGCGAGCGCGGCCCGGGTCCGGGCGCTGAGCACCGTCACCTGGCTGGGGCCAGCAGGCGGCGGGTGCCCGGCCGGGGCCGCATCGAGCGCGGCGACGGCCCGGCCGAGCAGCGCGATGATCTCGGCGTGGCTGAGGCCGGAGGTCAGGCCGGCCTGGTGCAGGCCCAGCGCGCAGCGCGCCAGCGTGACTGAATCGCCCGTCTGGCTGGCCGTATCGCCCAGCACGCGCCGGGCGGCGTCGGCCTGGCCCGCCCGCAGCAGAGCGTCACCGTAGGTCGCACGCAGGCCGCCTGGGACCGGGCCAGCCAGTTCGGCCAGGCGCAGCGCCTGCTGCCAGTGCCGGGCCGCCTCCTCGTGGGCCAGGCTCGCGGTGGCCTCCCGGGCCGCCGCCTCGACATGACCCAGCGCCTCGGCCGGGTCGGCGGGCGGCACGGCCCGCGCCCAGTGGTGGGCGATGTCGCCGGCCCTGACGTCCGCGCCCGCCTCGCGGCGGGATCCCAGCGCCCGGGCCAGCGCGAGGTGAGTGCGGGCCCGGGCGCCCGGGGCCAGATCCGCGTACGCGGTCTCCCAGAACAGGTCGTGCCCGAACCGGTACGCGCCCATCCCGGCCGGATGCAGCACCCGGGCGGCCACCGCGGGCTCCAGCCGGGCCACCGTCTCGGCCAGGTCCAGGCCGGCCGCCAATGCCACCAGCGCAGCATCCGCGTCGCGGCCGGCGACCGCAGCGGTGCCGAGCAGGGCGGCGGTCGGCTGGGGCAGCCGCGCGAACCGGCGCCGGATCGCGTCACCCACTGCGGCGGGCACCGCGTCGCCGGTCCCGCCCGCGGCGAGCAGCCCGACCTGCTGGACGAAGAACGGGTTGCCGCCGGTCCGGGTGTGCACAGCAGCCGCGAAGCGGCCGGCGCGCGCGCCGAGCACTGGCCGCAGCAGTTCGGCCACGTCGCCGACGGCCAGGCCGGCCAGCGGCACGACATCGGCGGCGGGCAGCACCGAGGACAGCGGGTGAGCTGCGGCTACCTCCACACCGCGGTAAGTGCCCAGCAGCAGTACCGGGTGACGGCGCAGCCCGCGGGCGGCGAAGTCGAGCACCCGCACGGTGCCCGCCCCGGCCCACTGGAGGTCATCGATGACCACCACGACTGGGGCCCGGGCCGCGGCGGCGCGCAGCGTGGCCAGCACGGCGGTGGCAGCGGAGAACCAGGCATCCGGGCCGGCCCCGGCCGGCCCGGATAGCGCGGTGGGCTCGCCGCCGGCCGCAGCCACGATGTCTGGCCATGGCCAGAAATCCGGCACTCCCTCGCCGCTGACACACACTCCCCAGGCGACCTGGGCGCCGCCGGCGGCCGCCTCGTCGGCGGCCGCCGTGGCCAGCGCGGTCTTGCCGATGCCGGGCTCACCGTCGATCAGCACGAAACGGCCGTGCCCGGCGCGCGCCTCGGCCGCGTGCCGGCGCAGCACGGCCAGCGCCATATCCCGGCCGACGAGCCCCGCCATGCTCAGATTCTGCCGTGCCTCCCCGGCTTCGCGCGCTCCGCCTGCGCGGAAACGCCCGGGACCGGGGTGGGCGGGCCTCCTGACGTCAGGCCGATGGGCTGGCTGAACCGTGCGCCTGCCGCCGGGCCTCGTAGGGCAGCGGGCGACCGGGGTGCTCGGGGTCGATGAGGTGGGCGTATTCGGGGTGGTCCGCGATGAACTGGTCGATGAAGCCGCAGTAGCTGGTCAGGGTCAGGCCGCTGGCCGCCACGTCGTCCAGCGCGGCCTGGATCAGGGTGGTGCCCACCCCGTGCTCGCGGAACTCGGGCTCCACCACGGTGTACCGGAAGATGGCCCGGTTACCACGGCGTTCGTACACGATCGTGCCGACGGCGCGGTCGCCCAGCATCGCGTCGTAGGTCTCGGATTCGGTGTTGTGCCGGACCGTGACGTCTGCGTCCATCTGGTACCAGCTCCTGCCCGCGCCGACGGTGACGTCCTGGACAACACCCGCCCGGGCGGGCCTATTTCGGGCGGCCCGCCCGCAGGCGGCCCGGCCGGCCGGTGGCAGCACCGGGAACGGGCCGTTCAGCCGATGGATGCCGGCTGGCGGCACGACGGTGCTGGTCCCGGGTCAGCTGGCCCGCTTGGGCTTCCTGGCCTTCCTGGCCTTCGGGGGGAGCGTGCTGACGTGGGACAGGGCCCGTTCCACCCAGCCGGCGGCCAGGCCGGGCGAGGCGCGCCAGGCTGCGGGCAGGCTCAGGTAGCCGCCCATCGGCCGCTCCGCCGGGCCGAACGGGCCCGACCCGTCGATGACGGCCAGCTCTTTGCTGGCCGCCTCGTCGAGCCGGACGCCGACCGCGGGCCCGAACAGCCCGGCGAACATGTTTCCGTGCACGAACGCGCCCAGGTTGCCGAACATCGGCTTGACCTCGACCGCCGGGTCGTCCGGGATAAGCGAGCGGAAGAACTCCTTGTCCGCCTCGGTCGGCTTGGGTATCTCCATCACCTGCGCTCCTGACTCGCCCGGCTGGGGCTAGGCGGGCGGCGGGGTGGGCTTGATGATACTGAACACGGCGCCCTGCGGGTCCTGGGCCACGCCCATCCGGCCAGCCGGGGTGTCGAACGGCCCGGCCAGCATCTTGCCGCCCAGCTCGGCCACCCTGGCCGCGGTGGCGTCGGCGTCATCAACCGCGAAGTACACATGCCAGTGACTCGGCGCGCCGGGCTGCTGTGGGGCGACCGTGCCGCCCACCTGCTGGCCGTCCACCTCGAACAGCGTGTACGGCCCGATCCCCATGTCCAGGGTGGAGGTGGTGACGCCGAGCAGTTGCTCGTAGAACCGGGCCACCGACGGGTCGCTGGTGACGAGCTCGTTCCAGGTGACCGTGCCCGGCTCGTTGACCAGCGTGGCGCCGATGTGCTGGCCGGCCTGCCACAGGGCCACCGCGGCCCCGCTGGGGTCGATGATGAACGCCATCCGGCCCGCGTCCACCACGTCGAACGGGGCCATCGCGACCTGCCCGCCGGCCGCTTCGACGCGGGCCGCCGTGTCATCGACCGAATCCACGGCCAGGTAGGTGTTCCACATCGGCGGCGCGCCCGCGGCGGCCAGTTCTGGTGATTGCGGTGCGATCGCAGCGACGGACTCGCCGCCGAGCAGGGCCATGGAATAAGGGCCGCCCTGCGGCATCGGCTGATCGTCGTAGATCCAGCCGAAAAGCTGGCCGTAGAACGCCTTGGCGCCGGCCGTGTCAGTAGTCTGCAGGTCCACCCAGTTCGGCGTGCCCTGGGCATATGACGTACGTTTCGGCATTGCTCCCCCTGTGTGCGTGCCTCCGACCAGCTCATCGTACGCGCTGGCCGGGCCGCCTACAGGCGGAGCCATTCAGTCAGTACCACGACCCCGTCGGCGGCCTGGCAGCGTAGCCGGAATGGCCCGCCAGGTATTGGCTCAATAGTAAAAAGGCCCATTGTGTCGACGCTGGTTTCCGCACCTTTTCCCGGGCCGGACTGGATCTCGACCAGCCCGGTCTGCACCGGGACGAGCTGGCCGAGAATGGCCTCCGCGGAGGCTTCCAGCTCGATGGTCAGGTGTGCGGAGCTGAGGGTGAGCGTGCGGACGGGCGGGTCGGCGGCCCGCTGCCCGGCCCCGGCCAGGGTGTCGTGGGCGGAGTCGTAGGTCAGCTCGGCCAGTTCCGCGTCGATGCTGCGCCAGGTGTACAGGGCCTGGCCCGCCTCGACGAACTCGGGCGGCACCGCCTGCCCGGCCTGCGGATCGTGCGCCGGTGGCCCGGGCCGCCCGTGCAGTGCCTCGCGCAACGCCGCCAGCAGTTCCTCGTCCTGGTCCCACCCGTTGGACACGCGCCCACCTCCCGTCGTCCGCACCGTCACCTGATTCTGCCCCGGCCGGTCTCAGCGGCCGGGGCCCGCCGGCCGGATGTCGGACTGCGGCTGGCCCGGGGCCGCGCTGAGCAGCTGGGCCGCCGCTTCCTGGGCGGTGATGCCGGACCGGGTCATCCGCCGGGCGATCTCACCGGTGACCATGCCTGCAGCGTACGAGGTCCCGCTGCATTTGGCCCAGCCGCCGAACTCGACGTCCCTGGCGTCGCGGAACGTGCCGTCCTCGGCCGCCACCAGCACGTCGCCGGACAGGTAGGCCACGGTGAGGTCCACGCCAGGGGCCATCAGCCGGATCCACGGCGCGTCCTTCGGCGAGAACGGCGCGGGCTTGGCATCCTCGAGCGCCCCGACGGCCAGCACACCGGGCAGCGCGGCCGGATAGGACGGGGATTTCTCCGTCAGGCCTGCGGGAACCTGCTTAGCAGGCCGGGACGCCACGTTCCCGTGATTGCCCGCCGCGGCCACGATCACGCTGCGCGCGCTCAGCAGCTGCACCGCAGTGCTGATCACCAGCGGCGGCTGCCCGTCGTCGGTGAAGTACTCCCCGAAGGACAGGTTGACGACGTCGAACCCGGCCTCGGCGACCTCGGCCATGGCGGTGGCCACCGCCCAGGAATCGCCGGTGGCGTTGTCGCCCAGGACGCGGCGCAGATGAACTTCGGCCCCCGGGGCCCGCTCGAGAATGCGGCTGGCCACCGACGTGGCGTGCGCCTGGGTGGACCGGTACGGATGCTGCGGGCCGAGCAGGTCACCGGGGCGGGCCAGGTAGCCACCGGCCAGCCACTCGTGCGCGAACATGCGCGTGTCCAGCAGGCCGACCCGTACGCTGCGCCGCTGATCCGGGGGTGTCGCCCGGGGCGCGAGAAAGGCGCCGGTCTTCTTGGGCGGCCCGACGCCGCCCCCGCCCACATGCGGTGACCCGGCGATTTTGCTGATCGTCCGGTTCTTGCCGAACGTCGGCAGCCAGTTGTCATAGGTTCTGGCAAAGCGCAGCCGGAGGCCCTTGAGCAGCTCGTCGAGCGGGGTTAGCTGCCCGCCAGCTCGTGCTTCCCGGGCACCGCTGTCGGCGGTCAGTTTCTCCGCAATGCCGTGGTCACGCCGGAGTTCGCCGACGCCCGCCGTGATGGACTTACCATCCAGCGGCAAGCGGGCCAGGCCCAGCCGCCGGTGCCGGTCGGGCTCTTTCATGTGGACATGAAGGGTGTCGAGTTCCCGGGCGACGACCGCCAGATCGGCCAGGGCGACGACGATCTGGTCATCGTGGAACGACTCGAGCCGGGCTTTCGCGGCCATCACAGACCCCTCCTCCTCGTGCGCTGCCCGCGCGCAGTTCGATAGCTGCTCGCGCGCTGCTGTCGCGGTGCCGTCCCAGCACTGCTAATGACACGGAGGAAGGCCAGCCATCCCCTGATACACCGGCCCGCAGCATTCCTGGTTGACAGGGACCTGCCCCCTTGTGCTTAGCATCGTTCGTGAGAGGGATTCTGCAAGACCGGGCGCGGGAAGCGCTTCGGCTGGCAGAGGCGCATCCGCGTGAATCCGTGGTGCTGGCCGGGGCGATAGCCGCGCAGGCCCGGGCGGAAAAAGATTTCTCCTCGCTCTCGGCCGCGGAGCGGGCGCTGGGCCTGGCCGCCCTGCATCTGTCCGACCCCGATACCGCGCTGCGGCATCTGCGGACCGCTATCCGGGTCGGCGGCCGCGCCGGATCGGCAGAACTGGAGAACGAAGCGCGGATGTCGCTGGCGTTCGCGCTGAACGTCCGGGGCCGGGCGGCGCAGGCGCTGCTGGAGATCGGGACGGCCGTGGCCGGCCTGCACGGCGTGGCCCGGGCCCGGGCCCAGGCGCAGCGCGGCGCGATCTTGACCCAGGCTGGCCGGCACGACGAGGCGCTGCCCTGCTACCGGGCGGCGCTGCCGGTGCTGCGCCGGGCCGGCGACGACGTATGGGTCCAGCGGGCGCTGTCCAACCGGGCCGTGTCGCACGGCTACCGGCAGGAGTACACCGCCGCGCAGCTCGACCTGCGCGAGGCCGCCCTGCTGTGCATCCGCCTCGACCTGGACCTCTCGCTGGCTTTCGTGCGGCAGAACCTGGGCTGGATCGAGGGACTGCGCGGCAACGCGCCGGCCGCGCTGCACAACCTCGACATGGCCGAGGCCAGTTTCCGCGCGCACGGGTCACCCGTGGGTGAGCTGCTCATCGACCGGTGCCAGCTGCTGCTGTCGGTGCGGCTGATACCAGAGGCCCGGCAGGCGGCCGAGGAGGCGGTGCGGGAGTTCACCCGCGAGCACCGCGAGACCGGGCTGCCCGAGGCGCGGGTGCTGCTGGCCCAGGCCGCGCTCCTGGACCAGCAGCCCGGCCTGGCGCTGGACCAGGCCACCCGGGCGGTCCGGGAATTCGCCGGGCAGGAGCGTCTGCGGTGGGCCACGCTGGCCCGGTACCTCGTGCTCCAGTCGCGGCTGGCCGCCAGCGGCGCTGGGGCGTCCCTGCCACAGCTGGAACGGGTGGCCGCCGAACTGGCCGCGGCCACCTGGCCGGTGATGGCGGTCGAGGCCCGGATGCTGGCCGCGCAGCTGGCCCTGGACCGTGGCTGGCCCACCCGGGCCAGCCAGCAGCTGGAGCAGGTGGCCAGGCACCGGCGGCGCGGGCCGGCCCTGCTTCGGGCGCGCGGCTGGCACGCAGAAGCGCTGGCCCGGCACGTCCAGGGGAACGACCGCGGCGCGACCGCCGCAGCCCGTACCGCGCTGCGGGTGCTGGACGATCACCGGGCCGGGCTCGGCGCCACCGACCTGCGGGCGTTCTCTTCTGGGCGCCGCACCGAGGTGGCCCAGTTCGGCCTGCGCATCGCGATGCGCAGCGGCCAGGCCAGCCAGGTGCTCGAATGGGCTGAGCAGGGCCGGGCCAGCCATCTGCTGATCCGCCCGGCCCGGCCACCCGCCGACCCCGTGCTGGCCCAGACCCTGGCCGAGCTGCGCGCCACGGCCAGCGAGATCTTCCGGCGGCGCGGCGCGGGGGCGAGTACCAGCGGGCTGGAGCGGCGCCAGGTGGCGCTGGAACGCGAGATCCGTGACCGAACCCGGCACCGGCCGGGGAACCTGTCCTCGCGGGCGGCCCGCCCGGTGCCCGCCAGCGATCTCGCGCAGGTGCTGGGCGCGGCGGCGCTGCTGGAATTCGTCGATCTCGACGGGACACTGCACGCCGTTGTCATCGCCGGCGGCCGGATCCGGCTCCGCACCCTGGGGGACACGACCCAGGCGCGCGACCTGATCAACCGGGCCCGGTTCGCCATGCACCGGCTCACCCGGCGCAGCACCAGCCACGCCAGCGGGGTAGCAGCGCAGGCGCTGCTCACCGGGGTGGCCTCACGGCTGGATGAGCTGCTGCTCCGGCCGCTGGCCAGCATGGCCGGTGACCGGCCGCTGGTAGTGGTGCCGACTGGGCCGCTGCAAGCGCTGCCCTGGTCCATCCTGCCGTCGTGCCACGGACGGCCGGTCACTGTCGCCCCGTCCGCCACCCTGTGGTACACCGGGCGGCCCGCCGGGGGGACCGCGGGCCAGGCCGTCGTGGCGGCCGGGCCGGGACTGCCCGGCGCGGAGGCCGAGGCGGTCGCCGTGGCCGCCATCCACCGGGTGACCGAGACGACCGGCCGGGCGGCCACGGTCAAGGCGGTGACCGCGGCCCTGGACGGGGCGAAACTGGCCCACCTGTCCGCCCACGGGCGCATCCACCCGCAGAACCCGCTGTTTTCCTCGCTGATGCTGGCCGACGGCCCGCTGACCGTCTACGACCTCGAGCACCTGCGCCGCGCGCCGGAAATGGTCGTGCTCGCGGCGTGCGACGTCGGCCGCCCGTCCGTCAGCGCTGGCGATGAGCTGCTCGGGCTCGGCGCGACCTTGCTGGCCCTGGGCACCCGCCAGGTCACGGCGTCGGTGCTGCCGGTGGCCGACACCGAGACCACCCCGGTCATGCGGGCTTTCCACCGGCTGCTCGCGGACGGCCAGCCCGCCGAGCAGGCCCTGGCCTGTGCCCAGCTGGAACTCGGCCGCGGTGAGCCTGCGGTGATGGCCTCCGCGGCTGGTTTCGTGAGCATCGGCGCGCGGTTCGCCCCGGCGGTCGCGGCCTGATCCGCCCGGCCCGGCCCGGGCTGGGCGCGGCTGCGGGGTGTCGCGTGCGGCGGGCCGCCGGACGCTGCTTGACTGGGACGGATAGCGCGGACGAGGAGCGGACCATGGCCGACGCAGCTGATTCCCGCCGGAGGTGGGACACCGACGACCGCTTCACCGGCGTGGCCGATGCGGGGGTCTTCGCGGACAGCGTCCAGGAACTGGCCCAGCTGGCCCGCCGCCCCGGCTGGGTTGCCGAGGAACCCGAGGCCCACCTGGTACCGCACCTGCAGAGCGCCAGCGTGCCCGGGCTGACGGTGCTCACCTGCCGGGCCGGCGAGGATGGCGTGCTGGACGTCGCGGCCGAGCACAGCCCCGGTGACCGCCGTCGCGATATCCGCCGGCGGGCCTGGGCACTGCTCGGGCATGTAGCCGAACCCCTGGCCAGCGTGCACGAGCATGCGACGGAGGATGCGGTCATGTTTGACGTGATCACCGGCGGGCCCGGCGCCGGCGGGTCAGCACAGTTCGCGACCCACGGCCACACAATCCGGCTCACCCTCCGCCCGGCGGCTCCAGCAGCGGGGTGAGCGGGTCCCGCGCGGTCAGGCGGGCTCAGCCGATGCGCTCGGTGATGAACACGAACTCCCGGCCTGGCCGGTCGGGGGCTTCTCGTACGTCTTTTACCCGGAAGCCGTGGCCGGCCAGGCTCGATTCGACCTCATCGCGAGCGCGGAACCGCAGGGTGGAGTCTGAAATGATGACGGCGCCGTCGGCCAGGAACGAGTAGGTGTACCGGAAGGAGACGAACGGGAGCCGCACGGCGGTGACCTCACAGCGCCGCTCGACCCGGCCACTGCCGGGGATGTCGAGAATGACCGGGCCGGTGGTGTGCGCCCATTCCTCCCAGGCCCTGCGTTCGGGACGCCTCGTTTCGAACACCAGGTATCCGTGCGGGCGGAGGGCGGCGTGGATGGCACGTAACGCCTGGGCCCAGTCCTCATCGGCCAGGAAGACCTGGGCCACGTTCCCGGTCATCACCGCCAGGTCGGCACTGGCCCTGGGTGCCCTGGTGGCGTCGCCATGGATCCAGGTGATGGCTGCGGTCTTCTCCTTTGACTTCGCTACCTCGAGCGACGCACCGGCCGGGTCGACGCCCACCACGGTGCGGCCCGCGGCGGCGAGCAGGATCGCCAGGCTGCCGGTGCCGCAGCCGACGTCGAGCACCCGGTCCGCATCCAGTTCCTCGGCCAGCCTGAGGTAGACAGTGAGGTCGTCGCGCCGCCCGTCAAAGGCGTCGTAAACCGGGGCCAGGCGGGGATGGGCAAAGACCGGGTCAGGCACCAGCCGACCCTATGCGTGGCCCGGGGCGCGAGTCATTCTGGTGAGCAGCTGACACACTGAGCGCATGACCCATGAGCATGCTGGGAAGCCCGCGGCCCAGCCGCGCTGACATGAAGGGCGGCGCGCCAGACAGGCTGCAGGCTGACTGCGGACGCTGCTTCGGCCTGTGCTGCGTCGCGCCTGGGTTCTCGGCGTCGGCGGATTTCGCGATCGACAAGCCTGCCGGGCAGCCCTGCCCGAATCTGCTGCCGGACTTTCGCTGTGGCATCCATCAGCGTCTCAGGCAGCAGGGTTTTCGCGGCTGCGCCGCTTACGACTGCTTTGGCGCGGGCCAGTGGGTGTCACAGGTCACCTTTGCTGGTGTGGACTGGCGGCAGGCCCCGGACACCGCACGGCCGATGTTCGACGCGTTCGCGATCAGCCGGCAACTCCACGAGCTGCTGTGGTACCTCTCCCAGGCGCTGGCCGCCCGGGCCGCCCGCCCGCTGCACGGTGACCTGCGACGTGCTTTGGAGGAGACTGAACGCCTGACCCACAGCCCGGCTGACGTGCTGGTGGACCTGGACATGCGGGCCGTTCGAGGCGAGGTTAACGACCTGTTGCGGCGAGCCAGCGAGCTGATGCGGGCCAGCGTCCCGGGACGGAAACGGGACCACGCCGGAGCTGACTTCATCGGGGCCAGGCTGACGGGCACGAATCTTGCCGGGGCCAGCCTGCGCGGAGCCTGCCTGATAGGCGCCGATCTGACCGGCGCTGACCTGCGGGCCGCCGACCTGACCGGAGCCGATTTGCGGGATGCTGATCTCAGCGGCGCGGATCTCACCGGCAGTCTCTTCCTCACCCAGTCACAGGTCGATGCGGCCAAGGGCGACACGGGCACAAGGCTGCCGCGGTTGCTGGCCCGCCCCGCACACTGGCCGGCCCCGGCGGCCTAACCTGGGCTGGTGATCACGCGCCGGGCGGAGGGCATCCTGCTCACCGGGGTCTTCGGAGCGGGCAAGAGCTCGGTCGCCGCGGAGATCGCCTACCTGCTCGAGCAGCGGGGCGAACCGTACGCGCTTCTCGACCTGGACTATCTGAGCTGGGCGGGCACTGGCACCGGGGACCGCGCCGCCGAATTCGCGCTGCTGCTGCAGAACCTGGCCGCGGTGGCCGCGAACTACCGGCGGGCCGGGATCCGGCTGTTCGTGCTCGCCTACTTCGTCCGTACCCCCGGCGAGGTACGCGGGGTACGGGACGCGCTGGGCCTGCCGCTGCGGGTCGCCCGCCTGACGGTTCCGCTGCCGGTCATCGAGGCCCGGCTGGCCAGCGACGTCACCAGCGGGCGGGGCGACGATCTGCGCGAGGCAGCGTCCTCGGTCGCGGCCGCGGCGGACGCCGGCCTCGAGGACGTGACCATCAGCAACGACCGCCCCATCGGGGCGGTCGCACGGGACGTGCTGACCTACCTCGGCTGGCTCTAGCCAGCCGCATCACCCTGGCGTAACCACGGACGGCCGTCAGTCTCCGGTGACCCCGTCGATCCGTTCCCTGATGAGATCGGCATGGCCGTTGTGGCGTGCGTACTCCTCGATCATGTGCAGGTAGATCCAGCGGATATCGCGGCCGCGCTCCGGATGGTGGCCGTGGCTGGGCACGACGTCGTCCAGCTGCTGGCCGGCCACGGCGGCGCGGGCCTGCGTTATTTCCTGCTTGAACGCCTCGATGTTGGCGGCCGCGTCCGCGTCATCGAGCGCCTCGAAGTCCTGGCCGGTCGCGTCCGGGTCGTATGGGAAGGGCAGGTCGGTGTTGCCCCCGTGGATGCGGAACCACCAGCGCTCCACCTCGGTCATGTGCCGCACCAGGCCGAGCAGGGATAGCCGCGACGGCGGAACCGCCCGCTCTTTCAGCTGGCCAGCGGTCAGGCCGGCGCACTTGTGCAGCAGTGTGTCGCGATGGAAGTCCAGCCAGGCCTCAAGCGCCAGGCGCTCACCCAGGATGAGCCCGGGGTCGGTGCGCTCCACCAGCGGAGCGGTCCACTCTTCGGTCATGACCGACACCGTAGTGGGCCGCTCCGCCCGCCGGAGCAGCATCGCCCACCGGAGCCACGCCGCCCGCCGGAGCCACGTCGCCCGCCGCGAGCCGCTGGAACGGGCCCAGTCCCCCGGTCACTGCAGCGGCCCGAAGAAAGCCCGCAGGTCCATGGCCAGCTGGGCTGGAGCCTCCATGGCCGGGAAATGCTGGCCGCGCTGGAACTCGGACCAGTGTGCGGTCGCTGGCGCTGGGACCAGCTTGCGGACCGTCTCGTCGGCACCGAAAACCGCGAAGCCCTGCGGCACCGCTGGCGGGGCGCCCCATTCCGGCGAGTGAGCCTGCTCGTACAGGGTCTGCGCGGCGGAGGCTCCAGAGCCGGTGAACCAGTACAGGCTGACCGTGGTGAGCAGCTGATCGCGGCCGACCGGCAGGTCCGTCCACTCGTGGACCTTCTCCGCGACCCACGCGAGCTGCAGCAGCGGCGAGTCGGCCAGGCCGTAGCCGATGGTCTGCGGCCGGCTGTTCTGGATCGCCAGGTAGCCGGAGCCATCTTTCCGGAATGCGTCCATCCGGCTCAGGATCAGCTTGTCGGCTGGATCACTCTCGTCGAGCCGGCTGGCCATGCCGGGGATGAAGGTAGCGGTGGCCGCGGCGGTCAGCGGATCGGTGACCACGTGCATTCCGGTCACATGGTCGTGGTCGAGGCCGGCCACCAGGCCGGACACGCCGCCGCCGATGTCGCCGCCGTGCACCCCGTACCGCCGGTAGCCGAGCCGGCGCATCAGCTCAGCCCAGGCGCGTGCGGTGCGGCCCATCGTCCAGCCGGTGGCGGTCAGCGGGGTCGAGAACGCATACCCGGGCAAAGACGGAGCGACGACGTGGAACGCCTGACCATCGCCCGGGCTGACCAGCGGCCCGATCAGGTGCAGGAACTCGGCCACCGAACTCGGGAAACCGTGCGTGACCAGCAGCGGCTTGGCGCCGGGCTGGCCGGACCGGACGTGCAGGAAGTGGATCCGCTGGCCGTCGATCTCGGTCGTGAACTGCGGGTAACGGTTGAGCTGCGCCTCCTGGGCGCGCCAGTCGTAGCCCGTGCGCCAGTACCCGGCCAGCTCCTGCAGGTAGCCCAGCGGTATGCCGCGGGCCCACCCAACGCCGGGCAGTTCGCCGGGCCAGCGGGCCCGGGCCAGACGCTCGTGCAGGTAATCGACGTCAGCCTGGGGGATCTCGATGCGGAAAGGCTGGATGCTGTCGCTCATCGCGCTGCTCCTTTGTGAACGGCTCCTTGTGGTGACGCGATGAGGCTAGGGACAATAGCGGAAAAGATCGTTCCTAGATTGTGGTCAGGATCGGGGAATGCTGGAAACCTCCGCGCGGCTGCTGCGGCTGCTGTCGCTGCTGCAGGCCCGGCGCGACTGGACCAGCGCCGAGCTGGCGGCCCGGCTCGGCGTCACCACCCGGACCATCCGTAACGACGTGGACCGGTTGCGCGGGCTCGGCTACCCGGTCGAGGCACGGCCCGGGGTGGCTGGCGGGTACCGGCTCGGCACCGGCGGTGCCCTGCCACCGCTGCTGCTCGACGACGAGGAAGCGGTAGCCGTCGCCATCGGCCTGCGCAGCGCCGCGAATGGGTCGATCACCGGCATCGGGGAAACCTCGGTTCGCGCCCTGGCCAAGCTCCAGCAGGTGCTTCCCGCACGCCTGCGCCGCCGGGTCGGTGCTTTGCACGCGCACGCGCTGCCGATGCCGGCCCGCGGCCCGACAGTCGACCCAGACGTGCTCACCGCGATTGCCTGCGCGTGCCGGGACCATGACCGGCTCCGGTTCGACTACCGGGCGCATTCCGGGGTGGCTAGCCGGCGCTCAGTGGAGCCCTACCGCCTGGTGAACGACCGGCAGCGCTGGTACCTGATGGCCTGGGACACCGACCGGGACGCGTGGCGTACCTTCCGGGCCGACCGGATCGAACTGCGGCCCCCGCCGGGACCGCGGTTCGCCCCGCGTGCCCTGCCGTCCGACCAGGAGATCGCGGCCCAGGTGGCCCGCGGAGTCGGCGAGGCAACCTGGCGGTACCGGGCCCGGGTGATCGTGCACGCGCCCGCCGCGCACGTCCGGGACCGGCTGCCCATCCCAGTCGAGGTGGAACCGCTGGCCGGGGACCAGTGCGTGTTCGAGCCAGGCTCGGACCATCCGGAGATGCTCGCCCTCTACCTGGGCCTGCTGGACGCGGACTTCACCGTCCTGGGCTCACCGGAACTGGTGGCCGCGCTGGGCCAGCTGGCCGGCCGCTTTCAGCGGGCGATCGACGCCAGCGGAGGCAGCTGAGCCTGGACCGCCCGAGAGTTGCCGTGTGCCCGCGTCGAAGCGTGCTGGCCGTGGCCGGGCTATCCAGTCCCATCTGCTGACCCGCCGCGCTCCGGGGCCTGGATCAGAGCGCTGAGCTGACGGTCAGGGCAAGTACGATCCCGGCCGCGCCCGCGCCCAGCAGGGTGAGGACGACTCCGCGGCGGAGCAGCAGAAGCAGGATCAGCGCACCGGCCAGGACGGCAAATTGCCAGCCGTGGCTGAGTGCGCGGGTGAGCGGGATGGCCGACCCGAAGATGGCACCGATCGCGGCGGGCCCGGCGCCATCGAGAAAGGCCCGGGCGCGGCGGTCGCCGCGGATCACATCGAACCGGTACCCGCCGAGCAGGATGAACGCAAACGATGGGCTGAACGCGACGGCCGAGGCCAGGATTCCCCCGGCCAGGCCAGCCGCGGCGTAGCCGACGACGGCGACAGTCTGGACCACTGGGCCGGGGGTGATCTGGCCGAGGGCCACCGCGTTGAGGAACTGGGCCCCGGTCATCCAGTGGTAGTGGCTGACCGCATCGGACTGCATGAGCGGGATGATGACGAACCCGCCACCGTAGGACAGGGCCCCGACCTTGAAGGCCACCCAGGCCACCGACAGCAGGACCCCGCCGCTCACCGCTCCCGCGGCGAGCACCGGCGCTGCCGCCAGGCCCCGGATCTTGCCACGATCGCGAAGCCAGGCGCGGATCTGCACGGCCAGTTCGGCGGCTCCGCAGCCCAGGAGCACCAGCACCAGCCACGCACCGAGCGTGGCCGCGGCGGCGGCCCCGGCGACCAGGTAACACAGCCAGCGCACCGTGTTCCCGCGGCGCTGCCAGCTTGCTCCCGTCAGGCTGGTGCCAGCCTGCACGGCCACAGCCGGGACCGCGGCCCCGGCCCCGGCCCCCGCGCCCAGCACCCAGCGGGGCGGTGCGGTGCTCAGGAACAGGGCAGCCAGCGCCAGGATGACGATCAGCCCGGGGATGATGAACGCGGCCCCGCCTATCAGCGCGCCCGGACGGCCGCGCAGCCGCCAGGCGCAGAAGATCGCCAGCTGGGTGGAAGCGGGGCCGGGCAGCAGGTTGCAGGCAGCGATCGCGTCCTCGAATTCCCGCGCATCCAGCCAGCTGCGCCGCTCCACGCACAGCTCACGCAGCAGCTTGATGTGCGTCGGCGGGCCGCCAAACCCGATGCAGCCGATGCGGCCCCACTCGCGCAGGATCGTGGCCAGGGACACCCGCGCCAGGGGTCCGCCTGGGCCTTGCGGCTCGCGGGCCGGTGGGCCGGCCCCGCCGCCGGGGCCGGCCGCCCGGGGCGGCGAGCCGTCGTCCCCGGGAGCGGCTGGGCTCACCGGCGGGACGGCGAGCCGGGCGCAGGCTCGGACAGCTCAATCATGAGACGGACCTTGACCATCTGCTCTGGGCTGCTCATCGCACCTCCTGGTCGGCTGCTGGGACTGGGGCCGCGCTGAGGGCCGCCAGCAGAAAGCCGATGCGCTTCTCCAGCTCGGCGGCCATGCGTTTGAAGGCCGGGTAGGTGTCCTGGTCAGTGCCGCCCGGCGCGGCCGGATCGGGAATGCTCCAGTGCACCTTCCCGGCGGTGCCGGCAAATTCCGGGCACACCTCGCGCACCCGGTCACACAGCGTGATGACGTAGTCGAACCGCTCACCCTCGAAAGCGCCCAGATGCTGTGGCGACCGCCCGGCTAGCTCGATTCCGTACTCCCCGAGCACCCGCACCGTATTGGGGTGCAACGCCTTGGGGTGGCTGCCTGCGCTCGCCACCTCGATCTGCCCGGCCAGCTGCCGCAGCAGCGCCTCTGCGACGGGAGAGCGGGCGCTGTTGCCAGTGCACAGGAACAGCACCCGGTACCGGCGGGCCGGCGCGGCGGCCGGCCCGGGCGCCATCCGCAACCCCGGATGCAGCGCCAGCCCAGCTGCCGCGAGCGCATCCGCGCAGCTCACCAGGTCCAGGTGATAGTACGCATCGCGGGCATCGAACGTGCTGCGCCGCACACCCACCAGCCGGGCTGCCCGGAGCCTGCCCAGGTGGTAGGAGACCAGGTTCTGCGGCTGATCGGTCAACCGCACCAGTTCCCGGACACGCAGATCGGTGCGCCCCAGCTCGCCCAGCAACTGCCACCGCAGTGGGTGCCCAGCCAGCCGCACGAACGGCGGCGGGGCCGGCCGGGTCGATGACACCACGTCAGCAATGTACATCAATGGAGTTTGATGGAATTTCCCGTGGCACTGCCATCGTCAGGACCAGCCGTGGCCTGATTAGCGTTCCTGCGGGCGCGGTGGGTGCGGATAGTCCGGTGAGCGGTGCTGGAAGGACAGGATCCGTGGATTGCGGATGACCCCGTCGCGGATTTCAATGGCCCGCCGGATTGTCTCGTTCGCGTCCCAGCCCCGGGGGCCGGTGAGCACCGGGCGCAGGTGCGGGAGCACGGCCTCGCTAATCTCCCAGGTAGCGGAGTTCCACAGGTACGACGGGCTGTGGTCTACGGCGTAATAGCCGACGCCATTGCCGACCGTGACCATCGGCTCAGCGAAGCTTGTGGGCCGCGCCCAGCCAAATCCCATGCCCTCGTCGCAGGACACGTCCACGATGAGACTGCCAGGCGCGAACGAGCCTAGCTCGCCGGTGGTGACGAACATCAGCGGCGCGTCGGTGTCCTGCAGCACGCAGTTGACAACGATGTCGTGCTCGGCGAGGAAGGCCGCCAGTGGTACCCGGCCGGTTCCGCGCAGCACGTGGCAGCGGCTGGGGTCGCCGGTGTCCTGCTCGAAGTGCACCATGCGCGTGGAGTGGATCGGGGAGGCAACGGCATTGATGTCACGATGGGTCAGGACGTCAACGTCGTTCACGCCGTGCGCGTTGAGGGCCGTCACGGCGCCCCGGCCGGTTGCCCCGAAGCTGATGACGGCTGCACGGAGCCGGCGGCCATACTCACCCGTCGTCCCGATGAGTTCCAGGGCGTGCAGCACGGAGCAGTACCCGGCCAGTTCGTTGTTCTTGTGAAAGACATGCAAGCCGAACGAACCGTCGGCATTCCAGTAGTTCATCGCTTCAAAGGCGATCAGGGTCAGCCGCCGCTCGATGCTCAGCTGGGTGATCTCCTCGTCCTGCACACAATGCGGCCAGCCCCACAGGACCTGCCCGTCCCGCATCCGCGCGAGGTCCTGGGGCTGCGGCTTGGGCAGCAGGATGACATCACATTCCGCGAGGAGTTCTTCACGGGAGCGGAGTCCGGCCACGCACGATGCCAGCTGGTCATCGGGCACGCCAAACTGCGCGCCGTAGCCCCGCTCGAGAAAGACACGTTCCCGCAGATCAGCATCAATCCGGCCGACGTGCAGCGGATGAATCGCGAGCCGCCGCTCGTTCTCCTTCCGTGACCGCGATATCACTCCGAGGCTGAGCTGATCCACGCGCGCTCCCTTGCTCAAGGCCGACCCCCACGAATCCTCGGCGGCTCCCGCGAGCCAGGATTTCCCAGAAGCTGATGCGCGGAGTCTGTCACTGAACCCAGCCAACCACGGGCTTTCCGGTCGCTGCGGTATCCGCGTTCGCGGCCGGTTCGAGCCGCTGGCTGAGCTGTCTAGCGCCGGTCATTGACGAGCAGCTCTTCGGGCGCTGGCGCGGGCGAACCTGCAAGCCAGCCCCACCTTGCGCTGCAGTGGCTGACCTGCCGCAGCATCACGTCGCGGACTGGTCCCCGCTGACCCGCGGGGCATTACGAATCAGCCGTCGGCGGGCCGAGCAGGACCAGTATGTCCCCGTTCTCGGCTGCCGGGGTCCTGGTCCGGGTGACCGGCGCCAGGGTGCCGTCCGTCCGCACGAGGAACAGCAGGTCGCTGCCGGCCGGGACCCCGCCGTGCGCGGGCCCGCTGGAGATTGTTGCCCCGGCGGCATGACGGCGGCCGACTTCGTAGCGGGTCAGGCGGGCGGCGAACAGGATCTCGCCGCCGGTGTAGGGCGCCACCACACCGTGGCTGGGCAGCCGGGCCCCGAGCCGGTACACCGGGCCCTCGATGCTGCCCGCCAGTTCAGCGCAGGCGAGGGCGTTGAAGTCGTCCTCTTCGGTGAGCAGGAGCACCGCGGTGATGCCTTCCAGCTGGGCACCGCGGGCGGTGGCAGCGGCCAGCAGTTCCCCGGGGGCAAGTTCCAGGCCCGCCTGCCTGATCCGCTCGCGCTGCTGCTCGAACCCAGCCCACATGAGCACGTCCAGCCCCGCGGAGCGCAGTGCCTGCGCGAGGTCGATGACCCACGCTTCCCCGCCGACCAGCAGCGGCCGGGTGCGGGCTGGCCGGGTGACGCCGACCCGCCGCGCCACCGGCACCGCGGTCAGGCCGTACACGGCGACCGTGGCCACGATCACCAAGAAGGTGACCGGCAGGATCTTCGACGCGCCGCCGATGTGGTCCGCGACGAGCTTGGCTGAGAACGTCGACGCGGTGGCCGCCGCGACGATGCCACGCGGAGCCATCCACCCGGTGAACTGGCGTTCCCCCCTCGTCAGATTTGTCTGGACAGTGGCCAGCCAGGCCACCAGCGGGCGGGTGACCAGCACCAGTACGGCTACCAGCCCCAGGGCCGGCAGCACCAGGTGACTCAGGGACGCCGGGGTGACCGTGGCTGAAATGGACACGAACAGCACACCGATGATCAACTGCACCAGGGTCTCGAAAAACAGCCGCCGGGCCGGGGCATCGAAGCCACGCAGGTTCGCCACCGCCAGCCCCATCACGACCGCGGCCAGCAGCCCAGCGTCCTCGCGGGCGATGTCGCATCCGGCCGCAACGGCGACCACGCAGGCAAGCTGGGCGGACGTGCCGAGCACCTCACCGAGCCGGAGTTTGCGCAACAGCAACCACAACAATGCGACGCCGATGACCGCCCCGGCCAGGCCGATCCCCACAGTGACCAGGAACTGGCCCACCTGATAGGCCAGCCCCTGATGGGCACCCGCCAGCACCGCGCTGAACACAACCGCCCCGAGGATGCCGCCGACCGGGTCGATCAGCGATCCCTCCCAGGCCAGCACGCGCTGCAGCCGTTCGGTGGGCCGGACGAAGCGCAGCAGCGGTCCGACCACGGTCGGTCCCGACACGACCAGGATCGCCCCGGTCATCAATGCGGCCCCGCTGGACATGCCCAGCAGCAGAGCCGCGAACACCGCGCCAAACGCCCAGGTCACCGTGACTCCGAGGGTGATCAGCCTGGTCACCACGCGGCGGGTGTGCCCGCGCAGCTTCCGCAGATCCAGCCCCAGGCCGGCGTCGTACAGGATGACCGCCACCGACAGCGACACCAGCGGCTGGAAGGCCGCGCCCAGCAGCAGCTGCGGGTTGACATCCGTGGTGAGCGCCCCGGCGATGAAGCCGGCCGGCAGCAGGACGATGATCGCAGGCATTCGCAGCCGGCTGGCAAGGACCTGCGAACCCACCGCTAGCACGAGGATCAGGCCCACCCCGAGCAAGACCTGGTTTGTCGTCACGCAAACCCGCCATCCAGTGCAGCGCCGAAGGGCGTTAACCCGCCACGGCCACCTTGACAGCGCTACCCGGCGACAGCGAAGCCTCCCTCGGGCTCGGATGCGATGAGCAGGGAGACGGCCTCGATGAGGGCCAGGTGGGTGAATGCCTGCGGGAAGTTGCCCATGTGCTGGCCGGTGCTGGTGTCGATTTCCTCGGCGTACAGCTGCAGCGGCCCGGCGAACGACAGCAGCTTCTGGCACAGGGCGTGGGCGCGTTCGGTTTCGCCGATCATGGCCAGCGCGGTCACCAGCCAGAAGGAACAGATGGTGAAGGTTCCTTCTTTGCCCTCGAACCCGGTGTCGGTGCCCTCGACCTTGTAGCGCAGGACCAGGCTGTCCTCGGTCAGTTCGTCGGCGATGGCCAGCACGGTGGCCTTGATGCGCTTGTCGGTGGGGGGCAGGAATCCCATGATGGGCAGGAGCAGGAGCGAGGCGTCGAGGTCGTCGGTCTCGTAGTGCTGGCGGAACACGCCCCGCTTGGACACCCCTTTGTCCAGTACCTCGGCCTTGATCTCGTCGGCGCCTGCCCGCCAGCGCTGGGCGCGTTCGTCATCGCCGCGCTCCGTCGCGAGATCGGCGCCGCGCGAGGCCGCGACCCAGCACATCGCCTTCGATGCGGTGAAGTGCTTGGGGTCGCCCCGGACTTCCCAGATGCCCTGATCGGGCTCATGCCAATGCGCCAGGGCGGCGTCCACGAACCCGGCCAGTCCTTCCCATACCGGCGTCACAATCTGGCTTGCTCCCCGGTGGAACTGGACGTCGAGCGCGTCGAGGATCATCCCCCAGACGTCGTGCTGCTGCTGGTTCCAGGCACCGTTGCCGACCCGGACCGGGCGGGCGCCCCGGTACCCGGACAGGTGATCGAGGGTCTTCTCGGTCAGGTCGCGTTCCCCGCCGATGCCGTACATGATCTGCAGCTCGAACTTCCGGTTCAGGTCACCCCCGCTGACCGCATCCAGGACGAAGCCCCAGTATTCGATCGCTTCCCAGTCGAAGCCCAGGCGGTACAGCGAGCGGAGCATGAACGCCGAGTCCCTGATCCAGGTGAACCGGTAGTCCCAGTTGCGGGCCCCACCCCAGGTTTCCGGCAGCGAGGTCGTCGACGCGGCCATGATGGCGCCCGTGGGGGCGTAGCTGAGTCCCTTCAGGGTCAGCGCGCTGCGGTCGAGGTAGGTCTTCCACGGGTGGTCGGGGATCTTGGCCGAGCTCAGCCAGTCGCGCCAGAAATCGACCGTGGTGTCCAGCGAGCTGAGCGCTTCCTCCGGGCTGCCCGGAACGCTGCCCTCCCCCCACGACAGGGCGACGAACGCCGACTGGCCCTGGGTGAGCGTCGTGCGCCCATAACAGCGCGCACCCAGCACGCCGAGCGGGATACTGCCGGCCAGTTCGAGCTGCAGATCACCCTCCCCCGGGGTGATCGTCATAGCGTCGTACCCGTCACCCTGGTAACTCCATGTCCCGCCGGTAGCCCCGTAATTGAACAGCGGGGCACAGTTCACGACGGCCTCGACCCGGCCGCTGATGCACGTCGCGATCCGGACCAGCGCGCCGACCGCGCCGAATTCAGCCGGAGCCCGGTGGTAATCCGGCCGCCGTCCCTCGCGCTGGACCGGGCCCATGGCCAGGAAGTCCTGAACGGTCATCCATCCCGTCGGCGTCTGCCAGGTCGTCTCCAGCACCATCGTCCCTGGCACATACCTGCGGTGCTGGGGCACCTGGATATTGCCGGGACCGAACCGGAACGAGCCAGCGGCCCGGTCCAGCAGCGCCCCGAACACACTCGGGGAGTCGGGGCGTGGCAGGCACAACCACTCGACCGACCCGTCCGGCGCCACCAGGCAGCTCTGCTCGCAATTGGACAGGAATCCATAGTCGGCGATAGGCGGAAACATGCTCACCGGTGTTTCAGCTTTGGTAGTCAAGGCTAACCCCCCTGTCTGTTAGACGATGGCATCGTAACGACCCCATCTGCGCTGCGCCGTCACCCGAACGAGGTGACTTTGACGGCCAAATACCACAGAGCCCCAGGCCTCGCTCCCGGAGCCGAATGCCAGTGACACGCCAATGTCGGATGCCGCCGGAATGGTCGTGACCGAGATGAACACGCCGATCAGGGTGGCTGACCGTGCTTCGGTGAGCGACACCACGCCGACCACACCGGCCAGGGCCGCCGCCCCGTGCAGCACATCGAAGTGCACCGCATCCCCGTCGGGGCCCCGGACCGCCCCGGGGTGCACGGTCAGGTTCATGACCGCAGGCTCGTTGCCGAGCACGGGCATGAGGGTAGAAGTGATATCGGGCGGGCTGACCACACGCAGATAAATCATCAGCGCCTGCCTGCGGCTTATCCGCCGGTCGCCCGGGGTTCCCCGCCCGGCGCGCCACCGTGGGAGCCCGGCGGGCGGGATGGCCCGTCAGCCGCCACGGCTTGCGGCGCTGCGGCGGGCACCTCCGGGCCAAGGGGAAGTGTGTAGACGTCACCCAGCGTCTCGATCTGCTGGGTAGTGAAGGTCCGCTCGCGGCGGAGGTCGCGGGTGAAGGCCAGCCACCAGGTGAGCACCGCGCCGACGCGGTTGCGGTAGCCGGTCAGGAACGCGATGTGGATGAACAGCCAGATCCACCAGCCCACGAAACCGCCGACCTGCAGCGGCCCGGCTGAGACGACGGCACGGCCGCGGGAGATGTAGGCCGCCGAGCCGAGGTCACGGTACCGGAACGGCTTCTCAGCCATATCGCCCCTGATCCGGCGCCGGACGCGGTTCCCGGCGTACAACCCGGACTGCATCGCCACCTCGGCCACACCGGGGAGCTTGTCCAGGCTCATCATGTCGCCGAGGACCGAGATCTCGGGATGGCCGGGGATAGTGACGTTCTTCTCGACGAGGATGCGCCCGGCCTTGTCCCGCTTGGCACCGGTAGCGGTCGCGAGGGCCTCGGCAACAGGCGGGGCCTCCACCCCAGCCGTCCACAACACCGTGCCTACGTCGTAACGAGTCTCCGCGCCGTCGTGCTCCCGGACCAGCACATAGCCCTCGTCGACATGGGTGACGATCGAGCCCATGTGCTGCTCGACACCCAGCTTGTCGAGCGTGCTGGCGGCCTTCTGTGACAGTTTCGGGCCGAACATGGCCAGCGGCGCACTGCCGCCGTCGAAAAGCAGGACCCGGGCATCCTCCGGTCTGATGTTCCGGAACTCGGCGCGGAGGGTCTTGGTCGCGACCTCCCTGATCTGCCCGGCTAGTTCCACGCCGGTCGGGCCGGCGCCGACCAGGGCGAACGTGAGGTAGGTGCGGCGTTGCTCCGGGTCGGTGGCCGTGTCCGCCATCTCGAAGGCGCCATAGACCCGGCGCCTGATCGCGAGTGCATCAGCGATCGTCTTCATGCCCGGTGCCCAGCGGGCGAACTCGGGATGTCCGAAATAGGATTGCCGGACCCCGGCGGCCACGATCAGGTCGTCGTAGCCGAACTCGATACGCTCGCCGCCGACCCGCCGGGCCATGACGCGCCGGCCACCGACATCAAAGTCGAACACCTCGGCCATGACGCAGTCGACATTCTTTTGTTTCCTGAGCAGGTCGCGCAGCGGGGCGGTGATCTTCCCCTCGGACAGGATGCCGGTAGCGCACTGGTAGAGCAGCGGCTGGAACAGGTGATGCTGGGCGCGGTCGATCATGGTCACCGAGGCGTCGCTGCGTTTCAGCCTGCGCGCCGCGAACAGGCCGGCGAAGCCGCCGCCGACGATCACCACGCGGCGCCGGCCGGATTCTTCTGTCATCGTGTGCTCCGGTCTGCTCGCTCAGCCGGCCGGGTCGTGCCAGGTTTCCCGGTCACCCAGCAGCCGGTCAGCTTCCTCCGGGCCCCAGCTGCCCCGGGCGTAGGGGTGCACGGGCGTGACGTCGCCCAGGACCGGGTCAACGACCCTCCAGGCTGCCTCGACGGTGTCCTGGCGGGCGAACAGCCAGCGGTCGCCGTCCAGGGCCGCGCCGATAAGCCGGTCGTAGGGACGCATGTCCGAGCCCGCCTGCCCAGAGAACGTCAGGTCCTCCAGCAGCGGCTCCAGCCCGCCACCCGGCTTTTTCCCGGCCAGCGTCAGGCCCACCGCGGTCTCCGGCCAGATCCGGAACCTCAGCGAGTCACGGACGGCGAACGGATCAATGCCGAATACGTCATGCGGGGGGCGCCTGAAGCGGATGTCAACCTCGGTGGCGGTGACCGGCATGCACTTGCCGGCCCGGATCAGGATCGGCACATCCTCCCAGCGCCAGGTGTCAGCGGCGAGCCGGACCGCGACGTAGCTCTCCGTCGTCGATTTCGGGTCGACACCATCGACGTCGAGATAGCCCGCGTACTGGCCCCGCACAGTGTCCTCGGGGGCCAGCGGCCGCAGCGCGGATATCACCCGCGACTTGGCCTCCCGCCAGTCGGCCAGGCCCGGCCGGTCCGGCGGGTCGGCCAGCACGGTGGCCAGCACCTGGAGCATGTGGTTCTGGACCACGTCCCGGATCGCACCCGTCCGGTCATAGAACCGGCCGCGGTCGGCCACATCGAACGCCTCGGCCATCGTGATCTGGATGCTCTCCACATAGGTCCGGTTGAGCAGCGGCTCGATCACCGAGTTGGCGAACCGGACAAAGAGCACGTTCTCCACCGGATCAAAGGCCAGCCAGTCATCGACCCGGAAGATCGCCTCTTCCGGGAAATACTGGTGCATGGTGTCGTTGAGCTGCCGTGAGCTGGCCAGGTCGGTACCGAACGGCTTCTCCACCATCACCCGCGCGCCGTCGGCCCGGCCGGCCTTGGCGATGCCATGCGCGATGCGCCCGAACAGCGGCGGTGGCACCTCGAGGTAAAACAAGACTTGTGTGCCGGCGCCGATGGCGTCCGACATCGCCTGGTAGGTGGCGTCGTCGTCGAGGTCCCCGTCGACGTACCGGAGCAGGCCGAGCATCTTCTGCGCGTCCGCGCTGTCCGGGTCCATGTGGTTGAGCCGCAGTGACGCGGCCGCATAGTCGCGGAACTGCGGCAGCCCCCATCCGCTCTTTGCCACCCCGATGACCGGCACGTCCAGCACGCCGCGCTGGACCAGGCCCACCAGCGCCGGGAAAGTCTCGATCTTCGCCAGGTCGCCCGTGGCCCCGAAGATCACCAGTGCGTCCACCTGGTTTGCTGCCATCTCCGTTCCCCCTGCCTCATCGCCCGTCATCTATTACCCGTGCTGCTGCGCCGCGCCGCCCCACCCCTGGGGGGTGACTTGGAATGGCGCCGGCGTCCAGGTCGCCGTGTTGCTGCCAGTGAGCCATACCGGATTCCCAGCTTTCTCAGTCGGTCAGTTCCCTGGCCCGGCGGGCGGGGCAGCGCCGTCGGGAGTCGCTGGGCCCGGCGGGCTCAGTGGCGTGCTGCGTTGCCGTGTGGGCTGGAATTGCTGCTTGCTGACGCGTCGCCGGAACACGTAGTAGGTCCAGGTCTGGTAGGCCAGCACGAACGGGAGGAAGATCACCACCACGACGGTCATCACCTTGAGTGAGTACGCTCCGGACGCCGTGTTGTGCACGGTCAGGTTGTTCGCGGCGCTGGTGGAGGAGACCATCACGTTGGGGTACAGGCCGGTGAAGATCGAGATGATGCAGGCCGCCATCGTGACCGTGGTCGCCGCGAACGCGAAGCCTTCACGGTGGTCCCAGACGAGCCAGACGGCGGCGATGACGGCCAGCACGGCGAGCAGCTCGACCGGGTTCAGGAAGAACGTGGTGTGCGCGGTCACGTGCGTCCAGATCACGAAGGCCACGACGGCAGCGCCGGTCACTGGGGCTATCCGGCGGGCCAGGCGCCAGGAACGCTCGCGCAGGTCGCCGGTGGTCTTCAGGCACAGGAACGTCGCCCCGTGCAGCAGGCAGATCAGTACGAGCGTGATCCCGGTGAACACCGCGTACGGCTGCAGCAGGTCCCAGAACGACCCGGTGTATTCCTGGCTGGAGTTGATGGGCAGCCCGGCCAGCAGGTCGCCGAGGGCCACGCCGATCAGCAGCGGGGCGAGCAGGCTGCCCGCGGTCATCAGCCCATCCCAGGTGCGGCGCCAGCGCAGCGCGTCGCGCTTGCCGCGGTACTCAAACGACACGCCGCGGACGATCAGCGCGACCAGCAGCAGCACCAGTGCCAGGTACAGGCCCGAGAGCATGGTGGCGTACCAGCCGGGAAACGCGGCGAAGATCGCAGCTGCGGCCACGATCAGCCACACCTCGTTGCCGTCCCACAGCGGCCCGATCGTGTTGATGGCGGCCCGGCGGCCGGCCTCGTCCCGCCCGGCCAGGCTGTGCAGCATGCCGACGCCGAAGTCGAAGCCCTCCAGGACGAAAAAACCCGTCCACAGGACCGCGATGACGATGAACCAGAACGGGACGAGACTCATCGCAACCTCAATACTGGACGGCCGGCACGGGCGCGTCCGCCTCGGCTTCGGCTCGCGCGGGCGGGAGCTGCTGGCGTGAGTACTTCAGCATCAGCATGAAGTCCACGGTGGCGAGCACGCCGTACAGCAGGACGAAAATCACCAGGCTGATCACGATCGAGGTGGCACTGACCGACGAAGAGATCCCGTTTTTGGTCAGCATGATGCCCTGCACGATCCACGGCTGCCGGCCGCTCTCGGTCAGCAGCCAGCCCGCGGTGTTCATGCCGAACGGCAGCACTGCGGCCCATATCGCCACCCACAGGAACCGCCGGGACGTCGCCAGTTTCTTACGCCGCAGCAGCCACAGCCCATACACCCCCAGCAAGAGGACCAGGACCCCGATATAGGCCATCACCCGCATGGACCAGTACTGGATGAACACGTTCGGCACGTAGTAGCCCGGGCCGTATTGCTTGCTGTACTGCGACTGCAGCGGGTTGAGGCCGATCACCTTGCCGTTCCAGTGGTTGGTGGCCAGCAGGGACAGCAGATGCGGGATCTCGATGATCTGGGTCGGGGTCTGATCCTGGTTGCCGCCACCGATCTGGAACAGCGAGAACGAGCACGGCTGGCAGGTGGTCCACTGCGCCTCAGCCGCCGCGATCTTCATCGGCTGGTACTTGGCCTCGATCACCCCGAGCTCATCGCCCACCAGCATGGTGAACAAGATCGCCGGGACCAGCACGATAAGCGCCAGCCGCGCCGACCGGGTGAACACCCCCGCGTCCCCGCCGTGCCGCAACTGCCACGCAGAGACCGCCAGCATCACCACGGCGCCGGTGACCAGCGACGCCAGCAGCACTTTCGAGTATCCCCAGACGAACACCTGGTTGGTGAACACCGCCCAGATGTCATTCAGCTGCGGCTTCCCATTGACCATGGTGTAGCCGACGGGATGCTGCATCCACGAGTTGGCCGCCATGATGAACGCCGCCGACAAGATGCTGCCCAGCGACACCGCCCAGATCGTCAGCAGGTGCACCCGGCGCGGCAGCTTGTCCCAGCCGAACAGCCACAGGCCGAGGAACGTCGACTCCAGGAAGAACGCGGCCAGGCCCTCCATCGCCAGCGGGGCGCCGAAAACGTTGCCGACCAGCCGCGAGTACGCCGACCAGTTCATCCCGAACTGGAACTCCTGCACCAGCCCAGTCACCACGCCGATCGCCACGTTGATGACCAGCAGGACGCCGAAGAACCTGGTCAGCCGCAGGTACTCCTCCCGCTTGCTCCGATACCACGCCGTCTGCAGCAGCGCGGTCAGGAACGCCAGGCCGATCGTGACCGGCACGAAAAAGAAATGATTGATCGTCACAAACGCGAACTGCCACCGCGCAAGATCAACATTCACCAGCTACTCCCCCCGGCCAGGAAGGCTTCCGGAACGGAAGACCCCAGCACGGCGAAGCGCTACCCAACGGATCATGGAACAGGTGCGTCCTGGACTCGTGACCCGTTCTGCCAGGTGGCAGCGCCTGCCGCTGCGGCCGCCCTGGCCTGTGCCCACTTCAGCTTCGCGAGCTCGCCCGGCGGCACTTCCATCTCCCTGGCCCACCGCCGGGTCGCCGACATCAGGTGGGAACCGCCGACAGCCAGGCCAGCCAGGGCCAGCAGCACACCGGCTCCAGCCAGCGCCGCCGTGGTGATCAGCGGACCGGACCTGAGCTGGAGCCGGTTACTCGGTTTCTCGGCGTTACTCATGGCACCGTCCTGGGCTGGAGTCCTTGGGTCACTACTGTGCTGACGGCTGGGCTCCCGAGCATCCCTCCCCAGGGGTGATAGCCCTACGCGGCAGTCCTGCGCACCTTCCCGTGGCTTGATCAACGTCGGGGCATCTTCCTCTGGCGCCCGTTTCGAGCTGGCCTGAGCGAGTGATCTGCGGCACTCGACGAATGCTTTACCTTCAAGACAACTGTGCTTAACCCTCAGTTAATGAACCCGCCACTTCAGACTTTCGTGGCCGCACAGTACAGGTGCGAGTTAGCAGCCGGAATCACCCTCCCAGGGTGTTCCGGTGCGAATTGCATGGCCAAATGCGGGGCAGCGGCTGCATAGATGAGGCTGGCGGCTGCGTACGGAAAACGCCGCGCAGTCACCCGGAGAGTGTGATGCACCGCACGCCACACATCGCAATGGTGTATTTGTGAGCGAACGCTATGACGTGATCATCGTGGGGAGCGGAGCCGGAGGCGGCACCCTGGCCCACACACTGGCCCCCTCAGGCAAGCGGATACTCCTGCTCGAACGCGGCAACTTCCTGCCGCGCGCGACGGACAACTGGAACCCGGGCGCGGTATTCGTCGACGGAAAGTACATCTCTCCGGACACCTGGTACGACGCCGACGGCAAGCCATTCCAGCCGCAGGTGCACTACTTCGTGGGCGGGGCCACGAAGCTGTACGGCGCCGCGCTGTACCGCCTTCGCCCCGCGGACTTCGGCGAGATGCAGCATGCTGACGGGGCGTCACCGGCGTGGCCGCTCAGCTACGAGGACTTCGAGCCGTGGTACACGAAGGCCGAGTGGCTGTACCAGGTCCACGGGGCTCACGGCGAAGATCCAACCGAGGGCCACTGTTCGAAGCAGTACCCGTGGCCGCCGGTCTCCCACGAGCCACGCGTCCAGCAGATCTCCGACGCGCTGGCCGCTGGCGGCTACCACCCGTTCCACGCGCCGTGCGGCATCCTCCTGGATGAGGCGAACCGCGAAGCGAGCCAGTGCATACGCTGCGCCTGGTGCGACGGCTACCCGTGCCTCGTGCACGCAAAGGCCGACGCCGACGTCATCGCGGTGCGCCCACTGCTGAGCCAGCCGAACGTGACGCTGCTGGTGAACGCAGAGGTGGAGCGCCTCACGACGGACGGCGCGGGCGGGACGGTCACGGGCGTGGAGGTGAGCCGCAACGGCGGCCACGAGGTCTACGCTGGCGACGTCATCGTGCTCGCGGCTGGCGCGGCCAATACCGCCAAGATCCTGCTGCGGTCTGCCTCGGACCAGCACCCGTCCGGGCTGGCCAACGGATCCGACCAGGTGGGCCGCAACTACATGTACCACAACAGCAAGGCCGTCGTTGCGCTCGATAAGGAGCGTAACGACACGGTATTCCAGAAGACGCTCGCCCTGAACGACTTCTACTTGGCGGGGAACGGCCGGGACTGGCCGCTCGGCAACATCCAGATGCTCGGAAAATCAAACGCGATGGCAATGAAGGGCGAGGAGCCTAAGCTCACTACGCTCGCGCCCCGCTGGAGCCTGGACGACGTCGCCGAGCACGCCGTCGACTTCTGGCTCACCACCGAGGATGTGCCAAAGCCGGATAACAGGGTCACCGTCGACCGCGACGGTCACGTCCACCTCGCCTACAGGGCAACGAACGACGCCGAGGCCGACGGCCTCTACCACGAGCTCAGGAAGATCCTCAACCATGTCGGGCTGGCCCAGCATCACGTCCTGGACAAGAACTTCTACATGAGCATGGACGTCGCCGTGGCCGGCGTCGCGCATCAGGCAGGCACCTGCCGTTTCGGCACCGATCCGGCCACCTCGGTGCTCGACGTCAACTGCAAGGCCCACGAGGTCGACAACCTGTACGTGGCCGACACGAGCGTCTTCCCCAGTATCGGCGCGGTGAACCCGGCGCTCACCGCCATGGCCAACGCGATCCGCGTCGGCGAGCACCTGCTGACCCGGATGGCCTGAACCAAGCCGGGGATTACGCCTTACGCCTGACACGCGCCTCGGCCATGCCGGGCTGGACAGGCTCACCCCGGGCGGGGGAGGCAATCCCAGCGGTGCGGGCGTGTTCTGAGCAGGGGTGTTCGGATCGTCAGGCGCCGCCCAGCTCACCAGGAGCGGCAGATGGCGCTGCCGGAACACGAGGTCGGCACGCCGTCTCAGGGGTGACCGAGGGATGACAGGTGTGAGGTTGATATGGCCTGTTCGCGCCGCCGCTGCTGGCATCGGTGGCCGTCACTGGCGCCGCCGGCGCCCTGGTCGGCAAGTTCGCCCGGCACCGGGTCGAGAGTGGCCTGGCCCAGAAGATGGGCGCCGCGCTGCCACCAGGCTCAGCCGGCATCGTCGCCATCTACGACCGCACCAAGACCAGCACTGTCGACCCCGCGCTCGCCAGCGCAGTGCGCAATCGGTCGCACAGGTCGACGGCGGCGGCGCCAGGAAGCTCAAGGCCGCACTCGCCGAAGCACAAGCAGGCATGAGCGGCTAACCAAGATGCACCACCGATCCGGCGATATCCTTTCCCCTCGCGATGGGCACCGCCATCAGTGTGCCGATCATCGTTTTAACCCTGATGAGCATCCCGTGCCAGCCCTATCTGACGTGACGATTCTGCTCCCGGCGGTGACGATCCTGCCGTTGTGAGCGCTGTGATCGAGGCGGCCGGGCGGTCAGGGGGTCGGCAAAGTCGTGCTGGGCTGAGGACTGGCGACACGCCGGTGTGAGCGGGCCGAGATCGGCCTGTAGCCACACGTGCCGCCGGGCCAGCCAGTGAGGGCAGCCCCTGTAACTGCATAGGCCACGCTGGCCGCACGGTACGTGGCGGCGGCGCCCTGCCTGCCGCGCAACTCAGGTGCCTCGGTGTCACGCATGAGATGCTCGTCGCGCCCCGCAGAGCAGGTCTGGGATGACCCGGTCTTCCGTTCTCATCGCGACTGATCGAGCGCAGCTGATTCACGCCTGAAGCAGCAATCAGCCGGTCGGCTG
>Ga0207665_10000286_pt1 | contig 35188 bp, 30 predicted proteins | sample LARL112metaG_FD_184351 | JGI IMG/M metagenome (GOLD analysis project Ga0207665, IMG submission 184351) | Corn, switchgrass and miscanthus rhizosphere microbial communities from Kellogg Biological Station, Michigan, USA - LAR L11-2 metaG... | ecosystem: Host-associated > Plants > Roots >... | reverse complement strand
AGCAAACCTGCAACGCCTAAGAGAATTGCGATCAGTTTCTTCATGAGACGGTCCCCCGGATGGAACGGCGCGATGTTTCGGCGGCGATCTCGACCGGAATATCGAGCACAAGGAATGACAGCGACTTGCCGTGGCCGTCGAGGCCAAGGCTGGCATTGACGCCGCCTTCGAGAACATCGTCGAGAACGAAATTGAAGGCCGCAAGCTTCGGCAGATCGTAGCGGACGACGCGCGTCGGCTTGCGCGCAGCGAAAACCTCGGCGACGCGCTCGGCAGTCACCTGCGCCGCCACCGCCGCATAGTGAGCGGGATCCCGACAAACCAGCACGAGGTTGAGGCGATTGCCTTTGTCACCGGTGCGCGCGTTGGCGATATCATTCAGTCGGACCATGCGGGTCATGCCGATGCTCCCACCATCGTCACGCGCGGTTCGGCGTACCGCTTTTCAATGAGGCAGGAGGCACTCGCCAGCCGTGGCGTGATGCGCCGGCGTACCCCTGCCCCTCCGGCCGGTCCCGCGCAATAAAGCGCTTCGGCCTCGTCGAGCAGAACTTCGACATCAGAAGCGTTCGCCGACTCGGCTGCAAAACGAAGACGCACGTCATAAGTTTGCGCGCCGCGCAGATCGTTCGTTGCACCGTTGGCGCCCCAGACGCTGCGAACGCCAATCGCATCGACGCGGACATTGAGATGCGGAACGCGCTTGCGCACGCGCGCGCGGACAACCTCGGCGGCAAGCTGCGCACGCGCCGGAGCATTTGGACCGGCATAGGAAATCTCGGCTTCGCCGAGGAAACCGCCATCAACACAAACGGTCGCCTTCAGCGTCTCCGGCGCTGGTCTCCCTCGCGCACCGGACACGCGCACACGATCCTTGCCGATCTCGGCAACCTCGACATTCGTCAGGTCGAGAACAACATCGGGCGCAAGATAGGCGGATGGATCGTGGATCTCATAGAGTAACTGCTCGATCACGGTCAGGCGATCGACCAAGCCACCGGTGCCCGCGGGCTTGGTGATCACCGTCTCGCCGGTTTCATCGACCTCGGCGATCGGATAGCCGACCTCGTCCAATCCGGGCACGTCCTTGTAGCCTGGGTCGGCAAAATATCCGCCGGTGACCTGCGCACCGCATTCGAGCAGATGGCCCACGAGCGTGCCGGCAGCGAGCCGGTCCCAGTCATCGGCGGGCCAACGAAAAGCGTGCAGTAAAGGTCCCAGCGCCAGCGCGGAATCGGCAACGCGCCCGGTGACGACAATGTCGGCACCCTGGTCGAGTGCCTGCGCGATCGGCTGCGCCCCGAGATAGAGATTGGCCGAGATGATTTCACGCGCCTGCGCGAGGTCAACGCCGTCGACCCTGCGTGAAGCGAGATCGTTCGCCGAAAGTTTGCCCGCAATGTCGTCGCCTTCGACAGCGGCAATGCGCGGCGGACGAACACCGAGCGAGCGTGCCATCTCCTCGACACGGCGTGCGGCCGCGGCCGGATTGGCCGCGCCGAAATTTCCGACGATCTTGATGCCCGCCGCGAGGCAACGCGCGAGAACGGGCGGCAGCATCCGATCGAGCGCTGGACTGTAGCCGAGCTGCGGATTCTGCCGGCGCTCGAGCTGGCAGAGCGCCAGCGTGCGCTCGGCCAGTGTCTCGTACATCAGAAAGCGCGGACCGGATTGCGCGGCGAGCGCGTCCACAATCGGGCCGCCGGCATCGCTTCGGTCACCGGCAAACCCGGCCGCTGCGCCGATGAAGACCTTCGCCATGCGGCGATGCTAACGGGAGGGGTCTACCGTGTAAAACGACACAGGGGCCGCGAACAACGCTAGTCTTCCATCGGCACCATGGCCGCGTCCTTGGAATTGCGTAGCGTCAGCGACGTCTTCACGTTGCGCACGTTGCGCGCCGCCGTGAGTTTCTCGACAAAAGCCTGAAAGGTTTTCAAATCGGGCGCCACGCATTTGAGGACGAAGTCGATCTCGCCCGAGAGCATCCAGCACTCGCGCACGAGCGGCTGCGCGCGCACGAACTCCTCGAAGGCGACAAGATCGGCCTCGGCCTGGCTCGCCAGATGCACCATTGCGAAAACGGTGACTTCATAGCCGAGCTTCTTTTCATCGAGCAGCGCGCGGTAACCCTTGATGTAGCCGGCCTCCTCGAGCGCGCGGACCCGGCGCAGACAGGGCGGCGCGGAAATACCGACGCGGCTTGCCAGCTCCACGTTGGTGATGCGGCCGTCCGCCTGCAGCTCCTTGAGGATTTTGCGGTCGATCGAGTCGAGGCGGGCTGGCACGGGCGCTCCTTTGGCCTGACGGCAACTGACAACATTCATACCGCGAAATAATATTTCGCGAAAGAATATTGCGCGCTCTTGCGATCGTGATCGGCGCTTTGCCGCAGGTTGTGGGCGTGGCGGGTTGCGTATCTTGCATAGCTCGGCTGAAAGCCATAAATCGAGCAGAGCAAAAGAGCCGAAATGCTCGGCCGCTCAGGGCAGTAAGCGCCCAAAAAGACGCCCGTCCAGGGGGGCGTACAACATGGCAAAGACGACCCACGCCAAAGTCGTGATCATCGGCTCGGGACCGGCGGGCTACACCGCGGCCATTTATGCCGCGCGCGCGATGCTGGAGCCGGTTCTGATTCAGGGCGTGCAGCCGGGCGGCCAGCTGACGATTACCACCGACGTCGAGAACTATCCTGGCTTTGCCGATGTCATCCAGGGTCCCTGGCTGATGGAGCAGATGCAGGCGCAAGCCACGCACGTCGGCACGCGCATCGTCACCGATCATGTGAACAAGGTGGAATTGGCGCAGCGGCCGTTCAGGCTGATCTGCGATTCCGGCGACATCTACCTCACCGACGCGCTGATCATCGCAACCGGCGCGCAGGCGCGCTGGCTCGATCTGCCCTCGGAACAGAAATTCAAGGGCTATGGCGTGTCCGCCTGCGCGACCTGCGACGGGTTCTTCTATCGCAACAAGGAAGTCGTGGTGATCGGCGGCGGCAACACCGCTGTCGAGGAGGCACTGTTCCTGACCAATTTTGCCTCGAAGGTCACGGTCGTGCACCGGCGCGATGCATTCCGCGCCGAGAAGATCCTGCAGGACCGCCTGTTCAAACATCCCAAGATCGAGGTGATCTGGGACAGCGTGCTCGACGATGTCACCGGCGGCGACAGTCCGCTGAAGGTCAGCGGCGTGCGGCTCAAGAACGTGAAGACCGGCGCCGTTACCGAGCGCAAAGTCGACGGCGTCTTCATCGCCATCGGACACCAGCCGTCGTCGGAACTGTTTGTCGGCCAGATTCAGATGAAGCCATCGGGCTACATCATCACCGGCGGCAATTCGACCGTCACCTCGGTGCCCGGCGTGTTCGCCGCGGGTGACGTCACTGACGATATCTATCGGCAAGCAGTCACCGCAGCCGGACAAGGCTGCATGGCCGCACTCGAAGCGGAGAAATTCCTGGCCGCGCACGAACATCAACGTGCGGCGGCGGAATGAACATGGTGGCACCGAACAATACAATGGACTGGGACAAGCTGAAGGTGTTTCACGCCGCAGCGGAAGCGGGCTCGTTCACGCATGCCGGCGAGCGGTTAGGCCTTTCCCAGTCGGCGGTTTCGCGTCAGGTCTCGGCGCTCGAATCCGAACTCTCGGTCTCGCTCTTCCACCGTCACGCACGCGGCCTGATCCTCACCGAACAGGGCGAATTGCTCTATCGCACCGCGCACGAAGTCTTCATGAAGCTTGAGGCCGCGCGCACAAAGCTGACCGACAGCCGCGAGCGGCCGAACGGTGAACTCAAAGTGCAGACCACACCGGGCATCGGCGTGCACTGGTTGACGCCGCGGCTCGGAGAATTTCTCGATCTCTATCCGGACATCCACATCACGCTGATTACCTCCGACGAGGAGCTGGATCTGGCGATGCGCGAGGCCGATGTCGCCATCCGGCTGCGGCAGCCGACACAGCCCGACCTGATCCAGCGCAAGCTCTTCTCAGTGCATTTCCACGCCTATGCGTCACCTGATTACCTCAAGCGATTCGGCACACCGCGCGCGCATGAGGAGCTCGACAAACACCGCATCGTTCTTCTCGGCGGCGGCGTGGTACCTGCGCACTTGCAGAATCGGCGTTGGCTCCTCGAGATCGGACGTGATGGCAAGGATTCGCGCACGCCGCATCTGACGGTCAACAATGTTCTGGGTGTTCTGCGCGCGTGCCAGCGCGGGCTCGGTATCGCTGTGCTGCCGGACTATCTGGTCGAGGAAAACGGCGGCCTGGTGCAACTGTTCGGCGAAGCCGACACGCTCGCACTCGACGCCTATTTTGTTTATCCGGAAGAACTCAAGTCGGTCGCACGTATTCAAGTTTTTCGAGATTTTCTGGTGGCCAACGCACAGCGCTGGCACTTCTGAGTTTCCCACTCAATTCGCGCGGTAAAATTTTCGCGAGCGGCGACGCGAAGTCGAGCAAGTCAGCGGTTTCTTATTGATTTGCGAATGCGCATGGCAGTCATGCGGCCTCCGACGTTGTGGCGCTGTGACACGCTTCGCATACTTATCGTCCGCTGTTTCGCCGGATAGATATCCTCCCAGAATCGCCGGCGGGCAGCATGTTCCCCTCTGGAAGATATTGCCGACCCCCACGTCGGCAATTACTGAAACCGGGCCCTCACGGGCCCGGTTTTTTATTCCGCGGGATCAGCGAAACCGCGCGATGTAATAGGCGAGGTCGGAGATCTGCTCGTCGCTCACCGGCGCGAGAGCCTCCGCCATTGTCCCGTCGTAGCCGCGCCGATCATTGGTTTTGTATTCGCGCAGCGTCTTGGCGAGGTAGTCCTCGCGCTGGTTGGCGATGCGGGGAACGTTATCGCGACCCGTGAGATCAAGTCCGTGACAACTGTTGCACCGGTGCTGTGTGATCAGGACTGTGGCCCGCTGCATGCGCGCGGCATCACCGGTATCGGCCGGAGGTTTGGGCGCCGGCACTTTCGCGAGAAAATCGGAGAAATTTCGCAAGTCGTCGTCGGTGAAGCCTTTGGTCATTTCCGTCATGACCTGGATCATCTGATCGTTCTTTTTCTCCGGCGAAGCGCGTTGCTGTTCGCGAAACATGTACAGCTGGATCAGCAAATACGGCGCAGGCTGCCCGCCGATCGACGGAACCTCCGGAGTTTCGGACTGTCCACTTTCCCCGTGACACGCAAGGCAAGGCACCGCGCGTTCCGCGACTGTTTCGCCAAACAATGGCTGGCAGGCGACACCAACGAAAAGTGCCGCGGCTGCAATCCGGGGCGCGAGATGGATGGGTCGCATGAGTACTCAGCTTGAATAAAAAGGGCCGGGGGCAAAGCCCCCGGCCCTGTACGCGTATCAGCGACCAGCGACTCGCGCCGCCTTGCCGTAGGTGATGCGATAGATCGCGCCGTTCCAGTCGTCCGACAACAGCATCGAGCCGTCCGCCATGAATTCAACGTCGACGGGGCGGCCGATGTAATTGTTGTTGTCGAGGAAGCCGGTGATGAACGGTTCGGATGATTTCACCGTGCCATCCTTGTTCAGGAAGATGGCGATGACATCGCCGCCGAACTTGTTGGTCCGGTTCCACGAGCCATGACGGGCGAGGAAGATCGCGTTCTTGTATTTCGCCGGGAACATCTTGCCGGTGTTGAAGCGCATGCCGAGCCCCGCGGAGTGCGGGCCTGTCAGCATGATCGGCGCTTCGAATTCACGGCACGAGTGACCCCAACCAAATTCCGGATCGAGCAGGTTGCCCTGGTAGCAATAGGGCGCACCGAAATGCTGTCCGACCTTGGTGATGCGGTTGAGTTCATCCTGCGGCGTATCTTCCGACAGCCAGTCGCGGCTGTTGTCGGAGAAGTACAGCTGGTTGTTCACCGGATTCCAGTCGAAGCCGACCGTATTGCGCACGCCACGCGCGATCACTTCGGCTCCGGTTCCGTCCAGATTGATGCGACGGATCTGTCCGTGCGCCGGGTCGTGCAACACGTTGTTGCCCGGCTGTCCGACCGGAATGTAAAGCTTGTCGTCCGGCCCGATCGCAATAAATTTCCAGCCGTGCGCCTCGTCTTTTGGCAGATCGGTATAGATCACCGTCGGCTTCGGCGGCTTGTCGAGATTGGACTCGACGTTGTCGATCTTGGAGATCTGCGAGAGCTCGGCGATGTAGAGCGTGCCCTTGTGGAAGGCCAGCCCGTTCGGGCGATAGAGACCCTCAGCGATCGTCTTGACCTCGGTCTTGCCGTCCTTCTTGACGATTGCGGAGACCTTGTTGCCGAGCCGCGTGCCGACGAACACGGTGCCCTTGTCGCCGACGCGCAGCGATCGTGTATTGGCAATGCCACTGGCGTAAACTTCGACGTTGAAGCCCGGCGGGAGCTTGAGCTTTGCGGTCGGCAGCTTGTCGGCGGCCGCCGGCAATGGCGGGGGCGCGACGGGAGCGAGTTTTGCCGCGGCCGGATTTCCTTCAGGCCGGCCGATCAACGGCGAGCCTGGCGGCAGCGGGGCGGCCGGTGCCGCGGCAGGCGGCGATGCAGGCGCCGACGGTTGCTGGGCAAAGGTCGGTGCAACCAGCAAAATGCCGGCGACCGTGCCGGCGAGCAAAATAGAACGTTGAACCGTGAAACACGGAGCCATCGAATTCCTCCCTGATTTGGAGGCGCTTGACCCGCGAGGTTGATCGAGAACGGCCCCGGAGCGCTCCCCCTTGCTGGCAAGTCTCTACCTTTCGACTTTCTGTTGCAATCGAGAAGTCGAAAATTCCGAAAAATCAGGAAGTCCGGTACGTGTAGGCAGCATCTTTACGATCTGCCGCCAGTTCCGCGACCACCAAGTGATGTGGTGACAGGTGACATACCGGATCGGCCGCGCGAACGTCGCCCGTAAGTAGGAAGGCCTGGCACCGGCATCCGCCAAAGTCTTGATCGCGCCGGGAGCAGGACCTGCACGGCTCTTGCATCCAGTCGGTGCCACGAAAAGCCTGAAATGCTGGCGAGCTCCGCCAGATGTCCGCAAGCGAATGCTCGCGGACATTCCAAAATTCGAGATCTGGAATGACCTCGGCCGCATGGCAGGGAAGCACCCGGCCGGCTGGCGTCACGTTAAGAGAGCGGCGACCCCAGCCGCCAACGCAAGGCTTTGGAAACCGCGCATAGTAATCGGGGACAACAGCGTCGATGACGATGCGGCCCTGGTGCTTGGCCCGCAGCAATTCGACCTGCCGCACGGCTTCATCGACCTGCTCGCGCGTGGGCATAAGCGCGGCGCGGTTCTTCAGCGCCCAGCCGTAATACTGCACATGCGCGATTTCCACGCGGCTCGCGCCCAGCGACAGAGCGAGTTCAACCATCGGTTCGATGCGGCCAATATTGGCGCGATGTACCACCATATTGACGGTGAGCGGCAGACCCAGACTGACGACCTCTTTGGCCATCCCCCGCTTGCGCGCAGAAGCGCCTTTGTAGCCCGCGATGTGATCGGCCGATGCTTCGTCGCTGTCCTGGATGGAGATCTGCACGTGATCAAGGCCCGCATCCGAAAGCGCCGCCAGATTCTGCGGCGTCAGTCCGACCGCCGATGTAATCAGGTTGCTGTAAAGACCGGCGTCACGCACCGCTTTGACAATCTCAACCAGGTCGCGCCGAGCCGCCGGTTCACCGCCCGACAAGTGCACTTGCAGCACGCCGAGCGCAGCCGCTTCGCGAAAGACCCGCGCCCATGTCGCCGCATCGAGTTCATCGCTGCGCTTGTCGAGCGCCAGCGGGTTCGAACAATAAGGACAGCCGAGCGGACAGCGGTGCGTGAGTTCGGCAAGCAGGCCGAGTGGCGCGGACAGTGCGGCTCCGTTCGTCGTCATCACAAAAGCACTCAACCCAGATCCAGCAGCTTCTTCTCCGCCAAACCGTTCAGCAGCGTCACAACATCGGCATGGATACGCTCGCGCGGCGCGGCAAAGGTCGCGGCAAGATCGTCGACGATCGCAGCCAGCGTGGCTTCGCCGGTGCAACGCTTCAGAATTTCGACGGTTATGGCGTCAGCCTTGAACACGCGTTCCGGTGCGAGCAGAACCCAGCCGCCCTGCGCTTCATTGTGCGTCAACCGCACGCCGCGTGGCAGACGCGGACGCGAGATGTCGGACGCCTGCGTCGCCGACCCATTCATCATCGATCCTCCGGCACGAAGGCGCCTGGCGGAACGTGTCCCGGCGACACGTAGGCGTGGTAAAGCGCGTCGAGCATCGACCAGAGAATGCTGCATTTGAATTCGAGCGCGGCAAGCACCGCCTGCTGCTGTTGCGGTGTCCGCGCATCGCGCTTGACGAAATTGAGCGCGAAGTCGGCGTCGCGCTGCGCTTGCGGCGGACGCTTGTCGAAATAGCTGAGTGTCTCGCGAGTAATGAAATCGTAGTTCGCCAGCATGCCCGCCATGCGCTCGCTGATAATCACCGGCGAAAACATCTCGGTGAGCGAGGAGGCGATCGCCTCGAGCAAGGTCTTCTCGCGCACGAAATTAACGTAGGCCTCGACGGCAAAACGCGTGCCCGGCAGGATTCCGCGCAAGGACGTGACGTAGCCGCGCTCAAGCCCGAGCCCGTCGGTGAGCTTGAGCCACCGCGCAATGCCGCCGTCGCCTTCGCGCTCGCCATCATGGTCGACGAGACGCGAGCGCCATTCGCGGCGCACGGCGGAATCCTCGCAACGCGCGATCAGGCTCGCGTCCTTGATGGGAATCATCGCCTGGTAATAGTAGCGATTGAGAGCCCAGGCCTGCACCTGACCTTTGCTGCACTTGCCGCCGTGCAGCAGTGCATGGAACGGATGCAGGCGATGGTAGCGTTTGGCGCCGATATCGCGCAGCGCGGCTTCAAGTTCGTCCGGTGAAAGCAACTTCACAGCACGATCTCCATACCATCCTCGGCGACCTGCCATCCGGCACCTTCGACCGTTCGCCGCTCAACCGAGCCTTCGATCAGGATCGGATTGGTATTGTTGATATGCACAAAGATGCGCCGCGCCGACAACCCGGCCAAGGCGCGGAGGGAACCGCCGTCGCCGTCGATCTGCAGATGGCCCATGCGCCGGCCGGTCTTTTGCCCGGTCTGTGTGCGGATCATCTCGTCATCGGTAAACAGCGTGCCGTCGAACAGCACGACGTCAGCGCGCGCGAAGCGTTCGCGCATTGCCGGCGTCACCGCCGCGGTCCCGGGCACAAAAACCATGCGCGCTCCCTCGCGGTGCAATTCGATCCCGACATTGGCTGCGCTTTCGATATCGAGTTCGGGCGCCTCGCCCTCGAGATAGAGGGGAAGTTTGCCAGGAACCATAAACAGCGTCGCCTCGATATCTCCGGCAAGCATGAATCGTTCGCCCGGATTGATCGCGCGTCGTGACATCGCGCCCATAGCACCGAACATGGCGTTGGCAGCGACGGCCGCATGGCTCGCCGGTGTCGCGTAAAGTGTAAAGGGCGAGCTTTCGCGCAGAGAGAGCAGACCAGCGATCTGGTCGATTTCCGCGCCAGTGAGAACGACGCCATCGACCGGGCTGCCACGCAGCGCTCCCCGCGGATGCAGCGCAGGCGTCGCCCGGATTTGCGACGGGAGATCGGGGGAAGCGTTGATCAACGTCCAGCGCCCATCGCCTGCCGATACGGCAATACCGGTCTGGGTGCGGGGTTGGACGCGCGAATCACCTGCCCACGCCAAGGCGCAAACTGGGCAGCGGCAGTTCCATTGCGGAAAGGCGCCCCCGGCCGCCGACCCAAGCACAATGGCGGTGAGGCGCCCCATCTAGCGGGGTCTTGAAAGAAGGCTCAGAAAATCAGAACTCGGCCGGCAGATAGCCGTTGATCTCGAGTCCAATGCAAATCTCTACAAGAACTGGGGTCGTCCAAGCCATGGCGTTTCCTTTCGACCGCATTCCGACGGGTCTTGACCCACATTACCGCAGCCCCGGGCCGCCGCAAGGGGCTCCCTGTTCATAGAATTCATAGGAGCCATCACGCCTTTGTCATGGTCCCCGCCATATCCATGCCCTAGATAACAGACATGGGTATAACTGCTGAGATGCGCCCGGAAACCTTATACCCAGTCGCCTGTTGACTTACGCTCCGCCTGCCTGTCCAGCTTAAAGCTCCCGATTCGTTCAAACGTTCGCTCGTGCAAAATAGCCACAGTTGACGCCTGTTCTCGCTGGGCCGTTGGGAAATACGTAACTGGGTGCGCGCTATCAGTTACACTGGGATCGAACATTTATCGGGGCCTATGCCCCTGACAGTCTTGGGAGAATACGTGGTGAAAATTTCACGATTTGACCGTTTGCTGGCCTCCACGGCGCTGGTCTTGGTCCTGGCCTTGTCCAGCCATGCCGGCATCGCGCAGCAGAGCGACAACCCGACCACGGCGTCTGTGCCTGTGCCGGATACGACGCTCCCGCCGCCGCTGACGGCCAAAGACGTCGACTCCCCGGCAAAGCAGGTGGCCCCGGCTCCCGCAAAGGAGGAGCCGAAGCAGAACGCAACGACGGCTCCCGCCGAGCCGGCCAAGGCTGCGATCAACGCTACGCCCGCGGATCCCATCGGCGAAAAGCTGCGCGAACTGGTCACGGGCCGCCAGCTTGAGCGACTCGTCAACCGAAAGGCCGACCGGGCCGGCATCGAGGCCTATTACAGCTCGCACAACTACGCGCCGATCTGGGTCAGCAACAACGCTGGCAACGACCGCGCCAAGTCGGCGGTCGCCTACCTGGGTGAGGCCGATGCGGTTGGTCTGGACCCGACCGACTATTCGGCACCCGACTTCAAGTCTGCGACGACCCCCGAAGCACTTGCCGAAGCCGAACTCAAGATGACCGCCGCGGCCCTGACGTTCGCGCGGCACGCACAGATCGGGCGCATCCACTACACGCGCGTGAGCCCGGACATCCTGTACGAGCTGAACGCGCCTGAACCGGCCGACGTATTGGCCAAACTCGGCGACAGCAGCGATGCAGGCAAAGTTCTCGACGCCTACAATCCGCAGCAAGCCGAGTTCAAGGCGCTGCGAGCCAAGCTCGCCGAGCTGCGCAAGGGACCGGCGCCATCTGAAACCAAGACCGCGGAAAAGCCCGAGCTCCCGCGCGTGCACGTGCCGGATGGCAAGATTCTCCGTCCGGGCATGAAAGATGCGCGCGTGACCGCGCTGCGCAAGCGCCTCGACGTCGCGGGCGACAAAGAGAACCAGGTCTATGACGACGCGGTTCGCGATGCGGTGAAGGCTTTCCAGACCGAAAACGACATCAACGTCGACGGCAATCTCGGACCGAACACCGTCCGCACGCTTAACGGCGAGCGTCGGGAAGTCCGTCAGAGCTCCGCCGACCCGACTGATCTCATCATTGTCAACATGGAGCGGTTGCGCTGGATCCCGCGCGACCTGGGCAATCCGCATGTTGTCGTCAACATTCCGGATTACAGCCTCACGCTCTACAACAATGACAAGGTCTACTGGCACACGAAAATCGTGGTCGGCAAACCGAATTTGCCGACGCCGATGCTCAGCGCCGAGATGAAGTTCATCACGGTCAATCCGACCTGGAATGTGCCGCCGTCGATCATCGAGAAAGAATACCTGCCGGCCCTTGAGGCCGATCCGCAGGCACTCGACCGCATCGGCCTGAAGCTGACGCAGGACGCCGATGGCACGATCCATATTTCGCAGCCGCCCGGCGCCGGCAACGCGCTCGGCCGCATCCGCTTCAACTTCCCGAACAAGTTCCTCGTCTACCAGCACGACACGCCCGACAAGCACCTGTTCTCGCGTGACAAGCGCGCGTTCAGCCACGGCTGCATGCGTGTGCAGAATCCGCTGACATACGGCGAAAAGCTGCTGTCGCTGGTGCTGCCGAAGGAGCGCTATACCGAAGCGCGCCTGGAATCGATGTTCGGCGGCAGCGAGATCAACATCAACTTCCCGAAATTCATCCCGGTGCATCTGACCTATCAGACTGCATTCGTGGATGATGCGGGCAAGCTGCAGCTGCGTGACGATGTCTACGGACGCGATGCGAAGATGCTCACCATCCTCAAGAGCAGCGAGCGCAAGGTCGCCGATATCGGGGTCGAGCGTGCGTCGCCGAATTCATCATCGAAGCCGGTCCGTATGCCGGTCGGCATGTATGGTAGCGGCGGCGGAAGCTACGGTGGTGGCGGCAACAACTTCTTCGACTGGATGTTCGGGGGCCCACAGGGCGGCGCTCGTCCCTATCCGCCGCGCAATGTCCCGCAGCAACCGCCGCGCAACACCAACGGCCGTTACAGCTGGCGCTAGCCGCTGAACGAACAGAAACAGAAAACGCCGGCGCATCGTCGCCGGCGTTTTTGTTTTGACGATTTGCGAAGATGGTACAGGCGGGTGGACTTGAACCACCGACCTCTGGTTCCACAGACCAGCGCTCTAACCAACTGAGCTACGCCTGCATGCGCGATCCGAGCGGGCGGAACCTAGGTGCCGTCTGCCCTTTTGGCAAGCGCCCACCCGGGTCGCCGACGCATAAACGAAAACCCGGGCATTCGCGCCCGGGCTTCGCACCCTCTAGCTCCAGACGTTAACGCGCCGGGCGCGTCAGGCCGCCTTATTGAATGTGCTGCTGATGCTTTCCTTGATCGGCTCGACCGTATCCGTCGCGACCTTCTGGGCGTGCTCGGAGAGTTCCTTGGTCTGAGCAATCATCGCATCGAACTGCTTGCGCATGAACGCGCTGGTCAGCTCGACCACTTCCGCATACGACTTCGCACCCATCAGTTCGCTCATCAGGTCGAAGGTTGCATCGGTATTGGCGCGCGTGGTCTCGATCACCTTCAGGCCATAGCTCGCACAGCCCTTGGAGGCCGTGGAATAGGTGTCCTCGAGGACATCGGTGGCCTGCTCGGCCGCGCTCTTGCACTTCTCGTAGTTTTCCTTGGCCTGCGCGATGCCCTTTTCCGCGAACTCGCGAAACACAGGCGGGACCTCAAATTTCGGCATTTCAAACTTGGGCATATCGAACTTCGGCATCTCGAATTTCGGCATCTCGAAAGCGGGCGCGGCAACGGCGACCGGCTTCGGCTTGGATTTCGTGGCCGAAGAAGCGGCAGTTTCAGGCATGAGAATCGTCCTTTGGCTGGCGGAGGGCGTGATCCGCACGGACCACACACCCTCGGCAAATGGGCCCTAACTTGTGTGAGCCGCAGCGCACCTGCGTTCCGATGTGCCGCGATCTAAGGGTACAACGCTTATACACCCGTTTTTGATGCATTGCAATAAAAAATATTGCATTGCACAAAAATCCCATAGGGCACCGCCCCGGCGGCCGTGCCGGGCTTATGGGAACTCACCGGCTGTCGGGCCGTCAATGCTGCGGTTTTTGTCCCGCCATTTTTGCCGCTCGACTGGTTAGTTCCTTCCCCTGCTCCGTGAGCACCGCGATCTGGCTGTTCACGTACTCCGCGTGCAGTGCCATGACGTCTTTGGGATCTTTGGCCTGCAGCAGTTTTCGCGCGAACTCGAACGATGAGGCGATGTTCCGCTCGGCGAAACCCATCGCAAGCTCTCCGACTTCCTTCGCGCCGGCTTGCGCGGTTGCGGCCTGATTTTCCGCAGTGCTTACAGCGTGCTGCGCCGCTGAAATAAAAACATCAAACGCCTGTTTGGCCTGCTCGACGCTCTTTTCGGCCAACGCAAGCATGTCGGCCGGAATTTCAAAGCCGGCGTTTCCGTCCTTCGGCATGACATTCCTCCTGCATGTCCTCGGCCACCGTTCTGGCAGCCTCACCGGTATCTAGGGTGATCTGCTGACCGCGCCAGTGATCGCATTAACGATATTGCGGGTTCGGACAGGGGGCCACCCGTTGTCCCGTGGACGCCGTCCGTTACCGGCCGTATTAAGACTCTATTAGCCGTGAATTCTGCGACCCCGGAATGACGGAAGCCAACCCGCAGCTTGCATATCTTCGTGATCAGCGGCTGGCGGCGCATGCGCTCAGCCCCGCGCCGGTCTGGCTTTGGAGCACTGACGCCGAACATATTCTGTGGGCCAATCCCGCGGGCGCAGCAATTTTCGACGCCGCCTCCTCGGGCGAAGCCTCGGCACTTCATTTCCAGACAAAGCATCCCGCGTCGGCTCAGGTCGCGCGTCTCGTCGCGACGCTTCCTGGAGGGAATACGCCACGGCTTGAACGCCTGCGCGGTTTCGGCGCGGCGTTGGGTGGTATGTTGATATGTCTTTGCTCGCGCCTGACGCTTGCCGACAACACCACCGCGATCCTGATCGTTTCGACCGAGCGCGCCGCCCGCGACCTCTCCCTGCCCGATCGCGCGCGCCGTCTGCTCGCCGACTTCAGCAGTCCTGCGGCCATGTTCACCGCCGACGGCGAATTGATCGACGCGCAACCTGCGACGCGAGCGCTGCTTGGCGACCGGCGGGACCTGATCGCACTCGATGCACAGCGGCTCGCGCGTGAGGCAACTCACAACGGAATTGCGGAAGGCGAGATTTCCGTTGGGCAAACCAGTATGCTCAAGCTCGGCGCCGGATCGACATTCACATTGCTCGCCGTTTTCGCAGGATCTGCGGAAACGTCGGCGGTCGATTCAAAGGCGGCTGACATGGCGCCGAAAACTTCGGACTCCACAACATCGGAAACACACCCGCCCCGGCTGCCATTGCGCTTTGTATGGCAGACCGATGCAGAGGGCCGGTTCAGCCTCGCGACCCAGGAATTCACCGAACTCGTCGGGCCGAAGACGTCTGCCGTTCTTGACCGTACTTGGACAGAGATCGCGCAGGCCCTGACGCTTGATCCGCAGGGGCAGGTTGCCGCCGCCATGGCGGCCCGGCAGACCTTCAGCGGCATTGTGCTGCTTTGGCCGATCGATGATTCCGACGACCAGATGGTGGTCGAGATGTCCGGGCTGCCGGTATTCGACCGCGAGCGGGAATTCACGGGCTTCCGCGGCTTCGGCATCTGTCGCGACCGCAAGACCACCGAGAGCACAAAGGATCACCCCGAAATGGCTACCGAATCCTCGCCGCCGTCGGATGATGATCCGGCGGCGATGGTCCTTCCGTTTCCTTTCGAACCGCGCGCGCAGGAACCGAAACCTGACTCACAAGAGCACAGCGCATTCCGGGAATTGGCGCGTGAGCTCAGCGAAAGGCTGAAGCGATCGCCGGGCGGTCGCGCCGCCGCGGCCTCGGATGATTTCGGCGCCGAGGCGCCTGTTCCCGTGGCTCAGCCGACGCGCGAACCGCCCAAACAGCTTCCGGACATCCAGGACAGCCGGCCGATTCTCGATCGGCTGCCGGTGGGTATCCTGGTCTATCGCCTGAGCACGTTGGTTTACGCCAATCGCGCCTTCCTTGAGTGGACCGGTTACACGACGCTGGATGAACTGAGCGAAGCCGGCGGCCTCGACAGCCTGTTCATCGAGAGCAAGGACAATTCCTCGTCGCCGGACAGCAAGGGCAGTGGCAGATCGCTGACCATCGCCACCGTCAGCGGCACGCAGAAACCGGTCGACGGCCGCCTTCTCAGTGCCGCCTGGAATAACGAGAACGTTCTCGTGCTGATGGTCGATACGCGGTCCGGCAGTGGGGAAAAGACGCCGCCTGCACCGATCACTGATGCCGAGCGGGAAAATCGCGAGCTCAGGGCAATCCTCGATACGGCGACGGATGGCGTGCTGGTGCTCGACGCGACCGGCAGCATCCTGTCGGCGAACCGCAGCGCGCAGGCGCTGTTCGGGTACGACGCCGCCGACTTCGCAAGCCACACATTGGATGACCTGCTGGCCCCGGAAAGCCGCCGCGCCGCGCACGAGCATTTGGAGCGGCTGACGAACAGCCGGGGCGCGGGCATGCTGAACGCTGGCTACGAGGCGATCGGTCGCGTGCGCCAGGGCGGTCTCGTTCCTCTCTACATCACGATGGGGCGCATCGAAGGCAGCGAAAAGCTGTGCGCAGTGTTGCGCGACATCACCGCCTGGAAGCGCAGCGCCGAAGAACTAAACACCGCCAAGCAGGCGGCCGAAAAAGCCTCGGTCGCCAAGTCGGAATTTCTCGCCAAAATGAGCCACGAAATCCGCACACCGCTCAACGCCATCATCGGCTTTTCCGAAGTGATGATGGACGAGCGCTTCGGCCCAATCGGCAATGAACGCTACCGGCAATATTTGAAAGACATCCACGCGTCCGGTGGACACCTCATATCGCTGCTCAACGATCTCGTCGACCTTTCGAAGATCGAGGCGGGAATTCTTGATCTCACCTTCGTCAGCGTCAATCTGAACGATCTGCTGCAGCAATGCGTGGCCATCATGCAGCAACAGGCCAACCGCGAGCGCGTCATTATTCGCACCGCACTCGCGCCCAACCTTCCGCATATCATCGCCGACGCGCGCTCGCTGCGTCAGATCGCGCTCAATCTCTTGTCGAATTCGATCAAGTATACGGGTGCAGGCGGTCAGGTGATCGTCTCAACCGCATTGACCGACGACCAGGAAGTCGTGCTGCGCGTACGCGATACCGGGAACGGAATGAGCAAGGAGGATCTCGAGACCGCACTCGAGCCATTCCGGCGCGCCGATGCCACCGGACAATGGGGTTCAACCGGAAGCGGGCTTGGCCTGCCGATAACAAAGGCGCTGGTCGAGGCCAATCACGCCCGATTTCGTATCGCCAGCGAAGTCGGGGATGGAACACTCGTCGAAGTAGCATTTCCGACCACGCGGCTGCTGGCGCATTGATTTCGAAATCGGCTAGGCTTTGCGGATGAGCCAGATCTCCCGGCGCGCGGCCATCGTGCTGGCGTTTGCGAGCGCACTCTTTGCCGCATCGCCTGCGCGGACAGAACCTGTCGATCTGCTTCTGGTTCTGGCGGCCGATGTCTCGCGCAGCATTGACAGCCAGAAGTTTCAGCTTCAGCGCGAAGGATATGCCGCGGCACTTGCCGATCCGCGCGTCATTGACGCCATCCAATCGGGCCGACGTGGCCGCATCGGCGTGCTCTTCCTCGAATGGTCGGGATTCGGCAACCAGAAGGTCGTGATCGACTGGACGGTCGTTGATGGCCCCAAAACCGCCCAGGCTTTTGGCGACCGGCTCCTTGAATCGCCGCGTTCCTTTGCCGACCGCACCTCGATCAGCGGGGGTATTGACGCCGCCGTGGCCCAACTCGCGCGGGCGCCGTTCGAGGCCCAGCGTCGCACCATCGACGTCTCGGGTGATGGAACCAACAATGCCGGCCGCGACGTTGGTCTGGCCCGCGACGAAGCTCTGGCTCTGGGCATCAGCATCAATGGGCTGGTGATTCTGAGCGAGACCCCGCTGCCGTGGAACCCCGAGCACACCAATCCGCCCGGCGGCCTCACGAAATACTACCGGGACAATGTCATCGGCGGACCGGGGAGCTTCGTGCTGGAAGCAAAGGACTTCAATTCGTTTGGCGAGGCGATCGTCAAGAAGATGATCGCGGAGATCGCTGAGCTTCGCCAATAGCTGGTGGGTATCTTAACCCTTTGATCTCTCAGCCTTGAAAGGGTCACAGACGCCATCCAAGTTGGCGGCTGTGGGACCGATGCTATAGTCCGCCGGGACCAAACACCGAAACAACCGGATTCTCCCCTTTGACGACGGCTACCGGCTTGAAACGCCTGGGATTTGTCTTGCTCGCGGTCGTCGCGGGCGGCATGGCCGTGCTGACGACCGCGGGCTATCTCATATCCGCCGACACGGTGCGTCAGCGGGTCCTGGCGGAGATTCGCGAAGTTACCGGCCTTGATCCGGTTTTGCGGGGAAAAGCCAGCGTTTCGCTGTTCCCGAGCGGTAGCGTGAATTTCGCCGATGTCGCACTTGGCGACGCCAAGCAGCCGGCGCTTGTCGCCGACCGGCTGACGGCGCGTCTGAGGTTTTTTCCGCTCCTGATCGGTCGCGTCGAGATTGCCGACGTTTCGCTCGACCATCCAAGAATCATGATCGAGTTTCTGCAGAACGGGCAGTCCAACTGGTCGGGCCTGATCGATGCCTTGACGCGCAGCCAGGCGGCCGCGCATCGCGTCGCCGCGTTTTCCGAAATGCGCATCGACGGCGGCACTGTGACAATTCGCGACGAAGCGCGGCAATTCAACGAGACCTTGTACGGAGTGGAATTCTCGCTGGCCTGGCCGTCGATCTCCAAGACCTTCGGCGCCACCGGCAGGCTCATCTGGCGCGATGCGCCTCTGGACGCGAGCCTGACCCTCGCCGACTTTGCCGCCGCGCTTACCGGCAGCCGTAGCGGCGTGAAGCTGCGCATCGCCGGCTCGCCGATGAAGGCCGCCTTTGACGGCGCCGTCAGCTTCAAGCCCGCCCTGAAGATCGAAGGCACCCTTGCCGCGGATGCGCCTTCGTTGCGCAACGCCATGATTTGGTCGGGGCAGAAGCCGTTGCCCGGCGGCGGCTTCGGCCGATTTGCGATCAAGGCAAAAACGAATGTCCTGGGCGGCACCATCAGCCTGTCCAGTGTCAACGTTGAACTCGACGGCAATTCCGCCGAGGGCGTGCTCACCTTTGCCGCCGATGGACGGCAGACGCTGCAGGGGACCCTTGCCTCCGAAGCGCTGGACCTTACGCCCTATATTTCGACTGTGCGTCTGATCGCCGCCAACGAGCGCGCTTGGAACAACGGCCGCATTACCCTTGATGGCCTCGCCGGAATGGACCTCGATCTCCGCCTCTCGGCGGCAAACGTCATCGTCTCGAATGCCAAACTCGGACGCACTGCGATCGCCGCGAACCTGCGTAACGGCCATCTGGTGCTCACCGTCGGCGAGGCGCAGGCCTATGGCGGCGTGATCAAGGGCTCCATGACGTTCGCCAATTTCGAGCAAGGGGTCGACATCAAATCGCAGCTGAATTTCAACGACGTCGATCTTGAAACTTGCCTCGGTCAGTTGTTCGGCCTTCGCCGCCTCGAAGGCAAAGGGAACATCGCGCTTACCGTCGACGGCAGTGGCGACAGCGTGCTTGGGGTGACGCAAACGCTCAACGGGACCGCAGGCCTGACCGCGACAAACGGCGCGCTTGCGGGGCTGAATGTCGAGCAATTGCTTCGCCGCCTGGAGCGGCGGCCGCTGTCGGGTGGCGGCGAGTTCCGCAGCGGACGCACGCCCTTTGACAAGATGACGGTCGCGCTGAAAATCAACCAGGGCGTTGTGTCGGTCGAGGATGTGAAGATCGAGGGCGCGGCCGTGGTTCTCGGGCTTGTCGGCTCGGCGTCGATCCCGGCGCGCGAGCTCGACCTGAAAGGCACTGCCGCCCTTGTTGCTCCACCCAAACCTGGCGCGGCGCCGTTCGAACTACCTTTCATCGTCCAGGGTTCGTGGGACGACCCAATCATGTTGCCCGATCCGGAGTCCCTGATACGCCGGTCCGGCGCAGCGGCCCCTCTGCTCAACGCGGTTCGCGAGCGCAGTACGCGGGATTCGGTTCGCTCGGCGATCGAACGCCTGACCGGGAGCGCGCCGGCACCAGGTACCGGCCCTGAGGCCACGCCGACGACTCCGGGGAAGACCCAATAAGATCATCAAACCTGGGCGCCGAGCGCTGCCCGCTCGCGTCGCGCGGCGCTGCCTTTGGTGATCAATGATGCGACGATCGTTCCGGCCGCGACCACGGCTATCATGATCGTGCACACGGCGTTGATTTCAGGCTTAACGCCAAGTCGCACTTCCGAGTAGATACGGATCGGCAAGGTCGTCGCGCCCGGGCCGGTGGTGAAGCTCGCGATCACGAGATCGTCGAGCGAGAGCGTGAATGCCAGCATCCAGCCGGCGGCGATGGCCGGGGCAATCAACGGTAAAGTGATTGTCAGGAAGGTCTTCAACGGCGGGCATCCGAGATCCATCGCCGCCTCCTCGAGGCTGCGGTCGAACCCGATAAGCCGCGATTGTACGATGACGGTGACAAAGCACATCGTGAGCGTGGTGTGGGCGATGGTGATGGTCCAGAAGCCACGGTCTACGTTGAGGGCGACAAACAGCAGCAAAAGCGAAAGCCCCGTGATGACTTCCGGCATCACCAGTGGCGCATAGACCATTCCGGAAAACAGCAACCGCCCGCGAAAGCGTCCCAGGCGCACCAGGGCGACAGCCGCAAGCGTCCCGAGAATTGTTGCCGCCGTCGCCGAAAGTACACCGACGCGCAAGCTGATCCAGGCAGACTGCAGGAGCGCCGCGTCGTTCAGCAGTTCGCGATACCAAGCGAGTGACCAGCCGCCCCATACGGTGACCAGCCGCGACGCATTGAACGAATAGATGACGAGGATCGTGATCGGCAGATAGAGGAACGCAAGGCCAAGCGCGACCGAGACGATATTGAAGGGCGAAGCACTGCGTTGCATCATCGCCCGCCTTCCAACGATCGCTTTTGGAGACGCTCGTAGAAAAGCATCGGCACGAGCAGCAGCACCAGCAATGTAACGGCAATCGCGGAAGCGACCGGCCAGTCGCGGTTGGAAAAGAATTCGCTCCACAGCGTCTGGCCGATCATCTGCGTTTCCGAACCGCCGAGCAGGTCGGGGATGACGAACTCGCCGACGATCGGAATGAAACAAAGCAGCGCGCCGGCAGCGGCTCCCGGCAGTGACAACGGCACAACCACAAGCCAGAACGTTTTCCAGCGCGGACAACCAAGGTCGGCGGCAGCCTCCAGCAGAGTCTCGTCCATTTTCTCCAGGACCGCGTAGAGCGGCAGCACCATGAACGGCAGATACGAATAAACCATGCCGATGTAGATCGCGGTGTCGGAGGACAGCCAACTAACCGGCGCATCGACGATGTGCAATTTCATCAGCACGTCATTGAGCAGGCCGTCACGCTGCAGGATGTTGATCCACGCATAGACCCGGATCAGAAACGACGTCCAGAACGGCAGCACGACTGCCATCACCAGGAGCGGTTGCCAGCCTCGCGGCGCGCGGGCAATGCCGTAAGCGAAGGGGTAGCCGATCAAGAGCAGGATGAGCGTCGAAATTGCCGCAACCTGCAGGCTCTTGAGATAGGACAACAGATAGATCAGGTCGGTGAACAGCAGCTGGAATGAATCGAATGAAAGTTCTCCCGCGAACTCTCGAAGGCCAGCGAATCCGGCCGAGAGATCAAAGACCGGTGTGTAGGGCGGCTGCGCCATCGCTGTTTGCGACAGGCTGATCTTGAGGACGATGACGAACGGTGTGAGGAAAAAGACAACGAGCCACAGATAGGGCAGAAGCACGATAGCGCGTCCGCTCCAATTCCGTTTCTGCATGCCACCGTGCATCGCTACTCCGTCAAAACCACACCGGCTTCGGACGGCCATGACAGCCAGACAATGTCGTTCGGCGAAAAAGGCGCCCCGCCCCGCGCGCTGACATTGGTGAGCGCGACTTTCATCACAGAGCGATCACTGAGCAGGACTTTGTAGATCGACATGTCGCCGCGGTAGCCAATCTCCGATACGGTGCCTGAGACAGCATTGACATCGCCCTTGGGTCGCTCGGCGGTCATGGTGACTTTTTCCGGACGCAACGCCAGCCAGACTGTGTCTCCGGGTCGGGCCTTTCCCGTTTCGACTGTACGCATGCGGCCGAACGCGCTGTCGATAGTGCCATCGGGACCGAGCCGACCTTCGATCATGGTCGCCTCCCCGATGAAGCCCGCAACCCAACGCGAATTCGGTCGCTCATAAATTTCCGCCGGCGACGCAACTTGCATAAGGTGGCCGCGATCCATGACCGCGATGCGATCGGCAACAATCATCGCCTCTTCCTGGTCGTGCGTGACGATCACGAACGTCGTCCCGAGCTTGCGCTGCAGCTGCATCAGCTCGAACTGGGTTTCGCCACGTAACTTCTTGTCGAGCGCGGCCAGCGGTTCGTCGAGCAAAAGCACGCGCGGGCGCTTGATCAGCGAGCGTGCGAGCGCCACCCGTTGGCGTTGCCCGCCGGACAGCTGATCGATCCGCCGCCCGCCGAACCCCTGCAGACGCACGAGGGCCAGCATTTGGCCAACGCGATCGGAAATCTCCGCCCGCGCGACATTCTCCTGGCGCAGACCGAAGCCGATATTTCCCTCGACCGTCAAATGCGGGAACAGCGCATAGCTCTGGAACATCATGTTCACAGGTCGTCGGTGCGGCTGAACGGGCACGATGTCCTCACCGTCGAGGATGATGCGGCCTTCGGTCGGCGTTTCGAAGCCGGCGAGCATTCGCAACAACGTGGTCTTGCCGCAGCCCGAGGGACCAAGCAGCGCGAAAAATTCGTCATGTCCGATGTCGAGCGAAAGTGCTTCGACCGCCACGACCGAGCCGAACCGCTTGGTGACGGCCTCGAAGCGCACCAGTGGCTGCTTGTCGTTCGTCGCAGTTCCTTGCGCTGCCTTGCCGCCGTCCGCCATCGAATCCCCGTTTCGTGGCATCACGCTACCGGTGCGCGAGAACGCACTCAACCCGGCCTCAATTCAGTTCTGCTCCGTCAGCGTGCGTTTGACCGCATCGCGCCAGCCGGAATATTTGCGCTCCCGGGTTTCGAAATCCATGCGCGGCTCGAAGCGCCGGTCGAGCTGCCATTGCGCGGCAAAGCCTTCGAGGTCGGGACAGATGCCGGCTGCCCGGCCCGCCAGATAAGCCGCACCCAGCGCGGTCGTTTCCATGACGACGGGCCGATCGACCGGGCTCGCAAGAATATCGGCGACATATTGCATCGTGATGTCACTGACGGTCATTCCACCGTCAACGCGCAGCACGGTCGTTGAAGCCTTGGCGGACGGCCAGTCGGCATGCATGGCTTCGAGCAGATCGCGTGTCTGGTAGGCGACCGCTTCCAGCGTCGCGCGGGCAAGTTCGGCTGCACCGGAATTGCGGCTCAAGCCAAAGATCGCGCCACGCGCCTGCGCGTCCCAATAGGGCGCGCCCAACCCGACAAAGGCCGGCACCAGATAGACCTGCTCGGCAGGATCGGCCTGCTGTGCCAAAGGACCGACTTCGGATGCCGCGTTGATGAGCTTCATCGCGTCGCGCAGCCATTGCACGGCGGCGCCGGCGACAAAGATGGCTCCTTCCAGCGCATAAGTTCGCCGGCCCTCGAGCTGATAAGCGATGGTTGTGAGCAGACGGTTGTTCGAAACAAGACGTTCGACGCCGGTGTTGAGCAGTGCAAAACATCCGGTGCCATAGGTCGATTTCATCATTCCTGGCTTGAAGCAGCCTTGCCCGATCGTCGCTGCTTGTTGATCCCCGGCAATGCCGAGAACCCGCATCGGGCCGCCGAACAAATCGGCCGTTGTTTCGCCGAACATGCCCGCGCAATCGCGTACTTCCGGCAAGAGACAATGCGGTACGCCAAACAGTCGGCAAAGATCGTCGTCCCACCGTGCCTTGCCGATATCGAACAACAGCGTGCGCGCCGCGTTGGTGGCATCGGTCAGGTGCACCTTGCCACCGGTGAGCCGCCACAGCAGAAAACTGTCGATCGTCCCGAAGGCGAGCTTGCCATCCTCGGCCGCCGCGCGTGCGCCCGTCACATTGTCGAGCAGCCAGGCGATCTTGCTCGCGGAAAAATAGGGATCGAGCAGAAGTCCCGTCTTGGCGGCAATGTCCGGTTCATGACCGGTGCGCCGCAAGGCGTCGCAATAATCCGCGGTGCGTCGGTCCTGCCAGACGATCGCGTTGTAGATCGGTTCGCCGCTTTGACGGTCCCAGATGACGGTGGTTTCGCGTTGATTGGTGATACCGAGCCCGGCGACGTCTTTTGCCGTGATGCGCGCCTCGGTCATGACGGCTCGCACGGTCGTGACGACGGTCCTCCATATTTCCTCCAGGTCGTGTTCGACCTCGCCCGGCGACGGATAGATCTGGCGGAATTCCATTTGCGCGGTCGCGAGTGGTCGCAGGGCCATATCGAACGCTATCGCGCGCGTGGAGGTCGTACCCTGGTCGATGGCGATGAGAGCGGTTGGCAAATGAAGTCCCCCGGGTCGTCAATGCGCGGTTGCGGCCGCCTTTCCGCTCATCGATCCAATGAATCGATCGAGTGCCGCGCAATCCTCAGCTGTCGCCCTTAGTCCGATCTTGCTCCGGCGCCAGAGTACGTCATCCGCATTCTGCGCCCATTCGTTGTCTACCACGTAACGCACTTCGGCGGCCGTGAGGTCGCCGGCGAAGCACGGGCCCAGGTCGTCCATGCTTTTCGCGTCTGCGAGAAATCGTTCGGCGCGCAGGCCATAGGCATGCAGCAGTCGCTGTGCGTGCGCGACCGACAAGAAGGGCCATCGCCGCATCGTCTCGGTCACCTGGGCGTTAAACTCCTCAGGCAAGAACTCCCCGCCTGGCAGTTTCGAATTTGCCGTCCAGGGCGGTCTCCCTCCGAAGTAATGACCGATCTTCAGCATGGCCGCCTCTGCCAGCTTTCGGTGCGTCGTGATCTTGCCGCCATAGATCGTGAGCAACGGCGCCACCCCGTCGCCCTGATCGAGAACCAGTTCGTAGTCGCGCGTGACGTCCTCCGGCCGGTCGGCGTGATCGTCGTACAAGGCTCGAACACCGGCGAACGACCATACCAACTCGTCGGGAATGACCTTGTCGCGAAAATACTGATTAACGGCATCGCAAAGATACGCGATCTCGGTTGGGTCAGGCGCGAGCGAACCGAGATCGCCGACGAAGTTCTGATCGGTGGTGCCGATCAGCGTGAAATCATCGGTGAATGGCAGGACGAACACGACGCGTCGGTCCGCTGCCTGCAGCAGATAACCGTAGTCGTGATCGAAGCGCCGACGAATGACGATGTGGCTGCCCTTGATCAGTCGCACAGGCGTCGACAGCGGGCGGCGAATGACCGTATCCGCGACCGGACCGATCCACGGGCCGGCGGCATTGACCAGAACACGCGCGGTCTTCACTTCGCGACGCCCGCGCGCGTTCAGTACCAGCTCCCATTCGTCCCGCCGCTCCACCCGCGCGCAGCGCGTGCGCGTGCGAATGACGGCGCCGCGCTCGGCGGCATCGAGCGCGTTGAGCACGACGAGCCGTGAATCATCGACCCAGCAATCGGAATATTCGAAGCCATAGCGAAAGGTGCGCTTCAGCGGCTGGCCAACTTTGTGGTGTGTGAGATCGACTGTGCGCGAAGCAGGCAACAGCTTGCGTGCGCCCAACATGTCGTAAAGGATCAGGCCGAAGCGCAACACAAGCGACGATCGCATCCCGGGAATTGGCGGCAACATGAAGCGCATCGGCCGGACAAGATGCGGTGCCATGCGCAGAAGCACCTCTCGTTCGTTCAGCGCCTCGCGAACCAGACGAAAGGCTCCGTGCTCGAGATAGCGCAAGCCGCCATGGATCAATTTGCTCGACGCCGAGGATGTGCCCGAACCGAGATCGTTCATCTCGACGAGCAGTACTTTGATTCCGCGGCCGGCTGCGTCACGGGCGAGGCCCGTTCCGTTTATGCCGCCACCGATGATGGCGAGGTCAAAATCGGCCATTGCCTGATGATTCGCTTTATTCCGCAGAATGAGTGGCTTGAGCCGAGCACTCAAGGACAGAGCGTGTTAACTTTGGGTTTGCGTGGCGTTCACCGCAATTGAAAAATCGCGCCATCGCCGCCATATCGAACCAATTAATGCCCTATTTCGTTGCTTGAACGCCCGCCAGGGAAATTTCAACCGCCAATGCCCTCGCCCCGCCTCCTCGTCATCGAAGGCAATTCACCGCAAACAACCGCCGATCACGTGGCAGTCGGCGGAACTGCGGCCAGCAAGGGCTACTCCGATCTCCTGCGCGAACTTCTTCCGGGCACCGTTGTGGATATCTGCTATCCCGGCGACCCGGCCGCATTGCTGCCGGAAGGTTCCTCGCTCGAAGGTTATGACGGCATCGCCATCACGGGATCAAGCCTGCACGTTTACAACGGCGGTCCGGAGGTGATGCGACAGATCGACCTGGTGCGCGCCGCGCTCAAGACCGGCACGCCGCTGTTCGGCTCATGCTGGGGGCTTCAGGTCATCACCGCAGCGGCCGGCGGCAGCGTGCGGAAAAATCCGAAAGGACGCGAGCTCGGCTTCGGTCGCGGCATTCGTTTGACCGAAGCCGGCCGCAAGCACCCGATGTATGCGGGCAAGCTCGATGTGTTCAACGCACCGACGGTGCATCTCGACGAAGTCGAGTCGCTCGCGCCGGGCACGACCGTGCTCGCGACCAATGCGGTGTCCGATGTGCAAAGCGCGGAGATCCGCACCAACGGATCAACCGCTTGGGCCGTGCAGTATCACCCTGAGTATCCGCTGCGTGAAGTCGCGGCGATCGTCCGGCGCATAGGCAGTCGACTCATCGAAGAGGGATTTTTTGCCGACGAAGCGGATATCAAGACCTTTTCACAGGATCTCGACGTCCTCGACCGCGATCCCGGCTGCAAGCGGCTCTCCTGGCGGCACGGCATCAGCAGGAATGTTCTCGACAAGAAATTGAGAGTCGGCGAAGTCGCCAACTGGATCGAATTTCAGGTCCTGCCGACGCGCGTGAAACGAGGACGCGGCTAGCGATGGATTTTTCGGGCAAGCAGGTTGTGGTGACCGGCGGCACTGGCGCGCTCGGGACTGCTGTCGTGAGCAAAATGCTTGCGGGCGGTGCGACCTGCATCATCCCATACGTGCACGAAGCGGAAGCGCAACGTTTTCCCAATCGCGGCCACGCGCAAGTGAAGCTCGTTGCGGTCTCCGATCTGTCCGACGAGGCGCAGGTCGCGAAAGTTTATTCGGGTGCAAAACTTTGGGCATCGATCCACATCGCCGGCGGCTTTGCGGCCGGCAAAGTGGCCGAAACCGACAAGGCCGCATTGATGGCCCAGATCGACAGCAATCTCGTCTCATGTTTCCTGTGCTGCCGCGCTGCGGTGAATGCCATGCTGACAAGCGGCGGCGGCCGCATTGTCAATGTCGCTGCACGACCGGCACTCGAATGGCGGTCGGGCGCGGGCATGAGCGCCTACGCTGTGGCCAAGACGGGCGTCGCCGCGCTCACCGTGACGCTGGCAGAGGAAGTCGCCAAGGACGGCATATTGGTCAATGCGGTCGCGCCTTCGATCATGGATACGGCCGCCAATCGCAAGGCAATGCCGAAAGCCGATTTTTCTGCGTGGCCGAAGGTCGAAGAAGTGGCTGCAACGATTGCTTTTCTGGCTTCGCCTGAAAACCACGTAACGCGCGGCGCAATCGTCTCGGTCTACGGAAAATCCTAGCCGGTCACCGGCACGAGCTCGAGCGGTGGCCGCAGCAGGCGTTGCACGCCGCTGGAGGCGACGACCGCCCGGCCCTCCGCATAGGCCTCGTGGTTCTTCTCGATGTCATCGAGGTCGTAGAGATAATTCACCATCAAGCCATCCGCCTGCGCGATGGCACGATCGGACGTGTCGGCAAGCCAGTTGATGCGTTCAAGCCGCGCGCCGTTGCCGAGATGGAAACGCGCCACCGGATCCACCGGGGCGCCGCGCTTGTTGCGCGCTCGCAGGAAGTACCACGCGGCGGCCCGCATCAGCGGTTCCTCAAGCTGGCCGAAGATTTCAGGATCGGTCCACCAATGCGGCCGCTCAAGCAACTCAAAGGTCACCCGATCACTGGCGTTGATGGCCGGCGAGTTTTCGTTCTTGATCTCGCCGGCAAGCCAGTGGGTGAAACCCGGCACCGGCGATAGCGTGACGAATGTCGTGAGCTTGGGAAGTTCGCGACAGATCTCTTCGACGACCTGCTTGATCAGAAAGTTGCCGAATGAAACACCGCTCAACCCGCGTTGACAGTTCGAGATCGAATAGAACACGGCGGTACGCGCCTTGTCGGGTTCGACAAACTGCTGACGGCCGCTGGCAAGGATCGGCGCGATAGCGCCGGGGATATCTCGCTCGACCGCCACTTCGACAAAGATCAGCGGTTCGTCGACGAGTGCCGGATGAAAGAATGCAAAGCAGCGACGGTCTGGCGGATCGATGCGGCGGCGCAAATCATCCCAGCCGCGGATTTCGTGGACGGCCTCGTAACGGATGATTTTTTCCAGCACGATCGCCGGCGTCGACCAGTCGATACGGCGCAGCACGAGAAAGCCACGATTGAACCAGGACGAAAACAGATGCACGAAATCGGCATCGACGGCGGCAAGGTCCTCGTGCCGGTGATCGAGCGAGTCCATCAGCTGTTCGCGCATGCGCACCAGCGCGGCGGTGCCACCCGGCGCAAGATTGAGTCTGCGGAATAGCTCCTGCCGCCGGGGCTCGGACGTGGCGTGAACTTCGGCAGCGGTCAGGTCCGAGGGATTGGCCCGCCAGCTCTCGATCGCCTGTTCCATGCGCGCGGGATCGGATCCGAAGCGCTCGGCCAGGGCTTCGAAGAACGCAATGCGCGGGCCCGTCGTGAGCTCGGCATAGCGCCCGAGAATTTCACGCGCGAGCGCGACGCCCGAGGCCTCTCCGCGCCCGGACAGAAGGTCCTCGCACAGTTCGATCAAACTTTCGGAACGGGCCGACGGAGCTCCGCGCCGGTCACGCGCCAGCAAGGCGCGACCGCGCTCGGAGATGGTCTGCAGCAGTTCCCCGAAAAAAGACGTGTTCATTTTACTGTTACGGGACCCATGATCTGGTCTGGGAACCATGTGGCGATACCCGGCGCCAGACACAATATCACGACGCCCAGAATCATCAGCCCGACAAAAGGTAGTACGCCCCACATCACATCACGCAAGGGGATGTCTGGCGCAATATTGTTAATGACGAAAATATTAAGCCCTACAGGAGGGTGAATAAGGCCCGTTTCCATAACGATCGTCATGATGACGCCAAACCAGATCAGATCGAAATTGGCCGCCCGCAAAGGTGGCAGGATAATGGGTGCCGTCATGAGAATGATCGACACCGGCGGCAGGAAGAAGCCGAGAACCACAACCATCAGCAGGATCGTGATCAACAGAACCCATCGCGAAAGATGCAGCGAAACGATCCACTCTGCGGTCGACTGGCTGATGTGCAGATAGCTCATCACGTACGAATAGAGCAGCGACATGCCGATGATCAGCATCAGCATCGTCGATTCCCGCAGCGTCGACATAAGGATCGGCTCAAGATCTGTCGGCGACCACACGCTGTAGATGATAGCGATCAGCACAAGCGCGAGCACGGCGCCGAGGCCCGCCGTTTCTGACGGTGTAGCGAACCCGCCGTAAAGCGCGATCATCACGCCGGTCAACAGCACGACGAACGGAAGAACGCGCGGCAACAGCGCGAATTTGTCGCGCATCGACAGGTTCTCGACGCGCAAAATCTCGGAATGCGTGCCGGACTTTTCGTACGCTGCCTTGGCCTGCTGGAATTCCCATCGGAAGCGCCACACCGCGTAAGCGGTAAAAAGCGCAACCAGCAAAAGGGCTGGCCCGATCGCCGCGAGAAACAGGCGGCCCAGCGACTGCTCGGCAGCAACCGCGTAAAGAATCATGGTGATCGAAGGCGGAAGCAGAATGCCGAGTGTCCCGCCGGCGGCGATGATCCCTGCGGCAAAACCACCGGAATAACCGTGCTTGCGCATCTGCGGGATGCCGGCAGAGCCGATCGCCGAGCAGGTTGCCGGGGACGAGCCCGCCATCGCGGCAAACAAGGCGCAGGCGAAAACGTTGGCGATGCCCAGACCCCCGGGTATGCGGTGCAGCCACGCATGGAGCGCGCCATAGAGGTCTTGGCCGGCCCGCGAGCGCCCGATGGCCGCTCCCTTCAGAATGAAGAGCGGGATCGACAGCAGCGTGATCGATGCCATTTCCTCGTAGACGTTCTGCGTGATGGTATCGACTGACGACGAGGGCATGAATGCGATCATGAAAAGCGTCGCCACCGCGCCCAGCGCGAAGGCAATCGGCATTCCGGCGAACATCACCAGTAGCGTCGACGCTCCGTAGAGAAGCCCGATGGACAGGACGCTCATTTCGACGCTCTCCAGCGGGCAATGTGATTGGCGACCTGCAGAGCGACCTGAATGCTGAGCAGGACCATGCCGCACGTCATGAGCGAATAGGGAATCCACAGCGGCGGCTGCCACGTCGAACCGGTGCGGTAACCTTCGACGATCGCCTCATGCAGCAAGGTCCATGACTTCCAGGAAAAATATGCGCAGAAGATCAGCGTTGCGATGTCGACGAAGAACAACCGGATGCGGTTTGCGTGCGGTGACAACATGGCGGACACCGCCTCGATCGCGACGTGACCACGGCGTGCCTGTACCGCGGCAGCCGACATGAAAACCGCACCGACGATCAGGAAGACCGAGAACTCATCCTGCCAGTCGGTGGAGAAATGGAAGAAATAGCGAGAGGCAACGCTGTAGGTGAGGACAAACGAAGCGACCACCAGCGCCAGCGAAGCAATGAGTGTGACGATGTGGTTGACCGGCGCCATGAACCGCTCAAAGCCGGCAGCGTCCGCTTTCGCGGACACCGCCTCGCTTGCGGTCCCGACGTTGTCGAGGCCGTGAACCATGGCGCCGGCCTATCGCGTCAGGAGACGTGAACGCCTTCAGCGAGTTTCAACAACTCGGCCGACAGCGCGGTTTTTTGAGCGTAGTCCTTCCAGGCCGTGTCACGCGCAATCGCCCGCCACTTGTCGACGATCTTTTCGTCGAGATCGACGATCTTGGCGCCCTTCGCGGCGTAGACCTCAGCCACCTTCTTGTCGTCCGCGATCGCTTCGTCTGTGCCGAACTTCTCGGCTTCAAGACCAAGCGACATGATGATGTCCTGCTGATCCTTCGGAAGCGAATCGAACACCTGCTTCGACATGATCACGGGCTCAAGCATGTACCAGTAGGACTTGCCGCGACCCGAGGTCAGACTCTTGGCGATTTCTTCAAGACGGAACGAGATCAGGCTGGTCGAAGATGTAATGCCAGCATCACACGCGCCAGTCTGCATGGCGGCGTAAAGCTCGTTCGACGGGATCGACAACGTGGTCGCGCCCGCTGCCTGCAGAACCATGTCCATCTCGCGGCTGCCGCCGCGGATTTTCAGGCCCTTGCAGTCTTCCGGATTGAGAATGGACGCCGAACGGCTGGCCACTCCTCCGGCCTGCCAGATCCACGCAACGATGATGACGCCCTTCTCCGCCAGGAAGGCGCTGAACTTCTGGCCGATCGGCGATGCCTTCCATGCTGCGCCCTGTTTGTACGAGCTGACCAGTCCCGGCATCAAACCGATATTGAGCTCGGCAAACTCACCGCCCGCATAGGAGATCGGATAAAGGCTCATATCGAGCGCGCCTTTGCGCACAGCCGAAAACTGCGCGACCGTCTTCATCAGCGACGAGTTCGGGTACACCTGCGCGCCGAGCGCGCCATTGGTCTTTGCTTCGAGCTCAGCCGCAAACTTGCGGCACAACCGGTCGCGGAAGTCGCCCTGGTCGATGGTGCCGCCGGGGAACTGATGGGAAATCTTCAGAACCTTGGCCGGCGCTGCCGAGCCCAGACGCGCATGCGCAATCACGGCCGGTGCAGCCAAAGCACCCACAAGAACACGCCGCCTGCTCAAACTCATGAAATCCTCCCTCGTAATCTTTGCTTTTTCGGCATGAGCGTTGGGCTCAGACCGATATTTGTCGCCGACGTCAACTCTAGACAAATTTCTCCGTCCAAGCCACACAAACGAGCGAATTTGCAAGGGCGCGTAAACGCGCCGCACGGGAGGTAAGAGCGCAAAATGACGAAGCCGTTAACGGGTTTACGCGTCCTTGAACTGGCCCGCATCCTTGCCGGGCCCTGGGCTGGGCAGGTGCTGGCCGACCTCGGGGCCGACGTGATCAAGGTCGAACGCGCCGGAACTGGCGATGATACACGCGGTTGGGGGCCTCCTTTCGTCGAGGGGGCCGACGGAAACCACATTGGCTCCGCTTACTTCCACGCGACCAATCGCGGAAAACGATCGATCGAGATGGATTTCGAAAGCGAGGAAGGCCGGCGCATCGTGCGCAAGCTAGCCGCGCGTTCGGACGTGCTGATTGAAAACTTCAAAGTCGGAGGGCTCGCCAAGTTCGGGCTCGACTACAAGAGCCTCGCACCTGAATGCCCGAGATTGATCTACTGCTCGGTGACGGGCTTCGGGCAGGACGGCCCCAACGCCAAGCGTGCCGGCTACGATCTGATGGCGCAAGGAATGGCCGGTATCATGGATCTGACCGGCATGGCCGATGGCGAGCCGACGCGCGTCGGCATTCCGGTGTCCGATATCTTCACCGGCGTCTATTCCGTGATCGGGATTCTCGCCGCGCTCGCGCAACGGGAAAGAACCGGCAAAGGCTGCTACGTTGACACCGCGCTGGTCGATTCCACCGTCGGCATCCTCTCAAACCAGGCGATGAATTTCCTCGTCTCCGGCAAGGTCCCCAAGCGCATCGGCAACGCACACGCCAACATCGTGCCGTACCAGGTTTTTCCAGTTGCCGATGGACACGTCATCGTCGCCACCGGCAACGACAACCAGTTCGTCAAGTTCTGCAATGTCCTGGGCGCGACGGAGCTCGCGCAAAATCCCGCTTACAAGGACAACGTCGGCAGATTGAAGCACCGCGACGAGCTCATTGGAAAATTGTCTGCACTCACTTCGCGGATAAAACGGGATGAGCTCCTGGACAAGCTCGAAGCGCAAAAGGTTCCGGCGGGACCGATCAACAATCTCGAAGATGTGTTCAATGACCCGCAGGTCGTTCATCGTGGCATGAAGCTTTCACTGCCCAGCAAAGCCGCCAAGGGCGGCACGATTCCCGGCGTGCGTACACCGATCGTCATCGACGGATGGAGAGCGGCATCCGAACACCCCTCCCCGCGTCTCGGTCAGCACACCGCCGAGATCCTTCGCGAGATCGGCGAAGGATAATGCCCACCCCTTGATTGCGGCGGGCTGAAAGCAGAGCATTCCCGGAATGCCGGCGCGGGTCATAGCCGGCGCCGGGGAGACGTCCATGAAAATCGTTTCGTCGCTTTTCGTCTGCGCACTGTCGATTTCGTCCGCTTTCGCCAACGACTTTCCCAAATTCCAGGTCGATGCATCCTGGCCGAAACCGCTGCCAAATAACTGGATCATCGGACAGGCCGCAGGCGTCGCCGTCGATGCGCAAGACAATGTCTGGGTCATCCAGCGACCGCGTACGCTGACCGACGACGAGAAGGCCGCGTCGTTTACCCCGCCGCGCACCAAATGCTGCGTGCCCGCTCCGCCGGTGATGCAATTCGATTCGGACGGCAATCTGCTCAAGGCGTGGGGTGGGCCAGGCCAGGGCTATGACTGGTTCGAAAACGAGCACGGCATCAATATCGATTCTAAAGGCTTCGTCTGGGTCGGGGGCAACGGCAACAACGACGGTCATGTCCTGAAATTCACCCAGGACGGAAAGTTCGTGCTGCAGATCGGCAAACCCGGACCACAGACAGGAAGTGCCGATACGAGCCGCCTGGGCCGGCCGGCCGACACGGAAGTCGACCCAACGACCAATGAAGTCTTCATCGCCGACGGTTACGGCAATCACCGCGTCATCGTGTTTGATGCTGATACCGGCGCCTACAAGCGCCACTGGGGCGCCTACGGCAAGCCGCCTAGCGATGAGAAAGCTCCGCCCTACAATCCGGCCGGGCCAGCACCTCAGCAGTTCGCCAACCCGGTTCACTGCGTGAAGATCGCCAAGGACGGCCTCGTCTATATCTGCGACCGACAGAACGATCGCATCCAGGTCTTCCGCAAGGACGGCACCTTCGTGAAGGAATTTTTCGTCGCCAAGGACACGCTGCAGCAGGGATCAGTCTGGGATCTCGATTTCTGGCCTGATACCAACCAGACGTTCCTGATGAATGCGGACGGGGCCAACAACGAAGTCCGCACGCTGGTGCGCGATAACGGCGAGGTCGTCGGCGCGTTCGGGCGCAACGGCCGCAACGCCGGCGAATTTCACTGGATTCACAATCTCGCCGTCGACAGCAAAGGCAACATCTACACGACGGAAGTCGACACCGGAAAACGTGCGCAGAAATTCCGCTATGTCGGTCCGCCGCTGAGGTAGGACCTATGTGACGGCGGTCGGCGCCAGTGCTTCAATGTCGGTTGCGACATCGATCACGGCCGGCCGCTTCGCGGCGATCGCCTGTGCGAGCGCCGGTGCGATGTCGCTGGCGTTTTCGACACGAATGCCGAGGGCGCCCATGTCCTCAGCGAGCTTTGCGAAGTTCATCGGATTGTAGATCCACAATTCCCGCGCCTGCGCAGTCTGCTCACCGCCATAGGCACGATCGAAGCCGCGCTTCGACTGATTGCCGCCGCCGTTGTTGTTGACGACCGTTACCGAAGCGAGATTCCAGCGCACCGCCGTTTCGACTTCGGCGATGTGGTACCAGAAGCCTGCGTCGCCGGTGAAAACCACGACGGGACGTTCGGGGCATGCGGCCTTGGCGCCGATGCCGGCCGGAAAGGCCCAACCGAGATGGCCGGCACTGCGCATGTAGCTTTGCGCCGGCGTTCGCAGGTCATACATGCCGCCCATCCACATGCCGGCATGGCCGGTATCCACGACGACGATTGCATCATCGGGCACATGACGGCTCAACTCGCCGCAGATGCGCGCCGGATGGATCGGCACGGCATCCGATTCAAGCATCGGTTTGTACTTGGCGTACCAATCAGCACGCAGTGCCGCGATCTCTTTGATCCATGGTGCGCGCTTGACAGCGCTCGACTTGTCGATCTGACCGAGCATGCGAATGAGAACGCTCTTGGCGTCACCCAATACGCTCGCCTGCAACGGATAATTGCGGCCCAGGGCTTCTGCCTCGATGTCGATCTGGATGGCTGGCGTGCCGATGCGCGGCGTGGCCCAGAAATGCGTCGTCATGCCACCGGTCTCGCTGCCGATAAAGCAGACGAGATCGGCGCTGTTCACTGCGCGATTGGCGGTTTCCCGCGAATAGGAGCCGACGACCCCGACCGAAAGCGGGTGCACGCCCGGGATAATGTCCTTGCCATTGAGCGAGGTCGCGACCGGAATCTGCAGCGCTTCGGCGAGCGCGACGAGCTCCTTGCCCGCGCCCGAAGCGCGCGCGCCGCCGCCCGCGACGATGATCGGCCGCTCGGCTTTCTGCAGCA
>Ga0207665_10000285_pt1 | contig 35244 bp, 32 predicted proteins | sample LARL112metaG_FD_184351 | JGI IMG/M metagenome (GOLD analysis project Ga0207665, IMG submission 184351) | Corn, switchgrass and miscanthus rhizosphere microbial communities from Kellogg Biological Station, Michigan, USA - LAR L11-2 metaG... | ecosystem: Host-associated > Plants > Roots >... | reverse complement strand
CCACTGATTCTCCCGCCGCGATTTTCCGCTGACCAGGACCTCGAAACGCTTTCCCACCAGACGCGCGTGTTTGGCAGCTTGAATTTCACGCTGCCGGTCTTGCAAAATCGCCAGCCGCCGGCCTTTTTCCTCTTCCGAAATCGAATCGTTCATTGAGAGCGACGGCGTATTCGGCCGGGACGAATACTTGAACGAAAACATGCTGTCGTAGCGCACTTCCTCCAGCAAACTCAGCGTCTCCTCGAACTCGTCCACAGTTTCGCCTGGAAAGCCCACAATAATGTCTGTGGTGATGGTGATCGGCTTGCTCGCCTCGCGTATCATGGCGATCTTTTCCAGATACTCTTCACGCGAATAGGTCCGCTGCATGGCCCGCAACACCCTCGTCGAACCGGACTGCACCGGCAGGTGAACGTGGTCGCAAATCTTCGGCTGCTGTTCGATAGCTTCGACAATATCGCGTGTGAAATCACTGGGGTGCGACGTCGTGAACCGCACGCGCCTAATCCCCTGCACTTCCGCCACTGCCAGAAGCAATTCTGAAAAACGCATCTCTCGCGCGGTCGGATCGGCGTACGAATTCACCGTTTGTCCGAGAAGCTGCACCTCGGAATAGCCAAGCTCCGCCAGTTGTTTCACTTCCCTGAGAATGGAATCGCTCGCGCGGCTACGCTCCGGACCGCGCGTAAACGGGACGACACAATACGAGCACGCCTTGTCGCAGCCCTCGATAATTGTTAGATAAGCGCGCCAGGGATTGTCGCGGCGCGTCACTTCCGTCTCGAATGTCTCGTCCGTGTCCGTATCCAGCCCAGTCACGCGGTGATTCCCCGCTTCCAGTTGCGCCAGCATCTCCGGCAGCTTGCGGTAGCTTGCCGAGCCACAGACCAGGCTCACCCACGGTGCGCGCTTGAATATTTCTTCGCCTTCCTGTTGCGCCACGCAGCCCAGCACTCCGATGACCTTGCCTTCGCTCTGTTTCTCCCGGTATTCCCCCAGCCGCGAAAAAACTTTCTGCGCCGCTTTTTCGCGAATGCTGCACGTGTTGTAGAGGATCAGCGACGCCGCTTCCGGTGTCTCCACCTGTTGATAGCCGCGTGAGAGCAGCAAGCCCGCGACTTTTTCGGAGTCGTGGTCGTTCATCTGGCAGCCAAACGTCTCGAGGAAAAATGTTCCCCGCTGCCTCTCAGGCACACCGGGAAATACTTCGGAATAAGACGTTCGTCCCGTCAGTCTTTCCAATTCGATGTCGAACGGTTTGCCCATGCCCAATTCGCAGTTTAACATACCTGCTTTATTCTGTCGGGCGGCGCTTTGATTTCGAATTTCGCCGTCTTCCCTGTAAAGTGGAGATGGAGGAGTATCGCAATGAAACTGGTCTGCGGTATTTTTGCTACGTTCTCGCTTGCACTCCTGCTGAGTTCGGCTCCCGTTGCGGCCCAGGACGTCCCCAAAGACTACCAGGAAGTCCTCACGTTCCTCGGCCGCACCGGCGATTTCAAAGCCAAAGTGCTGAAGGTCAACGTCCCTCGAAATGATCTTAAGGTGACCATCGCCGGGCAATCCGCGCCCACGCCTTTTGGCTTTGGCGGCTGGGTGGCCATGACCAAAGGCGATACCGGCGCCGAAGTCCTCATGGGCGACCTCGTCCTGACGCAGGATGAAGTTAATCCGGTCATGTCCGCCTTGCTCGAACACGGCATCGAAGTGACCGCGCTTCACAACCATTTCTTTTTCGAAGAGCCGCGCCTCTTCTACATGCACGTTCACGGGCACGGCGAAGCCATGAATTTGGCGCGCTCCATCAAGCCGGCGCTGGACCTTATCCCGAAGCCTCCCGCGGCGGCTCCGTCTTCAACTCCCGCCCCTGCACCGGCCGCGCCCGCCTTTAATCTCGTCGCCCTGGACAAAATCGTTGGCCACCAGGGAGAGTCCCTTGGCTCCGTTTACAAGTTCACCCTCGGGCGCGATGACCTCAACCTCAAGGAGCACGGCGCTCCCATCACCGCGCGCATGGGCTTGAACTCCTGGGCTGCCTTTGCAGGCAATGATGCCGACGCGCAAATCGCTGGTGACATCGCCATGCGTGAGTCCGAAGTTGAGCCTGTACTGAAGGCCCTTCGCGCTCACAAGCTCAGCGTCGTCGCCATTCACCAGCACATGCTCGGCACGCAGCCCACGGTCATTTTTCTCCACTACTGGGGCCGGGGCCCTGCCGAAGAACTCGCCGTGGGCTTCCGCGCCGCAATAGAAGTCCTGGGTAAGTAAGACACCCCTTGCCCGATAAGCAGCAGATTCAGAAACAGTTGCATCCTATTTGTTGCGTGCTCCGGATGCGTGTGCTACGTTTTGAACGCCCAGAAAAAATTTCGTTTCCACTGAGGGGTACGTTATTTTTCTGTTTACCGCAATTTTTGTCACCGATCTCTTTGAAATTCTCAAGCAAACCGGCTTGGTTGCGCGCATCGTTCTCCTGCTTCTGCTTTTCTTTTCCATTGTTTCCTGGGCCATGATCCTGCAGAAGCTGGGGATGTTCGGCCGCATCCGGCGGAAAAGTGACGAGTTCTTGCGCATTTTTCGCGCCACGCGCGGCGTCGCCAACCCGCAGGCCCTCGTGGCCGTCGCTTCGCCGTTCGCCAACGTTTATGCCGCGGGCTATCGCGAACTCCAAAGCCAGATCGGCGGCATTGCCAGCAATCCGCATCCCCCCAAACTCAAGAGTTTGCAGGCCGTGACGGTCAACATGCAGCTTGCTTCCGCCGAAGAAGTGCGTCGCGTCGAAAAGGGAATGTCCTGGCTCGCCACCACCGCCGCGGTGTCCCCGTTCATTGGCCTTTTCGGAACCGTCTGGGGCATCATTGACGCCTTTTCCGGCCTCGGCAGCGCGGGTGCAGCCAGCCTTCGCGCCGTCGCCCCTGGCATCGCAGAGGCGCTCGTGACCACGGCCGCCGGCTTGTTCGCCGCGATTCCCGCGGTTATTTTCTATAACCATTTTTTGCAGAACATTCGCGATCTCGCTCAGCGGCTCGACACCTTTGCTTTGGAAGTGACTTCGCTGATCGAAAAAGCCGTTAATTAGATTTTCGCCGCCGCCCCAACCGGCCGCCTTGGTAAAATAGGAACATGCCGCAACTCTCCAAATCGACGCAGACCTCGCTCTCCGAAATCAACATGGTCCCGTTTGTGGACGTGGTGCTGGTGCTGCTCATCATCTTTATGATCACCGCACCCATCCTCCAGTCGGGCATCGAAGTCGACGTCCCCAAGACACGCACGGTGAAAGACATCAGCCAGGATCGTCTCGTCGTCACTCTGGACAAGTCGCAACGCGTCTATCTGGGCAATGATCCCGTTAGCATTCACGAACTCGGGACTAGGATTCATGCGCAATTAAAAAGCACTCAGCGCAGCGTCTTCTTGCGCTGTGATGAAACCGTGCCCTTCGGGGCATTCGCGGCCGTCATCGATGCCTTGCGCCAATCCGGTATCAACAACATCAGCATTGTTACGGAACCCCTCACCGAGCGTGCCCGGACGCGATAGAAATGACCAGCGCCGTTGCCAACACGAACGATTTCAATCTCAAGAGTTACCTCTTCTATTCGATAGTGATTCATGCCCTGTTAACGGTGGTCGTGATCAGCGCTTCCTTTCTCGAGCGTCACGGCGACACGTGGGGCGGAGTCGGCGGTAAACTTGGTGGAACGAAAGTCAGCCTTGTTCCCGCCGCTGGCATTCCCATGCCCAAGGAGCCCGTCGTCACCGAAAGTAAGGCGGTCGATCCAACCAAGGGTCTTCACAAGGAAGAGCCTCCGAAACCGCCCGAACCAAAAACGGACGCCGAGAAAATCCGAAAATTTGAGAAGGAAAAACCGCTTCCCCCTTCACCTAAATCCAGAACTCTCGAAAATAAGACGCCCGTTCACGAAAATGATGTCCCCTACGGCGGGGGTGGTAATCCTGATCTTCCAACGGGGTCTGCTCAGACTCCCGGTGCATCCTCCGGTGTCGCCACCATAGGTCAAGGAGGCGGAGATTTTGGCGGTCGTTATCCCTGGTATGTGGATGCGGTCCGCAACAGGGTTCGTCAATCCTGGGATCAGACCACCATCGATCCGGCGGTGCGTGCGGCCCGCCGTGCCCATGCCGTCGTCACGTTCAGAATCAGTACGAATGGCGCCATTTCCAACATTCGCATTTCGCAAAGCAGCGGCAACTCATCCATGGACAATTCGGCTCTGAGGGCCCTGCAGAGCATTGACGCATTCCGCGCGCTCCCCAACGACTACATGGGATCGTACGTGGACGTGACCTTTGATTTCGATCTCTCGTTGCTGCAGTAGCAGGCGGTCAGTTCTGGAACTACGTGTTTCAAATCTCTGGGGGTGCATGTGCTGAATCTTGGAAACTGTGCGAGGCGGCTGCTCTTCGCCACGGCCATCCTGCTCGTGGCACACTCTGCCGCTGCGCAGGACCGCATCAGAATTGCCACTGGGCTCGGTGAAGCCAAGCCCCGCATCGCCATCGCGGATTTCGCGGCGCGCTCCGATGCCGCCAAGTCCCACGCCGCTCTTTTTACCCAGGTTGTTCGCGACGATCTTCAATACAGCGGCATCTTTGAACTTGCCAGCCCCAGCTTCTATCCCCCGCAAGCCCCCACCTTGCCCGCCGAACTCAAACCCACCGTTTGGATCGATCCTCCCACCAACGCCAATTTCCTTGGCTTCGGCAATCTCACCGATTCCACCGCCGAAGTTGCCATTGAGGCTTGGCTCTACAACGTTCGCAATCCCTCTTCGCCGGCCGTCATCGGAAAGGTCTATCGCGGCGCTCCCACCGACCTCCAAGTCCGTAAGTTCGCCCACCAATTCGCCGACGAAATCATCGCCCAGCTTTCTGGAGGCCTTCCCGGCGTCGCCGGAACGCAAATCGCCTTCGTCAGCTCGCGCGGCGGCTCCAAGGAAATCTGGGTTATGGATTACGACGGTTCTAACCAGCGCCAGTTGACCAGCCTGAAGTCCATTGCCCTCACGCCCCGCTGGTCGCCCGACGCTTCTCGCATCGCTTTCACTTGTTTCGCGCCGTCGATGGGCCTCACCAGCGCTCAGATTTGTATGTATTCCATGGACACCGGCAAACTCGTTTCCTTTCCGCGTTTTCGCGGTACCAATATCACGCCCGCATGGTCTCCCGACGGCACGCAGGTCATTTTTTCCTCTTCCATGCAAGGGAATCCCGAGCTCTACGTCTCCGATCCTAACGGCGGCCGTCCCAAACGTTTGACCATATCGAACGGTGCGAACATGTCCCCCAGCTGGAATCCCAAAACCGGCCAGACCATCGCCTTCGTCAGCGATCGTGGCGGCACTCCCCAGCTCTACTTGATGAATTCTGACGGCACCAGCACCACCAAACTCGACCTTCCCGACAAGGGTTACGTCATCGACCCCGCCTGGCACCCCAGCGGCCAGTTGCTGGCTTTCAGTTGGCGTCGTCCCAACGACAACTATGATCTGTACATCATGGACGCTGCTACCCGCCAGCTTGTAGAGTTGACCCGGGATCAGGGCCGCAACGAGCGCCCCAGTTGGGCGCCCGACGGCCGCCATCTCGTTTTCGAGTCCACTCGCGGCGGCACGCGGCAGATCTGGACCATGCTGGCCGATGGCTCTCAAGCGCGCCAGCTAACCACCACCGGCCACAACGAATCGCCCAATTGGTCGCCCAAGTGAGAAACTTTTTGGAACCAGACCGCCCGCTCCATGCATCTCACCTATGCACGGTTCTTTCGTTCGGGCTCTCTTGCAACAATCAAGGTTTACTTTTTCGCGAAGTCCCGGGCAGTCGTTTTTGCAACATGTATGATATATCGTGATACGAGATATTACCCGGACCCAGCCTGCTGGTGGTACCATGTTGGCCCTGGTGGGACATTCACGGGATCTTACAGTCCAGGAGGATAAGCATGTACTCGGTTTCACGCTCGCTCTACCGCGCCGGTTTGCTCGTTGCCGTGGCCGCCGCTGTCTTCACTTTTGGTTGCAAGAAAAAGACCGTCGCGCCGCCACCTCCGCCGCCCGCGCAGGCGCCGGCGCCCGCGCGTCCCACGGTAACCTTGCAGGCTAGTCCGTCTTCCGTCAATACCGGTGAATCGTCTACTTTGAGCTGGAATTCCACGGACGCTACGCAGCTCTCCATCGATCCCGGAGTTGGCGCCGTGCCGGCTCAGGGCACCGCCAAGGTCACGCCCTCCGACACCACGACGTATACGATCACGGCCTCCGGCCCCGGCGGCTCTACCAGCGCCACGGCGACCGTCAGCGTCAATGCGCCTCCGCCACCACCCCCGCCTCCGACACCCGAGCCCGATTTCAATCAGGAAGTTCGCGACGCCTACTTTGACTACGACAAGGCGGACATTCGTCCCGATGCTCGTGCGGCGCTCTCGAAAACCGCTGATTTCCTGAAAGGGCACCCGTCCATCAAAGTGACTATTGAAGGCCATTGCGACGAGCGTGGTTCCACCGAGTACAACCTCGGCCTCGGCGATCGCCGCGCCAACGCCGTCAAGCAATATCTCGTCTCCCTGGGCGTTTCTGCCGACCGCCTCAGCACCGTCAGCTTCGGCAAAGAGAAGCCCTTCTGCACGGAGCACAACGAAGCCTGTTGGCAGCAGAACCGCCGCGGCCATTTCGTCAAAGCGAACTGATCCCCTTCACCCTGTTCGCCGCCATGACCGTTTGGTGACGAATTCAGCCGCGAGGCCAGGCAAACCCTTGCCACCTCGCGGCTCTCTTATTAGAGTGGAAGCTGTTCCCTGGCCTGTAGGATTCTTGTTGGCTGCCCAGCGGCCTTCATTCGTTTGCAGCCCTGCGGAGTCCCTTAGGAGCCCTTAGGAGGATGTTCATGCGTATTCGTCACATTGCCATTTTTGGCGCCGCCGTTTTGGCCGGCGCTCTCGCCGGAAGCCTGGTCGGCCCTCGCCCTGCGGAAGCCGTCGCCCGCGAACTCATCGAGCTTCAGCGCGACGTTACTTCCCTTCTCCAGGGCCAGAAGGATCTCGCCACGCAAGTCACTCAGGACAACACTGTCATGAAGACGATCATCAGCCAATCCAATGACACGGTCGGCAAGCTCGGCTCCACCATGAGCTCGCTCCAGAAGTCCGTCCAGGATGTTCAAGCGAATTCCGGCGCGCGCCTGGACACCATGTCCACGCAGGTCCAGGGCCTCTCGGATAACCTCGAAGAAATCAAGTCCCGCCTTGGCAAGCTCAACCAGCAGCTCGTGGATCTCCAGAACTCCGTGCAAAGCCTCGACGCCAAAATCTCCGGCGCCGGCTCAGCCGCTCCGGCCGCCGGCCTTCCCACCCCCACTTCCTCAACTGGCTCCCCAAGACCCACTGGCTCCGCCGGTTCCTCGCCCGGCTCCACAGGCACTCCAGCTGGCTCGCCCTCCGCCGACACCCTTTACTCCAACGGCCTCCGCGACATCACCAGCGGCAAATACGATCTGGCTCGCTCCGAATTTGAGGACTATCTCAAGTATTACTCCGAAACCGATCTCGCTTCCAACGCCCAGTTCTACCTCGGCGAAATCTTTTACAAGCAGAAGCAGTACGTGGACGCCGTCGCTGCCTACGAGAAAGTCCTCAGCAACTATCCTAAGAGCTTCAAGCTCGGTCCCGCGCGCCTCCGCAAAGGCATGGCCCTCCTCGAACTTGGCCAAAAGAATGGCGGCGTCCGCGAACTCCGCGAAGTCATCAAGCGCTTCCCCGGCAGCGACGAAGATCGCCTCGCCCGCGCCAAACTCAAGGAACTCGGCGTCCCCATCACCTCCGCCTCCCGCTGACTCCCCGCCCCGCCCGTCATTTCGAACTCCTGCGAGAAATCTCTCTTCTCTTGCATCCTCCGACTCTCTAGTTTCTATTTTTTAGTCTTGCGTTCCCCTAGTACTCCCTTATTATTTTCCTCAGAAAATTAACCAACGCGCTGTTCAAGTATTTACCTGATTGCTTCCCTCCAAAGAGATTCGCACAACCTCGTCAAGCTTATTTCGGAGGTGTCCCCATGAGAACCAGCTTTCCGGCTCTCCCTATCAATATGACGATGCGGGCAACATGACCAACGACGGCAACCACACCTATGTGTACGACGCCGAAAACCGTTTGATTTCAGTGGACGGCGGAACGCCAAAACAACCAGCAGCAGCAACCACCGCCTCCCCCGCCATGCACGGCCGAGAAGGACAAGCCGTGTCCTTAGTAGCAAAGGTGATTTTATGAGCAGAAAATCTTTCGTTCCGACTATCGCGGCTGCTGTCGCACTGATTTTGGTAGGTGTGACGCAGTTCTTGGCGCAAGCTAGATTTTCCCATGCCACTCCGCCCGTTTTTGCTCAGGCCGCAACAGCAGAAAGCGCGAACCAGCAACAGAGCAATGTGGCCGACGAAGCACCACTACCACAAGACTCAAAAGAGCGTGAAGCACGCTCGGCAAGGAACGTTCGCTACAACGGAGGCGGATGCGACCTGACACAAGGCGAAGACTGTTTTATCGAGCAGTATGAGCCGCGTGCCCTTCCTCTGATTCCTCTAGCGGAAGGAACGATTGCATTCAAGGGGCAGGTCATCAAAATGCAATCCTACCTCTCGGCGGATCGAACGCACATCTACACCGAGACCACTTGGAAAGCGGATGAAGTGTTCAAACAACCGAAGGATTTTGACTTACACAAACGCTAACCCCTTTAGATGCAGCACTTACACAAAACCGGGGGTGGAGGTACTCAAACGAAGATTCCCGACTAGGCCGGGAATGTTGACGGAGAATCTGTTTGGGACTGAATCTTCAATCCAGCGCTGGGATTGCGTTGCGTTCTTGCCGACGCCGATGCAAGTAGTGCATCGCAATGTTCAAGTAAATGTTCCCGCACGGCGTTTCAATGCAGATCACCAGAGCTTCCGTGTCCGCGCTGCCCGCCAAACCCGTTTCGTCCATGTGAACTTCCGGCGGAAACACTTTGAAGTGAAACCCCTGGTCGTTCAGCAGGGTCACCGAATTCCCGATGACCATATTCGCCATCTCGCAAACCGTTTCTTTCACCACTTGCTCACTCGTTTCAAGCTCGGAGCCCGCAAGCTGGCTCGCCACCTTCATCGCAACTTCCGGCGACAAATCGAGAATCACGCGTCCTTCGATGTCACCTTTAATCGCAATCAGCGCCGCAACACCCTTGCGGCGATACGCGTCCTCGTCCATTTCCAGGTCCACAATTTTCGTCGGCCCTTGCAGCGACTCCGCGAAAACAGCGTCCGCGGCGTTGATGAACGGCTGGATCAATTCCATTCTCATGAGCGGTGTTCTCCTGCGAGAGCCACAGGCGCGCCGACGGCGTTGGGATCGTCGCTCAGCACGTACCGAAGAATTTCGTACAACACTTCCGGCTTCACTGGTTTCTGCACAAAATGCTTCGCGCCTTTCTGGAGCGCCGCCAGGATATTTTCCTGGTATCCGACGGACGAGACCATGACGATGCGCGCGTTGGCGTGCTGCCGCACGATGCGCTCCACCGCCTCGATCCCTTCCATCTGCGGCATGGTGATGTCCATGAGCACGATGTCCGGACTAATGCGGTTGAATTCGGCGATAGCGGTCAGGCCATCTCCGGCTTCGCCGGCCACTTCGCCGCCGAACATCTCGATCATTTTGATGAGATTCTTGCGCGCGAAGACGGAATCGTCCACCACCAGGTAGCGGACCGGCTGATTATCTTTTCGAAGTAGAGCGGCAAACTGTTTCATGGCCTTCTCCTTATCCCGTCGACCGTTTTCACGAGCGCTGGGATGGTACAGGTGTCCTTTCAATCTTTTCGTTCTTGTCGTGCTTTTCAAGCTTTTCGTTTTTGTCGTGCTTCTCAGACTTTTCGTGCTTCTCGTTTTTCTCGGTGGCGCTGCGTTCCACGCCGTAATTGTTCACCAGGTACGCACCGAGTCCATCGAGCGGAATAATCTTGTTCGCATAACCCTTAACGATTGCCGCGCGCGGCATCCCGCTGACGACGCAAGTATCTTCGCTCTGCGCGACGGTCATTCCGCCGGCGGACTTGATGGCGCCGAGCCCTTCCGCGCCGTCATCGCCCATTCCGGTCATCAGAATTCCGACGGCAGTGAGCCCAAACTCCTGGGCGACGGAATGAAATAAAACATCGGCCGAGGGACGATGCCCGTTCACCGGAGGGCCATCGGAGAGAATTGCCATGTCGCCCCGGGGCATCCTTCGAACCATCATGTGGCGATTTCCCGGACAAATCAGGACGCGGCCGGAGAGGAGCAGATCGCCGGAACGCGCTTCGTGAACTTCCAGGGCGCAGCATTCGTCGAGGCGTTTCGCAAACATTTCGGTGAAACCTTCGGGCATATGCTGCACGACCAAAATTGTGGAAAGAAAGTCCGCGGGGATTTGCGACAAAACAAATTGCAGTGCGTTCGGACCGCCGGTGGAAATTCCAATAGCGATGACGCGGCGCGGAGGCAGCGTGGGGCGGTTTGCCTTTTTGGGCAGGTGCAAGTCTTCGCCAACAACGGCGGGGGGAAGTTTGCGGCCGACAGCGCGCTTGGCAACCTTTATTTTTGCGATCAACTGGTCGGCGATATTGTCAAGGTGCCCGGCGGCAGCGTCTTTTGGTTTTGCGAGGAAGTCCACGGCGCCCATGGCCAGAGCTTTCAGCGTGGCGTAGCCGCCCTCTTTCGAATGGGTGCTGAACAGGATGACCGGCAAAGGAGCGCGCCGCATGATGAGGCGCAGCGTTTCCATGCCGTCCATGCGAGGCATTTCCAAGTCGAGCGTGACGACATCCGGCTGCAGCTCTTCAATTTTCTTCAACGCGAAAGCGCCATCCATCGCTGTGCCGACAACTTCGATGGAAGAATCACGCGCAAGGATCGCGGGAATCAGTTTCCGCATGAGCGCGGAATCATCGACGACAAGGACTCGGATACGTTCGCTCATGCGATTGCTCCGAGCGGCGTAGCACGAGAAAGCCGCGAAAGGACCGCGGGAACATTGAGGATGAGGACAACGGTTCCGTCACCGAGAATAGATGCGCCGCTGACCAAGTCACTGGAAACGATTTCGGCGGGAAGCGCTTTGATTACCAGCTCTTCTTCCCCAACGAGGCTATCCACAACCAGGCCAAAACGCTTTTCGGCGGCTCCAATGACGATGACGAAATGCTTCTTGCGAACCGGCTGTGTGTCGATGCTCCGCAAACGGCTGAGATGGTCCAGCCGGACAAGAGTAAGAATCTGTTCACGAAGGCGCAGCACTTCACGCTGGTCCACGCGGTGAATCTCGGGATCGGTAATGCGCGTGATTTCCACAACAGAGGAGAGCGGTACCGCGAAAAGACGGCCGCCGACGCGGAAAAGCAACGTCTGAATACTTGCAAGAGTAAGCGGCGCGCGAAGTTGAATGGTGGTGCCACGGCCTAATTGGGACGAGATATGAACAGTTCCCTTGAGGCGGTCGAGGACCGTTCGAACCACGTCCATACCAATGCCACGGCCAGAAACCTCTGTTACTTCGGAAGCAGTGCTGAATCCGGATTCGAAAATGAGATTGAGAGTTTCCTGATCCGTCAGGCGCTTGGCCTCTTCGGTCTTCAGAATTCCTTTTTCCACAGCACGGGCGCGCAATTGGGCAGGGTCCATGCCACGGCCGTCGTCACGAATTTCGATAACAACCTGGGTGCCCTGATGATAGGCATTCAGATAGATGGTGCCGCGTGCGGCTTTGCCAGCGGTCAAGCGCTCGTCGGCGGGCTCAATGCCGTGATCCACCGCATTGCGCACCAGGTGCATAAGGGGCTCGGCAAGCGCGTCAAGAATGCCCTTATCGAGATCGGTGTTCTGGCCGGAGAGGTCCAGGGCCACGTCCTTGCCACACTGCTTGGCGACATCGCGGACGACACGGGGAAAGCGACGGAAGAGCTGCTCGACCGGCACCATGCGGATTTTCAAAACGCACTTGTGCAGCTCATCGAGGATGCGAGCTTGAAACGCCATCGCGTCCGCAAGCTTGGCGCGCAAGGGATCTCGCGCGTGCTTCTGGTCAAATTCGGTGAGCGTACGATTGAGCATAGACTTGCCGATGATCAATTCGCCGACAAGATTCATGACCGCATCGATGCGGGTGGCCTCGACGCGAAGCGTGCTTTCGGCGACGGCGGTTGCGGCAGAACCGGAAGCGCTCGGACTGACCGCAGCCGGGGCACCTTCCGCGGAATCAGCAGCGCCAGCAGCTAGTTTTGCCGCCTGCGCTTCCAATAGGTCGCCGAGCAATTCATGCTCTGGAGCTTCGGCGGTCGCCGCGCGTTCGAGACGCACGTCGGAAACAATCGAAGGAATGCGGCAGCGTTGAAGAAGCTTTTCTTCCGGCTGGAGGCTTGCCAAGGCAGCTTCGACGATTTCGACGGTGGCGGCAGCTACATTGTCCTCCGGCCGCAAGGCAATAACGGTGCCGCTGCCATGAAGAACATTGCGAATAAGCTGGAAAGCTGCGGCGCGCATTAAGCTGTTGGGATCGATGCGCAAAGCGACGTTGTAGACCGTCTCGCCGCGATGGACGGCTTCCGAAATCATCAGTTGCTCGTATTCCGTCCAGGCAAATTGCGCGGGCAATTGCAGGGGCGCAGGGTCCGCCGGCTTCGCGGAGGCAGGCCCCTCAAGCAATTTGCGAATCATGGCGTGGAGCACTTGCATCGAGGGCAGTTCGGCCTTCCGCTGATAGGCAGCGAGCATCGCGCCAAAACTATCCGCCGCGGTGAGGACCAACTGCGCAAGGTCCGCTCCTGGGGCCTGAGCCATCTCCGGCGTAAGCACATCCTCGAGCTCATGCGCCAGCTCACTCAGCTTGTTGAATCCGCAGGCGGCGGAATCACCCTTCAACGTGTGGATGGCGCGGCGAACGCGGCGAATGACGTCCTCATCGGAGGGACGAGCTTCGAGCTCCAGCCCGGCTTCATTAAGGGACTGGAGAATCTCGTTGGCGCTCTCGAAGAAGAGAGCGCGCAACTCGCCGCCGCGATCCTCGGGAGGACGACTCACGTAGTGACCTCGTTGCGCTGATAGGCGGTGCCGTTGTTCTCGTGAACCATGCGGAACTTCTGCGATAGTCCAAACAGACTTTCCGCGTGCCCAACAAAGAGGTATCCGCTGGGATTCAAGCAGTGCCAAAACTTTTCAATCAAGCGCTTTTGCTCGGCTTCGTCAAAATAAATCATGACGTTGCGGCAGAGGATAATGTCGTTACGTCGAGGCAAGAACTCAGTTTTCAGGTTGTGAAAGTCGAACTGCACGAGCTCTTTTAATTGCGACTTGACTTTGTATTTATCGCCAGCCTTTTCGAAATAGCGAAGCCGGCAAGTGTAATCGACGGGCTCCATCTGCTGCTCGGTGTACAAGCCTTCCTGGCCAACGCGAAGGCTGGCATAGCTGATGTCCGAAGCGACGATTTCCACCTTCCATGGCGGAGGAATGAGGGGCTTGGGCGACGGCATATCAAAGGGAAGCGGATTCCGCAGGTAGTAGTACGCCAGCGCATCGCAGATCAAAATGGCGACGGTATAGGGCTCCTGGCCGGCAGAGCAACCGGCGCTCCAAACGCGCAACGTGTAGTCGCGGCGTTCCTGCTTGCGCCGGAGAATATCCTCAAGAACAGATTTTTGGAGAAGGTCGAGCTGTGGGCGATTGCGAAAGAAACTCGTTTCGTTGACAGTCAAGTTTTCGAGAAGCAGCGCCAGTTCAGCGCGTCCTTCCCTGCTGGTGAGCAAGCGGTAGTACGCATAGAAGGAGTCGAGCTGGCAGGCTTTCAGACGGCGCTGCAGGCGGTCTTTCAAGAAATGTGAGCGGCGTTCATCAAAGAACATGCCACATTCCTGATAGACCAATGTCTGGAGAAGCTTGAGCTCTGCTTCGGTGAGTTGGACCTGGGCAGTAATCGTTCCCATTGTGTTTTCGTGAGGCGGATCCGAAGTCCGGCAGCTTTAGCGGCAAGCCGGAAAAGACACTACCTTGCGGTAGCGACGGGTTCCGCGGCCTCCTCGAGTCGTTTGAACTCCGGGCGATGCAAGAGTTTCGAGATGTCCAGCAGAATAATGAGGCGTCCCTTCAGCTTGCCGACGCCAGTGACGTATCCGGATTCGCCTTCCGCAAAGACACTGCCCGGGGCTTCGATCTCGGAGGGCGGAATCTTCAGGACTTCCGAAGCCGCGTTAACGATGAGTCCAATTAACTTGTTGTTTAGTTCGACGACGAGGATACGATTCCTCTTATCGTTCTGAATCTCGGTTTGTCCGAACCGCTTACGAAGGTCCATCACGGGAATGATTTTCCCGCGAAGGTTGATGACGCCTTCGATCAAATCGGGAGCGCTAGGGACGGAGGTAATCTCCGGCACACGGACAATCTCCCGGACGGCAGCGATGCGGACGCCATACGTTTCATTTCCGATGCGAAAACCGACGACTTGAAGATCTTTTTCCATCGAGAGATCTCCGGCTCTTTAGGAACGAACCAGTTCAGCGTATTCGTCTTCCTGCGAACGGTCCGACTCACGACGCTTGCCGCCGTAGGATTCACCGCGGCGGGGGCGCTGCTGGTTGGCGCGGTCCAGAACAAAGCGGTCCATGCTGTCGAGCAAATTGCGCGAGAGCTTGAGCATCTGTTCGGCGGCGGCGGAAAGCTCGGTGGAACTAGAAGCGGATTGCTGCACCAGTTCACGCATTTTGTCCATGGCACGGACAACGGCCTGCGCGCCAGAAGCCTGTTCCTCGACGGCGGAATTGATTTCCTGGGTAATTTCGGTAAGGCGGCTGGTGGCCTTGGCAATTTGCGAAGAACCGACCGACTGTTCGTTGGTGGCGGCGCCAATTTCCTGAGAGAACTTGTAAACTTCGGTGACGACGTTGGAAATCTTGTGCAACGCGGAACCGAGATCGTTGCCAAGAGTGAGGCCTTCCTCGACGATGCGCGTGCTGCGCTCCATGTTTTCGACGGCCTGGCGGGCTTCACGCTGGATGCTCTGAATCAAGTCCGCAATTTCCTTGGTGGATTGCGTGGATTTTTCGGCGAGCTTGCGAACTTCGTCCGCAACGACAGCGAAGCCAAGGCCGTGTTCACCGGCGCGAGCTGCTTCGATAGCCGCATTGAGAGCAAGCAGGTTGGTCTGTTCGGCGAGGTCATCGATGACTTCAATGATCTTGCCTATGTCATCGGCGCGATGGCCGAGAATGTTGATGATTTCCGCGGACGACTGGATGGCCTGGTTGGTGCGATTGAGGCCATCGGTAGCTTTTTCCATGGTCTGGATGCCGGTAACGACTTCTTCGCGCGAGCGGTTGGCGATATCGAGCAAAACCTTGGCGGTATCAGCTACGCGCTGGATGGAAGTGACCATCTGATCGATGGAAGCGGAGGTTTCCGCAACGCTGGAGGCTTGGACCTGCGTGTTCTTCACGACGTTTTGCACGTTGATGCTCATCTCGTGCATGGTGCTGGTGACTTCTTCGATTGCAGAAGAGGCTTGAACGCTGACCTTGGCAGATTCGTCGGCTGCGCCTGCCACTTGATTCGAACCAGCGGAAACCTGGCCGGCGGAATCGCGCGTCGTGCGGACAAGTTCCTGCAAGCCGTGGGACATGCGCAGAAAAGCGTTGCCGAGAGTGTCGCGCTTGGAGCGCGGGACGACTTCGACGGTTAAATCGCCTTCGGCAACAGCCATGGAGACACTGGCCATTTCTTTTAGATAAGCCACCATGTTGTTGAAAGTAGTGGCCAATGCGCCAATCTCGTCGTTGCGGTGAATATCAATGTTCTGGTCGAGGTCACCGGAATCGCCAATTTCGCGAGCCACAGTGATGAGATGAGTCAAAGGCTCGGTGATGGACTTGGCGGTCAAGAAGGCGATGATTCCGCCGGCGAGAAGAGCGATGAACGTGCCACCCCCCGTGACCCAATTGCTAATGGAGCTGGCACGGTTTGCGGACTTTGTGGTTTCGTCCTGGAACTTGGTGATTTCGGCGATGCTCTGGTCCAGTACGACAGATGATTTCGTCAACCAGGAGGAAGGATCTTTTTGGAGATAGAAAATTTGCAGATCGGAGACAGTCGCATCACCGGAATCGACCTGGTGACGCTTGGCAATGAGCGGCTTGGCAAAATTGTCAGCCCAGCTTGCTTCGGTACTCTCGACCTGAATGAGCGCGGTGCGCACCGCGTCCGTGGAGGCATTGGACTCGCCACGCTTGATCTGGTCGACGATGTCCGTCAATCCCTTGTTCACCTTCTCTTCATCGCGAGGATCGCCGCTAAGGAGAAAGTTGTTCATGTTGAGGCGGTTCAGCATGATCTGGTTACGCACCGACTCGATGGTGCGAACGCTATCGAGGGCTGCGCCGGCATCCTTGCGGGCCGAGCTTTCCTTCCAGCCGGCGAGAATATTCACGATAAACAGCACCGACAGGACGCCGAGAATCAGACCGAAACCCGCGTAAAGCTTTTTTCCGATCATCATTGCAAAATGCCTCCGCTCACCTCGGCAGCACGGCATAGAGACGGCCGCTTCTGCAGGAACAATCCTTCCGAAACTGATGGCTTAATTGGCATGAAACTCGAACTCAACAACCTGCGTGGTCTCTTCCGGCGCAGACACAAACTTCCATTCCTTTACAGCGTCCTGACAGGCTTGAACGAGCAAGGGATGCCCTCCGACGACGCGCGTGCTTTTCACGCGCCCATCGGGAGTGATGACCACTTCAATCTTGACCTTGCCCGCGACATTCATTCGCCTGGCGAGTTCCGGATACACCGGCGTGGTCTTGATCTTGACCTTGCGCTTGGATTCGTCTGTCGAACCGGACTGGGCAAATCCGGAAGCGCCCGAAAAAATGAGCGCCGCGGTTGTCACAACGGCCCACTTCCTCCACCGGCTGATTCTCATCGACACCACTCCTAGAAGGATGTGAAGATTCCCCCGCACAAGAGAAGGCACGTCGGGTGCCACGGCGATGAGGCACGCGCATAATCGAATGAGGCTCGGTCGAACAAGCGTAAGTAGAAGAAGAAGAGCGAGTTATGAGAGATTCGAAACGTAGTGGCAACACGACTTTGGCGTACCATTTGTCTCAGGCAGGCTGGTGTTACCAAGCGAAGGTCTCAGGCTGAGACGCGAAGAGATTTGGGAGCCCGGACGGCTATAGGCGATTTCGCTACACGATGCAGTCCGGCAATTGACTCACATTGAGACTCCCCGGTAGGGTTGGGGAGGAGCAGCGCCTCCCAATTTCGAGACGCGCAGCGTTTCCCCCTTGTCCATGCGCAGAATAAAAACAAGAGAATCCCAACACTCCAGGCTCCGGCGGGGAGTCCTGGACTCGTCGCGGACAGCGTCCAAGCACGCAGAGGAATTGATGGAGCTGGCCATTGAGGCGGCACAGTCGCGGCATTTGCCGGATTTTCTGGAGCAGTTTGCGCTGCGTTCGACGCGAATGCTGGACGCCATGTGGGGCGGCGTGGCGGTTTACAGAGGACGTGAGACAGAACTTCACGCGATGCCGGGCGGAGCATCAACAGCGGAAGTGGCCGCAAATTGGATCATTTCCTGCGCGCGAGACAGCCAGAGTGATGTGGAAGCGCGTGCCATCCCCAAGGAAACTGCGGCGGCCTTGGCACTTCCAGAAGAGCCGGGAGCGGTCGTTCTGGTGAGGATCGCAGCGAGCGACAATGAGAGGCTGGGAACGCTGTGCCTGCTCCGAAAGAAAAAGACACTGGGCGCCGCGGAGAAAAGATTGCTGCATGCACTGGCGAGTCACGCAGCGCTGTCGCTGGAGAATTTCCGGCGGTTTTCGCAACTGGAGCGTTCGAAACGGCAGTGGGTGGAAGACATCGATGCGATCAGCGACTACATCGTGGTGCACGACCGGACGTGGAATATTGTTCGAACGAACCGGTCCCTGGCCTCACACCTTGGAGTGCCGCCCGTAGCGCTGGTCGGCGAAGCCATGAGCAGCTTGCGGCAGATTGCAGAAACGGGGAGCGATCTGCCATGCCCGTTCTGCCGCGATACCGAGCGCGCAAAGGAAGAGTACGTGGCGGCGTCGGCGGAGCGCATTTTCCTTGTTTCGACTTCGCGAACGCCAGGCGTGTCCGATGACGACACGCGCACGATCCACGTGTTGAAGGACATTACCGACCGGCGGGAGGCGGAACGGCGGTATCGGGAATTGTTTGATAGCATCCAGGAAGGATTATTCTTCGCAACGCCGGACGGAAGATTCCTGGATGTGAATGACGCGATGGTGCGCATGCTGGGGTACGCGTCGAGGGAGGAATTGCTGCGGGCGGACGTGAGTCCGCATCTGTATCCTGTTCCGGAAGCGCGAGACAAATTTCTGAAGGCGCTTTCGGAACGAGGCGTGTTGCGCAATTACGAAGAAACGCTGCGGCGTAAAGACGGAACGCTGCTGCACACGCTGCAAAACATCACCGCAGTGCGCGACGCGCGCGGACGCATCGCCCAGATTCGCGGACTGATGCTGGATGTTACGGAACAGAAGACGTTCCAATCGCAACTACAGCGGGAACGCGACTTCAACCAGAAGATTTTGAATACGACGCAGAGCATGATTCTGGTGCTGGATACGGCGGGGTTGATTAGTTACGCGAATCGGCGCTGCTATGAAGCTGGGTATCAGGAAGGCGAATTGATCGGGCACCGGCTGGTGGACTGGGTGGAAGCTTCGCACCGGGAAGATTTCGACGCGGCGCTGGAGACGACGGCGCACGGGCACCAAGTGGAGAATCTGGAGCTGCGCGTGCGCCGGAGCGACGGGTCGATGGGGCATTTTTCCATCAGCTTGAGCCCAATGAGAGACGAGCAGAACGCAGTGAACAGCGTGGTGGTGGTGATGACAGACATCACCGATGCGGCCCTGCTGCAAGCAAAATTGGCTCACAGCGAAAAGATGGCTACGATTGGGCGGTTAGTTTCCGGCGTGGCGCACGAAGTGAACAATCCGCTGGCGGCGATACTGGGTTTCACGGATCTGCTGCTGGAGAATCCCGAAGTACCGGGATCGGCACGAGAGGATTTGCAGATTATTTTGCAGGAGACGCAGCGAACGAAAGATATTGTGCAGGATTTGCTGAGTTTCGCGCGGCAGAGGCCGGTGCAGCGGGAACTCGTGCAGGTGAACAACGTCTTGCGGCAGACGATCAAGCTGCGGAGCTACGATTTTGCAAGCCACGGCGTTGAAGTGGTTGAGGATTTTGAAGAGGCGCTGGCGGCGGCGTTGGGCGACTCGCAGCAACTGCAGCAAGTTTTTCTGAACATACTCAACAACGCGTACGATGCGGTGCAGGAGGCTGGGCAGCGCGGGCGCATCAAGATTCACACACGTCGGCAAGCGGAGATGATCGAAGTGGCGATCAGCGATAACGGGACAGGGATCAGCGATCCGCAGCGCATTTTTGATCCGTTTTATACAACCAAGCAAGTGGGCAAAGGAACGGGACTCGGGCTAAGCATTTGCTACGGGATTGTACGAGCGCATGGCGGGGAAATTCAATGCTGGAACAATGAAACGGGAGCGGGGAGCACGTTTGTGGTGAGAATTCCCGTGGCAACGGAAGCGGCCCTTGCGGCCGCGGCAACGAAAGAAGCGGGGCGATGAAAGCGCAGCAGGCGTTGTGGACGGGCGGGCCGATACTGCTGATAGAAGATGAGCCATCGGTTACGGCGTTTTTGCGCGCGGCGTTGGAACGCAAAGGATACGACGTGGTGAATGCTTCGTCGGGCGCGGAAGGATTGCAGCGGCTCTCGAATGGGAGATATGCGGGGGTGATTTCCGACATTCGAATGCCGGGGGCGGTAAACGGAGCAGAAGTGCATGGGTGGATTCAGAAAAACCGGCCTGAATTGAAGGCGCGCATCATTTTGATCAGCGGTGACACCGCGAACAGCGATACGCAGGCTTTTCTGGCGCAAAGCGGGACGCCCTGTATCGAGAAGCCTTTTCGGGTCCAGCAACTGATATCAATGGTGGAAAAGACATTCGGGAAGCCATGAGCGACGAGATGAAAACGCGACTGCTGGTGGTAGATGACGAACAGAGCATCCGCCGCCTGTGCATGACGATTGGAAACACTTTGGGATATGTCTGCGCCGAGGCGGAAAGTGCGGAAGCGGCGCTGGCGCGGCTGGATACCGATACTCCGGACCTGCTCCTTACCGACTTGAAGCTGCCAAATATGTCCGGCGTGGAGTTGCTGAAGCAAACGAAACAACTTCTCCCGCATACCGAAGTCGCCATCATGACCGGCCATGGCTCGATCGAATCCGCTGTAGATGCGATGAAGCTGGGGGCGTACGACTACATCGAAAAGCCGTTTCGCGTGGAGAAGATGCGGCTCTTGCTGCAGCGCATGGCAGAAAAGGTACGCCTGGTTACGGAGAATGAGTTTTTGCGCGAGCGGGTAACAACGGAAGAAAACCTCGACGGTATCATTGGCAGCTCCGCAAATATCCAAGACGTTTTGCGGATGATTTCCCGGCTGAAAGACACCCGGACGCCGGTACTGATTTCCGGCGAGAGTGGCACAGGAAAAGAACTGGCGGCCCGGGCGATTCACTTCCGGGGAGCCATGGCAAAGACGCCTTTCGTTGCTGTCGATTGCGGATCCCTGGTGCCGACACTGATGGAAAGCGAACTCTTTGGGTACGAAAAGGGCGCCTTTACAGGCGCGACGAAATCGAAGGCTGGCCTCTTCCAGTCAGCTGATGGGGGAACGATTTTTCTTGATGAGATCGGTGAGCTGCCTCTGGAAATGCAGGCAAAATTACTCCGTGTCTTGCAGGAGAAAGAAGTGCGACCGGTCGGCAGCAACGAGAAGGTGAACGTCGATGTTCGGGTGATCGCAGCGACGAACCGCGACCTGGAGGCCGCGTATCGCGGTGGAACGTTTCGCAAGGACCTGTATTTTCGGCTGAATGTGGTGACCGTGCACCTCCCTCCCCTGCGCGAGCGCCGTTCGGACATACCGGTTCTGGTTCATCATTTTCTGGATCGCTACGCCAAGGGCTCGCATATTCAGGTTACGGCCGCGGCCATGAAGAGCCTGCTGCACTACGACTGGCCGGGGAACGTCCGCGAACTGGAGAATTGCATCGCGCGCGCAGTGACGCTGGGAGACGGAAAAATTATCGACGTCGCCGATCTGCCGCCCGCCATCCGGAGCGAACAGGCAGATTCAGGAATCGTGCCATCCCAAGACGCCTCCAATTTGTCCACTACGGCGCTGGCGGAAATGGAGCGAATGACAATCTTGCGTGTTTTTGAACAGGCGAACGGTGACAAAGCGCTAGCGGGGAAAATGCTTGGAATCAGCCGCGCAACGCTGTATCGAAAACTGAAGAGGTACAACATCGCACTAAAGGCAAGTGGCGGAGCAGATGAGCCGCAAGTCGCTCCTCAGTAGCGATACAACGTCTCAAACCAATTCTTCTGGGAACTTCCCGATGCGTCGCGCTGTGAGACGGAAACGTTTCACCGTGAGACGCGTGAGCCGACAAGACCCGGCGAGAGAATCTTAAGCCTCAGCGTTTCTGCAAGTTGCGACGGCCGCGCCTTTTACGCTATTTGGCGGCCAGCGTGCATCCCTGTCAGCGGAAGTCTACGTCTCACGCGGTGAGTAGTGTGTCTTGCCGCAGCGGACGGAGTGAAATCCGACCGGTAAGAGGAAACGTGGGGAAATCCGAGAGCCTAGCACTCACGGCGAATGGGCAAGATTGTGCGGAGCAGTTAGCGCGTTTCTTTCCGCATGCGCGACCCATTCGAATTCCGGTGCAAGTGGTCGCACGGCGTGGAGGCGCAACCAGCCTGCGCGAGGCTGCAGTCGTGGAATTTGGCGGCCCGGAACATGCGATTTTCGTGTCGAATTTGCCTTTGGAGTTTGACGATCACGTGCGAATCGAAGCAACCGGGGAAGGGCGGCCGACGGAAGCGACCGTCGTCGGCGTGCAATATCATGAAGGACGCAAAGCGGTGGCCGTCCGATTCTTGCAAGGCCCCTGCGACTGGGTGGTGACACAGCCGTGACCAAGACTACTACGCTGAATATCCCCGCTCCGCCTCGATCGGAAAGTCCACGCCAGGCACAGTGGAAGGAAGCCCGGGCGGTGTTTCCGATCTATCTGGCGCTAGCGAAACAGCTGGAGATCGAAATTCCCATTGCGCAAGCGAAGCGCAACTTGCCAGAGAAGCCGGACCTGGAGATCTTCAGCCAAGTGCACGAATGGCTGGACTCGATGGACCAGCGCGTGCTGGTACATCAGCTCCGTCACCTGCTGCAGATGACAACGCTCAACGCCAGTGAAACAGGGCTGCGGGCGCTGATTCAACGCCACCTGCGCAAGACCAAGAAGAGCAACGTTGACCGGGATAAAATTGACTTTCTGTTAGTGCAATACTTCGCGTTGTGCGCGCCTGCGAAAATCTACCACAAACAGATTGAACCAGCAGATGTTGCACACGTCATGGAGCCGGTCCTTGGCGAGGTAGATCCAGCTCCTCTTGTGTGGTGCGCGCCGTTAGAGCAAATGATCGAATCGTTGAAGGCTCTCCGTGGCTTACGGGAGATTCTAAAAACGAATTTCATCGAACAGGGCCGCAAAGTAAAGGAAACAGCTGGCGGAATGTTCTACGATCCCGCTGCACTGGTGGCCTTTATCCGGTTTAACTTTCTACTCCGCCGTACGCTGATTGAGCTGATGCATGCGGACTTGATCGCGATTCGCGCCGGACTCAGCCAATTGCAATCTGCCGGTGTACGTACCATCGACTGCCACCATTTCGGTCTTTCTGCGTTAGAGCCACTTACAAAGATTTCCGCGATTGCCGAAGAATGGAAGCAGCCGTTCCAGAAGGAATACACGGAAAGGTCTGTCAGCCAGGCTTTCGATAAGCTGCTCGGCCTGCGCGCGGACGTGGAGAAAGCGCTCGAGAAAGCACTTGGAAAGGCCAGCGAAACCACCATTCCACAATTGCCGGCGACGGCGACGAAGAAAAACACGGCGGGACCCGCCGCTTCCAAAGCCAACGCGAAAACAAAGGAGCGCTCCGCAGCGTCCGGGGCTTCAGAACCAGATTCCGTGGTGGTGCTCGACTTCGAGAACTGCATGGAGCAGATTTGGGAGCAACTGATCGCCACGCCTCCTACGCGTGGAAGGTCGATGACGACGGTCAAGATCGGGGGGGCACGGATTCTGCTGTCCTCCTGGGAAGTAACGGCCTTCGTCAGCGAAGATGGACCGTCCGCGGAGGATCTACGGCGCGCGGTCGTAGCTCGCGTACTGGTCACGGCAGCAATGGAATCCGCCAAAGAAACGGGTAACGCCACATCGCTCGATCGAGCGATGAACATGGCGCGAGTCGAAGTCACTCGTTTACAGGAGCGCGTGGATGTGGCCAAGCAAGCGAAGGACACGGAGGCGGCGGTAAACCTAGGGATCAGTACAAAACGGCTGCTTTCAACGCTGGACGAAGCAGAAAAACTGTAGCTGATGGCAAAGTGCACCGGCGAAGCCGGAGAAAAACTCCAGGGAGCTGCTCTTCATTGCGACACGCCAACGTAGTTATCCTGACCGATGATACTGAGTTTGCCCGGTTGTTGACGGCCTGCTGGCAGGCCGAACGCCAGGCTCCGAACATTGCTGTCCTCAATAGCGATTCATGGCAAGAGCAGAATTCGTCGGCGCACGACTTGGTCGTGGTTGGACCTGTCCGCGAGGGGAAAATTACCAGCGTGTTGAGGTCGCTCGAACCGGCAAGCGCGGTGATTCTTTGTATTCCAGCCGATTCACAGGAGTTTGGGCAATTGCGAACCAAATACCCGAGATTGCTCCATATCCCGCTTCGCGAAGATTGGGCGCAAACCCTTCTGCTCGTCGCCGGTGAGTCTTTGCGCCGGTCGAAGGCTCTGCAGATCGCGCGGCAGGCAGAGCGAAACGCCGCCAGGAACGAGAACCACGCCACGCTTGGACGCTACATGTTGGAGATGAAGCACAGCGTGAACAACGCGCTGACTTCCGTCCTGGGAAATGCCGAATTGCTCCTTCTGGAGCCCGGCCAGCTTTCCGCGCAGTCACTCGCACAGATCAAGACCATGCACAGCATGGCGCTGCGAATCAACGAGGTGATGCAGCGTTTCTCATCGCTTGCCAGCGAGATGCAGGAAGCTGAGAATGCATCTCAACCTGAGACGGAAGAAGCCATCGCGCCCACGTCACGGCGTCGTTGAGGCTGCCTCAAAACCGTCCTAACCTGCTCATTTATTGGTACTTACTATAATCCGACACAAGGGCACACGGAACCAAAAAGCTGGCTGCCGACGTGCACCTCTACTCTGTGGAGAACTATGGGGAGAGCACGGCTGTGCACAAAAAAGTCCTGATCGTTGACGACTCGCCTGCTGAGGTCAAGCTGATGCAGGGCCTGTTGGAAAAAGAGGGTTATTGGCCGATCGCGTTGCATGACCCCCAGCGCGTGGAGGAAACCATTACCAGTGAGCGGCCGAGCGTGATTCTACTGGACATCGTTATGCCGGGGCGCAATGGCTTTCAGGTGTGCCGCGATCTGAAGGGGAGTGCTGAATTCAATTCGATTCCCGTGATTATGGTGACGTCGAAGGACTCGGCCAGCGACAAGTTCTGGGGCCAACAGCAAGGCGCAGATGGCTACGTGACGAAGCCCTTCACACGGGAGGACTTGCTCCGCGCAGTGCGGCGGTTCGCATGATTTTCAGGGCAAGCAAACAGGCATGAGCGAAGACTTCCATCTCGAACCACTTCCCGCAGACGCTGATACCGATCTGCTCGAAGCTCTTGGGCCGATCGAGGAGCGGCCGCCGGAGTCACAGTATTGCGTCTTCCGCAGCGGACGCGAGCGGTTCTGCCTTCCCGTTTTGGACGTCGAAGAAGTGCTGGATTGGCCGTTGCTGACAAAACTTCCGCTTGGTCCGGCATACCTGGTGGGAATTTTCAATTTGCGCGGCGCCATTGTGGCGTTGATAGACATTGCGATTACAGAAGGTCGCAGGCCGGGGTTGCTGCCCAAGCACGTGGTGGTCGCCTCCCTTCACAGCGACACTCATCACGAGGACGTTCGTATCGGCATCGCGGCCGACGAAGTGATTGGAACGTATTCGGTGAACACCGAGGATTTGCTCGAGCAAGCGCCGGAAAATGTGCCGCATTGCATTGGAATGTTGCGGCACGACGACCGACTAGCGCTAGTGATCGATCTGCGCCGGCTGCTCGAGGTTTTTCCGGGGCCCAGCATTTGAGATTTGTGGAGACAGCGCCGAAAGAAGGCGCGGGCTCCGCGGAAGAGATTTGGAGGATGGCATGAAATCGCGACTAAGTTCCACAATCTGGACGCTGGTCCTGCTGAACGGAGTGGTTGGCTTCGCCGTTCTAGGGCTAGCCTTCAGCGCCGGGAAAAAGGCCGGTGAAGCGTCTCTGTTCGACTTCGGCTCGCCAGCCGGAGGAACGGTGCTGCTGGCCGTCGTACTTGCGCTGGTAACGGCGGTAATCCTGGCGTGGCGGTTCGGCGCGTTGCTGGGACCGGTGCAGGCCCTCGCGGAATTCTCCGAACGGCTGGCCGCGGGTGATCCCCGTGCGCGCGCAGAGGTCACTTCGAACGATGAGCTGGGCTACATCGCGGAAAACCTGAATCGCGCGGTCGCCAAGGTATCCAAGGCAACGAGCAACCAGGACGCGAATGATGCGCTGCAGCGCAGCATTACGGAATTGCTGAGCGTCATCAACCAGGTCGCGCGTGGTGATTTGTCGCAGCGCGGCAAGGTGACCAACGACGCTCTTGGAAACGTTACGGATTCCATTAACTACATGCTCGACAACTTCACAAAGGTTCTCGAACGCGTCCGCAAAGCAGCTATGGAAGTGACCACGTGCTCCAACAACATTCTGGTGGCGGCCGATGAAATGCAAGCCGGAGCGACGCAGCAAGACCAGGAAATCACGAATACGTCGAGCGCCGTCGAAGAGCTGACGGTCTCCATGAAACAGGTTTCGAATAACGCGGAAGCCAGCGCCGAAGCAGCACGCCGCGCGCTGGATGCCGCCGAACAAGGCAACCGCGCAGTGCGCGACACGCTCGAAGGCATGCAGCGCATTCGCGCATCCGTGCAGGCGACGGCCAAGAAAATCAAGTCTCTGGGCGACCGCTCGCTGGAAATTTCGGAAATCATCAACGTGATTAACGACATCACGGAACAGACCAACTTGCTGGCGTTGAACGCCGCCATCGAAGCGGCACGCGCGGGCGAGGCGGGACGCGGGTTTGCGGTCGTCGCCGACGAAGTTCGCAAACTGGCCGAACACAGCCGCAGCGCAACGAAAGATATCGCGGCGCTTATCAAAGCGATTCAAGCCGAGACGAACGAAGCCGTGGTCGTCATGGAGGAAGGCACGAAGGAAGTCGAAGGCGGCGCCCAACTGGCCGATCAGGCAGGTCGCGCGCTGGACGCCATTTCCAACGTGGTTCGCCAGTCGGCCGAACTTGTCCAGGAAATCTCCCTGGCGTCTAAACAGCAGGTGCGCGGAACAGAAGGAGTCGCGCACGCCATGCAGATTATTTCCGGCATTACGCGGCAGACGTCGCAAGGAACGCGCGGGACAGTGGCAACGGTAAGCCAGCTGGTCAAATTGTCAGATCAACTGAACGAAGCCCTGGCGCAATTCCGCGCGTCATCCAAAGCCGCAGCGGCCATTGAGAATTCCGAGCGGCCCATCCCGGCAGGCGCTCTTCGTTAAGCTGTGACGCTCTTTTTCGCCCGAGGGCGGCAGTAAGAGCGAGGCTCAGAAAACGGGAGAACGATGAACGAACGGCTGGGACATGGGCACGAGCTGAGCGAGCACGAGCTGAGCGAGATTCGCATGTTGATCGAAGAGCGCACGGGAATTTGCTTCGATGAATCGCGCGAGCGCTTCTTCTCTACGCGTGTGCGTGAACATCTCCGCGCCAGGGGATTACAGCGCGGCACGGAACTGCTGCGCGCAATGCGCAAATCCAACGTTGAGTACGAAGGGCTGCTTGAGCGTCTGCTGACGCAGGAGACGAGTTTCTTTCGCTACCCGAGTGTGTACGAGGCCTTCGAGAAGCGCGCACTGCCCGAACTCCACGCAAAGAAGTTCTGGAACAATCCGCGCACGCTAAGGATTTGGAGTGCCGGCTGTTCGACCGGCGAAGAGCCTTATTCCATCGCTATCACCATCGCGGATTCGCTTTCGTTTGCGGACGCCTGGAACGTGGAAATCCTGGCGACCGATGTCGGACGTCATGCGCTGAAGCACGCAGAACGTGGCATCTACAGAGGCCGCTGCGTCAGCAGTGTGAGCGAGAAACAACTGGCCAACCACTTCACCGAAGGGAGCGCCGGGTATCAGGTGAAGCCGCGGTTGCGAAAGATGATTTCGTTTGCGCAGATGAACCTTGCCTCCGCGGTCTACGTTGGCCGCATGGACATGATTTTTTGCATGAATGTGCTGATTTACTTCTCGGAAGAACGCCGACGTTCGCTGGTCCAGCGGTTTTACGACACGCTGGAACCGGGAGGATATCTGTTTCTGGGGCACTCGGAGTCGATCTCCAAGATGCCGGTGAAGTTTCAGGCGATTGTCTTGAACGACTGTATTCTCTACCGGAAACCGACTGCCGACGAATTGCAGAAACCAGAACTCGTGGCGGAGGGACGGGTGTGAGCACGCTGGACCGCGAAGCCGTCGAACTGTTCCTCCAGGAAGCTTCGGAGAACCTGCAATACTTGCGGGAATACGTCAGTGTGCTTCAGGAGGTAGATCCGCGCCGTGAAGACCTGGAACGACTCTACATTTCTGCGCATACGCTGAGTGGCACGTCCGCGAGCTACGGATTCCCGCGATTCTCTGAAATTGCAGGAAAACTTGCGCACGTTTTTCAATATGCGCTGAATGCGCCTCTCGGCAACGACCTTCATGGACCATTGACGGAATTCCTCTCGGATGGAATTTCGCTGCTGGAGACGGACCTTCTGGAAATCAGCGACACGGGGAAGGAAAATCTCGACGACATTGCTGTTTTCAAGGAACGCTATCGATTTGCATTTCCAGCGGAAATGCCGTCGTTGAATTTTCCACAACCTCAGCCACCTGAGCAGTTGGCTGGGCAGGATGTAGACGAGTCCGCCGTCGCCGCGCCGACGGGCTCCTACTTTGATGCCCTGCCGCAGGACGAAGAGGTACCGGACGAGATTCTTGAGTTCTTCCAGCCGGAAGCAGAGGAGCATCTCCAGGTCGTCAGCGACTGCCTGATTTCGCTGGAAGGAAATAACAACCCGGAAGAAATCAACAAACTGTTTCGAGCGATCCACACGGTAAAAGGCTCCGCGGCACAAGTCGGGCTGAAGAGACTGGGAGCGATCGCGCACCGCGTCGAGGACTTGATCGGGCGGTTGCGCGATGGCGAGATTGAGCCGTCGCCCGCAGTGGTGGATTTGTGCCTGGAGTCAGTGGACGTCTTGAAGAAGACCCTCCACCGGCAATGGTCCGATGAAATTGAAATGCGGACTGGTGTTGATTCTCTGCTTGGCCGCATCGCAGAGTTTGCCCCTCTGGAACGGGAGGAGCCGGGAACATCAACTGAATCGGTCAGCGCTAAGGAAGCTCAGCGCCTGAAAGAAGTTGAAGCGACGTCCCAAGCCGGCGGAGTCACGAAGAAACCTGCTAAACAGGTCCCAGGCGGCGCTTCGGCGGTCAAATCCGTTCGAATTGCACTAGCTCGGCTGGACCGCATGATGAATACGGTCGGCGAATTGGTTATCAACCGCACGCGCATGGTGGGCCGTGTGGCTGAGCTGGAGAAACTCGTTGACACACTGAGCTTTTCCAAAGAGCGACTGCAGGGCAAGGTTGCTGAGTTTCAGGAAAAGTACGAATTCAATCGCATCAGCAATAGCCGCGGCCTCCAAACGTCTTGGAACCCGGAGCCGACGCCGCAGATGCTCACGAGCGCGGCCGCAGGCGACAAGTCGTTCTGGTCTGAATTTAGCGAACTGGAAATGGACCGCTACGACGATTTCAATATTTTGTCGCGCTCCATGGCGGAGATCTCAGCTGACGTAAACGAGGTCCTTTCGCAGCTGGAAGGGTTTATCGGCCGCGTTGAAGGCGACATCGACGAATTCACTAAGCTGGCGCATCACCTGCAGGACGAGATTACCGCGGCGCGAATGGTCCCGATCGGCACGTTGTACTCGCGGCTGTCACGTGCTGTCCGCGATGCCGCGACTTCGACCGGGAAGCATGTTGAGCTGGATTTGTCCGGAAGCGAAACCGAGCTTGACAACAATATCATTCAGCAGATTTCTGATCCGCTCGTGCACCTGGTGCGCAATTCGGTGGCGCATGGGATCGAGCAAAGCGCCGACCGCACCGCCGCCGGAAAACCAGCCGCCGGGAATATTATGCTGCGCGCTTATCACCGCGGAAACCATATCTACATAGAAGTGGAAGATGACGGTGGGGGAATCAACTACGACCGAGTGAAGCAAAGCGCTATCGAACGCGGCCTTGTTTCCGAGGAAACCGCAGACCGGCTCACGGAACGCGATCTTCGCGAAATGCTTTTCCATCCGGGTTTCTCAACCGCTCCTGTGAAAACCGAATTGGCCGGTCGTGGAGTCGGGCTCGATGTCGTGCGAGCCAACCTGAACGCGCTCAACGGTGAAATTGAAATTCAGAGCACGAGTGGCAAGGGCACCAAGTTTACGCTTAAGGTACCTCTTACACTGATTATCTCGCCTGCGCTATTCGTGCGTTGCGGAGCGACGAATTTCGCGCTGCCGTTGGCCGTCGTCGAGGAAATCCGTCGCCTGCGCGCGGATGAAATCGAAGACGTCGGCGGGAAACTGCTGACCAAAGTACGGGACGTGGTTACCGAGGTCGTGCGTTTGGACACGTATCTGGGCCTGCCGCCCCTCGAACCCATCAATGGCTACTTCCGCATGGTAGTAGCGAACGCCGGAAACCGGAAGATCGGCCTCGTCGTCGAGGAAGTGCTCGGCAAGGACGAGATTGTTATCAAGAACCTCGGTGAGTATCTGCGCCGCGTGAAGCTCTTCCCGGGCACAACGATCGCGCCCGATGGCAGCCTCATTCTGTTGATTGATCTCAACCGCATGGTCGCGACAGAACCAAGCGAACATCGGCAGATACAAGCCAGTGCCAGTGCAGCCCGAATCTTTGCTCCAGGCTCGGCAGCGATTGCCAGTGGAAGCATTCCTTCCGAAGCGATCGACCGTGTTGCGCAAGAGCGCGTAATCGTTGTTGCGGACGACTCCATCAGCGTGCGCAAGTTTGTCGGCCGGATGCTGGAGAAGAATGGCTACCGTGTGAAACTGGCGGCGGACGGGCTCGAAGCCGCGGAACTGGTGACGCAGCACGGCTGCCATCTCGTCATTACCGACCTCGAAATGCCTCGCATGACGGGATACGAGCTGATGGTGCAACTGCGCCAGAGCCCCTCGACGCGCCGCATTCCCGTCATGGTCGTTACTTCGCGAGCGGGGGCAAAGCATCGCGATCGCGCGATGAAAGAAGGCGCCACAGCATTCCTAACCAAGCCAGTGCAGGAAGATCAGCTTATCGCTGCAGTCGAGCAGCTTATTGGAACGGAGACACCCAGGCCAGTTGCGCCGGTAGCGTAATCGAACAATGGCAACCAGCAACAAAAAATTTCGTGTGCTTGTCGTGGATGATTCTTCATTCATGCGGAAGGTCCTTGAGGGGATCTTCAACGCCGACGAGCAACTGCAGGTTGTGGGCAATGCCAAGGACGGCCGCGAGGCCGTTGCGATGGCGGAGTCCCTTAAGCCGGATGTCATAACCATGGACATCAACATGCCTCACGTCGACGGACTCCAGGCCACGGCCGAAATCATGACCACGAATCCAAAGCCGATCGTAATTGTCAGCTCTGAATCGCGTGAAGGAGCAGCAAGCACGCTGCGCGCCCTGGAACTGGGCGCGATTGAATTCGTAGCCAAGCCATCCAGCGGCATTGATCTTGATATGCAGAGCGTGAAAGAAGAACTGCTGCGCAAGGTTCGCATGGCGGCCAAAGTGCGCGTTGTGCGCACGGCTTCACGCCTGGCTTTGTCAATTCAGAATGCCAACGGTTCTAAGCCTTCGACGCCCGCACCAGCAAGCAGTCGCCCAGCGCCGACCTCTGGACTCGATCAGCGCTTCCCGGTAGTCGTGCTTGCAGCGTCCACGGGCGGACCAGCTACTGTAATGCGCATTGCGCCGGCCTTCACCGCAGACTTTCCTGCCGCGGTAATCCTTGTACAGCACATGCCGGCGGCGTTCACAACGCAATACGCCGCACAGCTTGCTGAATTTACTGGAATCCGGGTGAAAGAAGCGGAAGCGAATGAATCCCTTCAACCGGGCACGCTCTACATCTGTCCGGGCGGGCAGCATCTTCGCGTCACACCGACGGGCAGAATCCAGCTTGACGGTGCCAGTGGCCGCATCGCCGGGTACTTGCCAAATATCGACGCGACGATGGAATCCGTTGCGGCCTTTGCTGGCCCGTTGGGCATTGCAGGTGTGCTGACAGGAATGGGCAACGACGGCGCAAACGGCGCGAAGGCCATCAAAGCTGCTGGTGGCCTGGTGTTGGCTCAGGATGAAGCGACCTCGGTAATTTTCGGCATGCCTGCCGAGGCTATAAAGGCCGGCGCTGTCGACCAAGTGCTCGGAATCGACGACATTTACGGTGCCATTGAGAAACGCGTTCTGGGAATTTGCCGCACGGCTCCCGCAGGAGTTCGCTGATGCGTCTGGCGACCCCAGCCAAACCGAGTTCAGCGAAGTCGGAACAGATCATTCTCTTTCGTGTGAGCGGGCAACTGTTCGCTGTCTCCTCCGCGTCGGTTCAGGAAGTCCGCGGTGTTGATAGCTTGTCGGGCGCGGCCGAGGAAATCAGCGCGCCAGGGCTTCGAAAAGTGCGTCACGTTCTCCGGCGTGGAGACCGGTCGCTTTTCATCGTGAATGGGGCCATGCACTTTGGACTGCACGCCGCGGAAGGGACTCTGCTTTTTGTGCTGCGCAAGACGCGCACCGCGCTCTTGATCGACGGCATCGAGAAGATGACATCCATGACGCGGCTTCAAGCGCTACCGCTCTCCTTCTGCCATGAGGAGCGGAGATGGTACCGGGGGCTTACAGCTCTTGACCAAACCGTCGTGCCGGTAGTGCACCCGGAAGGCTTTTTGTCACTGGAAGAACTGGCCTTGCTCGATGCAACTCTTTTGGAAACGGACCTTTCTGCCAGTGATGCACTCGAGGGAACAGATCCTGCGCAATGACAATGTCGGCCGAGCTCGAACTGCAATCGTTCGTCCTGCTGAGGCTGGGCGAGAGGAGATTCGCTGTTTCCGCGACTCAAATTGCCGAACTCGTCGCACCGAGCCGCGTTTTTCGCTTTCCCCATCGGACACCCAAGCTGGAAGGCGTGATCCTGCGCCGTGGCCGAATTGTTCCGGTATGCGACGTTTCAGAGATGCTGCTCGGGAAACGCCTGACGTCCCGCCGTTTTTACCTGATCGCCTTGCGCAATTACGGTGCGCAAAGAGAATGGGTGGCCGTGCCGGTGACCGGTGAATGCGAGTTGATCAACGCCGAAATGATGTCGGCAGGGGAATCCGACGCGCCGCACGTTGCTGGATGGCTGTCTCACGACGGTGACGTAATCGAAGTGTTGAACCTCGACGTGCTCACGCCAGGTCCGGAACAAGCATTCGCGGAACGGGCAACGCCAAAAGGTCTGGAGGCAAGACCGTGATCCCCACCGGGCGTCCAGTAAAGGTTCTTCTCATCGACAGCAATGTGTATTTCGCCAAGCGCCTGGGCGATGCGCTAAAACGCGAGGGTTTTGAGGTCGTATCCAGCACGCAAGGAGCCTTCGCGCTTACCACGCTTGAATACGATACGCCATCCGCCATTCTCTGCGCGACAAATATGAGGGAGATGGGCGCCCTGGAGATCGCAAAAATCATTCATGCAGACCCCAAGAACGCTAATCTGCCCATTGTCGCCCTTGGTGATGGAAGCCAGCGCGCTTTGATGGAAGCATTTCAGGCTGGGTGCGACGACTATATTGACCGCAATCGCCAGCCGGCCGTTATTGCCGCCCACATAAAACAGATACTTGTCAGCAAAGCAGAGGGATTTCAGCCTACACAGATGCTCGACAAGTCCGATACAAGTCTCAGCGGCAATTTGACGCATCATGACCTGACCGGCGTCATGCAGATGTTGGGGCACGCGCATCAGACTGGAGCGCTCCACATCAACGCAGGTGAGATAGACGGCGTGCTCTTCTACGATGGCGGGGAGATCACGCATGCGGAATGCGGCAATTTATTTGGCGATGAAGCCGTGATCCACATTCTAAAAAGCTGCGGGAATAGCAACGAAGGTGTCTACAAGTTTACGTACGGGACCGCGTCGGCGCAGCGCACTGTGCTGCGCTCGGCCACCGATCTTATGCTCGATGCCATGCGCGAATTCGATGAAGGAACGCGTGACATGGCGGACAAGGAAGCGCAATGAGCGAAGCCATGACCATTCCGCCGCTGGGCGAGACCCCCGCCAAGCGGACACCCACCGTCTACTTCATCGACGACAGCGCCACCATGCGCGAAGTCATCAAGATTGCTTTTCGCCGGGAGAGCATCAACGTGATTACCTGTGCCGACGCAGCGTCGGCGCTGGCCCAGTTCGAGCAAAACCGTCCCGACGTGGTGATCACCGATGTCATCATGCCCGACCAGGATGGCTATTCCGTCTGCACGCAGATCAAGCAGAATCCTCAATTCAGCGAGGTCCCGGTCGTGCTGATGTCCGGCGTTGTCAATAAAAGCGTGGCTGACAAAGCGGTTTCCGTGAAAGCCGATGAACTAATCCGCAAGCCATTTCAACCTCAGGAATTGATTGGCCGAGTGAAGAGCCTTCTGGAACCAAGACGTGCAACTCCTGCGCCTGTGCCGGACCGCTCAACACAATCGAACGCATTGAGCAGTCTGTTTTCACCGCCTTCAGCTCCGGCAGCGCCTCGCACGGTTGCTCCCCCAGCGCAAGTGCCTGTTGCACCCGAATCTGCATGGCCTCGGGCGCTTGCCGAGGCATTCGTCCCGCGTCAACCCTCGCAGCCGGGCCAGGAAGCGCAACCACAGTACAGCGCCCCGGCTCGGCCGGCTCCGACAGCAGCCGACATCCAGAAACTTCGCGTGGAGATAGCCCATTTGGATTTGCTTGTGAAGAAACTTCAAACCGAGCTTCAGATCGAGCGGCAATACAACCAGGCTCTCGAAACACAGATTCGCACACTCACGGAAGTAAGTTAGCCACGCGAACGCCCACAGCCAGCTTATGCCTCCATTTGCTCCGGAGGACAGTTGAGGGGATCGGAGCGGGCAAGACTGCCCCCTTGCAGCGCGCGTTCATGAATGCCGGGGCAGTGCGGCGCAAACCGCTCGGAAATTGCGAAAAGCTTGTCTCCATTCTCAAAACAATTGCGCTGATCTAGGATTGAGTCGCAAATCTAGTCCGATAACGCGACGCCCACTTGTGCATTACCTTCCCATCGGTAGCCCGCAATAGACACAGTCCCTCGCCATCCATGACGTACCGCAACGGTTAGACGTTTACCAGTAGCGAACAGTTCTAAGCCAGATAGACGCGACTGTCGTGAAATCGAGTGAGAATTAGCACGTACTCCCTCTCGCTCGTCGCTTACCCTATGCGAAAGCGCCGTAGCCTTGCTCCTGATTCAAGTGCTCTGGGATTTTCCTACGGAATCCAGATTCTGATGAAAACATCTACGCGCAAGATCGAATCGAAAAAGCCAGCTGGCCCTGGCACTGTGTCCCAAGCTGACGTCTCCAAAAAGGTTGATGGCACGGGCACCATGTTCGTAGCCCACCTCCAGGTAGCGCTCTTTCCAGCGACGCATCTGTCGTTCGCAGAGCCCAATGATCTCTCCTGCCTGCGCCCAGGTAATTTTTTTGGCCATAGCCCGCAGGATGACTTCCTGTACTTTCATCGCCCGCTCCACTGCCGCCCTCGGG
>Ga0207665_10000283_pt1 | contig 35248 bp, 42 predicted proteins | sample LARL112metaG_FD_184351 | JGI IMG/M metagenome (GOLD analysis project Ga0207665, IMG submission 184351) | Corn, switchgrass and miscanthus rhizosphere microbial communities from Kellogg Biological Station, Michigan, USA - LAR L11-2 metaG... | ecosystem: Host-associated > Plants > Roots >... | reverse complement strand
GCGAGAAGGGCAGCTGAGACGCGTAGGTGTAGGTGACCGTGCCCTGGGCGGCCATGGTGGAGACGTCCCCGTTGAACTCGTCGCTGAAGACGTTCTCGTTCGGGTTCGGGGCATCGATGATCACGTGCTGCCCGTTCGGCCGGATCATGTTGAGGTTCCCGGCCAGCGAGTTCGCGTCGACGTTCCCGATGATGACGCCCCGGCCCGTCGCGATCTTGTTCGCCTGGGTTGCGTGGATGCTGGTGAGGGCCTCGGGCTCCACCAGCGGTTTGCTGGGATTCGTATTGCACAATTGCTGCCCGTCGGCCGCCGTGGCCGGGATGGCCGGCTTGCGCACCCGGGAGGCGGCGACCGTCTTCGTGTTGGACTTGCCGCCCTGCCCGATGATGACGTTTGCGTCGGGGACGACCGACTTGACGCCCCGGGTGTGGCTGAGCGCCTGTGCCTCGGCCGCCGGCATTGTCGCCGCGACAGCGTTGAGGAGCGAAAGGGTGCTGATGTGCGTGGCCCCGACCTGCTTCAGCTGGGCTACGAGCGGAGCCTGCATGGACGCGGCCGCTGCTTCCCGGGCGTGCCGGTGGGCCCGGTTGGCCGGCAGGTTGGTGAGCTGGTCGCCGAATACGACCACCACGCGCTCTCGCTTGCCGGACGAGCGGGCTTTGACCTGGCTCGCGCTCAGCCGAGAAAAGCTGGGGCCGGCCTTGGAAAGGCTGGGCTTCGCCACACTTGCTAGGGCGGTCGAACCGGCTGCCCAGCCGGCGCCGGTAATCGCTGCGAGGCCGAGCGCGGCCACACCGAGCGACGAAACAGCCTTACGGGGGATTAACGACATTCTGCGGTCTCCATTCCGACCCTCTACGGTTCCCTGGATCTCACGGTTCCCTGGATCTCACGGTTCCCTGGATCTCACGGTTCCCTGGATGTAACCGAGCCGTACCTGCGCGTGTAGCACCTTAGCAGCGCCTCATCCAGGCCCAAGGCCCGGAGGCGGTCCGGCTAGCGGCGGGCCCAAGCGTCTTCTCCGACGTCAATGTCGTCCGCCCCGCAGACGGGGTGTGACACCGTTGAGGCAAAGGGCCAAGTAGAGGTGTGAGCCGGATAACGTCATCGTCGCTGAACTCAGCCCCGTCACGCCCGGCGCCGCAGCGCAGCGGCCCGGCTGATGACACCGTTGCTGAGTTCGAAGCGCTGTACCGGGCGAACGTGGCGTTGGTTACCGCCTACTTCGCACGGCGCAGCTGCGATCCGCAGACCGTGGCCGACCTAACCGCGGACACCTTCGTCCAGGCGATCACGTCATTTGCCACCTTCGACCCGCGCAAAGGCACGCCCCGTGCCTGGGTGTTCGGCATCGCCCGGCGGATCTACGCCGCGCACTGCGAAGCACACAGCCAACAGCGGAGCAAGGTGGAGCGCCTGGTAGGCCGCCGGGAACTCACCACCGACGAGGTCGGGGACCTGATCGACCGAATCGACGCCGAACGCGCTGGCCGGGCGCTGGTCACCGGGCTGACCACGCTGCCGGCCGCGGATCGGGCGGTGATCGAACTGGTGGACCTGGCGGGCCTGAGGGCCAAGGAAGCGGCCCAGGTGCTCGGTATCGCGCCGGGCGCGCTGCGGATGCGGCTGATGCGGGCCCGGGCCCGGCTGCGGAAGGCGGCCGACCCGGATCTGGCACCCGGCATTGACCCTGCGAGTGAGCCAGAGGTGAAGACGTGACGAAGTTCGAGGATCAGCTGTTCGGGCAGCTGATGACCGAGCATGGGGACCGGCTGCGCGCCGAGGAGCGGCCAGCGCCGCCCCGGCACCGGACCAGGCGGCCGGTATGGCTAGCCACCGGCGCGGTCGGTGCGGCGGCCGCTGGCACGGCAACGGTGATGGCGCTGAGCAGCGCACCCGCCATGGCCGCGTACTCGGTGACCCGGCACGACGGCGCCGTGACGGTATCGGTTGATCGCGCGTCCGGCGTGACGGGTGCCAATGCCACCCTGCGTATGATGCGCGCCCGGGTAGTGGTCGTCCCGGTGCGGTCAGGCTGCCGGCCGATCGGGTTGCTGCCGCACCCCCATCCGGCCCCGCATCCAGCGGTGTGGGTCAAGGCCGGGGTGAACGGGGACGGGCATCGCTCCGTCTCAGTCAGGATAAAAGGCAATATCCCGGCCGGGGACACGTTGATCCTGGCGTTCAGCAGTAACCGGAGTGGTAGCTCCGTTGGAGCAGGAGGCATCATCACCGGGCGTGTGCCGCCCTGCGTGAGCCTCCCGTCCGCGCCGGCCGGCGGCAGCGGTACCGGCTCAACCGGTGCCGTGGACCAGGCCGGCTCAACAGGCTGAGTGCCTGGCCTGCGGAACCAATCACGCCGGACTCGCATGCCGCCTGGAAATGGCTCACATGTTCCGCGGGTCGTCTGCGGGGTCTACGTATTCGAGGCCAAGCGGCCCGATCGCTGTCACCTGAGTGACATACTCACCGGATTTTGCCCAGTGGAAATGAGGGGTACCGCCGGGCAGAACGATGACGGTGCCTGGCGGGTATGCCTCCAGGTTCCCGTCGTCGAACTGTTCGCCCCGGCCGATGTAGAAAACGCCGGATACGACCGTGTAGACGCGATCCTCCGGGTGCCGGTGCGGCATCAGCTTGACGCCAGAGGGCACCTTGACCCTGATCACATAGGGCGCGGGCTCGGTAGGCTGACCGACCACGACGGCCAGGCGGGCCGAGGGCGGGAACGCCGGGAACGGCTTCCAGTCGATGTCATCGGGCAGGATCGACCTGAAGGCGGCCTGGTCTGGTTGGTGGGTACGCATCGCCGGTGAGCCTCCCGACTCGGTGAAGGGCCTGACGCCGTTTGAACTACGGTCTCACTGCGAAGTGGCTGGCCGCGCCTGTGGGATGCCGGGTCCCAGTTCCGGGTCTAGGAAACTATCCAGTTCGTCGGCGTCGAGCCGGTAGTCACGGTCTGACCCATGGCCGGACCGTTGTTGCGCACCCGCAGGAACAGGCCGGTCTTCACATTCCGGAACGTGCTCGTGGTGGACTCGACCACGAATGCCCACTGCTGGCTGGCGAAGCCATTACCGCCATTCCCCGCTGGCGTCAATGTCACGTCCGCGCCGGGGCTGGAGCTCCTGCTGGTCAGGGCCAGCCCTCCGTTCTTGAGGACGGGTACGTTGGAGGTTGTGGAGAGGCAGTCGAGCCATTCTGTTGATCTGTTTTCACTAGGCTTCAGCCATGCGGTTGCCCCGGAATGGGCATTGTTAGGTGCCCCCAGGAAGAAGCTCACGCTGTTGTTGGTGACATGGAAGAAGTTAGTGCCCGTGACCGTGCAGGTGAACTCGCGGCAGGCGGCTGTCGTGCCGGCGCTGGCTGCGCCGACGGTAGTGCTGAGCGTTCCCGCCGCGAGCAGTACCGCCGCGAGGACAGGAATCAGACGTCGCATGGCGCCTCTGCCTACCGTGATCTGTCTGCCGGTCATTCCGGTGGGCCGGCCGGCCGTGCCTGATCCAGCCTTGCCTCCCTCCGCATCGTCTCGTCTCTGGCTCACGTCGCGGCGGCCGGGTAGGCCAGGTCGGCGATGAGTTCCAGGCCGGACGGCGTCTGCATGGATACATACTCAGAGCACTCAAGAGGGAGGTCTGATGCGGCAAGTGGTCTTGCAAATGGGCGTCACGCTGGACGGGTACGTGTCCGGGCCAGGTGGTGAAGGTGACTGGGGTCTACCGGACGAGCATCAGGACGTGCGGTCGTGGAAGGTCGCATCCCTGCGCCAGGTGGGAACCCACATCATGGGACGCGTCACCTACGAGCAGATGGCCGCGTACTGGCCGGCCGCGACCGGCGACTACGCGTCGTTCATGAATAACCTGCCCAAGGTCGTCTTCTCCAAGACGTTGCCGGCCGTCGACTGGGCCGACTCCCGGATCGCCCGCGGCGACCTCGCCCAGGAGATAGCCGCGCTCAAGAACGAATCCGGCGGCGAGATCATGGCCCACGGCGGCGCCGCGTTCGTCCAGGCCCTATCCAGGCTCGGACTGATCGACGAGTATCGCCTGGTCATCCTCCCGGTCGCCCTCGGGAACGGATTGCCGCTGTTCAAGGACCTGGCCAGGCCGTTGCGACTGGATCTCGCCGAGGCCAAGAGTTTTCCCGACGGGACGGTCATCCACGTCTACCGGCCGATGCGAACCCCGGGGTAACACCGCTTCCGGAACGCTCATGCCCGGCCGTGCGCGCCGGGAACCGCCGCTCCGTTTCGTGCCGGCTGGCGCTAGCCGGCCAGCCGGACGGCGAGCAATGTCTCCCACTTGCTCATGTCCGGCTCGTCTCGCGGGTCGGTCAGGTAGATCTCCAGCCGGCCGCCCCACCGCTCACCCTCAGGAGAAGGTGACATATCGAAGACCAGGCCTTTGGCCGCGGCCCAGTCCAGCAGGGAAGCGGTCGCAGCCGCAAGGGTTTCGGGCGCACCAACGTGGCACAGCGTCACGTACCTGCCCGCGGGCAGCACGTCCGCGATCACCCGCCCGTCTCCGGTCAGCCGCTGAGCCACCGGCACGCCCGCCTCCACTTCGAGATTGCGCGCCATGTCGATCACGTTGTATTTCCAGAACGGCGGCCCGGACGGGACGGCGCCCCGCTGGCCGAGCCAGGCGAAGACTTCCTGATTCAGCGGGGGCACGACCGCGCCCAGGGCCTCCATCGTCACCTGCGTCTTGATCGCGACGTATGGCTGCCCGGCGCGGCTCTCGATTTCCGGTCCTGCTGGCATGCTCTCATCCTCCCGTCGTATCGATGGGCTGCTGCAGCTCGGTAACCCAGTGACCAGGATCAGGGGACCATTCCACGGTGACCTCGCGGGCGTAGCCGACGCCGTGGTAACCGCTGGCATCGATCCACCGGGCCAGGGCCTGGCCGGTAGACATCACGTCATCCATGGAGCCGTGATGAATGATCGCCGCCACCTGCTCGACCTCAGCCAGATCCACCACGCTGAAGCCGTAATCCCCGCCGGGCTCGGCGATCACGGGCGCGGCGGCGTGAACGACGATTGTGCCGTCGCCGGCGGGCGCGTCCTCGTAATACGCGATCCCTGGGCCCGCCGTCCTGACCCCGGCGCTGGCTATCTGCTGCCACAGATCGCGGTACAGCGGCTGGATGACGGGCGTGATGGCCTCTGGCTCGTATCCGGGGGCCACCCCCGTCAGCTCGCCGACCCGGACCGGCGCGAGGCGCTTGACGACCACGCCGTCGGCTGGCACCCGCGCCTCGTCTTCGATCGTCATCAGCCGTGCTTCCACCCGGGCGAGCCGAGCCGTCTCGGCCTCGATCTGGGCGCGAATCTCGGCCCGGCGCAGCTTGAGCATGCCGCGAAGTTCCGCCGCGCTGACCTTCTGCTCCAGGATCTCCTGGACCTCCTGCAGGGTGAAGCCAAGGTCCTTAAGCGCGATGATGCGGTTCAGCTCGGCTAGCTGGCTGGCCTGATAGAAGCGGTACCCGGTTCCCGCGTCGACGCAAGCAGGCCGGAGCAGCCCCATCGCGTCGTAATGCCGGAGCATGCGGACCGAGACGCGGCCGTGCCGCGCGAACTCCCCGATGCTGAACATGACGTGCCCTGTTCTACAGCCTCACACCGTGTCAGGGTCAACCATCGTCGCGGCCAATCCTGTCCAGTCGCGTCCAGCTTCCCGGCCGGCGTCCGGCTTCCCGGTCGGCGTCCGGGTTACCGGCCGGCGGCGGAGTTGAGGCCGGCGGTGAAGACAAGGCCGAGCGCATGCGCCATTGTGGCGGGGTGCACGCGCTCATGGCGGCCAGCGGAAAGGAAGGTAGGGCATGGCCAGTACGCAGCCTGGCGTCGTCTTTGTTACCGGTGCGAGCAGCGGCTTCGGGGCCGCGGTCGCGCGCCGCTTCGTCACCGCAGGCTCCCGGGTGGTGGCTACCGCCCGGCGCCTGGACCGGCTCAAGGACATGGCCGCCGAACTGGGCCCGCATCTGCTGCCGATCACGCTGGACGTGCGGGACCGGGGCGCGGTGACCGACGTTGTCGGCGGCCTCCCGGCAGAGTTCGCGGACATTGACGTGCTGGTGAACAACGCCGGCGCCGCGCTCGGCCTCAGCCCGGCCCAGGACGCCGACCTGGATGACTGGGAACAGATGATCGACACGAACTGCAAGGGCCTGGCCTACTGCACCCGGGCGATCCTCCCGGGCATGGTGGCCCGCCGTCGCGGTCACGTGGTCAACCTCGGCTCGGTCGCCGGCACCTACCCGTACCCGGGCGGAAACGCCTATGGCGGCACCAAGGCGTTCGTGCACCAGTTCAGCCTGAACCTGCGCAGCGACCTGCACGGCACCGGTGTGCGCGTCACCTGCATCGAGCCCGGCATGGCCGACACGGAGTTCTCCCTCGTCCGGTTCAGCGGCGACCAGGCCCGGGCGGACGCCGTCTACGCCAGCATGCAGCCGCTCACCGCTGACGACGTTGCCGAGTCGGTGTACTGGGCGGTGACACTGCCGCCGCACGTCAACGTCAACACGATGGAGCTGATGCCCGTCGCCCAGAGCTTTGGCCCGTTCCAGGTGGCCCGCGACGGCCAAGGTCATTGACCTCAAGATGGCGAGGCGTAGCTTGAAGTGTGGACTATCGCACCTTGGGTGCCAGCGGCTGCGCGGTGTCGAGCTTCTGCCTGGGGACCATGACGTTCGGTTCGGAGACCGACGAGCCGGGCGCCCACCGGCAGCTTGATCGTTTCGTCGAGTCGGGCGGAACGTTGGTCGATACGGCCGACGTCTACAGCAACGGCGTATCGGAGCAGTTCATCGGGCGCTGGCTCGCCGACCGGCCGGCCGCGCTGACCGAGCCGGTGGTGCTGGCCACGAAGGGCCGCTTCGGGCCGGACGGGTCTGCCAACCGCGTCGGGCTTTCGGCGCGGCATCTGATCCGCGCGCTGGATGCGTCGCTGCGCCGGCTGGGGGTGGACGCGGTCGACCTGTATCAGCTGCATGCGTTCGATCCGCTGACACCGCTGGAGGAGACCCTGCGCACGCTGGACGGGTTCATCCGCGCCGGCAAGATCCGCTATTGGGGCCTGTCCAACTTCACCGGCTGGCAGCTGACCAAGGCCGTCCACCTGGCGCGCGCGCTGAACATGGCCGCGCCCGTCACGCTGCAGCCCCAGTACAGCCTGATCGTGCGGGAGATCGAGTGGGAGATCGTACCCGCGGCGGTGGACGCGGGGCTGGGGCTGCTGCCCTGGAGCCCGCTGGGCGGCGGCTGGCTATCGGGCAAGTACCAGCGTGGCCAGCGCCCTTCCGGTGCCACCCGCCTGGGCGAAGACCCCGGCCGGGGCATGGAGGCCTACGATCGGCGCGGCACGCCGCGCACCTGGCAGATCATCGACGCCGTGCAGAAGGTGGCCGAAGACCGCGGGGTGACCATGGCCGAGGTCGCCCTGGCCTGGGTGGCGGGCCGGCCTGCGGTGACCTCGACCATTCTTGGTGCGCGCACGGACGCGCAGCTCGACGCCAATCTCCGCGCGGCCGGCCTGCGGCTCACTGCCGAGGAACTCACCGTGCTGGACGCCGCGAGCGACCCGGGACCGCCCGACTATCCCTATGGAGAGCTGGGCCGGGACCAGCGCGACCGCCGCCTCCCGACCGGAAAGCCCTGACGGTGCCGTGCCCGCCCCTACCGCGATGCGCATGATCCCGTTAGGCCGCGAACGACAATCACTCAAAGTATTCAGCGAGGTTTTCGACTATTACTCGCGGCTTCAGCAGGAGGGCGAGATCGAGAGCTTCGAGCCGGTCCTCCTCGAGGTGCACGGCGGGGAGCTTGGCGGCTTCTTCCTGCTCCGCGGCGAGCGGGATAAGCTCGCCCGCCTTCGCAACAGCGAGGAGTTCGGACGTCATACCGCGCGGGGCGAGCTCATCGTCGAGAACATCGGCGTTGTGGGCGCCGTCCTCGGCGAACGGCTCATGTCCCAGATGGCAATGTTCGCCGAACAGGTCGAAGAACTGACCTAGCGCCCCAGCAGGCAGCCTCGGTCCTCAGTCTCACGGGCTGGTGATGGCCTGTTTCGGGATCACGGCGTAGGCGCCGCTGGTGCCGTCGATCACGAAGGTACAGCCGTGCCGGCCCGGGCGGCGGGCAGCCCGCTGCCACTCTTTAGCGCGCCGCTGGCGGCCGAGGAGGAGCTCACACAGGGTGCCGGTCATGGTGTCCTTGAGGATGAACCTGCCTGATGATGTCGCCTGCACGCCACCACCGGGCTGGATGGTCCAGGTCGCCGCTCACTCACTTCCCTGGCCGGGTTAGGGACCACCAGGCCTGGGCAGTGGCACGTACGGGCCACCTCTGCCCGGTTCGGAGGGGATGACGTGGAGATCACGGTTGTACTGTCCCTGCCTCGCGATACGGCCAGCGTGCCGATCAGCAGGCAGGTACTCAACAACTGCCTGGAAACCCTCGGCGTGATGCCCGACATCCGGGCCGACATCGCGCTGGCGCTCACCGAGGCCTGCGCCAACGTCATTCTGCACGCCGGACCCGGCGACGAGTACGAGGTGCACGCCAGCGCCCGGGACGGGCGATGCATCATCGACGTGGTGAACACCGGGGACCAGCCGGAGCCGACGGTCCCGGCCCCGGGCCCCGGGCCAGCGACGGGTGCCGCACCTGTCACCAACGCCGTGTCGGCCACCGACGCCGCGGCTGCCCCACCCCCCGCCGAGTACGGTCGCGGCCTGAAGATCATCGATGCGGTGGCCGACAACCTCCAGCTGACCGGCAACGCCCGTAACGGCACCACGATCACCCATTTCGAGAAGGCCCTGGACTACCTGCCGGGGGCGGCCGGCAGGCTGCTGATCAGCGGGGAACGCCGCTGATCCTTCCCTCCTGGTATCCGCAGCACGCCGGCGCCCTTAGCGTGGAAGCGGAGAAACCTCACGGGCCGGTGAGCGACGGCCCTGACCTGGACGGGGAGAGCGATGCGGCGCGTGGCCCCTGCGCTCGCGCTGGCCGCGGTGGTCGCCACCGCGGCCGGCGGCTGTTCGGGGCCGGCGCGGACGGGCACGGCGGGTGACCGGCACGCCAGCGTGCCCGCCGTCTACTACCTGGCGCTGGGCGACTCGCTGTCTCAAGGCGTGCAGCCGGATGCTTCCGGCGTCAGCGTCCCGACCAGGCACGGGTACGCCGACCAGCTCTATGCGGCGCTGCGCAGCCGCCTGCCAGGCCTGCGCCTGGTCAAGCTCGGCTGTGGCGGTGAGACCACGGGCACCATGATCCATGGCGGCATCTGCTCCTATCCGGGCGGCGGCTCTCAGCTGGCCGCGGCGGACCGCTTTCTCCGCGCCCACCGGGCCCGGGTATCGCTGATCACCCTGGACATCGGGGCCAACGACCCCGACTCATGCATCACCGAGCCCTCCGTCGTCAAGCTCGCCAACTGTGCGGGCTCGTCCATACCGCGGGCCGCCGCCAACCTCGCGACGATCCTGCGCCAGCTGCGCCAGGCCGCCCCGCACGCCCGCATCATCGCCATGGACTACTACCTGCCCGCGCTGGCCGCGTGGCGCAACGGCGCGGGCGGCCAGTTGCTGGCGCGAGGCAGCGAGCTGGCGACCACCGGCTACAACGCGCTGCTGACCCGCGTCTACAGGGCGTTCGGTGTCCGCGTGGCCGACGTGTCCGGTGCCTTCCACACCTCCGATTTCAGCCCGCAGGTCACCGTGCCCGGGCTGGGCCCGCTGCCGCGGAACGTCGCCGCCATCTGCCGGTGGACCTGGGAATGCGCGCCGTCTCCGCGCGGGCCGAACGAGCACCCCAACCAAGCCGGTTACCAGGTCATCGCCCGCGCTTTCCTGGCCGCCGACGCGGGCCAGGGTGCCTGAGCCCGGCTACCGGCGTCCGCTTGTCGCGGCGCTGGCTCGGCTGCCGACGGTCGCGGCGGTCAGGCCAGCTTGCGGTGCTTGGGGCGGCGCGGCCGGGGTGCCGTCGCCGCGCCGGGATCGCGGGCGCTGACGATCCCTGCCTTCAGGCGGCCCAGGACCATAGCCCAGGCCGCCTCCATGAACCGCGCCTGGGTGAGCGTGTCGACCATCTGGTGGACCTCGACGTGCGCGCCCGTGCTCCGTGGCTGGATGCGGAGGTAGCCGGTCATCTCGCCGCCGGGGACCGGGACGTTGCCGTCCTCGAAGTCCCAGCGCATCACGATGAGCTCTGGCGGATGGACAAGCTCGTACGTGCCGCGCACCTGCGTCCCCCACTCCATCGTGCAGGCGAAGCGGCCGCCGCAGATCGTAACCGGCACGCCGAGCCAGCGGGAGTAGAGGACCGGATCGGTAAACGCGGCGTAGGTGGTCGCCTGGTCGGCGTCGACCTCGGTGCTGGCCAGAACGACGGGCTTGGTGCAGGCGTCCGACAACGCCCGCTCGGGCACATCACTGGCGTTGCTCCACTTGTCGGGGTCGCCGAGCGCGGCGTGCAGGCCGCGCAGCGCTTCCTGACGGGCGCGATAGCGGCGCGAGTTGCCGGCCACGGTCGCCGTGGCCAGGCCGGCCTCGCGCAACACGGCCAAGTGCTGGGAAATGGTCGGCTTGGTCACGGCGAAGGCGGCCGCGATCTCCCCGGCGGGTACCTCCCGGTCCCAGATAAGGGCCAGGATCTCGCGCCGGATAGGTGACGTGAGCGCCGTGATGACCTTCTGGATGTCACGCGCCCGGGTTCCCGCCGACCTTCGGGACGGTTGCGGCTTGTTCGGCACTTGGCTAATTTAGCGTCAACCGAATTACTTGGGGGAGCGGGTCATGGGGAAGATAGACATCTGGCCGACGATCCAGGCCGAGCGGAAGTCCCTCGCCGACGACCTGGAGTCGCTGGACCAGGATCAATGGGCCAAAACTTCACTGTGTACCCGGTGGACGGTGTGGGACGTGGTCGCCCACATGACCGCCACCGCTAAGATCACGCCTCCGGTGTTCTTCGGCAAGATGATCACCTCGGGATTCAGCCTTACCACGTTGCAGGACAAGGACATCGCGGTGGAACGGGGCGACTCCCCGGCCGATGCCCTGGCCCGCTTCGAGGCGGTGGAGGGTTCCCGCAAGCACCCTCCGGGTCCACCGGACACCTGGCTCGGCGAGACGATCGTGCACGCCGAGGACATCCGCAGGTCGCTCGCGATCCGTCACGAGTACCCCGCGGATGCCGTTGTCCAGGTGGCTGACTTCTATAAGAACTCGAACCTCATCATCGGCACCAAGCGGCGCATCGAGGGCCTGGCCCTGCAGGCCACCGACGTCAACTGGTCTCATGGAGCCGGGCCCAAGGTCTCGGGTCCGATGATCGCGCTGGTCATGGCCATGACCGGGCGGAAAGAAGCGACCGACGAGCTCAGCGGGGACGGCGTAGCGACGCTGCAGTCACGTCCGTAGCCGCGCACCCGGGGGCGTTCCGGGCGGCGGACAGGCCATGCCCGACGGCACGATGCCCGAGCCCGGCGGCTGGAATCGGTTTTCCATTGAAGTCCCGGACCTGGAGGCGACCAGCGCCACGTTGCGGGCGGCCGGCGTGCACTTCCGCAACGACATCGTCACCGGCGTGGGCGGCAAGCAGGTGCTGATCGACGACCCGTCCGGGAACCCGGTCGAGTTGTTCGAGCCGACCATCCCCGAGGCCAGGCTTTCCTCCTCGGACTGACGCCATCCGAGCGATTCCCCGCCGCCCGGATACGAAGGCGGAACTATCGCCGAGATCAGCGAGGGCAGCATCTCTAGGCCGGGCCGGGGGAGGGGCCGCGCGTAGCGGTGCCGGCCAGGAACCGGTCATCGGTCCGGCGGATGTCGGCTGACCAGCCGAGCCCGGCCAGCCTGGCCGCCAGTTCCTCCGGCCGCCAGAACAGCTTGATCACCCGGTATTCGCTGCCGTCGCGCAGCACCCGCCGGGCGGCCGGGGCCGGCTGTTCCGGCAGTACATGCTCGATCTCATGCTCCCGGTCGCTGGTGTCGATGAAGCACGCCCGGCCGCCCGGTCGCAGCGCTGCCTGGACCGTGGACCAGAACTGCGCGAACCTGGCGGGCGGGACGTGCGAGAGCCAGAACCCGAAGAATACGGTGTCGTAGCGGCGCGACGGCTGCCAGCCGAACAGGTCGGCGGTGACGAACTCCACCGGCAGGCCGCAGACCCGGTCCCTGGCTATCGCGATCATCTCGGGCGCCGCGTCCACGGCGGTGACCGACCGGGCGCGGCCTGCCAGCACCGGCGTCCAGCGCCCCGTACCGCAGGCCAGTTCGAGGACATCCCCGCTGATGGGCAGGGAACTGACCAGTGTGTCCCGCATCGCCGGTTCGGAATAGACCTCGTCGTACTCGCCGGCGCGTGCCCGGTAGTAGGCCACCTGCTCGGCCAGCAGGGCGTCGAGGTCGTGCTCCATGCCCGTATTCTCCCGGGTCAGTTGATGTCGAACTCGTTGCCCTCCGGGTCGGTCATGGCCACCGCGTAGTGGTCGATGCCTTCCTCGTACAGGACGCGGGTCATCGTGGCGCCCAGCCCGGCCAGGCGGCCGGCCTCCGCGTCGACCTGCCGCCTGCGGTCCTCCATCGGCGTGGCCCGGCGGCCGCTGGCCCGGATGTCGAGATGGACCCGGTTCTTGACCGCTTTGCCCTCGGGCACGATGTGGAAGACGATCCGCGGCCCGCGGCCGGCCGGGTCGGTGATACTGTCCGCGCCGGTGCCCCGCTCGTCCTCCGGCAGGCCCACGTCACGCCAGTAGTCGTCCCAGGTGGCGAAGCCCTCCGGTGGCGGCTCGATCTCGTAGCCCAGCGCGTCGGCCCAGAACCGGGCTAGCCGGCCAGGGTCGGCGCAGTCGATGCAGATCTGAAAGGTGACCGCCATCGGTCCCTCTTTCGCTCGGGTGCCGTGCCGCTAGCATGCCAGCCGCGTCCGACAGCCGGGCGGGGTCAGGCGCTCGACCGCAGGCTCAGCCGATTGCCCGCGCGATGGCCCGCTCCCAGCGGGCCAGGAAATCGGGGTAGCCCGCGGCGAACCGGTCCAGTTCGGCGTTCGCCTCCGGGGTCAGCGCGGTGAGGTCGTAGCCGACCAGCACCCTCGTTCCGGCCGCCGATGCCCGGCAGCCGACGCTGACGATCCCGGCTCGGTGGCCCGGCGCCGTCTGGGCGTACCGGATCGCCGCCGGCGGTTCACAGCCGATGACGATCCAGGTGGTCCGGTGGCCGCCATGCCCGGTCACGAAGACCACGCCCGGGTCGGTGTCGCTGGCCGCCGGGGCGGGGAACTCCGGATCCCAGCCCTCCGCCCAGACGCGCTCGCCGGAGGGGGTGAACAGGGTGAACGCCCGCGGCGGGGGCAGGGCCACGTCGATCTGGCCGGTCAGCCGGACCCGGCTGCACCCGGTCATTGTCCTGCTCCGTCGCCGCGGTCGGCCAGGCGGTGGCTGTCGGCGGCGCTCAGGTCCAGCCCGTACACCCGGCTGAGCTGCCCGATGACCGTGATGGTGTCGTCACCGAACGCGACCTTGCGCTCGAAGGCGTGCAGCACGATGCCCTCGAGCAGATCCCCCAGCGACATATCGAGGTACTCGGCGAGCCCCTTGAGGACCTTCAGCAGCCGGCGTTCCATCCGGACGCCGGTCTGCACCCGCTCTACTGTTACCACGGTAATATGGTACACCAGAGGGCGAGGAGACGGCGCGGCGTCTCCGTTCCCGTGGTCACCGGCACGGCTCGCGGTCGGCGTCAGCTAGCGTCCCCGCCGACGTCAGCTAACGTCCCCGCCAGCGTCAGCCAGAGTCTCCGCCAGGCTCGTCCTCCAGCGGCATGGTGACGCGGGCCGTGATCACCTCGGGGTGGTTCCGCAGCGCCGCTGACAGCACTAGGTCTAGCTGATTGTGCAGGAACCGGTACCGCAGCCGCGATGGGATCAGCGTCGGGATCAGCACCACGAGCTGCTGGTCCTTGCGCAGGCAGAGCTCGTCGATGTACGTGATGAACGGGTCTACCACGGATGAGTACTCGGTCCGCAGCACCTCCAGCGGCACGCCCGGGTTCCACTGCCGCCATTCCTCCTCGATCTGCCGGGCCTCCGCATCACCCTGATCGCTCTCGTCCAGCACCACCCTGACCGCCACCACGTCCTGGCCCAGCGACAGTGCCTCGGAGATGGCGTAACTGGACAGCCGGGACACCGAGGTCACCGGGACGACCACCTTGGTGTGCTTGCCCGCGGGCCTGGGCGGCACCTCGTGCAGGTGCAGGACCTCCGCGACCCGCCGGTAGTAGGCGCTGATCCGGGTGAACAGCAGGATGAACAGGGGGATGGCCACCACCACCACCCACGCGCCCTCGGTGAACTTGGAGATCAGGAAGATGACGGTGGCCGCGCCGGTCACCACCGCGCCGAGGCCGTTGACCGCCGCGCGCGCCTGCCAGCGGCTGCCCCTGGTCCGCCGCCAGTGCACGACCAGCCCGCTCTGTGCCAGCGTGAATCCGATGAAGACCCCGATGGCGAACAGCGGGATCATCGTGTTCGTGTGCCCGCGGACCACGACGAGCAGCGCTCCGGCCAGGATGGCCAGGGCCCAGATGCCGGTCGCGAACACCTGCCGGTCGCCGCGCAGCGCGAACAGGTGCGGCAGGTAATGGTCACGGGACAGCAGGCTGGCCAGCACGGGCAGGCCGCCGAAGGACGTGTTCGCCGCCAGCGCCAGGACGAGCGTGATCGTGAGCGACACGATGTAGTACGCCCAGTGCCTGCCCACGGCCGTCGCCATGATCTGGCTGAGCACGGTCTGGCCCGAACGGGGCCCGATGTGCCAGCGGCGGGCCAGCACCGCGAGCCCGAGCAGCATCACCCCGAGCAGCACTCCGAGCAGCATCTCGGTCTGCTTGGCCCGCCTAACCCTCGGCTGCTTGAACAGCGGCACGCCGTTGGCGATCGCCTCCACACCCGTCAGCGCGCTGCAGCCGGCCGAGAACGCCTTCAGCACAAGCAGCACGGTCACCGCCTGCAAGTTGTGCTGCGGCAGCAGCGAAACCCCGGGCTGGGGCTCGTGCAGCGCCAGCGGGTGGATCAGCCCGATCGCGATGATCGCCAGCAGGCCGACGATGAACACCGCCGTCGGCAGCAGGAAGGCGCGCGCCGCCTCGCCGAGGCCGCGCAGGTTGAGCAGCGTGACGACAGCCAGGATCAGCAGGCAGAGCACCACCGTGTCCGGCGTCAGCCGCGGGAAGGCGGAGGTGAGCGCGCCCACGCCGGCCGCGATCGACACCGAGACGGTCAGCGTGTAGTCGATGATGAGCGCCGCCGCGGCCAGCAGGCTGGCGCGCACGCCGAGGTTGGCCCGGGAGACCGCGTACGCGCCGCCGCCGCCCGGGTACGCGTCGATCACCTGCCGGTAGGAGAACACCAGGATGGCGAGCAGGGCCACGATGGCCACCGTGATCGGCAGCACCAGGTGCAGCGCCCCGGCGCCGGCGACGGCCAGCACGACGATGATCGCTTCCGGCCCGTAGGCGACCGAGGTCAGCGCGTCCAGCGACAGCGCCGGCAGCCCCTCCAGGGGCGTGATCTGTTCCTTGGCCACCTCGGACGCGCGCAACGGCCGCCCGACCAGGACGCGCCACGCGGAATCCAGGCCCGTCCGGGTTGCCATGGCAGGAGACTCTACGTGGTCGGGGTCAACGTGCGGTTACGTCGGCGCCTCGCTGCGCGCAGGGCCAGCACGACGCACAGCGGCGTGATGATCACCGCGGGAACGGCGGCCGGCGCGTGCGCGACCAGGATGCCGTTGATCAAGGCGCTCGCGGCCTGCGTGAGCTGCCGGGCCACTTCGGCAAGCACCCCGCGATGATCCGCCGGCGGGCGCCTGCGCTGATCCGCTCCTCACGTGCACGGGGTGACCCGGACCGGCGCTCAGTCTGCCTGGCGGGAGCGCATGCCCACGATCGCCGCCAGCAGGCCGGCCGCCAGTACCAGGACGGCCGACAGGTACAGCGCCGCGCGCAGGCCGTCCTGGAACGCCGTGTACGCGGCGTGGATCACCTCCTGCACCAGGTTGGCGTGCCCGGCCCCCGCCGAGCCGCCCGCTCCCGCGGTGTTGCTGCTGGACGGGACGCCGCCGGTCTCCACGGCTTTGATGACGATCGACTGGAAGTTGGCCGGGATGCCGAGGTGCTTGAGCTGGCTGGTGAGGCCGGAGCTGAGCCGCGCGTTCACCAGGGCGCCGAGCACGGCCACGCCGGTCACGGCGCCGATCTCGCGGCTGGTGTTGGTGGCCGACGCGGCCATACCGGAGCGCTCCGGCGGCACCGAGTTGAGCGCCGACGTGGTGATCGGGACCACGGTCGCGCCGATGCCGATGCCGGTCAGCGCGAGGGAAGAAGCCAGCGTCCAGTAGTCCGGATGCGGACTGAGGCTGAGATTGGCCAGCAGCAGCCCCACGCTGAACAGCACGCACCCCCCGGCCAGCGCCCAGCGCGGCCCCACCGAGCCGGTCCACCGGCCGGCCAGCACCGAGGTGAGGATCATCAGCACGGTCATCGGCAGGAAGACCAGCGCGATGTGACCACCGGAGTACCCGGCGACCTCCTCGAGGAAGAGCGCGGTGAAGAAGAAGATCGCGAAGGTCGCGAAGTACGTGCAGAACGCGGCCACGTTGGCCACCGCGAACCCCGGCACCCGCAGGAAATTCAGGTCCAGGATCGGGTGGGCGGCCCGGCTTTCCCGCCAGAAGAACGCCGCGGCCGCCAGCACGCCGACGCCGAACAGCGCGATCACCTCGGGCGAGGCAAAGCCCGCGCTCTCCCCGTGGATGACCGCGAACAGCAGGGCGGACAGGGCCGCCGCGCCGAGCAGTGTGCCCGCGGTGTCCACCCGGTGCGCGTCCGGATCCGCGCTCTCCGGCAGCACGATCGCGGCCACGAGCAGCGCGGCCAGGCCGAACACCACGTTGAACCAGAAGATCCCGCGCCAGCCGAACCAGTCGACCAGCGTCCCGCCGAACACCGGGCCGACCGCGAGCGCCAGCCCGGACACCGCGGCCCATATGCCGACCGCCCGGTCCCGCGCCCGCCGCTCGGTATACACGTGCCGCAGCATGGACAGCGTGCCTGGCTCGCTGGCCGCGGCGCCCAGGCCCATCACGGCCCGGCCCGCGATCAGCACGTTGACGTTCGGGGCGAGCGCGCACAGCACCGCGCCGCCGCAGAACACCCCCGCGCCGACCAGCATGACCTTCTTGCGGCCGAGCTCGTCACCGATCATCCCGCACGCGAGCATGATGCTGGCGAAGGTGAGCGCGTAGGCACTAACCACCCACTGCAGGGACGACACGCCCGCGTGCAGCTGGACCTGGATACTGCCCAGCGCCACGGCGACGATCGTGTTGTCCAGGAAGGTCAGGAACAGCAGCGTGCACAGCGCCGCCAGCGCGACCGGCCGGCCACCGCGGCGGGCGGTCGCCGCTACCTCGGTCGTGGTCGCCAAGATGACCAGGATTGGAATCGCATGTCAGCGTCTGCCCCTGTCAGCGTCGGCCTTCTGGGCGTGATCCTACTCGCGGCGAAGGGAGCTTCGCAGCGGTCGCGTGACGCCTGGGTCAGGCCCGGCCTGGCCCGGGTACGGCGAGGTCAGGCGGTGGCCGAAGCGGCCTGAGCCCCGGCGCCGGAGCCGGTCCAGCAGCGGACGATGTCGCGCATCGACAGCAGTCCCGTGACGTCCTGGCCCTCCACCACGACCAGGTGCCGGAAGCCGCCGCGCACCATGGCCGCCGCTGCCTGCTCCAGGGTCCAGCCTCCGGACGCGACGACGATGTCGTGCGTACGGTGCTGGCCGACCAGCTCACTGTCGGGATCCTGGCCGGCGGCGATGGAGTCGAGGAGGTCCCGTTCGGTAAGAATTCCCACGCCGGCGAGCTCGGGATCGATAACCACCGCGGCGCCGACCCGCCGTTTGGACATCAGCCGAGCGGCTTCCCGCAGCGTGTGCGCAGGGCCGATGGTGAGGACCAGCTGGGTCATGCCATCCCGGACGTTCATCTCATTGCTCCCCTGGATCGGGGCTGGCCACGGCAGCGCCGGCACCTCTTTGTGAACTTGTGACACCAGGATCAGCTTACCCCGCTCAGCAGCCTCAGAACCTCGTCGTGCAGGTGCCCGTTGGTGGATACCGCGCTGCCGCCGTCCGGCCTGGCCGCGCCGGTCAGGTCGGTGAACCGGCCGCCCGCCTGCTCCACGATCACCTGGACCGCGGCTATGTCCCACACGGACACTTCCGGCTCGGCGGCCAGGTCGACCGAGCCCTCGGCCACCAGCACGTGCGACCAGAAATCGCCGTAGGCCCGCGTCCGCCAGACCGAACGCGACAGGCCGAGGAAGCCGTCGAGCACGTCGGCGTCCTCCCAGCCGGACAGGCTCGAATAGGAGAACGACGCGTCCTTGAGCTGCGTCACCCCGGACACCCGGCAGCGGGTGGCCTTGGTCAGGCCGCGCCCGGTCCAGGCCCCGCCGTCTCGCGCGGCCCACCACCGGCGGCCCAGCGCGGGCGCGGACACCACGCCGGCCACGGGCTCGTCGCCCATCATCAACGCGATGAGCGTGGCCCACACCGGCACGCCGCGAACGAAGTTCTTCGTGCCGTCGATCGGATCCACCACCCAGCACCGTGGGCCCATACCGATCTTGCCGAGCTCCTCGCCGTGTACGGCGTCCCGGGGGCGGGCCCGGCGCAGTACGCTCCGCAGCTGCTCCTCTACCGCGCGGTCGGCGTCGGTCACCGGGGTCAGGTCCGGCTTGGTCTCCACCTGGAGATCCAGCGCACGGAACCGCCGAATGGTAATGTCATCCGCCGCGTCGGCGAGGACATGCGCGAAGCGCAGGTCGTCGTCATAACCCGCCATGGCGCGAAACGGTACCGCTAATCGCCAGGCTGCGGCACCGCGGCCCGCGGCGAGTAGCGATTTTGCCGAACGGCTGGCGCCAGCCCGGGCACTCGGCGGGCATGGCGTGGCCCGCGTGGACCACGCCCAGATGACCCGAGATGGCCTGGCTTCCCTACGCCTGGGTGCTGTCCGCCTCCAGGCCGATGGCGCGGCAGATTTCCGGGTAACGCTCCATGTCGAGCCCTACCGCATTGGTGATCAGCTCGGCAATTCCGCGTTCGTACTCGGGGTTACGGTCCAGGGATTCCCGTTCGATCAGCCGCCGGGCCGATTCGAAGAGCTGGCGCAGGCTCACGTGGCCTTCCGGCGACGCGGATAGCCATCGCGCGGTGTCGTCCGCCGCAGCCTTGAGTCTCGTCAGGGCGGCCCGCTCGGCGGGCGTGCGGTCGAACGGCGGGACGCGGGGCAACATCGTCATGAGGTCCTGGACGTACACCACCACGGTGGGCGCGTCGGCTTTCATGATGCCTCCATTCCGGCGGCCACCTCGATGACGTCCTGAGGACCTGCTAATACAGCTTAAGCCGCAGCTGTCGGCCTGAGCCTGCTCACCTGGCGCGGCCATGACGCCGCGGAACCGGATCCGGCCGCGCTACTCGTCCGCCCCTTCCCGGCTGCGCAGGAGCCGGCGCAGCGAATCGAGCCTGGCCTCGGCGCCGTGCTCGCGCGCCCAGTCGTCCAGCGCGCAGTCCTGCTCCGGGTGCGTGCAGCCGCGCGGGCATCCGGCCGCGCCCTCGGCCAGATCCGGGAAGGCCCGTACCACGCGGTCGGGCGAGATATGGCCGAGCCCGAAGCTGCGCAGCCCCGGCGTGTCGATCACCCAGCCTGGCCCGCCCGGGGTGTCCAGCGGCAGCGCCACCGCCGACGAGGAGGTGTGCCGGCCGCGCCCGGTGACCGGGTTGACCGCGCCCACCGCCCGTCCCGCTGCCGGGATCAGCGCATTGACCAGCGTGGACTTGCCCACGCCCGATTGGCCGATGAGCACGCTCTCGCGTTCGCTGAGCCGGGCCCGCAGGTCGTCGAGTACGTCATCGCGCAGTGGCCGGCCGGTCACTACGAAGGGGATGCTGAGTGGCTCGTAGACGGCGAGCACCTCGTCGGGCGGGGCCAGGTCCGCCTTGGTCAGGCAGAGCAGCGGGTCCAGGCCCGCGTCGTAGGCGGCGACCAGGCAGCGGTCGATGAAACGGAGGCCGGGCGGCGGATTCGCCAGCGCGGAGACGATCACCATCTGGTCGGCGTTGGCGACGATCACGCGCTCGACCGGGTCGGTGTCGTCGGCCGAACGCCGCAGGGCCGACGTCCGCGGCCGGACCCGGACGATCCGGGCCAGCGTGCCCGGCGCCCCGGAGGCGTCACCGGCGAGCGCGACCCGGTCGCCGACCACCACGCTGCGCCGGCCGAGCTCACGCGCCTTCATCGCGGTGACCTGCTGGTCGTCGATCAGGCAGCCGTACCGGCCCCGGTCCACGCTGGCCACGAACGCCTCGGCGGCGTCGTCGTGCGCGGGGCGCCGGCGGGTTCGCGGCCGCGAGCCACGGCCCGGCCTGACCCTGATGTCGTCCTCGTCCAGGCGGGCATGGCTGGGTCGCCTGGTCAGGACGGACGCTCCGGCCTGACCGCCTGCCCGCCGCCCAGCATCGCGGCCCACTGCCCCGTGAAGCCGGGGAACGTCTTGGCCACCGTGCCCGCGTTCAGGACGATCACGCCCGGTACCGCCAGGCCGAGCACGGCCGCGGCCATGACCATCCGGTGGTCGTCATAGCTCTCGAATGGACCCGCCCGCAGCGGCCGCGGCCGGATTTCCAGCCCGTCGGCCAGCTCGCTCACCCGCCCGCCCAGGGCGTTGAGCTGCGTGACCAGCGCCGCCAGCCGGTCAGTCTCGTGCGCGCGCGTATGCCCGATGCCGGTGAACACCGACGGTGAGTCGGCCAGCGCGGCGACCGCGGTCAGCACGGGCGCGAGCTCGCCGCAGTCCCGCAGGTCCGCGGTGATGCCGCTGACCGTTCCGGTTCCGGTCACGGTCAGCCCGTCCCGGGTCAGCTCGCAGGCCGCGCCCAGCAAGCCGATCAGTTCCCTGAGCCGATCGCCGGGCTGGGTGGTCCGGGCCGGCCAGTCCGCGATCGTCACCGTGCCCCCGGTGACCAGCGCTGCCGCCAGGAACGGGGCCGCGTTGGACAGGTCCGGCTCGACCCGGACCGTGCCGGGCCGCAGCGGCCCCGGGTAGACCCGCCAGGCGTCAGGACGCGCGGCCGTGCCGCCCTGCTCCTCGACCTCCGCGCCCGCGTCCCGCAGCATCCGCACCGTCATCGCGATGTGCGGCGCGGACGGGACCGGCGGGCCCTGGTGCCTGACCTCCACGCCCTTGTCGTACCGGCTGCCCGCGAGCAGCAGCCCCGACACCAGCTGGGACGAGGCCGACGCGTCCAGGGTGACCGGGCCGCCGCCCAACTGGCCGGTGCCGTGCACGGTGAACGGCACGGCGCCTCGGCCGCCGTCATCGACGCCGGCGCCGAGCGCGCGCAGCGCGCCGATGAGCGGCCCGACCGGGCGCTGCGAGGCCCGCGGGTCGCCGGCGAACGCGACGTCACCGACGGCGAGCGGCGCCACCGGCGGCACGAACCGCAGCACCGTCCCGGCGTTGCCCACGTCAACCTGGCCGCCGTGGTCCATCGGCCCCGGCCTGACCGCCCAGTCGGGAGCTGAATCCTCGATGCTCGTGCCCAGCGCGCGCAGCGCGCCGGCCATCAGCTGCGTGTCCCTGGCCTGCAGCGGGTTCGCGATGACGGTCGGCCCGTCGGCCAGCGCGGCCAGGATGAGCGCCCGGTTAGTGATCGACTTAGAACCCGGCAGGCGCAGCCGCGCCCGGACCGGCCCGGTCGCGGCGGGAGCGTGCCACCGGCCGCCGCCGGCGGGGTGGCGCTGCGCGGGTTGCTGCATGCTGCGAGCGTACTGGGCCAACCGGTCAGACGACGGTAAGAGCCTGCCCGGAAGCCCGCCGGACCTGGGGTCTGCAGGCAGGCTCTTGGTGGCGGAGGGCTGGCCAGATTGAAGAGATAAGGTTAACAATCAGATTCCGGGCCGAGTCCGGGAACCAGATCGGATCAGGGGGCCAGAGAATGTGCGGTCGGTTCGCGTCTGCGCGAAGGCGCGCCGAACTCCTCGAGGAGTTCAGCGTGCAGCGCGACCGTGCCGATACCGACCTCGCCCCCGACTACAACGTCGCCCCGACGAAGAAGATCTACGCGGTGCTGACCAGGAATTCCGGCTCGCCGCAGGATTCGGCTCCGGCTGGCGACGAGCCCGCCGAGCGGCAGCTTCGCGTCGTGCGCTGGGGGCTGGTGCCCTACTGGGCCAAGGACCGGGCCATCGGCAGCCGCATGATCAACGCACGAGCGGAGACAGTCGCCGAGAAGCCTGCCTTCCGGCGGGCGTTCGCGCGTCGCCGGTGCCTGCTGCCCGCGGACGGCTTCTACGAGTGGCAGCAGGTCGCCGACGGCGGCGGGAAACGCAAGCAGCCGTACTACATCTACCGCTCCGACGGCGGCGTGCTCGCGTTCGCGGGCCTCTACGAGCTATGGCGCGACCCGTCCGTTCCCGAGGACGACCCGGACAGCTGGCTGTGGACCGCGACGATCATCACCACCAGGGCCGAAGACGAGGTCGGCCAGATCCACGACCGGATGCCGATGGTGATCGAGTCTTCCGCGTGGGCGGAATGGCTCGACCCCGGACTTACCGCGGCGGCGGACGTGACGCCGCTGCTGGTTCCGGCTTCCTCTGGCGCGCTGACGTCCTATCCGGTCTCGACGGCCGTGAACAACGTACGCAACAACGGCCCGGAGCTGAGGGAGCCCCTTCCGGAACCCGGTAGCGCCTCGGGATCGTCTGACACGCCAGGGCCCCAGCCGAGGCCGTCCGGCGCCCACCCCCCGGACGGCGCGCCCGCCAGTTCCGGTGGGGCCTCGCTCTGAATCCCGTACCGGCCGGGCAGTGCATCCCCGGTGTAGTCCGGCCGTGCGGACAGGAGGGAAGAATCCGTGGATACCGCCACAGCGCGCAAGCGTCTTGAGGAGATTCGCGACAGCCTGGACCGGTCCATTGCGGTCCTGCAGGGGGAGAATCACGCGGACGACGCGGCCGCTGGCTATCCGCGAGATCCCGCGGACGCCGGCGCCAACCTGTCCGAGGCCGACCGCAGCGAGGCGGTCCTGGAAGCGGCCCAGGAGCAGCGCGTGCTGGTGCTCGACGCGCTCACCCGCCTGGACAGTGGCGGCTATGGCACCTGCGTCGACTGCGGGGACAGCGTGCCGGAGGGGCGCCTTGAGGCGCGCCCTGAGGCGGCCCGGTGCGTCCGCTGCCAGGCCAAACACGACCGGGCACGGCACTAGCCCGTGTCTAGTCGTGTCTGGCCGGCGGTCGGGCCGGCTTGCGCGCCATCACCACGAGCTGGATGCCGACGGATTCGTCGGCCTCGGCGGTCAGTTCTGCCCGGACCAGCCGTGCCATCGCCTTCGGATCCCGGTGCAGCATGCGGGTGACCATGGACGGTGACAGCACGGTCCGCGGCCGTACCAGGCCCGCCTCCAGGCCCGCCTCCGTGCAGAGGTCCTGGAGGTGCGCGACCCCGTAGCAGCGGGTGAACGTGCCGTCCGGCCACGGGATGAGCAGCACCTCCGCGCTCGGCACGTCGGTCAGCTCTGCCCAGTGATGCTGTTCGGCCAGGATGGCCATGCCCAGCACCAGTGAGTCGACGCTGGCCAGCAGGCGGCCGCCGGGCTTGAGCACCCGGGCGATCTCGGCGACCAGGTACTCCGCCGCGATGTAGCGAGACAGCGTGCGGTCGTCTGCGATCACGCCGTCCGCGCAGCCATCGGCCAGGAAGCGGAGGCTGCCCGGGTCGGCGGTGACGGTGGCCAGGCCGTCAACTGGCTCCGGGTCGGGGGGTGCGCCGGTGACCGGCGGCTCGGCGTTGACCCGCAGCACGTTGTGCCCGGCTCGGGTCGCCTGCGCGCCGCAGCGGCTGTGCGGGCCGGAGATGTCCACCAGGAACTGCGGGTCGAGCGGCAGCCACGCGGCGAGCTGAGCGGTCGCGACGGCCCGGTGGAAACGCCAGTAATCCGCCAGTGACGCGTCCCCGTCCACGGCGAGCGGGCTAGCCGTAGCTGCCACCGTTACCCCTGTCTTCCTTCTCCCGTATGAGAGCGTTCCCCGCCGCGAGTCCTTCACTCGCTCACCGGCAGGAATGAAGGCGCTGACCGCGATGTTCCACGAAGCATGCTTGCTGTAGGCCGCACGCCGGTAGCCCGTGACCCGAGCGCGCCTCGCGTGGATGTATCCTCCCGCCCATACGTTGCCGGCCCGGCCGGCAAGAATGGTGCCGAGAAGTGGCGGTCAGCGACAGTCATCCGCGAGGGGGTGAGTCCGGTCCCGGAGACGCTCACGGAGCGAACTCAGCGCTTCGAGCAGGATGTCCTGCCTTACCTCGATCAGCTGTACTCCGCGGCCATGCGGATGACGCGTAACAGCGCGGACGCCCAGGACCTGGTTCAGGAGACGTTCGCCAAGGCGTACGCGTCCTTCCACCAGTTCCAGCCGGGGACCAATCTCAAGGCGTGGCTGTTCAGGATCCTGACCAACACGTTCATCAACACGTACCGGAAGAGGCAGCGCGAGCCGCAGCGCGCGGGAACCGAGGACATCGAGGACTGGCAGCTCGCCAGGGCCGCCGAGCATACGTCCTCGGGGCTGAAGTCGGCGGAGAGCGAGGCGCTGGAACGGCTGCCCGACTCCGACGTCAAGCAGGCACTGCAGGCTCTGCCCGAGGATTTCCGGATCGCCGTCTACCTGGCCGACGTGGAGGGCTTTGCCTACCGCGAGATCGCCGACATCATGGGCACGCCCATCGGAACGGTCATGTCGCGGCTGCACCGCGGCCGCAGGCAGTTGCGCGACCTCCTCCAGGATTACGCCGCGGACCGGGGTCTGGTCAGATCTCAGGACGGAGCGTCTTCCTCCTCGGCGGGCGAGTCAGAGGAGGACGCCTCATGAGCTGCGGGAAGCCTCACGAGACACCGTGCAGCGAGGTGCTCGCGCGAGTCGCCAGCTACATCGACGGCGAACTCGAGGGCGCCGACTACTCCCAGATCCGCCAGCACCTGGACGAGTGCGGGCCGTGTCTGCGGGAGTACGGCCTCGAAGAAGTGGTGAAGAAGCTGGTGCACAAGCACTGCGGAAGCGACCTGGTGCCCAGCGACCTCCGGTCGCGGGTGCTCATCCGGATCCAGCAGGTGCGTGTCGAGCTCGAGGTCACCGAGTACCGGGTCGACTGACAGCCCGGCCGCAGCGCACTGATCCCCCCGGCCACAGCGCAAGGTTGCGGGTTCCGCAGCGCGCTTGCTACCCTCTGTGCTTTTAAATAATTGCCCTACGCGGCTGTTAATGATTGGGCCTGCGCAGGTCCAGGCCTTCGGGTTAACCTAAGTGACAGGCCGCAACCGTGGCGGGCTTACGCCTGCGCAAGCTGGTTCAGGAGGTGGCCGGATGCGGACGCTCGATGCGTTCTCATGCGACAGGGATGGGGGTAGGGCACCGAGGGGTTGCGCCGTGCTGTGCCTGGGAGTCTCTTGGGGGTGACAGCGCTGGGATTCCAGCGGCGCGCTTAAACCGTCACCCGCGAGGGGGGGACCCGTTGGGCAGGCTCTCCAGGGCCACGTGGGTCTACGTCGTCGCCGTCGCTGTGACGGCTGCCATTCTGATCGCACGCGGGCCACTGGGCAGCATCGACTGGCCCATGCTCGCCGTGCTGGCGATCCTGTTCCTCATCTGCGAGTCCAGCTCGGCGTCCGGCGGACCGCGCCAGTTCACCTGGTCCCCGAGTTACGCCGCCACGCTCGCCTCGGTCGTGCTGCTCGGCCCGGTCGGCGCCGCGATCGTGGGAACCGTGGCCGCCCTCCGCCTCCGGCGGGGGCTGCTCGTCGTGCAGCGCCTGTTCAACGGGGGCATGTACGCGCTGAGCGCCTACGCGGCGGGCGCGGCGTTCGTGGCGCTCGGAGGCCAGCCGGGAATCCCGGACCAGGCGTCCTTCCCCGAGATCATCGGGCCGTTCGCGGTCGCGGCGCTGGTCCACCTGCTGGTCAATCACGGGCTGCTGCGCGGTGTGCTCTGGCTGACCAGGGACGGTGACCAGGCATCGAATGCGCTGGGGCGGCTCGATCTGCGGCTGATGCTCTCCGACCTCGGCTATGCCGCATTCGGGCTGCTCATCGCCGCGCTGTGGCAGGTGGTGGGGCCGTTCGCGCCGGTCCTGGTGCTGATCCCGCTGTTCGTGGCCCGGTGGGCCATCGGCCAGTACACGGCGCAGCAGAAGGCCTACGAGGCCATGATGGCCGCGCTGTGCAAGGCGGTCGAGACCAAGGATTTCTACACCCGCGGCCACAGCGAGCGAGTCTCCCGGGGCTCGGCCATGCTTGCCCGCGAGATCGGTATGCGGCCGGGCCGGCTGGAGGCCATCACCTACGCCGGCATGCTGCACGACGTGGGGAAGCTCGGCGTGCCCACGAAGCTGCTGCAGAAATCCGGGCGACTCACCGAAGAGGAGTTCGCAGCGATCCAACTGCATCCGATGCGCGGGCTGGAGATCGTCAGGGAGATCGGCTTCCTGGACGAGGCGCTCGCCGGGATCATGCACCACCACGAGCGGATCGACGGCCGCGGCTACCCGCTCGGCCTGGCAGGGGATGAGATTCCCGAGTTCGCCCGGGTCATCGCGGTGGCCGATGCGTTCGACTCGATGACCTCCACTCGCTCGTACCGCGGCGCGCGGCGGGTGGACGAGGCCATCGCCGAGCTCCGCAAGTGGTCGGGAAGCCAATTCGATCCCGCCCTGGTGGACGCGTTCGTGACCGCGCTGGAGCGGGAGGGCTGGCAGCGGCGCGAGCCCGTGGTTCCGCCGCCCGGCGGCAGCGCCGAGGGCGTGACGGCGCGGGATCACGACGACCCGACCGCGCCGCTGTGGGTCGAGAGCCGCTGAGTCCGCCGTGATCGCCCAGCAAGCAGGGCCGCGCGCCGGCTCACGGCAGGCCATGGATTCTGGCCAGGTGCTGGTCATCGTGGCCGCGGGGCTGCTCGCGGTCGCGGCCATCGCCCAGACGGCCGTGGTCGGCATCGTGCAGGTCGGGGACGCCGTGGCGTTCGGGAGCCTGGTGGCCCTGGGCGAGCTGCTGCGGATCACGCTGCCCGGCAACCGTGAGTCGGCCCCGATCGCCGCCGCGGGCGCGCTCGGCTACGCGCTGCTGCTGGGCATGGGGGAGCAGCCGGCCGTCCACTCGGCACTGCAGGTGATCGTGATCACCGCGGGCGGGATGATCGTGGGCGCGCTACCGCACGTGGCTGCGGGCCGTCCCGCCAAGCTCGCCGGGATGGCCTCCCGGCTGATCGCGGTGGCCTGCGTCGCGTTCGCGTTCCGGCCGCTCGCGCGGATCCCCGAGATCCGCGGCCACTGGTGGGCGGCGCTGCCGGTGATGACCCTTCTCGTGGTGCTCGCCTGGTTCGTGGACGCGGTCATCGGCGCCCTGATCAGGACCGAGGAGCTGCCCGCGAGGTTCAGCGTGGCGCTGTGGGACGAGTTGCGGGTGCAGCTGCCGCTCGGCGTCGCGGTCGGTGCGTCCGCGCTGCTGATCGCGTTCTCCTCGGAGGTCATGGGCCTGGCCGCGGTGTGGGTGTTCACCGGGCCGCTGCTGGTCACGCAAGTCGCGTTCCGCCGGTACGTCGGTATCCGCAGCACCTACCTGGAGACCGTGCGGGCCCTGTCCAGGATGACCGAGGTGGGCGGCTACGTGGAAGGCGGGCACTCGCGCCGGGTGAGCGTGCTCGCGGTGGCGGTCGGCCGCGAGCTCGGCATGCACGAGCCGGAGCTGCTCGAGCTGGAGTACGCGGCGCTCATGCACGACATCGGCCAGCTCTCGCTCCGGGACCCGATCCCGGGCGGCGCGACCGTGCTGGTCTCCTCGGCCGACCAGCGGCGCATCGCCGAGCTTGGCGCCGATGTGATAGGCCAGGCCGGCGTGCTAGACCAGGTAGCGGATATCGTCAGACGGCAGAGCGAGCCCGCGCGGGGCGCGGAGCCCGAGCCGCCGGCGGCCAGCCGGATCATCCGCGCGGCGAACGCGTTCGACGACCTGGTCGGTAACTCGGCCGACCGGGACCGAGCCTCCGCGGCCCTGGAGCGGCTACGGCTCGGCACGGCGGCCGAGTACGATCCGGGTGTCGTCGAGGCGCTCAGCAGGGTCGTCGGCAGGCGCGCGCTCAGCCGGGCGTGACGTCGCGGGAAGGGAGAAGCGGGTGGCGGAAGTCCGCGCGGAGATGGTCGCGAACGTGTGGCAGGTCGTCACCAGCGAGGGCGACGAGGTCAGCGAGGGTGACACGCTGGTGATCCTCGAGTCGATGAAGATGGAGATCCCGGTCCTCGCGGAGACGCCGGGGAAGGTGACCAAGCTGGCCGTGGCTGAGGGCGACGTCGTGCAGGAAGGCGACCTGATCGCCGTCATCGGCTGACGCCGCCACCCTGCAATCGTCGCCCTGCCCTCAGATGCCTCGGGTCGATCGCGGATACGCGACGTCCGGATCGGTGATCACGTTGACCAGGTAGGGGACGCCGGCGTCGAACGCCCGGCGTAGGGCTGGCGCGATCTGACCCGGTTCGGTGACCATTTCCCCCGCCCCGCCCAGCGCCCGCACCACGTCGTCGTAACGGCACATGGGCTGCAGGTCCGCGGCCACGTCGTAGCCGTAAATCGCGCGCATCGGGTGCTTCTCCAGTCCCCAGATGCCGTTGTTGCCGCAGATCATGACGACCGGCAGCCGGTGCCGGACCAGCGTGTCCGCGTCCATCAGCGAGAACCCGGCCGCCCCGTCACCAAGCAGCACGGCCACCTGCGCCCGCGGCCGGGCGACCCGGGCCGCGATGGCATAGCCGAGCCCGGTGCCCAGGCATCCGTACGGGCCAGGGTCGAGCCACCCGCCGGGGCGTCGTGGCTCGACGTACTTCCCCGCGTAGGAGACGAAATCCCCGCCATCGCCGATGACTATCGCGTCGTCGTCGAGCAGCCGGTTGAGTTCGCCGTACACACGCATGGGGTGGATGGGACTGGCCTCGCTGGCCAGCAGGTCCCGGTCTGCTTCGGTGGCCGCAGCGACCGCGTCGCGCAGCCGGGCCAGCCAGTCGGGCGCGGTCGGGCCGGCGGCGGGAGAGCCGGCCAGCCCGGTGAAGAAGGCGGTCAGGTCCCCGGCCGCGGAGGCGACCAGCGGGCAGTGGGTCGCGATCTGCTCTGGCGCGTCGGCCACGTGGATCACCTGGGCCTGCGCGCTGCCGTCCTGGCCGCCGAACTCCCCGTAGCCGAGCCGGAAGTCCAGCGGCGCACCCACCACGACGACCAGGTCCGCCTCACGCAGCGCGGTGGACCTGGCCCGGGTCACCTGCAGCTCGTGGCCGGGTGGCAGGATGCCCCGGCCCTGCCCGTTCGCGATGACCGGCAGTCGCAGCTCTTCCGCGGCGAGCCGCGCCTGCGTTTCCGCGCCTCCCAGCCAGACATCCGAACCGAGAACGATCACCGGCCGCCGCGCGGCGGCCAGCAGCCGGGCGATCCGGTCGACCGCACCGGTGTCGATCCCCCCGGCGCCCGGGGCTCCCCGCGCATCCGCGGCTTCCTGGGCGCTCGCGGGTTCCCGCGAGCTCGCGGCCTGCGCTGGCGGCGCGTCGTCGGGCCCGAACAACGCCTCGAGCGCGATGTCGAGGAACACGGGGCCGCGGTGCGGGGCCGCGGCCAGCCGGAAGGCCTCATCCACGGCTGCGGCGATCCGCTTCGTGTCGTGCTCGGTCCACGCCCGCTTGGTGACCGGAAGAACCAGCTGCGGGTGGTCCAGTTCCTGCAGGCTGCCCGAGCCCCAGCGGTAGTCCGGGGCCCGGCCCGCCAGCACGACCACCGGAGAGCTGTTGAAGTAGGAAGTGGTGATCGCGCTCACCCCGTTGGTCACCCCCGGGCCGGCGGTCAGCACGGCCAGACCGGGTGTCCGGGTCAGCCGCCCGGTGCCCTCGGCGGCGAACACGGCGGTTTGCTCATGCCGGACGTCCAGCAGCCGCAGTGGCGGGTCCGCCTTCACCGCCCCGTCGTAGAGCGGGAACACGTGTCCGCCGGACAGCGTGAACATCGTGGTCACGCCGTGCCGACGGGCGGTGGCGACGGCAAGGGCCCCGCCATGTGGCGGCTGAGAGGCTTCGTTCATGCCGGCGACGTTACCAGCGGGTCACCAGGAGTTCGGCGGGGCACCGATCACATGATTTGACTATGACGTTTCAAGCAACCCGACTGATTGGCCGGGCTTCCGTTGCCAGCGCGCCCAGGCCAGGCGTGCAGCGGTGTCACGTCATCGCGCGGCGCGAATGCTGACCACCAGGACGCTTACCGCGGCGGCTCCGCGGCCGAACGGCGCAGCCGGGTCATGAACTTGTACCTGTCGCCGCGGTACCAGGATTGGGCCCACTCGACCGGACGGCCGCCGGTATCGAACGCGTGCCTGGACAGCAGCAGCAGCGGCAGGCCCACGTCCACTCCGAGCAGCCGGGCGTCCTGAGGGCCGGCCAGCACGGTCTCGATCGTCTCCTCGGCCTCGGCGAGCTGCACGTCATAGTGAGCGGTCAGCGTCTCGTACAGCGACCGATGCCGGGCCAGCTGCCTGCGCAGCCCGGGAAACCGCCGGGCCGGGAGGTGGGAGGTGTCGATGGACATCGGCTCGCCGTCGGCGAGCCTGAGCCGGTGCAGCCGCAGCGCGCGGCCGCCGGTCCTGATGCCGAGCAGGCCGGCCATGTGCTCGTCCGCGGTGACGTAGCCGATCTCGAGGATCGTGGTCCGTGGATGCAGGCCGTGCGCCCGCATCCCCTCGGTGTAGCTGGCCAGCTCGAGCAACTGGGCGACCTTGGGCTTGGCGACGAACGTTCCGCGGCCCTGGATCCGCAGCAGGCGACCCTCGATGACCAGCTCGGACAGCGCTTGGCGGATGGTGGTCCGGGATGTGCCGTACTGCCTGGCGAGCTCCCGCTCCGGGGGGACCGGCGTGCCCGCACTCATCGCGCCGGTCAGTTCGAGCAGCCGCTGCTTCACCGCGTAGTACTTCGGCAGCGGCCGCCCCGGCTCTTCCGGCGTGAGTTCGCTCACCGCGAAGGCGATCACGGGGTATACCTTACGGCCGGTACACGGGCGAGGACATGGTTGCGCCGTCGTGATAGGCGGCGGCCGACGTGACGGTCGCCCGCCCCAGGGCTCGGCCGCCGCTGCTGCCAGGCGCGGACCATGCCGTACCCGGTGGCATGATGAACGGCGTGCCCTCCCTTTCCGACCTGGCCAGCCGCCACACCATGCTCACCGGGGCCGACGTGGAATGGCTCCACGCCCTGGTGTCCGACTGGCAGCTGATCGCCGACCTGTCGTTCGCCGACCTGACCCTGTGGGCACCGGTCAGGGGCCGCCGCGGGTGGCTGGCGATGGCCCAGATGCGCCCGACCACCGGACCGACGGCGGTACACGACGACGTGGTCGGGCTCCGGATTTCGACGGGACAGCGGCCGCTGCTCGACGCCGCGATCGCCCAGCGGCGAATCTGCCGCGAGGGTGACCCCGACTGGACCAGCGGCGAGCCGGTGCGGGCCGAAACCATCCCGGTCACCCGGGGCGAGCGGGTCATCGCCGTGATCGAGCGGAGCACCAACCTGAGCTCGGCCCGGACCCCGAGCAGGCTCGAGCTGACCTACCTGCGCGGCGCGGACGATCTGGCCAGGATGGTGGCCGAGGGAACGTTCCCGTTTCCCGGCGAGGAGCCCATCCTGGTCAGGTCGCCGCGGGTCGGCGACGGGCTGCTCCGGCTCGGCCGCCAGGGCCGGGTGACCTACGCCAGCCCCAACGCCCTGTCCGCCTACCGCCGGCTCGGCCTCACCGCGGATCTGGTGGGAGCCGACCTCGGGCCGGTGACCGCCCGGCTGTACGCGCCGGACGAGCCGATCGACGATTCGCTCATGGTCGTGGCCAGCGGCCGCCGTCCGCGGGAGACCGAGGTGGAGGCCAATGGTTCGGTGGTCCAGTTGCGCGCCATACCGCTGGTCGTCGGCGGTTCTCGCACCGGGGCGCTGATACTGGTGCGAGACGTCACCGAGTTGCGCCGCCGCGAGCGCGAGCTGATGTCCAAGGACGCGACGATCAAGGAGATCCATCACCGAGTGAAGAACAACCTGCAGACCGTGGCCGCGCTGCTCCGGCTGCAGGCCCGCAGGCTCTCCGAGCCGGAAGCGCGGTCGGCGCTCGAGGAAGCGGTGCGCCGGGTGGGCTCGATCGCGGTCGTGCACGAGACCCTCTCGCTCACCCCGGACGAGGTGGTCGACTTCGACGACGTCGCTGCCCGGGTGGCCACCATGGCGGTCGAGGTGTCGGCGCCAGAACTCGGCGTCACGCCGCGTCTGGCCGGCACGTTCGGCATGCTGCCCGCCGCGGTGGCGACGCCGCTCGCGATGGTGTTGACCGAACTGCTGCAGAACGCGCTCAAGCACGGCTTCAGCCGGGCCGGCGGATCCGGTCTGGCCGACCGCGAGCCTAACAGCTCCGAGCAAGACAGCCGCGAACCCAACGGCCGGGGGCCCGACAGCCGCGAGCCCGACGGCCGCGAACCCAACGGCCGCGAGCCCAACGGCCGTGGGCCGGACAGCCGCGGGCCGGACAGCCGCGGGCCGGACAGCCTGGTGGTGATGGCGCGGCGGCTCCCGGGCAAGCTCACGGTGATGGTCGCCGACAGCGGTGCGGGGCTGCCCGAAGGCTTCGACCTGGGTTCGTCGGACAGCCTGGGCCTGCAGATCGTGCGCACGCTGGTGGTCGCGGAACTCGGCGGGAGCCTGAAGATCAACGGCCGTCCGGCAGGCGGCACGCTGGTCGTGGTCGAACTACCCATGGAGACCGCATCACCGCTGCATCTCCCCGGCCGGGAGCCTGGATCCCGGCCGCCGGCCCGTAGTACGGGCTAACTTGCGGCGTGGGCCCGGGCCCTGATCCTGGTGGTGCGGCGCTTGAGCGCGCGCCGCTCATCCTCGCTCATACCGCCCCAGACGCCGGCATCCTGGCCACTCTCTATCGCCCAGTGCAAGCAGGATTCGATGACCGGGCAGCGCCGGCACACCTGCTTGGCCTCATCTATCTGGAGCAGCGCGGGACCGGTATTGCCTATAGGGAAGAACAGCTCAGGATCCACGTCTTGGCAGGCGGCGTGGTGGCGCCAGTCCATGTGGTCCACTCCTCCTTGTCGCCGGGTCCCTCGGACCCGCCGCCTCGTTCACTTTGTGAAGGATTTCACGAACTAAGCCGTACCCCGGGCCCGGCAACACGATCAAGCCGTACCCCGGCCAGCAAGTTCTGGCTTGACGCACCTAGATCGGTACCAGCGCCCCGACGCGGCCCCAATTGCCCGAAACCGTCACGGTGCCTTCCCGGTTCCCGCCGCTCCGGGAATGCGCGGCACGTGCATCTTTCCGTTCGCGATGCATCGCCTCCACTCTTTCAAGCCCACGTAGGAGGCGCAAGACATTCGGTCAAGGTTCAGGGGAGAATTCGATGTCAGATACGTCACAATGTGACTACGTGACCGTTAACATCAGGTGACCACCCGCAGCGCGCGCGGCACCGAGCGAAACGACACGCATTCGCGTTCGCCCATGTACTCTCCGTCCACCTGCAAGGCTATGGGGCGCTCAGAACGGAGCGTGAGACTGGGCAGGTCATGCAGGCTGAGTACGTGGCGTCCGTTCGGCTGCTGATTTCCGCCCGACAGCATCTGGCGGATCACGTTCAGCGTGGAAACGGTCCGCATCCGGCGCAGCGCGAATACGTCAAGCCCGGCATCGAAGCTCGCCAGCGGGCTCGGATTGACCGGACGGCGGCCCAGGTAGGTCCACGGCGTGGTGTTCGAGACCACACCCAGAAATACGCGCCCAACCGGAGGGTGACCATCGCGTTCCAGGGTCAGCGCCGGATGCCGCCGGTCGGTGGCGGCGTAAAACTGCCGGATCGCGGTCCACGTGTACAGCCGATCCGATACCGGTCGGCCGGTGGCCCGCAGCCCCTCGATCGCGCGCACCACCTCGGCGTCGATCCCGAGCCCGGCGCTGCAGGTGAAATAACGGTCATCGGTCATGCCGAGCCCGATGCACCGGGTGCGCCGCCCGGAAATGGCGGCCAGAATCTGGCCGGTCGCATCGATCGGGTCCGCGGCTAGTCCCAGGGACCGGGTGAATACGTTCGCATTCCCGCCCGGGATCGGGGCCAGCGCGGGTAGGTCGTCAGCCGCCGCCGGGGCCTGCCGGCCGTCCGGCCCGTGCACCAGCCCGTTGACCGCCTCGTGCACCGTGCCGTCTCCGCCCAAGGTGATCACCAGGTCGCGGCGCTCCTTTACCGCGCCCGCCGCGAGCGCGACCGCGTGGCCCCGGTAGCGTGTTTCCACGACTTCCAGGTCGAACTCGGACGCCAGCGCGCTCACGATCACATCCCGCCGCAGCGGGGTCGTGGAGGTGGCATGCGGGTTAACGATCAGGAGGGCGCGCACTGGCTCAGGGTAGCGACGCCGGGAGAGAGGCGAAACATGCAGGATCGTCACGTCGCCTTGTGGACCGCGGCGGCGGCACAGGCGGCCGAGGCGGCCCTGGTGTTCGTGGCGTCCGTGCTGTCGGCCGTGGACACCGCGGCCGGCAAGTCCTACCAGCTGGGCAGCGGTATCGCGCTGACGGTCATCGGGTTCGGCACCGCGCTGGCGCTCGGCTTCGTCGCCGTCGGACTGGCGCGGGCGCGGCTCTGGAGCCGGACGCCGGCCCTGCTGAGCCAGCTGTTCACCCTGATCGTGGGGATCTACCTGCTGCAGAGCCACCGGGTGGACTGGGGCACGCTCGCCGTGGTCGTCGCCGTCATCGGGTTCGCCGCGCTGCTGCTACCGCAGAGCCAGCACATGCTCAGGCGTGAGCCGCGTACGCCGCCCGACGCCACCCCCGAACCCGTGAGCAAGCCGCCTGCCGCGCGCAAGACCGCGCCCCGCGGCAAGCCCGCCCCGCGCGGCTAAAGGGTCCGCCCGAGGCCATAGCTAACGCCAGCCCGCAAGGTGCCGGTCACGGCTAAAGAGTCCCGCCCGAGGTCACAGCTAACGCCAGCCCGCAAGGTGCCGGTCACGGCTAAAGAGTCCCGCCCGAGGTCACAGCTAACGCCAGCCCGCAAGGTGTCGGT
>Ga0207665_10000282_pt1 | contig 35363 bp, 36 predicted proteins | sample LARL112metaG_FD_184351 | JGI IMG/M metagenome (GOLD analysis project Ga0207665, IMG submission 184351) | Corn, switchgrass and miscanthus rhizosphere microbial communities from Kellogg Biological Station, Michigan, USA - LAR L11-2 metaG... | ecosystem: Host-associated > Plants > Roots >... | reverse complement strand
TCTGCACCGGGCCTGATGTCGTCTCCGGCGCTCGCAGCGTTGCTTGGTCTCGATGTCGCACTTACCCTCGCAACACTCATCGTGGCAACCGCGATAACTCCATTTACTGCCAGCCTCTTCACTCATGTCTTTCTGGGAACGGCACTCGCCTCTCCGCTCGAATTTGGTTTCAGACTGTTCTTGATCATTGTGGGCTGCGCTCTCGCCGCCGCTGTCATTCGCCTCATTGCGGGTCGAAAATTTATCGAGGCACAGAGAGGCGCCATTGACGGTTTGAGCGTCATCGCGATGTCGATGTTCGCCGTTGCCGCCATGGACGGCGCTATGGACCATTTTCGCGCCGACCCGAGCCTGGTCATCAAGCTCACCGCGCTTGCTTTCTTGATTGCGCTCGCCTCGATCGCCGTTACCGCAATTGTGTTCCAGCGCGCCGGACGAGCGCGCGCCTTCGCGATTGGCCTGATCGCGGGAAACCGAAACGTCGGCCTGATGCTGGCCGCAACCGGATTTGCGATCCCAGACATCGCGTGGCTTTATTTCGCGGTCGCGCAGTTTCCCATCTATCTGTTGCCGCACCTGCTGAAGCCGCTCGCCAGGCGTCTCTCAGCCAAACGTTAACAAGGCGGTGCATTTGCGTGGCTGCGGCGTTGCCCGTTTACCCGCCTCGTGTTAGGCGGAACTGCATCTGGAGGCCCTAATGCCCCGTCCGTTAGTGATTGCACCGTCGATACTTTCCGCCGATTTCGCCAAGTTGGGGGATGAGATCCGTGCGATTGAAGCTGCGGGGGCAGACTGGATCCATGTCGACGTCATGGACGGCCACTTTGTCCCGAACATATCGATTGGTCCTGCAGTCGTTCAGGCAATCCGTCCGATCACGAAGAAAACACTCGACGTCCACTTAATGATCGCGCCATGCGATCCATATCTTGAGGCTTTCGCGAAAGCCGGCTCGGACATAATCACGGTTCATGTCGAAGCCGGGCCGCACGTTCATCGCTCGCTGCAAGCAATCCGCAGCCTGGGCAAGAAGGCTGGTGTCACCCTGAACCCTGCTACACCGGTGTCGAGCATCGAGCATGTGATCGATTTGGTTGATCTCATTCTCATCATGTCGGTAAACCCCGGTTTTGGCGGGCAAGCGTTCATTCCGGCAGCCGTCGACAAGCTGCGCGACGTACGCACTCTGATCGGAGCACGCCCGATCGACATCGAGATCGACGGCGGAATTACTCCGGACAACACGGCGCGGGTCGTGCAGGCCGGGGCAAATGTGTTGGTCGCCGGGTCAGCCGTCTTCAAGGGTGGCAACTATAAGGGCAACATCGCGGCGATCCGAAACGCCGCAGCCCTCGCACGTGGGGAAGCAGCGTGACCATTGCGCGCTATTCCCGTCCGGAAATGACCGCGATCTGGTCGCCGGAAACAAAATTCAGGATTTGGTTCGAGATTGAAGCTCACGCGGCGGACGCAATGGCGGAGCTCGGCACCATTCCGAAAGAAGCCGCAAAGAAAATCTGGGAAAAAGGCAATGCCGCAAAGTTCGACGTCGCTCGGATCGATGAGATCGAGGCAGAGGTCAAGCATGACGTCATCGCTTTCCTGACCCATTTGTCCGAAATCGTCGGACCGGAAGCGCGGTTTGTACACGCAGGCATGACCTCGTCCGATGTACTTGACACATGTTTCAACGTGCAACTCGTACGGGCGGCGGACATCCTCATCGCTGATGTCGATAAATTGCTTGCCGCGCTGAAGCGTCGCGCATTTGAGCACAAGCTGACGCCAACGGTTGGGCGCTCGCATGGCATTCATGCAGAACCGACCACCTTCGGTCTCAAACTGGCTTACGCGTATGCGGAATTTTCACGCGCCCGTGAGCGTCTGGTCGCCGCCCGGAAAGAGGTCGCGACCTGCGCCATCTCAGGCGCCGTAGGGACATTCGCGCAGGTCGATCCGCGCGTTGAAGCCCATGTCGCCAAGGCCATGGGGCTCGCGGTAGAGCCAGTTTCGACCCAGATTATTCCGCGCGATCGCCACGCAATGTATTTCGCCACTCTCGGCGTTGTTGCATCTTCGATCGAGCGGCTCGCAACAGAGATTCGCCATCTGCAGCGGACCGAGGTTCTCGAGGCGGAAGAATTCTTCTCCGAGAAGCAAAAGGGCTCCTCGGCGATGCCGCATAAACGAAATCCGGTCCTTTCGGAAAATGTCACCGGGCTTGCCCGCATGGTCCGGGGTTACGCCCTGCCCGCGATGGAAAATGTCGCGCTCTGGCACGAGCGCGACATCTCACATTCCTCGGTCGAGCGCATGATCGGACCCGATGCAACCGTTACGCTCGATTTCGCCCTTGCACGGCTTGCCTCAATCATCGATAGGCTCATCGTTTACCCGGCCGCCATGCAAAAGAACCTCGACAGGCTTGGCGGGCTTATTCATTCGCAGCGCATACTCATCGCGCTTACACAAAAAGGGGTTTCGCGCGAAGACGCCTATCGTCTCGTTCAGCGCAACGCCATGAAGGTGTGGGGTGGCGAGAGCGATTTCCTTTCGTTGCTTAAGGCCGACAAGGACGTGCGGGCCAAGCTCTCGGAAAAGGATCTGGAAGCCAATTTCAACCTCGACCACCATTTCAGGCACGTCGATACGATCTTCAAACGCGTGTTCGGAGCCGCCTGACCTCGCCAGCGCAATGCCGCATGCCCCGACCATTCTAGTTTTTGATTCAGGGCTTGGCGGCCTTACGGTATTCCGCGAAACAAAGGCCGCGCGTTCAGACGCACGCTATGTTTACCTCGCGGATGACGCTGGCTTTCCCTACGGTGATCTCACTGAGGACAAGCTCGTACCCCGTGTCACCGAAGTCCTCGCCGATGCAATCGCCCGGCACAAACCCGACCTCATTGTCGTAGCCTGCAATACCGCATCCACGCTCGCTCTCGCTCAATTGCGATCGCGCTTTACGGTACCCTTCGTCGGCACCGTGCCGGCCATCAAGCCAGCCTGTGCCCGATCAAAGAGCAGACGCGTCGCCGTGCTGGGCACGCAAGCCACCGTCGGACGCGAATACACGCGCGCGCTGATCCGCGAATTCGCCGCCGGCTGTGATGTGCATTTGGTCGGCTCACCACGGCTTGCCGGGTTTGCGGAAGCGGAACTTGCCGGTGAAGCCGTCGGCGACGACGCGATCAAAACCGAAACCGCAGGCTGCTTCATAGACGCCGAAGGACGCCGCACTGACACGATCGTGCTCGCCTGCACGCACTATCCGTTACTGCTTGAACGCTTTCGCGCCGCGGCACCATGGACCGTCGATTGGCTCGATCCTGCCCCGGCAATTGCGCGCCGGGTGGCCGAGTTGTTACGCGATCGACCCTTGCGCGCGGCACTGAGCGCCCCGGTCATCGAATTCACGTCCAGACGGACGCCCTCCCCGACGCTCAGGCGTGCGCTTAACTCGTTCGGCTTCTAGCCGGAGACATGCGGCCAAACTTCGAGCGCGCCGCGCCAGATCATGTCGAATGAAACATAAAGAATGATCGCAAGCCCGACGTAGGCAATCCAGCGATGCCGGTTGAGCAGCCGTGCGATGAAGCTCGCGGCGACGCCCATCAGCACGATCGACAGCACCAGACCAAAGATCAGGGCAGTTGGGTGATCGCGCGCGGCGCCCGCCACCGCCAGGACGTTGTCGAGTGACATGGAAATATCTGCGATCACGATTTGCCAAGCCGCTTGCGCGAATGTTTTGTGTGGCGCTTTGCCGTCCACCACGGACAGGGCGGCCTCCGTTGCCTTGTGGCCCGGGCCGCGCAGTTCACGCCACATTTTCCAACAGACCCAAAGCAGCAGGATGCCGCCGGCCAGAAGAAGGCCGACGATTTCCAGCAACTCGACCGCAATACTGGCAAAAGCAATTCGCAGAACGGTGGCGGCGATGATGCCGACGAGAATCGCACGCGAGCGCTGTTCCGGAGGCAAGCCTGCCGCTGCAAGACCGATCACGACGGCGTTGTCGCCAGCCAAGACCAGATCGATCATGATGACCTGGACGAGCGCGGCGATCGCGCCTTGCGAAAATATATCGAGATCAATCATCCGCTCTGCTCCTGGGTGGCGTCAGCCGCATATATTCGACGATTGCCTCAACCTCACCGAGGATCGCGGCAGCACAGCCGACAAGGGTGAATGCGCCGGCGAGATTCCAGGCGGAAGGCGAAACTTGTGCGCTCCTGCCCGCATGCATGCTGGCCGCCAGCATCAGGCAAGCCGCCGCGGCGAGAGCGCAAATACTGAAGGCCGGCAAGACGACCGGCCAGGGCAGCAAGACGACCAGCGTGACCAATGATCCAATGACGCTCGCGACGAAACCCAGGATGGCGAAACGTGAGCTGTCGCGCTTCGGGGGCTTGCGAGGAGGTTTGTGCGGGAAATCAGTTCGGCGCATCGGGCCCTGCTGCGGATACTATCAGTCCGACATCGCAGCCATTTGGCTGCCAGAGGGGCCCGGTCTGATAAGCACGTAAATGGCCCATCGTTGGGCACTCGGCAAGCGCGAGGCCTGCGACCAAGCGGCTCAACTGTACATGGATACCACCGGCTACAGGGTTTGACAGCCGCGACGATCACTCCTAAAACCCGCGCGCCCGGCGGATTTCAGGTTCGCCGGGCGTTTCGCGACCCGCGGCAAGGCCTTGCGCTTACGAGGTTTTGCCTGTCGGTTCCGGCCATGCCGGGACAGAGGAGGGCGCGATCCTCAGCAACAGCAATGACAATCGAGGACGCGAATGACCAAGCGCATGGAATCCAAGTACAAGATCGACCGCCGGATGGGCGAGAACATCTGGGGACGACCGAAGAGCCCGGTGAACCGGCGTGAGTACGGCCCCGGCCAACACGGCCAGAGGCGCAAGAGCAAGCTCTCCGACTACGGCGTGCAGCTCAAGGCCAAGCAGAAGCTGCGTGGCTACTACGGGAATATCTCCGAGCGGCAGTTCCGCGGCATCTATCAGGAAGCCCGCCGCCTCAAGGGCGACAGTGGCGCGCACATGATCGGCCTGCTTGAGCGCCGTCTGGATGCGCTCATCTTCCGCGCCAAGTTCGTTCCAACGGTGTTCGCCGCACGCCAGTTCATCAGCCACGGCCATATCCGGGTGAATGGCAAGCGCGTCACCATCCCGAGCTATCGCGTAAAAGTTGGCGACGTGGTCGAGGTCAAAGAGAAGTCGAAGCAACTGGCATTGGTGCTGGAAGCCCAAGCTTTGGCCGAGCGTGACGTGCCTGACTACATCGAAGTTGACGGGTCGAAACTGACCGCGAAGCTTGCGCGCGTCCCAGTGCCCTCCGATGTGCCATATGCGGTTCAGATGGAGCCGCATCTGGTGGTGGAATATTACTCACGCTGATCGTTGAGGCAGGCTTTACCGCATGGGCCGGCGCAATCGCGCCGGCCCATGGCTATTTTGAGTCGTTTTCCGCATGCCAGATTTGGCCTGCCTAAAACTTATCCCCTGACTAGTGCACAGCTTATTTTGTGTCTGGCCTGCGACAATTCTCTACATTTAGTGGTCAAAACGCGCTAATAACCTTGCGCGGCCCTCGAATCAGGGGGGCTCGCCTAGGGAGACTCCGCAATGAAAGGGATCGATACCATTAAAGAGTGGGTCGGGGCGTTGACGGAATTAGCTCTGATGTTGCTGGCATTGGCGATCGTGCTTTCGTTGCTGGTCGGCGCCAATCTGCCGTTCTTCGGCGCTGTAACAGCGAACATCATGGCCTGGGTGAAAGACATGGGCGGGAACGGTCTCGTCGGTCTGATCACACTCGGCATAGTCCTCTGGTTGTTCTCGAATCGGAAAATGGCCTGACGCGAGCGTCCGGCTGGCCTGATCAGCTTTGCTGACGCAACCGAGGTGGGGGGCGACGCTCCCCACCTTCAAGCTGTATGTGTCATCAAGGGGTTTGCCATGCTCAAATTCATGGCCAATGCAAAAGTGATCTTGTGGGAGTTCGTCGAGCTTGGCTTCGTCACCATTCTCGCGATCATGTTGATCTACCTGATCCTGGGGCAAGGCTCAGGGGTCTTTGTGACGTCGGTCGCCGAGAACGTCACAAAATTCGCGAGCGGCGTGCCAACGCAGAGCTTGATCGGACTGGCGCTGGTTCTAGGCGTTATCTACCTGATGATGAATCGCCTGAACCGCACGCGTTAGTCGAAAACCTCCCGCGTTGACTGCTTTCCGACCCGCCTCGGGTGGCGGGACGCTTAGCTTTGGCGTAGAAGGCGCAAGCCTTCTGGAAAGCCGCCAACATGCTGAACCGCCGCAATTTTCTTGCCGCCACCGCCGGAAGCATTGCAACGAGTGCCCTGCCCGCCTTTGCGGCAGCGCCTTACACGCTCAATCATGGCGCGTTTGCAGTAACCGTCGTCAGTGACGGCCATCTCGTATTGCCGACAAGTTTTCTCGCACCCAATGCGCCCGCTGCCGAACGCGAGCCTCTGCTCAAAGCTGCCGGACAAACAGAAGAGCAATACAACTCACCGACCAATGTGACGCTGATCGCCGCGGGACAGGATCTCATTCTTGTCGATATGGGATCGGGCGATCGCTTTATGCCGACCGCGGGCAAGCTGTGGCAGAATCTCAAATCAGCCGGCATCGACAAGGGGAAGATCACAAAAGTGATTTTCACTCACGGCCACCCCGACCACCTTTGGGGCACCGTTGATGAGCTCGACGAACTGGTGATTCCGGATGCTACGTTTTTCGTCGCAAGCACGGAATGGGATTTTTGGACGAGCGAAAATGCAACACGCGGGCTCCCCGCTGAACGTGCGGGGTTCGTCACCGGTGCGCGGCGCAATTATGCAGCGATCAAGGAAAAGGTGAAAATGGTGAAGGCTGGTGATGAGATCATCGCCGGCCTGCGGGTCGTCGATACGCCTGGCCACACGCAAGGTCATGTCTCCTTCGAACTGGCCGGCGGCGTCGTCGTCGGCGGCGACGTCCTCACCCACCCGCTGATTTCTTTCCAGTATCCCGAATGGAAACCCATCGCCGATCACGTACCGGATCAGGCGATAGCGACGCGTCGCAAGCTATTGGACCGGCTTGCCCATGACAGATCGAAATTGATTGGTTTCCACTTGCCCTACCCGGGGGTTGGAATGGTCGAACGCAAGGACAGCGCCTACCGCTTCGTGCCGGCGGCCTAATAAGGGGCTGGGATCACAAGCGCCAACAATGCTCCGGCGGCAGGCAGCCATGCCACCGCCAACCCGAGTCCGGTCTTACCTTTTTTATTAAAAACAAATCCCGCTATGGGCGCCGCGAGACAGGCGATCACGGCGGCAACGAAAGCGACGACCGCCAACGCCCCTGCGTGCGCACTTTCCGGACCACCGCCGAACCAAAAGCCTGAGACTCCGATCAACAGCGCAGCAAGTGCGCCGTCGACAACCGTCGCAATAACCAGCAGGAAAATCGTCACGCGCTGGGCTTATGGCGTCAGGCGCTCTGACTCACCGAAACGCCTTTGTCTTTCAGAGCCTGCTGCAACTCACCGGCCTGAAACATCTCGCGCACGATATCGCAGCCGCCGACAAACTCGCCCTTGACGTAAAGCTGGGGGATCGTTGGCCAGTTCGAATAGCTTTTGATGCCGGTTCGGATTTCGTCAGATTCAAGAACGTTGATGCCTTTGTAAGCGACACCGAGATGGTCGAGAATCTGAACCACCTGTCCTGAAAATCCGCACATCGGAAACTGCGGTGTTCCCTTCATGAACAACACCACGTCGTTTCCCTTCACCTCATTCTCGATGAATTGCTCGATGCCCATGGAATCCCATCCTGTTGGGCGGCACGGCCGCCACGCTTTGCGATATATGTATCCCAGAAGGCGCCGCCAACCCAAGAGGCAATCACGGTTTTATCGACTTTTTGGTGAGTAGAAGGTGCCTTCCACCTCGAAAAAATCATCCTGGTTCAGCGCCGCGACTTCGACGATCGTCCGCGGGGGATACGGCCCGCCGGACCAAATCTCTTCCTGAACCTTGTTCACGAGTGGCCGCAATCGCAGCATATCGGTGACAAAAACCGTCAGACGTACGCAGTCCGCAAAACCAGCACCTTCGGATTCCGCAATCAATTTCATATTCAGGAACGCTTGGCGGATTCGCGCCTCATCGCCATCGACCAGGCGATTATTCATCGGATTGATGCCACGCATGCCGGCGACGAATACAAAATCCCCGGCACGCGCTCCCAGACTCCAGGTGCCAGTTGGCGCGATCGCACCTTCGGGCGAAAGAACGCGGACGCCCTTCCCTAAACCCATCAAGGCGTGCCGGTCTGCAACGCGAGAGCGTGCAGGACACCGCCCATCTGGCCTCTGAGCGCCTCATAAACCAGTTGGTGCTGCTGGACCCGCGACTTTCCCTTGAACGAGGCAGAAATTACAGTCGCTGCATAGTGGTCGCCGTCGCCGGCGAGGTCACGGATCGTCACCTGCGCATCTGGAATGTGCGCCTTGATCAACCGCTCGATTTCACCGGCTTGCATGGCCATCGCCGGACCTCGTTGATCGTTAAAGCTCGCCAGCCATATAGGCGGGCAGCCAAGATTCGAAACGCTTGCGCAGAATCGTGACTAGGATGGGACGCTCGCCAGCAAGCGTCAATGCGTCGCCCCCCGTCTTCCCGATAGTCCACACCGGCACACTGACAGCCCGGGCGCGCGTGAGCACGGTTTCAGCCATTTCTGCAGGCACTGTGACCACATAACGCGCCTGATCTTCCCCGAACCAGTGGGCATGCGACGGAATATCCCACGGCGCCGCGGACAGTTCCGCTCCAATGCCGGAGGCCATTGCCATCTCCGCGATGGCGACGAGCAGCCCACCGTCAGAAACGTCATGCGCCGCCGTCACGATGCCGTCGAGAATTAGCCCGCGCACGAAATCGCCATTTTCGCGCTCTTCCGCGAGATCAACCGGAGGAGGAGCGCCCTCTTCCCGTCCGCAGATTTCGCGCAGATAGAGCGATTGCCCGAGCCAGCCCGTCGTTTCTCCGACCAGCAATATGGTCTCGTCCGCTCGCTTGAAAGCGAGCGTCGACGATTTTCTGAAATCATCAATCAGGCCGACGCCGCCAATTGAAGGCGTTGGCAAGATCGCGCGACCGTTCGTTTCGTTGTAGAGCGAAACATTCCCGGACACGACCGGAAAGTCGAGCGCTTTGCACGCTTCGGCGATTCCGCGGATGCAACCTACGAACTGCCCCATAATTTCGGGCCGCTCGGGATTGCCGAAGTTGAGATTGTCGGTAACGGCGAGCGGCTTAGCTCCAACGGCGGTAATGTTGCGCCAGCATTCTGCAACGGCCTGTTTGCCGCCTTCGAATGGATCGGCTTCGCAGTAGCGCGGCGTAACATCCGTGGTGAGCGCGAGACCTTTCGGCCCATCCTCGACACGAACCACCGCTGCATCGCCGCCCGGTCGTTGCACCGTGTTGCCGAGGATGACGTGATCGTATTGCTCCCAAACCCAACGCTTCGAGCAAAGATCAGGCGCTTCCAGCAACTTCTCCAATGCTTCAAGAGTACCGACAGGCGCATGAACGCTCTCCGCGCGGATCTCCTCCGGCTTTGCAGCGCTGACGAAGGGCCGCTTGTACTCCGGCGCCTGGTCGCCGAGCTCCTTGATGGGCAAATCCGCCATGACGTCGCCACCGTGACGTACCACGAAGCGCTTTGTCGGGGTCGTCTCCCCCACCACGGCAAAGTCGAGGCCCCACTTGCGGAAAATCGCTTCGGCTTCTTTTTCTTTTTCGGGTTTGAGCACCATGAGCATGCGCTCTTGGCTTTCGGACAGCATCATTTCATAGGCGCTCATGCTCTCCTCGCGGCAAGGCACCTTGTCGAGATCGAGTGTGACGCCGAGGTCGCCTTTTGCGCCCATTTCCACTGCTGAGCACGTCAAACCGGCAGCGCCCATGTCCTGGATGGCAATGACGCAGTCTTTCTGCATGATCTCAAGACAGGCTTCCAGCAACAGCTTCTCGGAAAACGGGTCACCGACCTGCACGGTCGGACGCTTGCCCTCGGAGTCTTCGTCAAATTCCGCCGACGCCATCGATGCGCCGTGTATGCCGTCGCGTCCAGTCTTGGACCCGAGATAGACGATCGGCATGCCCACGCCTGAAGCAGCGGCATAAAAAATCTGATCTTTGCGAGCAATTCCGACCGCCATCGCATTGACGAGGCAATTGCCGTCGTAGCGCTGGTGGAAGCGAACCGAGCCGCCGACGGTTGGCACACCGAAAGAATTCCCGTACCCGCCAATCCCGGCAACCACGCCAGATACCAGGTGCCGCGTCTTCGGATGTGACGGAGCGCCGAACGAAAGCGCATTCAGGCAGGCGATCGGTCGCGCGCCCATGGTGAACACATCACGCAAGATTCCGCCGACACCGGTAGCCGCACCCTGATACGGCTCGATGTAGCTTGGGTGGTTGTGACTTTCCATTTTGAAAATGCAGGCGAGTCCGTCGCCTATATCAATGACTCCAGCGTTCTCGCCAGGCCCCTGGATGACCCACGCCCCCTTTGTCGGGAGCGTCCGCAAGTGAACCTTCGACGACTTGTACGAGCAATGCTCGTTCCACATCGCGGAAAAAATGCCGAGTTCGGTCAACGACGGCTCACGTCCGATCAGCCTGAGAATGCGATCGTACTCGTCGGGCTTGAGCCCGTGCTCGGCGATCAGTTCGGGTGTGATGCGAGGTTCGTTGCGATTCACAGTCTATGCCGCCCGATCGAGCGCCTCGACCAGGCCAGCAAACAGCCCGCGCCCGTCAGTCGGACCAATCGCAGCTTCAACATGGTTTTCAGGGTGCGGCATCATGCCGAGCACGTTGCCCTGGTCGTTCACAATACCGGCGATCGCGTTGATCGCGCCGTTGTGATTCCAGTTTGGATCAATCATGCCGTCGGGCGAGGAATAGCGAAACAGCACGCGACCTTCGCCCTCGAGTTTCGCGATCGTTTCGCCGTCGGCGATGTAATTTCCTTCCCCGTGCGCGACCGGTACGCGGACAACCTGACCGGCATTGTAGCCGCGCGTAAACGGTGTGTCGGACCGCTCCACACGCAGGTACACGTCGCGGCAGATGAAGCGGAGATTTTCATTTCGCATCAGAACGCCCGGCAGAAGGCCGGCTTCGCACAAGATCTGGAATCCGTTGCACACACCAAGCAACAATCCGCCCTTTGCCGCGTGTGCACGCACCGCTTCCATGATGGGGCTACGCGCCGCAATTGCACCGCAGCGCAGATAGTCGCCGTAGGAAAAGCCGCCGGGAATTACGACCAGATCGGTACCAGCAGGAAGTTCCTTGTCGGCATGCCAGACCATGGAAGGCTCGCGGCCCGACACAAGACGCAATGTCCGCGCCATGTCGCGTTCGCGATTAATCCCGGGAAAGACAAGAACGGCGGCCTTCATCCCAACACGTCCACGCGATAATTCTCGATGACGGTATTGGCCAAAAGCTTGTCGGCTGCCTGTTTGAGCAGGGCCTCCGCCTTGGCGCGGTCGCCATCCTCGATTTCAATGTCAAAAACCTTGCCCTGACGAACACTGGCGACGCCCGCAAGGCCAAGGGAACGCAGAGCGCCCTCGATAGCCTTGCCCTGGGGGTCGAGAATTCCGGATTTCAGGGTAACGGTTACACGAGCTTTCATAGTGGTTTTTCAGGCGATTCCGGTCCCGACGACCTGACCTAGCATCCACCACGGGCCGCCTCAACCGTGCGGGTGAACACTACACAGGTCATAAGCCGAAGGTCGTATTTCAAGGCGGGGCCTTCCAGGCGCCGGACGGCCCCCGGGCGGGTTCACCCGCCCGCTCCCGTAAGCCCACGCACCATTGCATCCAATCGATGGCGGTCTACCTCTTCACTCTCGGTGCGGGGGAGCTCGGCGACGTTGATAAAGCGCACAGGAACCTGAGCCTTAGGAAGCCTTCCTCGGCAGTGCAGTTGCAGTGCGTCCTCATCCAGATTTCCGACGGGCACCGTAAGCGCCCAGACTTCCTCAATGCCAAACTCACTCGGTACTGCGAACGCGAGAGCCTCACGAACGCTGTCGTGATTCGTAATCACATCCTCAATGAAGCGTGGACTGACCTTCTCTCCCCCCAGGTTCAAGACCTCCTTCTTTCGCCCGGTGATAACCAGCATTTTTTCCGTCGTGACATAGCCAATGTCACCCGTGTCGAAATATCCATCGAGAAAGGGGGACTCGGTCTTTGCAACCTCGTTCAGATATCCGTCTACATTGACCGGCGTTTGCACCTGCAGCGATCCCTCGTTACCTGGCCCCAGGATTGTCCCCTGTTCATCGACGGCGCGAATCGAAACGCCCGGCGCGATATACCCGGCAGCGCCCTCATGGAGGGCGTGGGCCGGAGCAGAGGAGATCGTCGAAGTCTCGGTTGTGCCGTACGAGAGAACCAGATTCGATCCCATGCGGGACCTCACCCGTTCTGACAAGAACCTGGGAAGTGGACTTCCCGCCGAGAGGATCACACCGAAGCTGGAACGGAAATCGGGATTGTCATCATAGAACGACAGAAAGTCGCTGAGGTTGCCAGGTGACGCGATCAGGCCTTGCACTTTGTAGACGTCAAATGTCTGCAAAGTCTCAATCAGTGACGCACCTGGAAAGTAGACGGTGCCGCCGCGTGACAGCACGTAGAGAACATACAGGAACCCGCTGCTCGAGCCGAGGCCGTAGCTGCTGAAAAATCGTGAGCATTCTGGAAAGGTTTTGCCGAACAGGTGATTGCAACGCGCAACTCGTTTCAATTGGTTGTTGTGGGTGAAACCGACCGCTCTCGCCTCACCGGTCGCGCCCAAGGTCAACGTGATACGACAGACATCGTCACCATCGCCCTTGTATATGTGGCGATCATCGACCGGAATGCCTTTTCCCGACAGCCACGACAGGTCGACGCCGACGACCTTTGTTTTTCGTCGGCCCGGATAAACATCAACAGCATCCGTCAGAAAGACATCGACAGGGAGATCCGTTGGCAGCGGCGCGCTGACTGACACCGTGACGACGCCGATTTGCATCAGACCAAGGGCGACGGCCGTATGGAAGATCGGATCTTTTATCTGGATGGCGACGACAGCGTTTGGTGCGATGCCGAGGCGAATGGCGCGGTGACCGACACTATGAATAAACCGAGCGAGCCGACCGTAGGTGACCGTGCCCAGAGACGTTTCCGGCGTGAACAACGCGGGCGCCGGCGGATCAAGCCGCGCGTGAAAAAGAATCGGCTCGACAACATTCATGTCACTTGCGAGCGGCTCGGTGGTGGTCGATTCGAAATCTGTGTGCAAACGCCACTTACGCTGCGAAAAACGGCGGCGCGTCCTTCGATTACATGACGGAGTAAAAAATTTAGTGCCTCAAACGACTGCGGCACAGCCGTTCAGTCATACAATCAGAGGACGCGACGCAGTCAGCGAAAATGGCAAGCCGTCCCACGATTCGAACAAGGGACGAGCTACGCCATGAAAAAGTTCCACCTGGTGACACTGTTCGTGCTTGCGTTGTCGGCGGCATCTCATGCAGCCGACCTGCCATTGCCGGTAAAGGCCCCAGCCTACGCACCGCCTCCACTGTTGAGTTGGGAAGGCAGCTATGTCGGCATCCTTGGAGGTGTCGCCAATCATCGGGCAAACCTCGATCCGAACTGCACCACCAACATTGGTTGCGAAACGACAGAATTGACGCGAACTGGCGGCACAATCGGCGCGCTGCTCGGCCACAACTGGCAACAGGGCAATTTCGTCTACGGCCTAGAAGGCGACTGGACCTGGCTTGGGGGCATAAAGACCAGCACGGGTAATACTGAAATTTTGCAGTCATTCGACGTCCGATGGGTTGGCACCCTTCGCGGTCGGGCCGGGCTCGCCTTAGACGCGACGCTCGTCTACCTCACTGGCGGGCTTGCCTTCGGCCGTGTCGATAACAGCATCATCGCGCACGTCGACGACGGAGGACTGACCGGCTCATTCCTCGACGATAAAACGAGACTCGGATGGACCGCAGGGGTAGGTGTCGAACACATGTTCGACCCGCATTGGACTCTGCGCGGCGAGTGGCGCTATGTCGATCTAGGCACGCACACTGCACAATGCGTGAACGGCAACGACGTCTGCGCTGGCGCCCACGTAGAGTTCAGCAACACGTTGATGCTAGGTTTGGTGGGCATCGCCTACAAATTCTGAGCCTATAAAGACAGATGGCCGGGCACGGCCCGGCCATCGCAGCTATCGATAAGGCTATCCTTATTCAACCTTTGACGAGGACGGGTCCGGTGCCTTGCGGGCGCTCGCCTTCGCTCATGATGCCGAGGCGCTTGGCCACTTCAGTATAGGCCTCCAGAAGGCCGCCGAGATCGCGGCGGAAGCGGTCTTTGTCGAGCTTGTCGTTGGTCTTGATGTCCCAAAGCCGGCAGCTGTCGGGAGAAATCTCGTCTGCGACGACAATGCGCATCACGTCGTTTTCCCAGAGCCTGCCGGTTTCCATCTTGAAGTCGACGAGGCGAATGCCAACACCGAGAAATAGCCCGGAAAGAAAATCGTTCACACGAATGGCGAGCGCCATGATGTCGTCGATTTCCTGAGGAGATGCCCACCCGAATGCTGTGATGTGTTCTTCTGACACCATCGGGTCGTTGAGCTTGTCGTTCTTGTAGTAGAACTCGATGATCGAGCGCGGCAGTTGCGTGCCCTCCTCGATGCCGAGCCGTTGCGCCAGCGAACCGGCGGCAACGTTGCGAACGACGACCTCAAGCGGAATGATTTCCACCTCGCGGATCAACTGCTCGCGCATGTTGAGCCGGCGTATGAAGTGAGTCGGCACCCCGATATCGTTGAGGTGCTGGAATACATATTCCGAGATTCGATTGTTGAGGACGCCCTTGCCCTCGATCACTTCGTGCTTTTTGGCGTTGAAGGCAGTCGCGTCGTCCTTGAAATGCTGAATCAGCGTTCCAGGCTCCGGCCCTTCATACAGGACCTTCGCCTTGCCCTCGTAAATGCGGCGACGACGGCTCATAGGCGTATACCGTGGTTTGTGAAAGTCCATCGGATTGCCGTGGCTCCTTGTTGTGCGACTTTGCAAGATCCGCGGCTGCGGGACCGGACTGAAAGCGCTGGCCGCGCCAGCGGTCCGGGCACGAATTCAACCTAGCCGATCACCAAGGGCAGCACAATCACGCCTGCGTCACGTTTTCCACTTCGTAATTTCGCCGCAAACGAGCCGCCGGATGTTGCCTTGACCCTAGGCGGGCGATATGCAAGGCGGAAATAAACTTCATATGTATGCGATTTTGACAGTCGCAGCCCGCATGTTCGTCCAGCAATGCCGGCAAAGGTCTTTTGAAGCGAATCGTGCGGAAGCAAAGTCAAAGAGGGCAGCATGACCACAACATTCGACAAGCGCGAAGAAGGCTTCGAGAAGCAATTCGCGCATGACGAGGAGCTTCGTTTCAAGGCAACGGCGCGCTGCAACAAAATGCTCGGCCTGTGGGCCGCCGGCATTCTTGGAAAAAGCGGGCCCGACGCGGAGGCTTATGCGAAGGAGGTCGTATTGGCCGACTTCGAACAAGGCGCCGATCACGACGTCGTGCACAAGCTGATCAAGGACTTACAGCCGAAAGGCATCACCGAGCAGCAGATTCGAACGCGAATGGCCGAACTGCTCAGCGAGGCGGTCGCGCAGATCAAAAAGAGCGGCTGACGTGCCTGCATTTGCCCTCGCCCGGCGTCTGCGCGCGGGCGAAACGGTCTTTGGCGCCTGGTGCATGCTTGGCTCCCCTGTCGTCGCGGAAACCATCGCCCGCGAGGGCTTTCCTGCAGTCGTACTCGATGCACAGCATGGGCTTTGGGACGTCGCATCGCTGATCGCCGGCATTGGCGCACTCGACCATGCCGAATCAGCACCGGTGGTGCGGGTACCGCTCAATGATTTCGCGCTGGTCTCGCGCGCGCTCGACTTCGGGGCGGAAGCGATCATCGCACCAATGATCAATAGCCCTGCAGACGCCCTTCGTCTCGCGAGCGCTGCGAAATATCCGCCGCTTGGGGAACGCAGCTGGGGGCCGCTACGCGCGATGGCTCTGCAAAGCCCACGCACGGCGCCTGTTGACTACATGCGGGAGGCAAATGACGGCACCCTGGCCTTCGCCATGGTTGAGACGGCAACCGCGCTTGCGTGCGTCGATACAATCGCGTCTACGCCCGGCATAGACGGGTTGTTCGTAGGGCCATACGACCTCGCGACCGCCCTCAGCGGAGGCTCGGCGCAGGATGTGCAGGCCGCGCAGGTTGAGCAGGCGATCGACACTATCCGCGCCGCGGCGAAGAAGGCCGATAAAATTCCGGGCATCTATTGCCGAGACGCAGAGAGCGCGGTTGCCATGGCCAAACGTGGGTACCGTTTCGTCATAGCTGGGAACGACCAGACCACGCTGCGCAGCGCTACTGTGGCGCAATTGAAGGCACTGAAGAGCTGATCCGCGCAATACGAGCCGATTTCATTCCGCTTTCGAGAGAGCGGTAAAAAGACCGTCGAGTACTTTTCCTGGATCTTCCTCGACTGCCTCGGCCCTCGCCTCGCACACGCGATACTCCCGTTCGACAAGGTAAGCGCGCCGTTCCGCGCGCGTGCGTCCTGCGTCATCGCTCTCGTCGCGGGGCACGATGTCGATCACGCACTTCAGCGGAAACGAAACAAAATCAGTGATGTGCGGCCCGATCGGCACCTGACGCTTGAACCCCCGGCCAGCGAAGCGTCGATCATTGACGAGCGCTTGCCACAACAGACGTTCCGCGTCGGTCGGATTTCGGCGCAGAAGGCGCGCCAGCCCACGCACCGGACCGCGCTCACCCGGCACACGACCGCCACCGTGTTCGGCGAGCAAGTCGCGCAATTTTTGCGCCTCTTCCGAGTCGAGTACGCCGCCACGTGCAGGACCTTTTCGTCCCTGCACGATCGCGTTGACGACACCATGCAATGTGCGCATGTCCTGCTGGGTAGGAGCCATACGCTGAAATATGTTGCGCAAATTAACACTCATGGTGCCGCGCTTTTCCTCCGGGCGGAAGAACTCGACCCGTTCCAGCTCGCGTTCGAGATCGGAAAAGAAGGCGTCGAGCTGCTGCTTCGCGGCCGGTGGAGATTTCTCCGGCATCGAAAACGGCAGCCCGCCTCCCCCGACGCGCTTGAACCATTCGTAAGCAACGATGACGACCGCCTGCGCGAGATTAAGTGAGGCGAATGCAGGATTCACCGGTAACGTCACAATTCGATCGGCCAGCGCAACTTCGTGATTCTCGAGACCAATGCGCTCGCGGCCAAATATGATGGCGACGTTCTCGCCGGCAGAAACGCGTTGCGCCATTTCGGCTGCCGCTGTGTCAGCAGAGATCACGGGTTTCGCCTGATCGTGATTGCGGGCGGTCGTCGCGAGCACGAAATTGCAATCGCCGATCGCATCATTGAGGCTGTCGTAAAGTACGACCCCGTCAAGAATTCGGTCGGCGCCCGCCGCCATCACACGGGCTCTTTCGTTGGGCCATGCTTGTAGCGGCTTCACCAGACGCAGCCGCGGCAAGCCGAAATTCGCCATCGCACGGGCCGTCGCACCTATGTTTTCGCCAAGCTGCGGCTCGACAAGAACGACGACCGGTGCGGGCGTTTCGATCCAGCGCTTGGTTTTGTCAGTCCCGGCACCCGGCATTGCTCACCACCGTATTGACAGAAATAGCATCATGTTTGCCTATTGCGGCGCACTGCCTGGGAGGGCTGCGTGGCCAACGTTCTGAAACAGTTCCGTCGCCGCTACATCTACCCTTGGCTCAAGCCCCTCTATCCCTACAAACAGGCGACCTTGGCTGGGACGCGCGTTTCGTACAAGAATCACCTTGATGGCGGCGGACGCGGGTTTGGGCAAGATTTTATCCCTCTCCTGCAAAGCCTTGGACTACCAAGACAGCCGCGCGCTTTCGAGTGGTGTGCCGGACCGGGATTTATCGGATTCTCGTTGCTGGGCCATGGCCTTTGCGAGACGCTCTGTCTAGCCGACATCAATCCTGAATCTGTAAGCGCTTGCGAACGCACGATCGCGGACAACGCTTTGTCCGACCGCGTGTCCGTCTATTGTTCCGACAATCTTCGCGACATACCGAAGTCTGAACAATGGGATCTGGTTGTTTCCAATCCACCCCATTTCATCGACGAGTACCTCGGAAATATTCGCGCACACGATCCGGACTGGCGCGTTCACCGTGATTTCTTCGGGGCCGTTGCACCTTTTCTCAAGCGCGGGGCCGTCATTATTCTGCAAGAAAACAATGCCGGCTCAACCCCGGACACATTCCGCTCCATGATCGCAGAATCCGGCCTGACTATCGTCTTTACGCACGGCGACCTGCCATTCCGAACGGCGGGACATCAGTATTATTTTATCGGGATCATGCGTGCAGGTGATCCACCACCTCCTTGGGTGCGCGCGCTTTCACGTTCTCAGTCATGACTCAAGTCATTCTCGGCGTTCATTCCGGATCTCATGACGCGGCTGCCGCGATATTCGAGGACTATTCTCTGAAAGCTGCGGTCCATCTAGAGCGTCTGACGCGCGTCAAGGGAGACGGCACACGACATCCAGACCTGGCGATCGACGAAGTCCTTTCGATCGCCGGCGCGACTCGTCGCGATGTGGATGTTGTGACCTATAGCCGCGGCCTGTTGCCCACGCGCTATTTCAGAAATCTGCGCGGTACGGAGTGGCTGCGCGAACAGTACCGAACGCATATACGCCGCAGGCCGCGGCGCCAGCTCATGCCGGAAATCTTTCGGTATGGCACGGCAGACGTCGCAGCTCTTTTTGACGTTGGGTCCTTTCAACGGGACAACGGCTTTCGGCCTGACGTTATTACAAGCTTCTACAATCATCACGAGGCCCACGCGCTCCCAACGCTTTTCTATAGCCCGTGGACAGATGCCCTCCTCGTCACCGCGGACGGTGGCGGCGACACGGTGCATTACAGCCACCGCCATCTCGCCGATGATCGACTCAGAATTCTCTACGGCGGCGAGGACATGATTTTAACGGCCCCCGAGGAAGACAGCCTCGGCAAGATGTATGGCTGGGCAACCAAGGCCTTGGGATTCAAGAGAGTACGCCATGAAGGCAAGGTGACGGGTTTGGCCGCGATGGGAGAACCGACGCGCTCCGCAGAACTCATGGCCCGTTACCGTGTCGACGATGAAGGAAGAATTCATTCAGATCTCGGTGGAGATCGCGCCATCTATGCATTCATGCGGGCACTCAAGCGCGGGATTAGCCGGGAGGACTACGCCGCCACGGTTCAGAAAGTACTCGAAGATGTGATGTTGCAGTCTCTGCAGAGGTTGCTGGCAAAAAACCCGACGCGACATCTTGGGCTTTCGGGCGGCGTTTTCTCCAACGTCAAACTCAACCGCCTGCTGGCTGAGGCGCTTGATCTCGATGAACTGTATATCTTTCCCGCCATGGGCGACGACGGCCTGCCGGTCGGCGGAGCGCTCGCCTGGTTGTTACAGCGTGACGGCTTGGCTCGGTGGCTCGCGCAACGTCAGGATCTTGGCAGTGTTTATCTGGGGCGCGATTTCTCGACCACTGCCGACGCCGAGATTGGTCGCTCGCCCGGCGTCCGGCGGCTTCCCGAGCCGCCCATCGCCGGCGCTGCTGCGCGTCTGAAAGCCGGAGCGCTTGGTGCCATATATACCCATCGAATGGAGTTCGGACCCCGCGCGCTGGGCGCACGCACCATTCTTGCGAATCCGGCTCGACGCGAAACGCACGACCTCCTGAACGAAAGACTCGAACGCTCTGAATTCATGCCGTTCGCACCAGTGATTCAAAGCGAAAAGGCCGCAGACGTCTTCGCGGTCACGAACGTCAATCGGCGCGCGTGCCGCTATATGACGATCGCGTGTGACGTCCTCCCGGAATGGCGCGCTCGTATCCCCGCGGTGGTACACGTAGACCATTCGGCACGACCGCAAATTATCGAGCGGGCGGACAATCCGCTCTACTACGACATCCTCAGCGCGTTCGAGCGCGAAACGGGTCTGCCAGTCCTCGTCAACACGAGTTTCAATGTCCACGAGGAGCCGATCGTCAATACTCCGGCAGAATGCATCAAAGCACTGCGCGACGGCCGCATTGACTTTGTCGTGACGGATCAAGGGCTTTACGATTGCCCGAGGTCCTAGCGGGGACGTGACACAACCGCTTCGACGTGGTCCGCCGACGCTGAAAGGTCGTCCCGACGCTGCTGAAAATCGCAGCTTTCGCCGCCCGATTTTGGGTGCTATAGGGCGCGCGCCGGAAGCCTTCCCTTCCTGTCCGCGCAATTTCAAAAGGTTCTATCCGCAATGGCGAAGATCAAGGTCGCAAATCCCGTCGTCGAAATGGACGGCGACGAAATGACTCGCATCATCTGGCAGCTGATCAAGGAAAAGCTGATCCATCCGTACCTGGACATCAATCTTCTCTACTACGATCTGAGTGTTCAGAAGCGTGACGAGACCGACGACCAGATCACCATTGACGCGGCGAACAAGACCAAGGAGGTCGGCGTCGCAGTGAAATGCGCGACGATTACGCCTGACGAAGCGCGGGTGAAGGAATTCAACCTCAAGAAGATGTGGCGTTCGCCCAACGGCACCATTCGTAACATCATTGGTGGCGTTATCTTTCGTGAGCCGATCATCTGCAAGAACGTTCCGCGGCTTGTTCCGGGCTGGACGCAGCCGATCGTCATTGGTCGCCATGCCTACGGCGACCAATATCGCGCCACCGATATACGCGTCCCTGAAAAAGCCAAGCTCACGCTGAGCTATGTCACGCCTGACGGGAAAAAGGTCGAGCACGAGGTATTTCAGTTCCCCGGCTCCGGTGTTGCACTGTCGATGTACAACCTGGACGACTCCATTCGCGATTTCGCCATGGCTTCGTTCAACTATGGCTTGTCGCGCGGTTACCCCGTCTACCTCTCCACAAAGAACACAATTCTCAAAGTTTACGACGGCCGCTTCAAGGACATCTTCACGGAGGTGTTCGACAAAGACTTCAAGGAAAAGTTCGCGGCGAAGAAACTCACGTACGAGCATCGCTTGATCGACGACATGGTGGCGGCGGCCCTGAAATGGTCCGGCGGCTACGTCTGGGCCTGCAAGAACTACGACGGCGACGTGCAGTCGGACATCGTGGCACAGGGCTTTGGCTCGCTCGGCCTCATGACGTCCGTGTTGATGACGCCGGATGGCAAGATCGTTGAGTCAGAGGCCGCGCACGGCACCGTGACGCGCCACTACCGCGAGCACCAGAAGGGACGCGAGACTTCAACGAACTCGATCGCGTCAATCTTCGCCTGGACCCGCGGCCTGACCCATCGCGCCAAGCTCGACAACAATGACGCCCTGGCGAAATTCGCAAAAACACTGGAAAAAGTCTGCGTCGACACGGTCGAGGCCGGCTTCATGACCAAGGATCTCGCCTTGCTGGTCGGAGCCGACCAGAAGTGGCTGTCGACGACGGGTTTCCTCGACAAGGTGGATGACAATCTGAAGAAAGCGATGAGCGTCTAGCCCTTTCCGGCCCCATCCCGGCGGCGTGGCGTTGAGCTAAGTCTCATGTTCGGCCTTACGCCTGGGCGGAACCGCGTCGCGGCCCAGGCGCTTTTCGACCACGTCTTCGATGCGTTCGGCAACGCGCGGATCTCGCTCCATCAGCGCGTGCAGGTCATGCGCGTCGAGTACAAGTAAATTGGTACGCGCCAGCGCGATGACTGTCGCGGAGCGTCGTGCGCGCCGCAACACCGCAACCTCTCCGAAAAACTGGCCGACGCCCAGGCGAAGGGGCTCTTTCTTGCCTTTCAGGGCAATTTCCACCTCGCCCGCCGCGATGAAGTACATGGAGTGCGCATCGTCCCCTTCGCGGACGATGATCTCTCCCGGCTCCGCAACCTGCGCCCGCAGCAATTCCATGACGTCGGAAATTTCCGCGGCATCAAGCTCCGCGAACAGCGGGACCCTGGAAATCATGCCCCAGGTCACAATAAAGTCCCGCCGCTGGATCTGCTCCGCAAAGGCCGTGGCGATAATGCCAACCGGCAGCGCCATAAGCACGAGCCCAGCGAAAATTGTGACCGTTGCGATCACTTTGCCGAGCGCGGTGACCGGCACGACGTCGCCGTAGCCAATGGTGCCGATAGTTACGATTGCCCACCAGAACGCGTCAGGGATGGTGCCAAGCTTTTCCGGCTGGATCTTGGCCTCAGCCAGATGCATCAGGGACGCGGCAACCAGCGCCGTACCAAGCGCAATGATGAGACAGCCGACAAGCGCTCGACGCTCGTTATAGAGAACGTCGAGCAATGACCGCATGGCAGGTGAATAGCGCGCGATCTTGAAGAATCGCACCATGCGAAACACGAGCACGAAGCGAAAATCGCTTGGCAACAGCATCGCAAACCAGAACGGAAGGACGGCGACCAGATCGATGATGCCAGCGGGGCTAAGCGCATATTTGATGCGCGACTGCATATGCGGGAGATGGCGATACGGCCCGTGCTCAACTGACGACCATAACCGCAGGGCATATTCGACTGTAAACACCAGCAGGGAGACGTACTCGATCAGCGCAAATTCTGTCGCATAGCGCGCTTCGTATCGCGGGATCGACTCGAGAGAGACCGCAATGAGATTGACCACGATGAGGATAACCAGTCCGCGGTCGACCCAACTGCTGAGGCCGTCGCCGAGCGCCCCCTGCTCGAGCACTTGATAAACACGCCGGCGCAGGTCTTTGAGGCGGTTACGTGCCATGCTGCAGTAGCCCGAAAGATTTCACTCCTGGAGGGCGGCTTCGATTGCCTCGAGCGCGGCTTGCGCCTTTGAGCCATCCGGCCCGCCGGCCTGAGCCATATCAGGACGACCCCCACCGCCTTTGCCGCCGAGAACCTCGGCGCCTTTCCTGACGAGATCAACGGCGTTAAATCGCTTCGTGAGGTCGTCGGTAACCCCAACGACAATACCAGCCTTGCCGTCCTCCGCGGTCGCCACGATGGCGACAATCCCTGACCCAACTTGCCGTTTGCCTTCGTCGGCGAGGCTGCGCAGGTCCTTGAGTTCGATGCCGGAAACGGCACGCGCGAGGAGCTTGACCCCGTTCACCTGGCGTACGTCATTGGGTTCGCCGGCAGTACCCGCGCCACCGCCACCCATCGCCAGCTTCTTTCTGGCATCGGAGAGGTCTCGCTCAAGCTTCTTGCGCTCATCCAAGAGAGCTCCGATGCGTGCGGGCATCTCCTCGAGCGGCACTTTAAGTTCTGCAGCTGCAGCTTTAACAACTTGAAGCTGTTTATTAGCGGTCTTGCGGGCCGCTTTTCCGGTCAGCGCCTCGATCCGGCGGACCCCAGCGGCCACACCGGCCTCGCCAACCACGGAAATCAGCCCAATATCGCCAGTCCGCCGGACGTGCGTGCCGCCGCACAGTTCAATCGACCAACCCATCGTGTTGCCGCCATCCCCCATCGCAACGACACGAACTTCATCGCCATATTTTTCGCCAAACAGGGCGCGAGCCCCCGATGCAATTGCATCGTCGACCGCCATAAGTCGGGTGGTTACAGGAGTGTTTTGAAGAACTTTGTCATTGGCAATGTCTTCAACCCTCTCAAGTTCTTCAGGCGACATTGGCTTCGGATGGGAGAAGTCAAATCTCAGCCGGTCAGGCGCAACCAGAGACCCCTTCTGCGCAACGTGATCGCCCAGGACCTGCCGTAGTGCCTCATGCAGAAGATGCGTGGCGGAATGATTCTGCCGAATGGCGTCACGACGCGCGTGGTTGACCTCGAGCAATATCGGATCACCGATTTTGATCGATCCCTGCTCCACCGTAACCATGTGAGCAAAGACATCGCCTGCTTTTTTCTGCGTATCGCCGACGGTCGCGCGCACGCCCTCGCGCCGTATTTCGCCGATGTCCCCCACTTGTCCGCCGCTTTCGCCGTAGAATGGAGTCTGGTTAACCACCACGGCACCGGTTTCGCCTTTTTTCAGCTCCGAAACTTCCTTGCCGTCCTTTACCAGAGCCGCGACCACGCCTTCAGCGCTCTCGGTTTCATACCCAAGAAATTCCGTCGCGCCGATTTTTTCGCGCAGCGCGAACCAGACGGTCTCCTGCGCGGCTTCGCCCGATCCGGCCCAGGATGCCCGCGCTTTTTCGCGCTGGCGGTCCATCGCGTCGGTGAACGATGCGAGGTCAACAGAAATGCCGCGCGAGCGCAGCGCGTCTTGAGTGAGGTCGAGCGGGAAGCCATACGTATCGTAGAGCGTGAAGGCAGTCTCGCCGTCGAACATCGCCCCTCTTTTGAGGTCTTTGCTTTTCTCGTCGAGGATTGTGAGCCCACGCTCGAGGGTGCGACGAAAGCGCGTTTCTTCGAGCTTGAGCGTCTCGGTGATCAACGCTTCAGCGCGCAGCAACTCGGGATAAGCCTGTCCCATTTCGCGCGTAAGAACAGGCACGAGTTTCCACATCAGTGGCTCTTTTGCACCGAGCAGTTCGGCGTGACGCATCGCGCGCCGCATGATGCGGCGGAGCACGTACCCTCGACCCTCGTTGGAAGGCAGTACGCCGTCGGCAATCAGGAACGCAGATGCGCGCAAATGGTCAGCAATGACCCGATGCGACGCCTTCTGTGGGCCTTCGGGATTGACCCCCGTCAGTTCGGCGATCGCGCGGATGAGGGTCGCAAAGAGATCGATCGCATAGTTATCGTGGGTTCCCTGCAGAACGGCGGCAATGCGCTCGAGCCCCATGCCGGTGTCAATCGACGGACGTGGCAGGTCGATACGCTTTCCGCCTGGAAGCTGCTCGTATTGCATGAAGACGAGATTCCAGATCTCGATAAAGCGATCTCCCTCGGAGTCGGCCGAGCCCGGGGGGCCACCGGGAATGTGCGGTCCGTGATCGTAGAAGATTTCCGAACAGGGACCGCAGGGGCCGGTCTCGCCCATGGCCCAGAAGTTGTCGTCTCCGGCAATGCGCAGGATTTTGCTGTCGGGAAGTCCGGCAACTTTTTTCCAAAGCTTAAAGGCGTCATCATCGTCGATGTATACCGTGATAAGCAGCTTGTCCTTGGGCAGCGCGTACTCTTTCGTGACCAGGTTCCAGGCGAGTTCGATCGCGCGCTCCTTGAAGTAATCACCGAAGGAAAAGTTGCCGAGCATCTCAAAGAACGTGTGATGCCGTGTGGTGTACCCGACATTGTCGAGATCATTATGCTTGCCGCCGGCGCGCACACATTTCTGGGCGCTGACGGCTCGCGAACAGGGGCGCTTCTCGAGGCCGGTGAAGACATTCTTGAACTGCACCATCCCTGCATTGGTGAACATCAGGGTCGGATCATTGCGCGGCACGAGCGACGAAGACGGCACCACCTGGTGACCGTTGCGCGCAAAGAAATCTAGGAAGCTTTTTCGGATATCGTTGACGCCGCTCATTTCAGAACCGTACGAGCCTCTTTTGCCTGCGCATGACCGTTTTCTGGAAGCTGTGCCATGCGTCCCCTACGGGGTCTAAATCCCCGTCCGGCTTGTTGTTTTCAGGGGCTATTTAGCGGTGGGGGTGACGTAAGTCTACGCCGCAGAACCAGCAATCCATTGGCAGCATCGTTCCCTGCCGCGATAAGGCCCAAAACGCCTTCGCCCCCGTCCTCGGTGGCGGCCGCTTTACGCAGCCGGGTGCCGACGGGGGCGAACGCCTAACGCATCACAAGGAAGATACGCGTCACCGGAATGGTGCAGCGGATAACTCGGGCGCCGCCGCCTCGCCTTACTAACCTTCAAGCCACTACTGGCTTGCCTTTCCTTTGCGCTTCGAGCCCGTCCCCCTCGTCTTTTTGGCCTTAGCGCCAGTGGACAATGGTTCTTTGCTCTGCGCGGACCTGGCCTTGCCTTTCACAGATCCGGCCTTACTCGGTTTAGCGGCCTTTGGTTCTGTGATCGGTTTGGCAACCTCGGTAATGCCGTCAGGTTTGGTCGGCTTGGGCGGGACAGGCGGCGATTCTTGTCGCTCCTGCGCCGGCGCTTCGCTCGTGAAGGTTACGCCCTCCTCGCGAGACCCGGCTCCGGACGGCAGCGTCGTAACAACGCCGTCCGGCGGCCCATCATCCTTTCAAGCTTCGGCAGCCTCGTCGTCGTCGTCCTTCTCTTGACCCTCGCCCGCCATGATCGCTTCCGCGATCAGGCCCGCATTCTGACGAACGGCGGCTTCGATTTTGGCAGCGACGTCGGGGTTCTCCTTGAGAAACTGCTTTGCGTTCTCGCGGCCCTGCCCAATGCGCTGGCTGTCATAGGAGAACCATGCGCCGGATTTCTCGACAACATTGGCTTTGACGCCGAGGTCGACCAGCTCGCCAGTCTTGGACACACCCTCACCGTACATGATGTCAAATTCGACCTGCTTGAACGGGGGGGCCAACTTATTCTTGACCACCTTCACGCGCGTCTGGTTGCCAATCACCTCGTCGCGTTCCTTGATGGCGCCGATACGGCGGATATCGAGACGAACCGAGGCGTAGAATTTCAATGCGTTGCCGCCTGACGTCGTCTCCGGCGAGCCGTACATCACGCCAATCTTCATACGGATCTGATTGATGAAAACCACCATCGTCCGCGAGCGAGAGATCGAGGCTGTAAGCTTGCGCAGCGCCTGGCTCATCAGCCGCGCTTGCGAACCGGGCTGCACATCGCCCATCTCGCCTTCGAGCTCGGAACGCGGCACCAAAGCTGCCACCGAGTCGACCACCAGCACGTCGATCGCCCCCGAGCGCACCAGCGTGTCAGCGATCTCAAGCGCCTGCTCGCCTGCGTCGGGCTGCGAGATCAGAAGATCATCGACATTCACGCCGAGCTTGCGGGCGTAAACCACATCCAGCGCATGCTCGGCATCGACAAAAGCGCAGATGCCGCCCTTCTTCTGAGCTTCGGCAATCGTATGCAGCGCCAGCGTTGTTTTGCCAGACGATTCCGGCCCATAGATTTCCACTACCCGCCCGCGCGGCAGGCCTCCAATACCGAGCGCGATATCGAGCCCAAGCGAGCCCGAGGATATGGCCTCGACATCCATGGCCTTATCGTTTTTGCCAAGTTTCATGACCGAGCCCTTGCCGAACTGGCGCTCGATTTGGCTCAGCGCGGCAGAAAGGGCTTTTGATTTATCCATGGAAGATCCTTCGACGAGACGCAGGGCAGGCTGACTCATGATGTCGCGCTCCTTATGGCCGGGATTCGACCCCCCGACAACGCGGCCTCGCCGCACCGCCGGAATCGACTGAAGGCAAGCAATGTACACTATTTGTTCTCTGTTCGCAATATGTTCTTTTCGTGGATTTTGCCAATTTCGGCCATCCCGCAACCGTTTCTGGAACGAATTCGGCTCCCCCACGTTCGCGCACGGGAAGCGCACGCGTTTCGCACTGCGACCGGGGGATATTCAGCTTGAAGAAATTACACGAATACCTTCAACACGCTGCGGAATGCAGGAACATGGCGCGGACCGCCTCGCCCGCGCATCGCCAGCACCTTGAGCAAATGGCCGAGACCTGGGAGCAACTGGCGGAAGCGCGCAAGCGCAAGTTGGAAAAAAACGACCAAACCCTCGAAGGTGATTACCCCGCCGCGGATTAGCTCGCATAATTGGTGCGTCCGCCGTGAACCGGGGTCGAGACCATGATTGGCAAACGCGTCCAATTTCACGAAGAGACGTGGCAACAGCTCCGGTTGCTGGCCTCAGAGAGCATGAAGACCTTCCAGGAGCTCGCTGACGAAGCGTTCAGCGATCTCCTGAGAAAACACGGTCAACCCGCGAGCCTCAAAGAAGCGCTGCGGCGAAGCGCCGGGGAGACCGCAAAGGTCATCCCGCTCAAGGGCAAGACGCGCGAGACACCGAAGAAGCGATAGCTCCGCTCGCACTGGCCTGGCCAGGGATCAGATTTTCTACCCAGACGGAAACCAACCCGGTGGCACGCGTTATCCAGACGGTGCGGGCGTTCAACCGATTTGCCATTTTGCAGTGCAGTAGGCTACTATTGCAGTGCGATAGTCAGTTGAATGCTGCGGGGACCGGGGCGCAGCGGAGTGGTGTGATGAAGTTTTTGCGGAAATACACCGCAATCCCGGCGGTGAAATATTCACTGATTGCGATTGCAAGCCTGCTTTGGTTTGTCGGATTCGCAGATCAGTTGCCTGACGTAACGCAGACCGCGAAGTACGTCGGCATCTCGTTGCTGATGGTGGCAGTTGCGGCGATGGCGTGACGCCTGCTGGGCTTTGCTACCTGTTGTCAGCAATTTTAATCGGGCGCTGCTCGCTGAGCGCCGTTTTTAGCCTGATCGAAATCTCTAACCCAAATTCAATTCCTTGAAGAAGTCGTTTCCCTTGTCGTCGATGACGATAAAGGCCGGGAAATTCTCCACTTCGATTCTCCAGATAGCTTCCATTCCAAGTTCTGGATATTCGTGCACGTCGACTTTTTTGATGCAGTGCTCGGCAAGCTTCGCTGCGCTGCCGCCAATGGACGCCAGATAAAATCCGCCGTGCTTCTTGCACGCTTCGCGCACCTGGGCTGAGCGGTTGCCCTTGGCGAGTGAGATCATCGAGCCGCCAGCTGCCTGAAATTGATCGATATAGCTGTCCATCCGTCCGGCGGTCGTCGGGCCGAACGAACCCGACGCATACCCCGCGGGCGTCTTCGCGGGGCCCGCATAATAAACCGGATGATTCTTGAAATAATCGGGCAGCCCCTTCCCCGCTTCGAGGCGCTCGCGCAATTTCGCGTGGGCGAGATCGCGGGCAACGATCATCGGACCTGTGAGCGAGAGTCGCGTCTTCACCGGGTACTTCGAGAGCTGGGCGAGGATCTCCTTCATCGGCTTGCGCAGGTCGACCTTGACCACCTCGCCACCAAGCTTTTCCTCATCGATTTCCGGAAGGTATTGCGCCGGATGGCGCTCAAGTTCTTCCAGGAACACGCCATCGCGGGTGATCTTGCCGAGCGCCTGCCGGTCAGCAGCGCATGAGACGCCGAGGCCGATCGGCAATGAGGCCCCATGTCGTGGCAGACGGATCACACGCACATCATGACAAAAATATTTGCCACCGAACTGCGCGCCGACCCCGGTCGACTGAGTCATCTTGAGAACTTCCGCCTCCATGTCGAGATCGCGGAAGGCGTGGCCATCTTCACTACCTTTCGTTGGCAATTCGTCGAGATACTTTGTCGATGCAAGCTTCACGGTTTTCATCGTCAGTTCAGCGCTCGTACCGCCTATGACGATCGCGAGATGATACGGCGGGCACGCGGCCGTTCCGAGCGTAAGCACCTTCTCTTTCAGAAATGCGAGCATTCGATCGTGTGTCAGGATCGATGGCGTCGCCTGAAACAGAAATGCCTTGTTGGCCGAACCGCCACCTTTGGCGATGAAAAGCAGCTTGTAGGCGTCTTCACCCTCCGCGTAGATCTCAACCTGTGCCGGCATGTTCGATTTGGTGTTCTTTTCCTCAAACATGGAGACCGGCGCGAGCTGCGAATAGCGCAAATTCCGCTTCAGGTACGCGTCGCGCGCGCCTTCGGCGAGTGCGGCCTCATCATCGCCTGAGGTGAAAACCATGCGACCTTTCTTGCCCATGATGATGGCGGTGCCGGTGTCCTGGCACATCGGCAGGACGCCCCCAGCGGAAATGTTCGCGTTCTTCAGAAAATCATAGGCGACAAATTTGTCGTTATCGGATGCTTCAGGGTCATCGAGGATTTTCCGCAGCTGCTTCAGATGCGCTGGCCGCAATAGGTGGTTGATATCGGTGAAGGCGGCCTCGCTGAGCGCGCGTAATACCTCACGCTCGATCACGAGCATGTCCTTGCCCATGACCTTTTCGACTTTGACACCGCCCACATCGAGTTTCCGGTAGGGTGTCTTGTCCGGCCCGAGCGGAAACAGCGGCGTGTGTTTGTAGGGCGGGACGACGTTGGTGGGGGCGTTCATGGAAAACTCCGGAGAATGGCCGGTTCGCTAGCGGTCATAGCGCCGCTTCGCGCCAATGGAAAGCCATCTGGCATTGTTCTAGACGCGCCGCGGCTTGCCTACCTCCCCTAATCCGCACTCCAGCGATTTTCGATCCCATTTTGCCAGGCCAGCCGCTGCTTCGTAGGTGCTCTGCAGAAATTCCATCAGTGCTGCATCGGGGTCACGTGCAGTGCGCACAGCGTCATAGGGCAAAAGGAACTCGCCGAGATCCTTGCTGAAGACTGCATCGGGGGGTTTTACGGTCGCCGCGCCGAATCCGTCGGGCGCTGGATACGCATAGGAATAGAACGCCGCATAATCGACAGGCCCACCGCCACCCGGCCAGAATCCGGCGCTCGAAACCTCGTGCGAATACGCCTCCTGCGCGACCGCGTCCGACAAGTGAGGCACGCCGCCCGGATGACGCGGTGCTGGACGTCCAGAAAAGCGCGTCACAGCCAGATCGAAGCTTCCCCAGAAGAAGTGAACAGGACTCGTTTTGCCGAGAAAACCGGTGCGGAAATGGGCAAAAATCTCCTTCGCCGTGAGCAGCACCCGCCAAAAGCGATTAGCATAATCGGCGTCGTAGGCCGCGTGCACGGTATCCTGCTCGAAGGGGATACAGTCAGCAATCTCGCAAGGCATCGTGCTGATGGATGTTTCGATTCCGACTTCGCGCAGCGCAATCATCAGGTCTTCATAGAATTCCGCGACGCTCATCGGCTTCAGCATCACTTGACGAAAACGTCCGTCGCTGAGCCTGACCCAAAGCACGTGATCAATGAAATCGAAATCAATTTGGAAGCTGCCCCCGTGCCATGCGATCGGCGAGGTTGTCAGCCCACGTGCAGTTACATAAAGCGCAACATGCCATGAGTGATTGAGCCACGGCGTCAGCGTGAGGCGAATCTTACCGACGACCTGAGTCCAGAGGTGCAAGGTATCGCGCGTATCTTTCCACGCGGCATAAGGCAATTCCGGCCAGCGATCGGCCCCTGATAGTGCCGCCATGTAGACTCTCCTTTCGTCAACGCCGCTGCCGATTAAGTGAAACGCGTCCGACTGCGCCAGTTTTGACGTATAGTGGCCACCAGGCAAAGGGGGACGCAATGACGTCTGCAGATACCGCGGCAGCTGCACCGCCGTCATATCGTTGGGCGCGTGTGGGCCTTGTGCTTATCGCGGCAATTGAACTGCTCGACGCCCTCTCCAGCGCGCAGGGTATCTTCACTGAATATCATCACGAGACCGCGTTGCTGCGTTATGCGCAAGGACTCAACAGCATCAAGCTCGCGCTGTCACCCTTGCTCGCTGGCACGGCACTGGTCTTCGCTGCACGAGGAAATCTTCGCTACGCGATTTTTGCCTTGGCCGCGCTCACACTTGCCGGCTGGTTGCTTGACAGTCTGCCGGCGATTGTAATTCACGGCTTCAAACCGTCGCTCGACTTCGGTGGCATAGAAGAGTTCGTCTTCTATTTGATCATGCCGGTTATAGCGGCCGCCGCTATTTTTCTGGCAGTAAAACGACAACGCCTCGGCCTTGCCGCACTGCTTGCCTGCCTGCCGGCGCTGTACAAATGGGCCAGCGTCGGAGCCTTCATAATCATGTTGTTGATCTACGGTTTCTAGGGCGGCCGGGACCGGCATCTAATTACCAACTGCTGGATGAGCAGTTGCGGTTCCATTCGTCATGGAACCGATTTTTGTGCTTAGGGAAAATTATTTATGGCCGCGTTATTGACGCTAATCCGCGAGTCATTTGGATACACCAGAGTGGGACGCAACGTGTCAGCGCGGGGAATACCCATGCGAGACTTGATGTTCATGTTGGCCCCGGTGGCGCTCGTACTCTATTTTGTGGTCTATCCGGACCAATTCTCATTGTTCGTCGGGTGGGCGGGAAGCCTCCTCCGTTAGACCCCGCCACGCTGACCAATTCCTCGCTCAGCCGATCGCCGAGCCGGCGCGCGGTTTTGTCCGCTGAAAAAATTGCAACCTGCGCATCGAACGAATGATTGACGCGCGGCGTTTCATCTGTCATCCGCATCTTCCTTCCTTTTGTCGTCCGCCACCGCAATGTCACGAAGATCTTTCCGTATTGGCCGTTCCGTCACGGGCCTTGGTCTATTCGCGCTCAGGCCCATCAGAACGCGCGAAAGAATCGCCGAATACAAAGGGCCTCGCATCGGTCCGAAAGAGGCCCTTCGGCGCGAGCGGCGCGGCAACCGCTATCTCTACGAAATCAATCCGCGGGTCACGATCGACGGGTCCCCCAGGAGCAATATCGCGCGCTACGCCAACCACTCCTGCAATCCGAACGCCGAGACATACACCTATGGTGGACAGGTCTTCATCCGGGCCATGCGCAAAATCAAACCGGACGAGGAAATCACCTATGACTACGGCAACGATTACCTGAAACATGTGATCGGCCGCTCGCACTGCAAATGCAGCCGCTGCCGCCGGCGACGCGCGCGCAAGCAGCGCGAAGCGCGCGCTTTGAAGAAGCGGCGCATGGCGCGGCGGCGCGGGCGCGCACGGAACACTCGGTAGAAATTCCGATCCGCTTTCCTCGTTGCCATGCGCGAACCGCCCGACGCCTATTCGCTTTTCGCCCTGCCCTTACTCACTTACCCATGTTAGGCAAACGCCCTAACTTGCTGGGGTTTTCTCTTGACCTCCGACAGTCTTGCAGAGCGCGCTCCTCTGCGCGTCGACCGCGTCCCGCTCGGCATTTTGTTCATGCTTGGCGCGACCGTCATGTTTGCGGTGTCGAGCGCGCTGTCGAAATGGCAAGTTGCCGAATACTCGTTCGTCGAAGTTCTGTTTTTCCGCGCCATCGCCTCGCTATTCACCTGTGCCGTACTCATCCTGCCGCGAACCGGTCTTGCCGTGCTGCGCACGAACCGGTTGCGTGACCACTTTGGCCGCAGTGCGACTCAGGCAACGGCGCAAAGCCTGATCATCATTGCGTTTGGGTTGATGCCTCTTGCCGGTGCTGTTGCCATCAATTTTTCCTCGCCTTTGTTTGCCACACTTTTCGCAGCCCTTTGGCTGAAAGAGAAAGTTGGCCTCGCGCGGATCAGCGCTCTGATGGCGGGCTTTGTCGGTGTGCTTCTGGTCGCGGCGCCGGGCGCTGACAGCTTTCGGGTCGGTGCAATGTTTGCGCTCGCCAATGCGGTCCTGTTCGGAAGCGTCACCGCTGCGGTACGCGGCATGACGACAACGGAATCTGCCGAAACGCTGACCATGTATCAGATGATCTTTCTCACCTTATTTTTTGCATTGCCGTTGCCGTTCTTTTTCGCATGGCCAAGTACCATTGACGCGATCGCGCTGATCGGCAATGGCGTCATCAATGCAGTCGGGCAATACTGGTGGACGCGTTCGTTGTCGCTCGCACCGCCTTCCGCCGTCGGCCCGTTCTATTATTTCATGCTTGTCTGGTCTGCCGGGCTTGGTTTTATTTTCTGGGGTGACGTACCGACGTTCACATTGATTGCCGGCTCCGCGATCGTGGTCAGCTCAGGTCTGTTCCTGCTCTGGCACGAAACAAGCAGGAAGCCTCTCGCTGCCGACTAGGAGAAAATAATGAGCCTGAATATCCGCCGGGTCGTGACCGGCCACGACGATCAGGGCCGCGCCAAGGTGTTGATTGACGAGAGGGTGGGAAACGTCATGTCGCCGCGCCCCGGCGCGCTCTACAGCGTGATCTGGTCGAGCGATGGTTTCCCTGTCGACAATGACACTGAGCTAGATCCATCGGGAAAAAAGATCGGTACCACGATCTCCAACGGAACAGTGTTTCGCATCGTCAGCTTCGGTCCAGGTGTCGCGCCTCGCAACCATCGCACCGATTCGATCGATTATGCGGTCGTCATGTCGGGTGAGATCGACATGGATCTTGATGGCACGATCGTGCACCTCAAAGCCGGCGATGTGCTGGTGCAACGCGGGACGATTCACAACTGGATAAACAGGGGCTCAGAACCCTGCGTGATCGCATTCGTACTCATATCGGCGAAGTCGGCGAGCGCCGGTGGGAAACTCCTCCCGGCCCAGGGATAGATCGCCGGTTTGTCTATCGATCCAACTCCGGGTAGTGGCGGAAGATGCCCATTTCGTTGAATGCGATCCGCCGCGGAGAAGCAAGATAGGCCTTCACGCCTGAACGCTCCGCGACTTTGTCCCGTATCCCGACAAGCCCGGATATTTTCGTCTCTACGTCCTTCATCGCGCGCGGGAAAGCGTAGCGCAGCCCTTCGATCACTTGGAAAATCGAAAGATCGACATAGGTAACTTTGCGCCCGGCCACATAAGGCCCCCCGCTCTTCCTCAACACGGTTTCAAAATAGCCAAGATATTTCGGCACCCGCTCCTCGAGAAAGTTCTCGGCGTACCGCCTCGCCTCGGGTTTCTGATCTTCGTAGTAAAGACCGGACGCGACGGGATGATGCGTGTCGTGAACTTCCTTCACAAAATCGGCAACAGTCAGCTGCAACTGATGCAACCAGAGTCGACTGGCTTCGTCGCGCGGGGCGAGCCGCAGACGTGGCCCCAGATATGAAAGAATATTGGCCACCTGCGCGACCACCAGTTTTCCCGCCTTGAGAAATGGTGGTGCGAACGGTGGATGCTTTTCGCGCCCACCTTCCATCATCGCCATCATGCGGTTCACGCCACCGGACTTGCGCGCAACGTCATCGTAGGCGGCCCCGGCGTCTTCGAGCGCAAGCCGCACAAATTCGCCCCGTCCTTGAATCTCCGGCCAGTAAAAAAGCTGGTAACGCATGGGATCACCTTGAATGAGAAATGCCGGACGCAGCTTGGCGCGCGCCCGGCCGCCAGTTCAAGGGGACGTTTTCAGCCGTTTTGCACGAGACGAACCGATTTCCCCGCACCGATAACGCGGTTCCGGCCCGCCGCTTTCGCCTCGTAAAGACGCTTGTCGGCGATTTCGAAAAGCGTGTCATAGTCGGTCGCATCGCGTGCGCAGCTTGCGATACCGATGCTGACCGTCACACCGCTCGCATCGCCCGCGTGCGAGTCCGCAATCCGCCGGCGCATCCGCTCGCCCAAGGTCAAGGCGTCATCAGCATTGATGCCGTCAGCGATGACGACGAACTCCTCTCCGCCGAAACGATACGTGAGATCGGACATCCG
>Ga0207665_10000281_pt1 | contig 35365 bp, 33 predicted proteins | sample LARL112metaG_FD_184351 | JGI IMG/M metagenome (GOLD analysis project Ga0207665, IMG submission 184351) | Corn, switchgrass and miscanthus rhizosphere microbial communities from Kellogg Biological Station, Michigan, USA - LAR L11-2 metaG... | ecosystem: Host-associated > Plants > Roots >... | reverse complement strand
GCTTGCCTTCGCGGGATACCCGGTTATCATGGGAAATGCGTCGGAAGACCTGCGCAGCCGGGGTTGGAAGGTGACCCTGACGAACGATCAGGACGGCGTCGCGGCCGCCCTGGAGCCTGTACTCACAAGAGTTGGGGTCGGGACGTAGCGCTGGTATTCTGGTTCTGACTCGGCTGTCTCCCCTGCCGGAACTTTGCGAATCTGAATGGTTTTGCCGCATGAATCTGCGTAAGAGTCTCGGGATGTTTGTGCTGTTGGGCGTCGGCGCGATGCAAGCGTCGGCCACCGATGTCGCCACGCTGCGCAACGGCTTCACCATCCGGCATGAGAGCCGCGCACCGCTGGGCGAGACGACCCGCCTGTTTCTGACGACCGACGGATCCAGCTTCGTGGATGTGCCCACCGCCGAAATCGTTCAGATCGAGCAGGATTTGAATGCTCCGCCCGTTCCGGAAAAGACTTCTGAAACACTCGCGACGGCTCCCGCAACGGCCAATCCGTCTATGCCTGCTACCGTGCCGCCCACACCGGCAAGTTCGCGTCCGGCGGATATTGCGGAGGCCGTCAACAGCGCAAGCGGGCGCTACCGGATTGATCCCGATCTCGTGAATAGCGTCATCCGGGCTGAAAGCGGCTTCAAGGTTCACGCCATCTCTCCGAAGGGCGCGCAGGGCTTGATGCAACTGATGCCAGGTACCGCCTCGAATCTCGGGGTTTCGAACGCTTTCGATCCGAACGCGAATGTGGATGGCGGTACGCGCTATCTGCGCGAACTGCTGGAGCGATACAACTTCGATTTGGTCAAGGCGCTTGCTGCTTACAATGCCGGACCGCACCGCGTGGAACAGTACGGCGGCGTGCCTCCGTATCTCGAGACGCGGAAATATGTGGCGAGCATTGTGCGTGATTTCAACCGCAAGAAGATTGCGCAGCAGAAGGCGGCGAACTCGCTGACCGCCAAGGCTCAGCCTCAGGCCAAGAGCAAGTCGCAGACTGCAGCGAAGCAGGCGGCTCCGAAGACACCTCGTGCTTCTGCATCCGCTACCAAGCGCTCGAACGCCGCTACGGGAAACTAATCGCCAGACTATCTGTACCCTGGTTCGCGTTGACCCCTACCTCCGACTCATTTACCTTGTGTTGTGCCTTTCAGCGCTGATCTGTAACACCACCGCTGGAGATCCCTCGAATTCATGGACCGAAGACGTGCAGCGATTACCGGAATCGCGCTCGCCCTACTGGCGGGTCTGGTGTATTCGCAGTTTCGGATGTGGAAGAACTTTGATTGGGATCTTTTCCTGACGCAGACGCGCAGCGTCAGCGCTTTCCACATCCTGCACGGTGTTGCCCTGATTTATCTCGCTTACGTATTGCGAGCGGTGCGCTGGAAAATCTTCCTCCGGCCGATCCGGCCCGAGGCCTCGGTGATCGGACTGGTGGCTCCGACCGTCATAGGATTTACGGGGCTCGCTCTTCTGGGGCGGCCTGGGGAACTCATTCGTCCTTACCTCATTGCGAGGCGAGAGCGACTGCCGTTTTCATCGCAGATTGCCGTCTGGGCGGTGGAGCGAATCTTCGATGTGGCCGGGTTCACTTTTCTTTTTGTGCTGGCAGCCTTTTTTGCCACAGCGCCGAAGCGGTTGCAATCGCGCGGAGTCTTTGAAGAAATCGCGGTGGTGCTAATCGTGATCGTAGTCGGCCTTACTTTCGGGGCGATTGCTGTCCATCGCAGTGGCGAAGCATTGGCGGGATGGGTGGAACGGCGCTTCGCGCATCACGCTTCCAATCTTGGGCACCGCATCGCGCTTCGCATCCGGGAGTTTCGCAGCGGCCTGAATACGATTCACGACAAGAAGTCGCTGCTCATGCTCATCGGGGTGTCGGTGCTAATGTGGGCAATGATTGCCGTCGCCTACAAGGAAGTGGCGCACGCGTACAACACTCCGAAGCTTGAAATCCCGCAGACACAGATCTTTCTGCTGATGGCGTCGAGCATGGTGGGATCGCTGGTTCAGCTGCCGGGAGTCGGCGGCGGATCGCAATTCGCTACGATCGAGACGCTGAATCATATTTTTGGGGTGCCCCCGGAACTGGCCACCAGTTGCGGCATCATGCTGTGGCTGGTGACGTTTATTGCCATCGTGCCGGTCGGGTTGCTGCTGGCTCATCGCGAGCGGCTTTCGTTGCGAAAGCTCTCGCAGGAGAGCCATGAGGCGGAGCAGTCGAGCGCGGATAGTCCTGCCGCTTGAGTGCGATCCACTTCCGAAAAGCCTTTGACCGCAAAGTTCGCTAAGAAGGGCCGCTAAGTTCGCTGAGGCTGTCGTTTCTGGATTTCTGGCCTGTTTGGACCCCTTTGATTACGTTTCCTCCGCTTCCCGCGGACCGAACTGGATAACTTGGTCGCGCCGGGGACACTCGAAGCTCCTGCTACAATTTGATGTTCCTGAAGCAATAGCATTTGTTCAATCGAAAGCGCCATGAAGTGTCCCTTTTGCGGGTTCCTGGAAGATAAAGTCGTCGATTCACGCGAGAGCAAGGAGGCCGAATCCATCCGGCGCCGGCGCGAGTGCCTGAAGTGCGGAAAGCGCTTCACGACCTACGAGCGCATTGATGAAATCCCGTACATGGTGGTCAAGAAGGACGGTCGCCGCGAGAAGTTTGACCGGCAGAAAGTTCTTAACGGGCTTCTGCGCGCGTGCGAAAAACGTCCCGTACCCATCAGCAAATTGGAGCAGATCGTAAACGAGGCCGAGTCTTTCGTGATCGAGTCGGCCGAGCGCGAACGCAAGACCAGCGAGGTCGGCGAACTGATCATGAGCCGCTTGCGCCGGTATGACAAGGTGGCGTACGTGCGATTCGCCTCGGTGTACCTGGACTTCAAGGATGTGCAGGAGTTCATGTCGGAACTGAAGGATCTGCTGAAAACCAGGGAACCTGAAGTTAAGCCCGCGAAGGCACCCACGAAGTAAGAATCTTGTTCAGGACGCAGGAACGAAATTTTCATGACGCATCGCATTACTCTCATCCCCGGCGACGGCATTGGGCCCGAGGTCACCAAGGCAGCCGTACGCATTCTCGAAGCCACTGGCGTCATGTTCGAGTGGGAACCGTTCATGGCCGGAGCCGAGGCGTTCGAGCGCTATCGGGAATACATTCCCAAGGAATTGAATGAGTCGATCGAGCGCACCCGGGTCGGACTGAAGGGTCCGGTGACCACGCCGGTAGGCGGCGGCTTCACCAGCATCAACGTCCAGCTGCGCAAGCGGTTCGAGTTGTTTGCCAACTTTCGACCTGTTCAAAATCTTCCGCATATTCCGACGCGTTACCCCGACATCGACCTGATCGTCGTACGCGAAAATACTGAGGGACTTTACTCAGGGATCGAACACGAAGTCATTCCGGGGGTGGTCGAGAGTCTGAAGATCATCACGGAAAAAGCTTCGACTCGCATCTCCCGCTTCGCCTTCGATTACGCGCGCAAGACCAATCGCAAAAAAATCCACTGCATTCACAAAGCCAACATCATGAAGATGTCGGACGGACTGTTCCTGCGCTGCTCTCGCGAAGTTTCGAAGGAATATCCTGAGGTGACGTACGCCGAGCACATCGTCGACAACACCTGTATGCAGCTGGTGATGAATCCGTATCAGTACGACATCCTGCTGCTTGAGAATCTATATGGAGATATCGTCTCCGATCTCTGCGCTGGCCTCGTCGGTGGACTCGGTCTTGTGCCGGGAGCGAACTTCGGCCACGAGTGCGCCATCTTTGAGGCCGTACACGGTTCCGCACCCGACATCGCCGGGAAGAACATCGCCAATCCGACGGCCGTTTTGCGCTCGGCTTTGCTGATGCTGCACCACATTGGAGAGCCCGACGCGGCCGACCGAGTCCGCAACGCTCTTGAGCGCGTGTATAAGACACGCGACAAACTCACTCGTGACGTGGGCGGCAAAAACGGAACCTCTGAGTTTGCGGACGCCGTGATTGAGGAGATGGAGAATTCCAGCACGGCTAACGTAAGCGACGAGACGACTCGCGTTAGCTGACTCAACGCCGCCCTGGCAGGACGCTGTTTATGTCCGAAGTGAAGAAAGACAAACCCATCCGCGTCGTCATCGCCGACGATCACGCCATGGTTCGCGATGGGCTACGGCGATCCCTTGAATATGCAGGAATGGAAATCGTCGGGGAGGCCGCCGATGGCATGGAGGCGGTTGCGCTCGTTCGCAAGCTCGACCCGGACATTCTGCTTCTCGACCTTTCCATGCCAAAGCATGATGGCTTCGAAGCGTTGCGCGATCTTCGCGCGGATGGCCACGTCCGCCACACGCGCGTGATCGTTCTGACGGCAGAAGCGTCCACCAATGATGTGGCGAAGGCGCTCGATCTTGGCGCGCGGGGACTGGTGTTGAAAGCACTGGCTACCGAAAAACTGGTGCTGGCGATTCAGACTGTCATGGCCGGAGGAGCGTGGGTGGGCCTGGGTCCCGTGAAAGATCTGCAGACTTATCTACGAACACACCTGCCGGAGAAACCGTCCGGGCGTGCAGATAACTATGGTCTGACAAAGCGGGAGTTACAGATCATCTCAGGCGTGGTCTCAGGACGCGCGAACAAAGAGATTGCGCAGCGCTTCGGGATTGCCGAGGACACAGTGAAGCACCACTTGAGCAATGTTTTCGATAAGACTGGTGTCTCGACTCGAGTGGAACTGGTTGTGTTCGCGATCAAACATAACCTGCCGATCGACGAGTTGGACTGAGTCGCTGTGCGCATCAGCGAGGGTTTTCGCGCATCGATTTGTAAAGCAAGGTTTGACGTGCTGGCCTGAAACGAGTTAACATCCGGTCGCTTTCTGGGGAACCTGTGGGGATGTCTCAAACCGAGAGGTGTTTGGGGATAGTTCTGTTCCAGCTCGGCGGACCCGACACGCTGGAAGCCATCCAACCTTTTCTTTATAACCTGTTTTGCGACCCGGACATCATTGACTTCCCTTTCGCCCGAATCGGGCGCCGTCCTCTCGCCAAGCTGATCTCAACCACCCGCGCCAAAAAAGTCGAACATCATTACTCCGTGATCGGGGGCGGCTCGCCAATTCGGCGTTTTACGGAAAGCCAGGCGCGCGCTCTTGAAGCTGCGCTTGAAGCACAGGAGGTCAGCGCTCGTTGCTTCGTCGCGATGCGCTATTGGCATCCTTTCACCGCCGAAGCCGTAGCAGAGCTGCAGAGAGCCGGATGTCACGAAGTGGTATTGCTACCTCTCTATCCTCATTATTCGAGCACGACGGTTGGCAGCAGCTTGAATGAGTGGAATCGGCACTTCCGCGGGGATGTGCCCGTTCATCTGGTGCAGAGCTTCTATCGGGATGAGCGGTATCTCGATGCTTGCATCGAGAAAATTGACGAGGCTTTGGGACGATTCCCTTCGTCGAGTGGGCCGGAAATTGTTTTCAGCGCGCACAGCCTGCCGCAATCGATCATTGATAAAGGCGATCCTTACCAGAGAGAGATCGAAGAGACGGTGCAACTTCTGATGGATCGCGGAGGTTGGACGAACGACCACCGTCTCTGCTATCAGAGCAAAGTGGGGGCGAGTAAGTGGCTCCAGCCATCGCTGCACCGCACACTGCGCGACTTGGCAGCCGAGAAAGTACGCGACGTTTGCATCGTCCCGGTATCGTTTGTTTCCGATCACGTCGAAACGCTTGGAGAAATCGACCACGAAGCGCGCGAAGAGGCTGCGGAACTGGGCTTAGGACAGTTTGAGATGACTGCCGGCCTGAACGACTCGCCCAAATTCATCGAGGCTTTAGCGCATCTTGTCATGAAGGCAACGATGCGCGAGAGTTTCTCTCTACCGACCCGGGAAAATGTTGCCGCGCCATTGATGGCGGCTGATTAGCACGACGGGACCGAGTTAGTCGAAACAGGAGGAACACATGGCGGGTCCGGAGAACGATCCGGTCAAGCAGAATCCGCAAGCTGGCAAGGAAGCTGCTCCCAGCGCGCCGGCCACCAAGTATGTTGGCACACCTGCGGTGGGCACGTCGAAGGCTGCTGCCGCCGGGGGAATTGCCGCGGTCGGTCCCGACAACTCTGAGGTTGACCAGCGGCGCCGCCGTCTTGCGTGGATCGGCATCACAGCGTTCCTGGGCGCATGGTTCCTGGCTTTCTTCCGCTTTTTCCTGCCGCGGACGCTGTTCGAGCCGCGCACCTCATTCAAGATCGGGTATCCGTCGGACTACGCTTTGGGCGTCGACACCAAGTGGCAGCAGAAATACCGCATCTGGGTCGACCGCACGCCAGACCGGTTGTTCGTGATCTACGCGCGCTGCACGCACCTGGGATGCACTCCAGACTGGAAGCCGAGCGAAAACAAATTCAAGTGTCCATGTCACGGCAGCGGTTACGACAGCGAGGGCATCAACTTCGAGGGACCGGCGCCCCGTCCGATGGATCGCGCCAAGGTCGATCTGGCGCCCGACGGCCAAATCATTGTTGACGTGTCGAAGCTCTATTCATGGCCGAAGGGACAGCCCAGTCAATTCAGCGATCCGGGTTCATTTTTGACGACGTAACCAGCAAAGCCGGGGCGTTCAAATCGAACGGCGCGGCAATCGCGATTCGGAGCAAGTCCAGAGGGCGAAATGGCTGAAGAGAAGAACGGACAAAACGGCGGCAAGGTCGGACTGGTCGACAAAGTAAAAGATCAGCTCTCGAGCGACGTGCAGTCGCTCAAAACCGAGATGCCCGCGAAGGTCAAGGAGCAGATCGAGGGCCTGAAAGATCCGACCAAGACCCAGGTCTACACGTCAATCTTCCGCCACAAGCACGACGAGACGCCCCGCAACCGCGCCCTGGGCGTGCTGTCGAACGTGTTCCTGCACCTGCATCCGGCGAAGATCAATCGCGACGCCGTGCGTTACAGCTACACCTGGGGAATGGGCGGAATCACGTTCTACCTCTTTATTGTGCTGACCTTCACGGGCGTGTTGCTGATGTTCTATTACCACCCCACCAAGGTGCAGGCGTTCCGTGACGTCCTGTACCTGGAGCACGACGTTCCCTTTGGCAAGCTTTTGCGCAACATGCACCGCTGGGCCGCGCACTTGATGGTGATCGGCGTCTGGCTGCATATGTTCCGCGTGTTTCTGACGGGCTCCTACAAGAAGCCGCGTGAGTTCAACTGGAACATTGGCGTGCTTCTGCTGGTCTTCACGTTGCTGCTTTCGTTCACGGGATACCTGCTTCCTGACGATCAACTTGGATTTTGGGCAGTTACAGTCGGTACGAACATGGCGCGCGCTACACCGCTGCTGGGTCATGAGGGCCCGTTCGGTCCGCAGTTGCATATGACACCGTATAACGATGTGCGGTTCGGGCTGTTGGGCGGATCGATCGTGGACGCGAATGCGCTGCTGCGTTCCTATATATGGCATTGCATCGGGATTCCGATCGTCGCGTCGGTGCTGATGATTGTGCACTTCTGGCGTGTGCGAAAAGACGGAGGCATCTCGGGTCCGGCGCCAGTGATGCTGGAAGCCGAGGCGGATAAGCCTCGTCGAGGTCCGACCGCAGCGGGTGCTTGACGGTTGTTGGCTAAAGTTTAGTTGTGAGAGGGCGAGGACGCCCTCTGGACAGCCGGCGAGACGCCGGCGCTACGAGGAGCATGCATGGATTGGCGTCAACTCTGGGAAATCTCGTCTGCCCCTGACAACGTCCCCATCGTCGGCCTGATACCGCTCCTGGCCTTCTACATTTATCTCGCCTGGAAGCAGGCGCATGCCAACGACCAACTGATCACGCAGTTGGAAGCGGATCCTGCGATGGCCAAGACGCACCACCGCAAGACCTGGCCGTTCAAGCCCGGGTGGCAGAAGGAAGTGCACGTCTGGCCGTTCCTGCTGCGTATCGAGTTCCTCGCTGCCATCATCGTCACGATCATCCTGATGATCTGGTCGATCACGCTGAATGCGCCGCTGGAAGAGCCGGCGAATCCGAACCTCACCATGAATCCGGCGAAAGCGCCGTGGTATTTCCTGGGCCTGCAGGAAATGCTGGTGTATTTCGATCCGTGGATTGCAGGCGTAGTGATGCCGACACTGATCATCGTCGGGCTGATGGTGATTCCTTACATAGACACCAACCCGATGGGCAGCGGCTACTACACGTGGAAGCAGCGCCGCTTTTCAATTTCGACATTTCTGTTCGGCTTCGTCATTTTGTGGATCGCGATGATCATCATCGGCACGTTCATCCGCGGCCCAGGGTGGCAATGGTTCTGGCCGGGGCAAACGTGGGATCACAATCGATTGATTTACGAGGTGAACCGCGACTTGCCGGACCTCTTGGGCATCGCGTCGAACTGGGGCAAGGGCATCTTCGGAGCCATTGTTGTGGGCGGATATTTCGCCTTGGGGGGCTTCGCGGTGTTCTCGCTGTTCCGGCGCTATATGCCGAAAGACTTCGCGCGCATGAGCATCCTGCAGTTTTCGATCACGCAGGCGTTTCTGCTGATCATGCTTGCCTTGCCACTCAAGATGATGCTGCGATTGCTGTGGCACATCAAGTACGTGTGGATAACACCTTGGTTTAACGTTTAGCTGATGGCTGATAGCTGATAGCCAATAGCGAAACGGTCGCATGACGGGTTTTGCCGACGACCATCAGCCACAAGCCATCAGCGAACTTCGGAGGAAGCGGTGCCCGACAAACCAGTCCCCGATAATGATCCAATCGTAACCAAGTCTTACGCGGCGCATTACATGATCGCCGTGGCCCTGCTTACTGCCTCACTACTCTGGGCGCTGTGGGACGAGGCTTTCGGGATGCGCCCGTGGAAGGCGTATCAGCACGAGTGGAAGCAGCGGTATACGGCGTTTCTGAAGTCGGCTACCTCGAAGTCCGACGCGTCGCAAAAGGAAGTCGAGGGCAGTTCCGATTACCAGAAACTCAAGCAAGACCTCGATCAGGCTACCCAGCAAGCAACCCCGCACGTTCGCGATCTGCAGAAACAGATTGGTGATCTGAGCGCAAAAATCCTGGCCGTGCAGAGCGTGTTTACCGACCGCCGCGCGTACGTCAATGCTCTCACGTACCAGATCGAAACCAATCCTTCGTCCAAGCAAGGCATTCAGAAGGATCTGGATAAGTACAAGGCCGAGAAGGCCAGCGTTGAATATCCCGACGGCAGTAAGCAGCAATACAACTTCGAACAACTCGAGGAAACGTACAACAGCTTAAAAGACCAGCGAGCCAAGCTGAATGCTGAATTGGGCGACACGCTGAAGCCAGTGACTCAGGCCAAGGCTGCCTTGGATGAGTACGTCAACGACCACATGGTCGACCTAACGCCCGCGCAGATCGCGGGGCTTGAGAAGAAGACTGAGGATCTCGATCCTACGATTCAGCAGATCAACGTTGCCGAAGCCAACATTGTGGACCGTTGCGAATCCTGCCACATGGGCGCGCGCGAACCCGTGAAGTTGACGGCCGCTTCGATGAGCGCGCAAGGTGCCAAGGCTCCTGACGACTATGCCAGGGCCTTTGTCAGCCATCCGAACCCGGCGTTGCTGCAGGTTCACGATCCCGAAAAGTTCGGCTGCTCACCCTGCCACCAGGGCAATGGGCGCGCCACTACTAGTGTTGAGAAGGCTCACGGCAACTACGAACATTGGCTATGGCCGCTTTACACCAAGCAAAATTTTGAAGCAGGCTGCCAGACTTGCCACGCGGCCGACATGATGCTGGTTTCGGGCGATGTCGGTTGGACCATCAGCAAAGGCAAGGATCTATTCCGCCAGCGCGGGTGCATGGGCTGCCACCGGTACGAGGGCTACGACAAGGAACCGGAAGATTTGCAAGCTCTCAACCAGCAAATCAAACAGCTCGAGGGCGAAAAGCGCGACAACACCAAGCAGTCCGCGTACCTGATGAAGCAGGCCGATGCCGCCGAGAGCAATGACGAAGCCAACAAACTCAACGATGAAGCGGTGGGCTTGCGCGTGGCGAACAGCAAAATTGACGGCCGCCTGCAGCAGATCGACTTCCGCGCGCACAGCCTGATGCAGGACGCGAAGAAAGTTGGGCCGAATCTGAAAGACGCCCGACTCAAGCTCAACAAGAATTGGATTCCCGTGTGGCTGAAGAAGCCCAGCGAATTCCGTCCGGGCACCAAGATGCCGAACTTCCGGCTGAGCGACGCCCAGATCCAGGCCATCTCGGCATACATCTGGCAATCGGGCTTCACCGATTCCCTGCCCCATCAGAAGCCCGGCAACGCCGATCACGGCAAAGAGCTTTTTGAAACACGGGGCTGCCTCGCTTGCCACTCCATTGGCGAGGGCGACGATCTGCAGGGCGGCACGTTCTCGGCGAACCTCACCCGCGTGGGTGAGAAGGCGAACTACGATTACCTGGTCCGCTGGATTCACAACGCGCGCGAACGTACCCGTCCTTACTGCCCGTACGAGAAGAAAGACATCGGGCCGGAAGACTACGCCAAGAAGAATCTTCCTTACGTGTTTGACCTTGCACACAGCAAGTGCCCCAACGACGGGCATGAACTGCAAGTCCAGAACATGACGGTCATGCCGAGCCTGCGCCTCAGCATGGAGGACGCGCAGGACATCGCCACCTACTTGCTGACCCAGAAGAAGCAGGAACCATCCGCCTACGCAGACGCGTCCTTCATGGATGACCCCAAGCTGAAGGAAGAAGGCAAGAAGTGGATTCGTCACTACGGGTGCGCGGGATGCCATGAAATCTCCGGCATGGAAGACGAAGGCCGCATCGGGACTGAGCTAACCTTCGAAGGCAGCAAGCCAATCGAGCGCCTCGACTTTGCTCTTTTTACAGAAGGGGCGGAGCGCGGCAAAGAACCAATTACGAATCCAGAAGACCTCGCCCGTTTGCCGGAAGGTCCGGCAAAGGCGCCCTGGTACGACCACAAAGGATTCTTCGAGCACAAACTCGCGGAACCCGAGATCTACGACAAGGGTATGGTCAAGTCGGAGACCGAAGCGCTCCGCATGCCGAACCTGCACCTCGCCAAGGACCAAGTGCAAGCGCTGAGCACGTTCCTGCTAGGCAGCCAGGAGAGCAGCCTGCCAGCCAACTACCAGTATCGGCCGCAGGACACGCGACGCGACATCCAGGAAGGCTGGTGGATCGTTACCAAGTACAACTGCGTGGGCTGCCATCAGTTCTTCCCCGGCCAGGATTCCAGCCTGATGAAGATGAAGAAGTATCAGGATGCTGACTGGAAAGAACAGCTTCCGCCCAAGCTGTACACCGAGGGTGCGCGCGTCAACCCAGAATGGTTGCGCCGCTTCCTGGCAAATCCATCTTTAAGTGATACGGATACCAACCGAAACGGCGTCCGCAACTATCTCAAGGTTCGCATGCCCACCTTCTCGCTTTCGGACGACGAACAGCGCAAGCTGGTGCGCTTCTTCCAGGCGCTGTCGCAGCAGCCGTTGCCGTACATACCGCAGAGCGTTCCGACTCTAACGTCGAAAGAGACCGACATGGCGCGCAGCCTGTTCTCTAGCACGGCCGCTCCCTGCCTGAAATGCCACGCGACCGGCGACGCGCAACATGATGCGCACGCTACCGCACCAAACTTCCTGCTCGCGAAGGAGCGGTTGAAACCCGACTGGGTGGAACGCTGGATCACCGATCCGCAAGCGATCAGCCCTGGTACGTCAATGCCGTCTGGATTATTCAACAAAGTAAACGATCAGTGGGTGTTTGCCGGACCAACTCCGCCATCGTTCCAGGGCTACACGCAAGACCATACGAAGCTGCTGGTGGATTACATCTTTCAGCTGACGCCGGAAGAGCAGCGTCGAGTGGCTGCGTCGATGGGTCGCTCCACCGCTTCCAACTCGGCGCCTACAAGCAAGAAACCCGCGGTCGGCGCTACGCGCCACACTGTGCCAGGCGCGGGCGCAGCCGCCGGAGGTTCGCGCTAGAATAAAGAGTTTTCGCACGACGACTTAAAACTACAAGAAAGGTACACATCATGAAGAACTCCCGGTTAGCAATCCTTCCCCTGCTAGCCCTTGTCGGCCTCTTGTTGCTGGCAGCCTGTAACAAGAAAGAAAACACCGAGCAGTCCACCTCGGCCCCTGCTTCCGCACCCGCGGCCCCGACGGCAACGCCGATCGATCCGGCCACCGTGGGATCCGTCAGCGGCGCAGTGAAGCTTGACGGCGCGGCCCCGAAACCATCGAAGATCGACATGTCGCAGGATCCGGCCTGCAAAGGCGCGAACGAAGCCGAGACGATCGTCTCGGATAAAGGAAATCTAGCCAACGTATTCGTCTACGTGAAAGACGGGCTGGGCTCGCGCACCTTCGATGTCCCGAAAGATCCGGTGGTTCTTGACCAGAGCGGTTGCCGCTACCATCCTCACGTGCTCGGGGTAATGACGGGCCAGACCGTGCAGATCAAGAACGACGATCCCACCACGCACAACATCCATCCCACGCCGAAAGACAATCGCGAGTGGAATGAGTCGCAGCCTCCGCAGGCCGCCCCCATTGAGAAGAACTTCGCCCGCGAAGAGATCATGCTCCCGGTGAAGTGCAACCAGCACCCATGGATGAAGATGTACGTCAACGTAGTGAAGAGCCCGTTCTATGCCGTCACCGACAAAGACGGAAAGTACGAGATCAAAGGCCTGCCGCCGGGCGATTACACCATCGCTTTCGTGCACGAGAAGCTCGGCGAACAGACCCAAAAGGTGACAGTCGCTCCGAAGGAATCCAAGACTGCGGATCAATCGTTCAAAGCCGGCGGTATGTAGCCGTTTCGTCTGCTAGAATGCTCCGTTCCTGAGAGGCCGCCGGTCATCGCATCCGGCGGCTCTCGGAATCGAGTACGTGGGGTGCTCGCGCCGAGTCCCACCAGGTTCACCGGACCAAGGAGTTCTGCTCTGAAGGCGATCGCCACTCAGTACCACCGCGCCCATCACGCGTTTGCCGTCTTCACCGCGTGCTTCACTTTTCTCGTCATCATGGCGGGCGCATCCGTTACCAGCAACGACGCAGGATTGTCCGTTCCGGACTGGCCGACTTCGTTCGGCTATCTGGTAAAGGTTCCGCATTTTGTCGGCGGTGTCCGCTTCGAATGGAGCCACCGTATGGTGGCGGGTTCGCTCGTCGTTCTGACACTTGCGATTGCAGCGTGGACCTTGCTGATCGAGAAGCGGTCCTGGTTGCGTAAGCTTGCGATAGCGGCCGTGGGCACGGTGATCGCGCAGGCCGTGCTGGGCGGGATGACGGTTCTGATGCTGCAGCCTCCTGCGGTCTCGACCGCACACGCACTGGTAGCGCAGACTTTCTTTTGCATCGCCGTATCGATTGCCCTCTTCACTGGGCGCAGATGGGTGGAGGAAGTTCCGCAGGTTGAATTCGACACTCGACGCCCGAGCCTCTTTACACTCACTGTACTGTCGATCGTCGTGCTCTACGTGCAACTGATACTGGGGGGCATGTTCCGCCATCACGGCATGAGTTGGTGGCCGCATGTGGCGCATGCAGCGGTGGTCGCGTTCGTGCTGACCTGGACTGCTGTGCGCGCATTGTCGGTCTACTCGAATATCGAAGCCATCCGCAGACCGGCGATCCTGATGCTGTCACTCCTGATCGCGCAACTCTGTCTCGGCTTCTCCGCGTTTCTGACGCGCGTGGCTTGGGGACGAGACGCCGTCCAGCCTGAGCTTCCCATGGTGATCTCGACGGTGGCACACGTAGGTGTGGGCGCGCTGCTGCTGGCAACTACTGTGGTGCTGGCAATCCAAGTCTGGCGGCATGTACCTGTCGCTTTTGCCGAGACAGTTCCGGGCGCTGAACGGACGCCCCAGACCGCATGAGCGCCGCCAGCCAATCCTGGAACGTTCCTTCCCGAGCCGTTGCGATGATGGCGCGCGACTATGCGGAACTGACCAAGATGCGGGTCACGACCCTGGTCGTGCTGACCGCGTGGTGCGGCTACTATTTCGGCTGCCTGAAGGCGGGCATCCCTTCCCTATCATGGGGACTGTTTCACGCGCTGTTGGGCATTGGACTCGTTTCTGGTGGCACCGCGGCTTTGAATGAGGTCATGGAGCATGACATCGACGGCCGCATGCGTCGTACGGCGCAGCGACCGCTGCCCACGGGGCGCATGAGCGTGCTGCACGCTACGCTCGTCGGGATGGCAATGACGGTCGGCGGCGCCCTCTACCTCGACGTCACTTTGAATACGCTGACCGGAACTCTCGCCCTGGTCACTGCATTCGTGTACTTGGCCGCCTATACGCCGCTAAAGAAGGTGCATCCGGTCTGTACGTTTGTGGGAGCGTTTCCGGGGGCGATGCCTGGAGTGCTCGGGTGGACCGCTGTCCGAGGCCGCCTTGAGTGGGAGGCAGTCGCTCTGTTCGCGATCGTGTTCTTCTGGCAGTTCCCCCACTTCTTTTCGATCGCGTGGCTCTACCGCGATGATTACGCCGCCGGGCAGATCCGGATGCTTCCGGTCGTGCAGCCGGATGGCAAGTCCACGGCGCGGCGGATACTGGTCTACTCGTTGCTTCTAATCCCGGTGAGCCTTACGCCGACCTTCCTGGGTATGTCGGGCCGCACATACCTGATTGGCGCCCTGCTTCTCGATGCAGCGCTTCTTTACGTAGGTGTGCGCCTGATCACGCTTCGGGCACCTCTTAGCGCACCGCGCTCGAAACAGCGCGCCCGGCAGTTACTGCAGGCCACCGTCTTATACCTACCCCTCTTGTTCGTTCTCATGATGCTGAGCCGGATCTCGTCGTAGAATAGCCTGTGGCTTCCAAGACCCCTGCATACGCGGAAGTAGGCGCTGAAGCGGAAACCATCGCCACTGCCGTCATTTCGGTGCAGAACATCGTGCACCGCTACGAGAGCCGGACGGCTCTCGACGACGTTTCCTTTGATGTCCGACCCGCCGAACTCTTCGGATTGCTTGGGCCCAACGGCAGCGGCAAGACTACTTTGTTCCGAATTCTCTCGACCTTGATGCTGCCCACAGCCGGTCATGCAGTGATTATGGGCTTCGACGCCGCCAAGGATCCCGCCTCCGTTCGGCGACAGATCGGCGTCGTCTTCCAGGCTCAAAGCGTCGATGAAAAACTGACCGCTTACGAGAACCTTTGGCATCAGGGACACCTGTACGGGTTGCATGGAGCCGCGCTTACGACGCGCATTCGCGAGATTCTTGGCCGTGTGGGACTGGCCGATCGTGAGAAGGAACTCGTGGAGACATTTTCGGGGGGTATGGCGCGCAGGGTGGAATTGGGCAAGGGCCTGCTGCATCATCCTTCGGTTTTGCTGCTCGACGAACCTACGACTGGACTCGATCCGGGCGCGCGCCGCGACTTGTGGCAGTACCTGCAGATTCTGCGCGATGAGGAGCGCGTCTCGGTTATCGTGACGACCCACCTGATGGAAGAAGCGGAGCGCTGCGACCGTCTCGCGATTTTGAACGAGGGCAAACTGGTGGCGCTGGGCACGCCGACGGAACTGAAACACGAGATTGGCGGCGACGTCATTCTGCTGGATGTGACCGGAGACGCCGAGGCGCTGGCGCAGCGCATCGGCACGCGCTTCAACGTGGATGCTACGGTGCTGGGGAATCAGACGCGCGCTCACCAGGTACGAATTGAGATGGAAAACGGCCATCGATTTATCACCGGACTTGTCGAAGCGTTTCCCGGGGAGATTCAGTCCGTGAGCGTCAGCAAGCCGACGCTGGAAGACGTATTCATCCACCGCACCGGCCACCGCTTCTGGACCGAGACGGACGAAGCACCGAAAGAATGACGAAGCGCTCAAGAAATCGCGATGGAGCGACGGGCGTCCTCGCCCGTCAGACCACGAGTCACAAGACAAATGACGGTTCGTATCAGGGCGCGCCTTCAGGCGCGCCGTTAGGGTAGATGAAACGAGCGGCTTCAGCCGCCGGAAGTTTCGCGATAGGGAGGAAGCGTGCAACCCATGATGCTCGCGGTATCTGCGGTACTTGGCATTCTCCCCTTGTTGGGAATTGTATGGACGATCAAGAACGGCACTATCATGACGGTGGACGGCCTGTTCATGAGCCTGATCCTGCTGAGCCTGTCAGGATTATTTTTTCTGAACGCGTTCTGGGAATGCCGTGACTGTGGCCTGATCCCGGGCAAGCAGAAAACTACGCCTCCAGCGAAGAAATGAGATAATTTTTGGCCACCCAAACTACAACTCTTCCAGCACGCAGCGTCCCGGCATCGGCGGGCATGACGCTTCCCGCATTCACGCTCTGGTGGCGGGAGCTAGTGCGCTTCTACCGTCAACGTAGCCGGGTTGTCGGCGTGATTGCTTCGCCGCTCGTGTTCTGGGTTGTGCTGGGCTCAGGATTTGGAACGTCTTTTCGCTCCGGCAGCGCGTCGGGACAGAACTATCTGGACTACGCATACCCTGGCACGCTGATTATGATCGTGCTCTTCACCGCCATCTTCACCATGATGTCGGTGATTGAGGACCGCAAAGAAGGATTTCTGCTGTCGGTGCTGGTCGCGCCGGTTCCGCGTTCAGCGATTGTACTGGGCAAGGTGCTCGGAGGGACAACGCTGGCGGCATTGCAGGGTTTGATCTTTCTTTTGCTCGCGCCGCTCGCGGGTGTGCACGTCGGGCTGGCAGCGTTGCCCTTGATCGTGCTGACCGTCTTCCTGGTTTCATTTGCGCTGACTGCGCTCGGCTTCGCGATTGCGTGGCCTATGGACTCGACTTCCGCCTTTCATGCCATCATCAATTTGTTCCTGATCCCGCTATGGCTGCTTTCCGGAGCGTTGTTCCCGCTTTCGGGAGCTTCCGGCTGGCTGAAGATCGTCATGCGAATCAATCCGCTCACGTACGGCGTGGAAGCACTGCGCGCGCTGCTTTATCCTGATGTTCCCACCGATACATCGTTGGCAGCTTCGATGGCGACGCTGGTGTTGTTCTCACTGTTCATGTTTGGGCTGGCGTTTGTGGTGGCCAATCGCAGGAGCACGAAACCGGCGGCATAGTTGATGCAATCAACGATTCCCGCTCAATACGCCATCTTTCCCGTCATCAACGCGAGCCTCAACGGCGCAAGCACTATCCTGCTGCTGGTCGGCCGCTGGTTCATCAGCCAACGTCGGATCGCTGCTCATCGCTTGACGATGATCACGGCCGTCATCACGTCGACGCTGTTTCTGATTTCGTACCTCTACTATCACGCGCACGTCGGCTCGGTGCGCTTCCAGGGCACGGGATGGTCTCGGCCGGTTTACTTCACGATTCTGATTTCGCATGTCGTGCTGGCTGCCGCCATCGTTCCGCTGGTGATCATCACGTTGACCCGAGCCCTGCGCGAGCGCTTCGACCGCCACCGCGCCATCGCCCGCTGGACATTTCCACTGTGGCTGTACGTTTCGGTAACGGGCGTTCTTGTGTACTTCATGCTCTATCACTGGTTCGCTGCTTGATACCGGCTGAGGTGCGATTCGACTCATCGCCGGTCGTGCCTTCTTTGCATCCTTCGCGGCGTTTCGTTGCGCTCTTTGCGGTTAAAAGCTCTTAACCGCAAAGTTCGCTAAGGTTACGCGAAGGTCGCTAAGAAAACCGATCGGATTTTCAGGGGAAACCAAGGCATCGTTTTTCCGAAAAACTGTCGCTCTCTTCTTACCAGTTAAAATACTTTCAATGGCCACTGTTCGACTCAGAATCGATGTTTCCGGAACAATCGGCAACCAAGCCTGGACGCAACTCCAACAATTCGATCCGATCCAGAAAGCCTCCTTCGGGCCAGAGTTTGGCTCGAGCGGCCCTTGCAAGCATCCGCCGGATGCTCCGCACGCGAAGGGCGAATGGATCGGAGCTGAAATCACCCTACAGACGCCCCTGCTCGCCCAATATGCCGTCTCGCACTATCTGGAACAAGACCGCGTGCTCGACGCCGACGTGGTCGACTAGGTATAGTTCCCTCGAATATGACATCTCCCGTTCCCTTGGAACCCAGCACACCTGCCGAGACACCCGCCAAGCGTCGCATGTCGACGCGCCACCGGATTCTGTTCTTCGTGACCGCATGGTTCATTGCGTTCATGCCCGTGATGTTCTGGTGGAATACTTGGTTCGGCCGCACTCTATCGGACAAGCAGGTTGCCGAGTACCTTCGCGACGACAAGCATCCGCGCCACATACAGCACGCGCTCGTGCAAATGGGCGAGCGGATGTCGCGACGCGATGCGACTGTGGCGAAGTGGTACCCAGAGTTGGTGCGGCTGGCCGCTCATCCTGTAGACGAGGTTCGGAACACCGATGCGTGGGTGCTCGGGCAGGACACGTCGGGGCAGGGCTTTCACGAGGCCTTGCTCACGATGCTGAAGGATCCGTCGCCGCTGGTGCGCGGCAACGCCGCACTTTCCCTCGTTCGCTACGGGGATGGTGCCGGGCGTCAGCAGATCGTCGCATTGCTGCAATCGGTGACCATCACCGCTCCGATTGGTGGCCGTGTCGTCGATGCTGACAAAACGGGAACAGTGATCCACCAGGGCGGCCTGATTGCAAAGCTTGAGGGTGATCAGGGAACGGTCGATGTGCGGTCGCCGATTGGCGGACGCATTCGCACTCTATTTGCGCAGACGGGTGGCTCAGTGAAAGCGGGAGCCGAACTCGCAACTGTGGACCCGGCGGTCGATCAGGTGTGGGAAGGTCTGCGTGCCTTGTACTTGGTAGGGCAAACCGACGACCTGGCGGCCGTCACTCCGTTTGAGCGCGAGCTCCCCGAGATTCCCGATCACATCCGCCAGCAGGCGGCATTGACAGACAAAGCCATTCGTGATCGAGCAAGTAGTGTGGCGAGATAAGAAACCGCCTGAACTGCAAGGTCCTATGATCGCCCTTCTTTGCGGCCTCCGCGTTCCCTTTGCGCCCTTTGCGGTAAAGCTTTTTGGCGCTCCGCCCACCACACGGAACTCAAATTCCTAAACCGCAAAAATCGCAAGGTTGGCGCGAAGTTCGCAAAGAGCCATGTTCCCTTGCAAAACAAAACGCGCGCCGAAGCGCGCGTATCTTGCTGAAAGCTGATAGCTGAAGGCGGACAGTTAAATTGCCATCACGCCCACTTCCTTCTCCACTTCCGCGGTGTCGACCATCACAATCGCATCCCACGGACAGCCATCCAGGAAGCATCCGTCAGGCCCCTTGCTGATGCACTTCTTGCAGCCTATGCAGAGAATCGGGTCGATTTGAATGCGCCCGAACGGCGGGTGGTCCTCGTCGGGAACCCAGAACATGCAATCGGCCACCGGGCAATACTCGACGCAGGCCGGTGAACCGGCGCAGCCCGTGCAGCACTCGGTGATCACCGCCAGTTCTTTCGGCTTCTTTTTGCGGGGGGTAGTGAGCCCGATGGATTTGGGCTCGAATTTCAGTTCGTCTGGAACCATCCCAGCAGCTTTGTTTCCCGTGGTTTCGGAAGGCATAGGCTTCGGCGATTATACCGCGAAATAAGGTGGATTTCCGCGGGCCTTCCGACGAAAAAACCCCCGGCCTTCGGACCTCCCATTGGTCACACCGAACCTGTCCAGATACCACAATTTCCACCTATCCCTTTCTGCTATAGTGACCCTCCGAAGGAGTACGCACTCATGCCAAAGAGCGTTAACAAAGTCATTCTTATCGGCAATCTTGGCAAGGATCCCGAAGTGAAGTACACGCCGCAGGGCACAGCGGTTGCGAAGATCACCGTGGCCACCAACGAACGGTTCAAAGACAAGAGCGGCGCGTGGCAGGACCGAACCGAATGGCACAACGTGGTGCTCTGGCAGCGTCTTGCAGAAATCGCGGGTGAGTATCTCAAGAAGGGCGGCAAGGTCTACATCGAGGGCCGCCTGCAGACGCGCTCCTGGGACGACAAGCAGACCAATCAGAAGAAATACATGACGGAAATCGTAGCCAACGATCTGGTTTTGCTCAGTGGACGTGGCGACGCGGGCGGCGGCGGCGAGGGCTACAGTGGCGGTTCGCGTGGCGCAGCCAATCACTTCGACCAGAGTACACCGGAGCCTGAGCCGGCCGGGGCATCGCCGATTACGGACGAAGATATCCCCTTCTAGATAGCGATATTGCCGGGCGATTCCCTTCGATTCGCGGAGATCGCCCGGGCAGGAGTATCGGACATGTCGACCTTAGCCAGCAAGACTTGTGTTCCCTGCAAGGGTGACGTGCCCGCGTTGAAAGGGAGTCAGCTTCACGATCTCTCGCACCAGCTCCCGAACTGGCAGGTCGTAGACGAACATCACATCACTCGCGCCTTCAAGTTCCCCGACTTTCAGAAAGCGCTCGACTTCGTGAATCGCGTGGGCGCGATCGCCGAGGAGCAGGGACACCATCCCGACATCCTGCTCACCTGGGGAAAAGCCGAGATCACTATCTGGACTCATTCGGTGAACGGACTTACTGAGAGCGATTTCATCCTGGCGGCGAAGATCGATCAGCTCATCTGAGTTCACGTCGGCGGCGTTCATCGAATTTAAATCCAACAGGCAATCTGTACCGTCTAGGACGGCATTCGTTGCTGTCGCCCTTTCGGGCTTGATCCCACTTTCTAGTTTCCCAGCGCTATCGCGCTGGGCTAATGAATGTCGCCGCCTTCGGCGACTTTTGGAACCCTCCTCCGGCTACCTGAGCAAACCTTTATCATCGACTCCCCATCGCGTTGTACGGCGTCGAACGCTGGAGCGAATCGCGATTGTGAGGAGGTTTGATGGTGGTAGGCGTGGATTTCTGGTTGGCTTTGGGCGTTTTGCTTTCTACGGCGGCAACCGATGCCGTTTACGTGATGTTCAATGCGGCCGTCTCGGCCCGACGGCGCGTGCCTGCCGCAACCTGGAGCAGCGTCTGGTATCTCTTGTCTGCGTTCGCTGTCATCAGCTACACGAAGAACTGGGTGTACGTGGTGTTCGCGGCGGTGGGATCGTGGATCGGAGCTTACCTATCCATGATGCTGCTTCGGAATTCCGGCGAACGCCGATTGAGTCCGTGAAAGCGAGGACTACTCTGAGACCGCCGGGGAGCGTGCGGGTTCCGGCCTCCAGATAGCCCATGCCCACAGCGCGGCCGGAATCAGCATGACGAGACCCGTCGCCGTTACCAGGGTTAAGGCCGAAATTCCGATATCGAGAAGCCATCCGCATATCCAGGCACCCAGGGCGATCGTGAGCATGCAGAGACCAAGGTCGGCGGAAAATACCCGTCCGCGGAAGCGGTCGTCTGTGTTCAGCTGCAACAGCGTCGTCGAGAAGACCCAGACGGTTGCGCCACCGCAATGGGCTACGGCGGCCCAAAGGCAGGCCATCCACAAAGTTCCCGCCTTGCCGATCAGCGCATAGCCCAGCGCAATCAGCAGGTATCCGTAGAGAATTCCCAGACGCAGGCGCCGATCCTGACGGCCTGCCCAAGGCGCGCTGAATAGCGGTCCGATGAGCGACCCCAGTCCGCGTGCTCCGAGCAGCATGCTCATGCCCAACATCGCGCCGCGCTGCGGGTCCATATTGTGCCAACGTACTGGAAAATATTTCTGCCCCATCACCGTGAACAGCACCCAGCTTGGACCAATGACCAGGTTGCCCGCCTTGGCGAACACGGTGGCGACCAATCCCCGTTGCCCTCGGATGTAGCGCACTCCCTCGAGAATCGGCGAGTAGTTGAACAACTCTCGCATCCGCAAAGGACTTGCCGCCTCCGCATGCGGTTCGGCAAAGTTCATGCCCATAACGAGCCACGCGGATATCAGAAATGACAACGCATTCAAGATGAACACGGAATCGCGGCCCAGCAAAGCGGCGACGATGCCTCCCAGAGTGGCGCCCAGCACCAGATTCATCGACCAAGTGGTCGAGCCGAGCGTGTTGGCGATGATGACGTCCTCGCGCGGCGTGATGTTGGGAATCACCGAACTGCGCGCCGGCTCGAAGAAGGCCGCCATCGTCGTTTCGAGCAGAAGGAGCGGATAGACCAGCCAGACCATCGCCTTGGAACGCACCAGGAGCATGGAGAGCACAATCACTACGCGCACCAGGTCCGCCGTAATCATCACCCGCTTGCGGCTGATTCGGTCATTGACCACACCGGCCGTTGGGCCGATAAACGTTTGCGGTAGCACCTGCAACACTAGCGCCAGCGCCACCGAGCTAGCGTGCCCGGTGAGTTGCAGCAGCAAGCTGTAAATCGCGAGGGTATAGAACCAGTCCCCAATCTCGCTCACGATCTGCGCCAGCCAGAGCCGGCGAAAATTGCAGTTCTCCCGCACCAGGCGCACATACGACGCCAGTGAGATTGCATTCACCTCGTGTTCGGGCTCAGGTTCCATAATTCTCGGCGGTTCTTCAAGATAACCGATCTGCCCAATCGGCGTGCGGAGGCTGGGGGCGGAGCCACCCATTGCCTTCAATTCGGTGCGCTCCATGACGCCAACTAGCGATGACGGGGAAGGTCAGAAATGTCCGATCTCCGGCAACGGGCAAAGGAATTGGACAGTGTGCAATCGATTGCATCCCAGACGTGGGTTGACAGAATTTGTCAGTCGGAAGAAGCGACGGGCAAAGCATAGAGATTTCAGCCGCTTAGCGTTTCCGACCCGCGGCAATCTGTTCCGACCTCGGCCCTGAGGTTTGGGCAGAGACTTGCACTTCTTACAGGCGACCACGGACGAACCGAATGCTCTCGAAAGCCCTCAAAGTTTTCATGCTGATTTCTTCGATGGTGTTACTGGCTTCCGCCTTTCTGCCGGTGCAAAAGCCGAACCCTCCGCGCTCGCTCATGCTGCTAGGCAGCGGGCTGGTGATGCTGGCTGGGGTGACCCGCCGCTACTACCCGGACGAAAAATAACTTTCTCGCGACTTTACCCTCGTCTCAAAACTCGTCGGCCCGGAGGCAAGTCCTCCGGGCCATTTTTTCTAAGCGACCGGCCACTGCCGGAGCGCGTTGACGACTGCTACCACGTCAGCCTTAAGATGCAGCCCTGTTTCCCCAAACTTCTATGCAAGCTCTCGTGGTCTGATCGCCTCTGTCTTTCTGACGTCCCTCATTGCAGTCGGGTCACTGCCCCAGGTGGCGATCGCTCGCAGCTGACTTTCTACGCCGACGCGTAATCGGAGTCAGTGCCTCTTATAATCTCCACATGATGGACGAACTGGAATTTCGCAAGCGGTCCGACGAAGCCTTTGCTTCGCTAAAGAAGTCTTTGTATGCCGCGGAAGACGATGCGGACCTTGAAGTCGAGGACCAGTCGGGCGCGCTGCACATCAGTTTTGAAGACGGCGCGCGGTTCGTAGTTTCTCCGAATGCGCCTGTACGGCAGATATGGATCTCTGCTTTGACGACCAGCTTCAAGCTTGACTGGTCGGATGCAGAGCAGGATTTCGTGCTGGTGAAGACCGGAGAGAGATTGAAACCGCTGGTGGGGCGATTGGTTTCACAGCAACTTGGCGAGGCCGTGGAACTGAAGTAACGGATGCCCTCGTTGGCATACATCGCGAACGACAAACGCTCAGCAGTTCACTCTAAGGCGTGCTAGCTTCGTATCAATGACTACCGTTGCGGTGAGGCTCGGTTACATCTCTGCCACGTTACGGCCGGGTTCAAGCTTCTGGCGTAGGTGCGCGGCGATTTGCTTCCCGTGGAAGCGGCCGTTCTCGATGAAGATTTCGCTGGTGCGGGAGCCGGCCACGATCACCCCAGCCACATAGACGCCGGGAACGTTGCTTTCCAGGCTCTCCGGATCGCACACCGGGCGGTGCTGCAGGTCGGAAAGTTCCAGGCCCAGGCTGCTCAGAAAATCGTAGTCGGGATGGTAGCCGATCAAGGCAAAAACAAAATCATTGGGCAGGCGAGTCGGACCCTTCGGCGTGTTGAGTACGGCGAAGTCGGAACCGATTTCCTGCACCGAGCTTTTGAAGAACGCATTGATCTCGCCATTCTTGATGCGATTCTCGAGGTCCGGCCTCACCCAATACTTCACGCTGGGAGAGACTTGGTCTCCACGGTACACCAGGGTCACGCGTGCGCCGTGTCTCCACAGGTCGAGAGCCGCTTCGGCAGCCGAGTTCTTACCTCCGATCACAAGCACATCGCTGTCGTAATACGGATAAGGCTCTTTGTAGTAGTGATGGACTTTCTCGAGATCTTCGCCGGGAATGCCGAGCTCGTTTGGCAAGTCGTAGTATCCGGTAGAAACGATGACTTTCTTCGTACGGTAATCGTGGATCTTGCTGGAACGGTCGGTGGCGGTGACGCGGAAATCGCCGTCTTTCCCGGTCACAGTCTTCACCCACTGGTACTGACAGATGTGCAGCTTGAAATGTTCCGCCACGCGCCGGTAATACTCGAGCGCCTCCTGCCGAGTCGGCTTCTGTCCGGCGCACGCAAATGGGATGTCCCCGATCTCGAGCAGTTCGGGAGTGGTGAAGAAGGTCATGTTGGTCGGATAGTTAAAGACCGAATTCACCAGGCATCCCTTTTCGAGGACCAGGGCCTTAAGGCCAATCTTCTGGGCCTCGATGGCGCAGGCCAGACCGGTTGGCCCGGCGCCGATCACGAGCACGTCGGTCCAACTGTCGGGCCGGGAGTGAGCCTGCTTACGGGGTAACGTGACGGGGATATAGTCCGTGGTGGCCAAGGTGTACGTCCTTGCGCCCAGCCTGCTACTTGGCCGCGACGCCTGTCTACAATTCGCGATTCTAGCACGCGGTCTCGGGGAGCTTTTCGGCGCGTCACAGGAGCCTGTGCCCCAGCACACAAAAGTGATGTACATCCGCGCTATACTTTCGAGTTACACCATCCTTGCGTTCTGATCAGGAAAAACCGCCATGGCGACCACCACTGAGCCTGTCACCCGCATGCGGATCGAATCCGACAGCATGGGCAAGATCGAAGTCCCGGCCAATGTCTACTGGGGCGCCCAGACCCAGCGCTCACTTCTGCACTTCAACATCGGACGCGACACCATGCCGCCCGAGTTGATCCGCGCGTTCGGCATTCTGAAGAAAGCATGCGCGCTGGTGAATCAGGATCTCGGCAAACTTCCGCCCGAGAAAGCCAAGCTCATCGTGCAGGCGGCCGACGAGGTAATCTCCGGCAAGCTCAACGACCAGTTCCCGTTGCGTATCTGGCAAACGGGCAGCGGCACGCAGACCAACATGAACGTCAACGAGGTCATCTCCAACCGCGCCATCGAAATCGCAGGCGGCGAGATGGGATCGAAGAAGCCGATCCATCCCAATGACGACGTCAACATGTCGCAGTCATCGAACGACACATTTCCAGCGGCCATGCACATCGCGGCCGCGGATCGTGTGCAGCGTGCGCTCATTCCAGCGATCAAGACCGTACGCGACGCCATTGCCGCGAAGTCCAAGGAATTCGAAGGAATTGTGAAGATCGGCCGCACGCACCTGCAGGACGCGGTCCCGATGACGGTAGGACAGGAGTTCAGTGGCTGGGCAAGTTTGCTGGAACGCGACATCAAGCGACTGGAGCAGGTTCTGCTTGGGTTATTTGATCTGGCGATCGGGGGAACGGCGGTGGGTACGGGGTTGAACGCGCACCCCGAGTTCGCCGAACGGGCAGCGAAGAAAATTGCGGAGTTGACGGGGCTGCCTTTCAAATCGCATCCGAACAAGTTCGCGGCGCTCTCGGCGCATGACGAGATTGTGTTCGCGCAGGGTGCGCTTGAGACGCTGGCGGCTTCCCTCATGAAGATTTCAAACGACATTCGCTGGCTGGCTTCGGGGCCGCGTTCGGGACTAGGCGAACTGATTATTCCGGAGAACGAACCCGGATCTTCGATCATGCCGGGCAAGGTGAATCCCACGCAGTGTGAAGCCATGACCATGGTGTGCGTGCAGGTACACGGAGCGACGGCGGCGGTGGGCTTTGGTGGCTCGCAGGGAAATTTCGAGCTGAACGTCTACAAGCCGGTGATCATTTACAACTTCCTGCACTCGGTGACACTGCTCACGGACGCATGTCATGGGTACGTCGAGTACATGCTCAAAGGCATCGAGGTGAACCACAAGAAAATCCGGGGACACGTAGACAATTCCTTGATGCTGGTCACAGCCTTGACCCCGAAGATCGGATACGACAAGGCGGCGAAGATTGCGCATACCGCGCACGTGGATCATTCAAGTCTGAAGGCGGCAGCTCTGAAGCTGGGATATCTGACGGCGGAGGAGTTCGACGAGTGGGTGCAGCCGGAGAAGATGACGAGGCCGTAGGGGCAGTTTCGAGTTGTTACTGCACTGATGCTATCAATCTGAGCCTTTAGTCACGGCTCCCTGAGGATGGCACTTAGTTATTGTAATCGCAAATGCGCGTTGGATTGATGTTCATACATTGCGTCTTACTTTCGCTGTCCCTGGGCAGCGGCACAGTACTTGCCAGCGAGCACCTCGACGCTGCTACGAAAGGTTGTCCACGACTGAAGTGTTTGCATTTGGCGGCGTGGGATACGCGGGAGTCATTTCTCAGGGGGAAGTCGACTTTAAGATCTTACTGTCGCAATCCTCTTCGGATGCTCTTGCCGCCTTCGAGACCTTGTATGCAACCGGCAATCCTCAGGCTAAAGCATACGCACTCTCAGGCATCAAGAAGCTCAATCCTGGCAGATTCAAAGTGCTGTTAGCCTCCCCGTCAACGAAAGATCAAGTTAAGGTCATGAGAGGCTGCATCGTGTCGCGTGAGTCACTCCACGACGTCGCTGCGCAGATTGACCAACACAAATTTCGATTCTGAACGGGGCTTGAACGCTCTGTGTACTCTCGAGACTAGAAACTCGAAACTGTCTTAGTACGCCCACCGTAGCAACGTCGCCCCCACCGTAAACCCCGCCCCCACTGACGCCAGCATCACCAGGCTGCCCTTCTTCAGCTTTCCTTCTTCAATCGCCGTTCCCATCGCCAAGGGAATCGTGCCAGCCGTCGTGTTTCCATAACGGTCGATGTTCACGATGATGCTCTCCGGACGCATGCCCAAGCGGTCGGCGGTCGCCATGATGATTCGTCGATTCGCCTGGTGCGGGATGAAGGCGTCGATATCACTGCCCTTCAGTCCGTTCCGCTTGAGAAGCTTCTCGCACAGCTCGGTCTGCTTGCGCACAGCAAACTTGAAAACGGCCTGACCATCCTGATGCACGTAGTGCATTTTCTTCTCGATCGTCTCCCGCGACGACGGGTTCAGGCTGCCGCCGCCGGGCATATACAGCGACTGCGCTCCCGATCCGTCGACCTCGTGCACGAAATCGATCAGGCCCACGCTGTCGTCTTCCGCAGGCTCCAGAATGACCGCTCCCGCGCCGTCGCCGAAGATTACACAAGTGGCGCGGTCGGTGTAGTCGATGATCGACGACATGACGTCGGAGCCGATCACCATCACTTTCTCATGCATCCCGGTGGCGACGTATTGAGCGCCCGTCTGCAGGGCATATAGAAAAGCTGAACACGCCGCCGACAGGTCGAATCCCCAGACCCCGTGGGCGCCGAGTTTGTGCTGCACCAGGCAGGCCGTTGACGGAAAAAACATATCAGGGGTGACGGTGGCTACCAGGATGGCTTCCAGGTCTGAGGCCGTGATGCCACGCTGGGCAAGGGCTCTCCGTCCGGCTTCAACTGCCAGATCGCTGGTCGCGACTCCCTTGTCGACCAGGTGGCGTTCGCGGATTCCCGTGCGCTCGAGGATCCAGTCGTTAGAGGTCTCGACCAATTTTTCCAGGTCAGCGTTGCTCAGAATACGGGGTGGGACGTAGGTACCGAGGGCGCTGATCTTGACGCGCACGGGTTGACTCACTCTGTGATCTCCAGCCATGAAATAGGAAACGGTTATTGTGCGGCACCGGCCGCCAGCGTGTCCAACGCTAAGTTACCTGCGGACATGTACCACCGTCGCAGAATGCGCTTTCCAGCTTGGCCACATCGCACACTTCATGAAAGCCATACTCCAGCAAAAGCCGCGCCAGATGCCGGGTTCCGGCTCTGGACTCATGGGACCTGTCGTGAAAGCGACGGTCTCGGCTAGCCTCTTGCGAGTGCTACAGCTCTGAACTCGGGTCACTTGGAAAGGGGATCAGAGATGCTGAGGATGGCCAACATGCAACGAACTCGTATCGCTGCGACGCTCGCCCTCTGTGTTGGAATCGCGCTCCTTACGGGTTGCGCGGCCATGGGCGCCGGCAACGGTTCGAGCGGTCAGACATCGTCAGGCGTAACGGTTTCGCCCGGATCAAGCACGGTCCGCGCGGGCGACACCCAGCTGTTCACCGCCAAAGTCACCGCTGCCATGGATCAGACGGTCGTCTGGTCGGTAAACGGCACGATGGGCGGGAACTCTACCGTTGGCACCATCAGCACCACGGGACTTTACAAAGCGCCCGCAGCCCTCCCCACGCCCGACTCCGTAAGCATCGAAGCGACGTCCTCGTCCGACAAGACCCTCTCCGGCAAAGTCATGGTCATGCTGGAGAATCCGGTGCCGACCGTGACGGCGGTATCCCCCACCGCCGTCCCGGTCGGAAATTTCACGCTCACCATCACGGGTAGCAAGTTCGTGAGCGGCGCCAAGGTGATGTTTGCCGGACAGACGCTGCCGACCAAGTTCGTTTCTGCGACACAACTCACCGCGACCGGCACCACGACGTCTGCACAGAACGGGACGTCCGTCCAGGTCAGCGTGGTCAATCCTGATCCGGGCTCCATCACGTCCTCGACCATGATGGTGAAGGTTGGAGCATCGGGAATTCTGGTGCGCATTACTCCCGCGGGCGCGCAACTCCGCCCCGGCGAGACGGTGCAATTCAAAGCGACGATCACAGGAACGAGTAATCCCAACGTCGTCTGGAAGGTAAATAGCGCGCCCGGTGGAAATGCGAACGTCGGCACCATCACGACCAGCGGCTTGTACACCGCACCAGCTGGGTTGACGGGTTCGACCCTGACCATTTCCGCGCCCAGCGTGGAAGATTCCCAGTCCAATAATGCACCTTCCTATGTCACCCTGTTAAGCAACCTCCCCGTCGTGACTGCGGCCCTCCCCGCTCCCCTGCCCGTCGGAAACTTCACCATCGCGGTGAGTGGCAACAATTTCCTGAACGGCGCGCAAGTGATTTTCGATGGCGTCATGCTGCCGACGACCTTCGTATCGGCAACCAGCTTGAGCGCCTCCGGAAATGCCGCCAGCTCCGGCACGATTCCCCTGCAGGTAATCAACCCGGGCGCCGGTTCGCCAACGTCGAACATCTTGCAAGTGCAAGTTGGCTCCGGCAACAGCGGAGTCACTCCGGCGGCAGCGGCTCGCTTGCTCGAACAATCGACATTCGGCCCAACTCCCGCCTCCATTCAGCATGTGCAGACGGTTGGGATGCAGGCGTTCTTGAACGAGCAATACGCCGCCACGGCCTCCACCTACCCCGCGCCGGGAGCGAACGATGACATCACGGTTGTAAAGCAGCGCTTCTTCACGAATGCGCTCACGGGACAGGATCAGCTGCGCCAACGCGTTGCCTGGTCACTGGCTCAGACCTTCGTCGTGTCGAACCAGAAGATCGGCGATCCCAGCGCATTCACTTCCTGGATGAACATGCTCCAGAAAGATGCATTCGGTAATTTCTCTACGCTGCTCAACGACGTGACCCTCAGCCCGACCATGGGCCACTACCTCGACATGGTCCGGAACGATAAGCCGGACCCAAATTCCGGAGCGCAGCCCAACGAGAACTATGCTCGCGAAATTCTGCAGCTGTTCTCGGTTGGCCTGGCGCAGCTGAACCCGGACGGCACGCCTCAGGTCGACGGTAACGGCATTCCCCTCCCCACCTACACGCAGGACACGATCATCGGCTTCGCCCACGTCTTCACGGGTTGGGCCTATCCGACGAAAGCCGGGCAGACAGCCTCGTTCTATAACGGGGAATACTACGGCGGCCCGATGATTCCGTTCGACAACCACCACGACACTGGCCAAAAGCTGCTGCTGAACGGCGTTGTGCTTGGTTCGGGCGGTACGACGCAATCCGACCTGACGGCGGCGCTCCAGAACATCTTCACCCATCCCAACGTCGGACCCTTCATCTCGAAGCAGTTGATCCAGCACCTGGTCACCAGCAATCCGAGCCCGGCGTACGTGTCACGCGTCACTGCGGTCTTTAACGACAACGGCAGCGGCATCCGTGGCGATATGAAAGCGGTGGTCAACGCCATCCTCATGGACAGCGAGGCGCGCCGTGGAGACGATCCCACGCAGGTTCAGGCCAGCGATGGTCATCTGAAGGAGCCAGTGCTCTTCATGATGAACCTGCTGCGCGCGACCAACGCTACGTCCGATGGGGCGAACTTGCAGAACTATGCGTCGGACATGAAGGAAGAGCCCTTCGAATCGCCGACCGTATTCAACTTCTATCCGCCGGATAACAGCATCCCCGGCACCACCCTGCTGGGACCGGAGTTCCGTATCTTCAACAGCACGACGGCGATCTCGCGGATCAATTTTGTGAACGACCTGGTGTACGGCAGCGTGAGCAGCACCACCAAGACCGACATCTCGGCCTACGTGGCGCTGGCGTCGAATCCTCCGGAACTGGTGGATTCGCTCAGCAACGTGCTGACGCACGGCCCGCTTTCCGACGGCGCCCGCAACACCATCATCACCACCGTTACGAATCTGACGGATAACACCAAGCGAGCCAGGACCGCGCTTTACCTGATCGGCAGCTCGTCACAATTTCAGGTTGCACACTAAGGGGAAAGCATCATGGGCAAATGGAACCGCAGAGATTTTCTGAAAACCACTTGCTGTTCGGCGGCTGCGGGTTTCGCGGCTGCCAGTTTCAGCCGCTTCGGGCTGGTGAATGCTCTCGCCCAGAACGCGACAGATTACAAGGCGCTGGTCTGTGTCTTCCTGTTTGGCGGCAACGACAGCAACAACATGGTGATCCCATACGACACCGCCGGGTACAACGGGTACAAGTCCGCGCGCGGCGGGTTGGCTCTGGCCCAGGGATCGCTGCTGCCCATCACTCCCTCGAGCATAGGCTCCCCGTTTGCATTCCATCCTCGTTTCGGGGCGATGCAGTCGCTGTTCAACAACAAGCACCTCGCCGTGCTCGCGAACGTTGGAACGCTCGTACAGCCGACGACCGTGCAACAGTTCCGCCAAGGCGGTGTGGCGGTTCCCATGAACCTCTTCTCGCATTCCGACCAGGAAGCGCAGATGCAGACGGCAATCTTGGACAAAGTCGCGGAAACCGGTTGGGCGGGACGCACCGCAGACAAGATCCAGTCCATCTACGGCGGAAATTTCCCCATCATCATTTCGCTGGCCGGCACCAACATCTTCTGCGAAGGCGTGGTGGCCCAGTCGATCCAGTCGAACGGCAATCCCACGCAGTTGTTGAACGGCTTTGGAGGGGGCACTGAATCGAACGCTCGTCTTTCGGCTCTGCAGAGCCTGCTGACGTTCGATAACGGCTTGTCACTGATTCAGGCAGCCAGCACGACCACCGGAAACGCAATTCAGAATGGTCAGACGCTCGCTACGGCTTTGGCGACGGGCACTCCGCTGGCTACGCAGTTCCCGAAGAATTCGTACTTCGCGAGCCAGTTGCAACAGGTGGCGAAGATCATCCAGGTACGCGCCGCGCTGGGGTTACAACGCCAGATATTCTTCGTTTCGATGGGCGGGTTCGATACTCACAGCGGCCAGTTGACGCAACAGGATTCGTTGTTCAACGACATGAACCAGTCGCTGAACACTTTCTATCAGGCCACTACAGAAATGGGCGTTGCGAACAACGTCACGACCTTCACCCTGTCGGATTTCGGCCGCACCTATCAACCCAACAGCGACGGAACGGACCACGCGTGGGGCTCGCACCACCTGATCATGGGGGGTGCAGTGAAGGGCGGCGACTTCTATGGGACATTCCCAACTCTGGCAGTGAACGGACCCGACGATGGCACGGGACAGGGCCGGTGGGTTCCGACAACCTCGGTCGATCAGTACGCCGCAACCTTGGCACAATGGTTCGGCGTGGCGGCGACGGACTTGCCATCGATTTTTCCGAACCTCGCGAACTTCTCGACGCAGACGTTGGGAATCATGGGTTAGAGCAGCGCATCCCCAAAACAAAAAGAGGCCGCGCCATCAACGACGCGGTCTCTTTAATTTTTGCGATTGAAATGCGGCCTTACGCGCCCTTCCGGGCTCCGGCTGCCAAAGACACGACTCCTGCCAGCACCAAGACGCCCGCCACGAGCGGCGGCAGACGATCGCTGTGCTCGGTTTGCACGCCGATCTTCGCGTCGCCGATCTTCACACCGTGATCTTCCTTGTGTGGAATCGGCACGACGAACGCCAACAGGCCAAGCACAAGCAGAATTGCTCCCAGCATCGTCAAACCCTTCATATCGCCCACCCCATTTTGCGCAGTTGCGCTACCCGAGAACTCACCTTCGCACGGACAGAAAGTTCTGCTATCCGGTTTCGTCTTTCCTGAAACAATTTCTCCGCGATGATGAGGAATTCTGATGAAAGTGCGGAGAAGCCGTGAAGACCCAGCCAACTCAAGTATTGATAAATTACGATCGCTTGGTTAACGAATCAGGTGTTGTCTGTAGCCTGTCAGCAAAGACGCAGCAGAAATCGACTATCGGCCGGAGTAGCGCCTGCGGCGGTGAATTTGCGAGCCAACATCGGCCTAGATGATGAAAAAGAAAAAGCCAGGCACCGGGAACCCACTGCACACGCAAGAGCCCGTTACCGTTGCTTCCTTCCGGACCTGGCGGGGTTGGCGAGAACGCGTCGCGCGGGACCGATACCTGACCCTCAGTAGTTTACCATCCGTCGCTGGAACGAACGTACCCTTCCCTTTGCAATCTAAAAAGCGAACAATAGACCGATTCCATGCCTGAGGCGCGCGCCAGCTCGTCAACCATCACGCTCTCTGCTGCCATCGAGCGCTACTTCCAGGTGTCTCTCTTTCTATTGGTGCTCACCGGATTTGGCACGCTAGCCGAAACCGGCGCGGTCGACGCGCCCACGATCACCCTGGTGGGCCTCGCCCTTTTATTTCGCGGATATCTTCTGAGCAAGCGCAGCGACTACCAGATGCCGACGCGCTGGACCAACTACCTGACGCTGGCCTATGTATTGTTTTTCCTCGCCGACTACACGATGCTCTCTCGCAGCTTTCTGACGGCGACCGTGCATCTGGTTTTGTTCGGTATGGTGATCCGCATCTTTTCGGTTCACAAGGAACGCGACTACTACATGCTGTCGGTGCTCGCGTTCATGATGGTGCTCGCGGCCGCGGTGCTGACAGTGGATAGCGTTTTCCTGTTCGCCTTCGCAGCATTCATGTTGATGGCGGTCGTGACCTTCGTGCTGATGGAAATGCGGCGTTCTTGCCAGACCGCCAACATACCTGCCCGCGAGCCGCTGGATACAACTACCTACCGCCGAATGGCGTTTTTTCTCGCCGGCACGTCTCCGGCCCTGGTCGTGCTTATTCTGGCCGGGGCATCCGCGATCTTTTTCCTGCTCCCGCGCACGTCCGCCGGATACCTGGGCTCTTTCGCTTCCGGCAGCGACATGGCCACCGGTTTCAGTGATCGCGTGCAACTCGGAAGCATTGGCCAGATTCAGCAATCGAAGTCGGTCGTGATGCACATCCAGATCGACGGGGATACGCGTGGCACATTCGATCTCAAATGGCGTGGAATTGCCCTGAGCCGCTTTGACGGAAAAGTGTGGTCCAATCCAGTGGAGCAGTATCCGATCCTGCGTCAGCCGGATGGCCGCTTTCCCTTGTGGAGCAACGCGGCAGGATCTGCCCCAAAGACGGCGCGCACCATCCATTATCGCGTGCTGATGGAGCCGATTGGCACAAACGTCTTTTTCGTCGCCCCCAGGCCTCGATTCCTTACAGGAGCCTACCGCGTGCTCGGCACAGATCGCGGGGGAGCCGTCTACAATCTCGATCCCAGCCATGCGGTCAGCCTCTACGACGTGGACTCGGATCTAGCCGAGCCCAAGCCGCAAGACCTGGAGAAGGTGACCGCTCCGAATCCGCCAGAGATGTTGGAGTACCTCCGCCTGCCACCTACTCTCGATGCCCGCATTCCCGAACTGGCCAGGCAGATCGTGGGATCCTCGACCAATTCCTATGACCGCGCCACTGCGATCGAACGCTATCTGATGACGAAGTTTGGTTATACGCTGGAACTCCCGCGCGTCACGCCCAAAGATCCGCTTGCCGAATTCCTTTTTATTCGCAAACGCGGGCATTGCGAATACTTTGCCTCGTCGATGGCAATCATGCTGCGAACCCTCAACATCCCATCGCGTGTGGTGAACGGATTTCGCACCACTGAGTTCAACGACGTTACGGGAAACTACGTGGTGCGGGCGAGCAGCGCTCACTCATGGGTGGAAGCGTACTTCCCTGGCTATGGCTGGGCCAGCTTCGACCCCACTCCGGGTGCGCCGTTGGGCAGCGCCACCGGTTGGGACCGCGTCAGCCTGTACGTGGATGCCATGGCGTCGTTCTGGCGCGAGTGGGTGGTCAACTACGACGCCAACCACCAGAAGGCTTTAGGCGAAGATGCGATGCGGGGCAGCCGTACTTTGCTCGAGGGAATGCGCGACCGCGTCGAGGGTTGGTACGAACGCATGCTGACCCGGGCGCGTCACGCACAACAGTCCTTCTCCAATTCGCCTCGCCGATGGTCCGGAGTCGCAGTTGTCGCGTGCGTGATATTGCTGGTCGCGGCCAAGTTCAGAAATCTACGCCGTTGGATGAAGGAACGAGCGCTGGCCGTTCACCCCGAGGCTGCTCCGAGCCGGGCAGCGGCCCTGTGGTATCGACGCATGCTGAAATGGCTGGGAAGACAGGGATGGCAAAAGACTGAGGTACAGACGCCACAGGAATTCCTGACTTGTATTGAAGATCCTTTAACGCGCAAGCGGGTGGAGGATTTTACGCGAGCCTACGAAGCCGCCAGATTTGGGGAATCGTCCGAGGAAGCACGCCGGCTTCCTGAGTTGTACGAAGAGATGACTTCCGCCGAGCGCAAATAAGCAGAACTTATTTGCCGAAACGCCACACGATTCCACCGCCCACAAGGTAGTTGTGCTGGCGGCTCTTTCCGGTGTCGACCAGAATATCGGGTGTGCCCGACCAGAAGTCGCGTGCTTCGCCGCGCAGAGTGAACCGCGACTTCAGCCTGACATCGAGACCGATTCCGATCTGCATCACGCCCGTTGTGCTCGACTTCGCCCCGCTGGACCCCCCGAACT
>Ga0207665_10000279_pt1 | contig 35535 bp, 28 predicted proteins | sample LARL112metaG_FD_184351 | JGI IMG/M metagenome (GOLD analysis project Ga0207665, IMG submission 184351) | Corn, switchgrass and miscanthus rhizosphere microbial communities from Kellogg Biological Station, Michigan, USA - LAR L11-2 metaG... | ecosystem: Host-associated > Plants > Roots >... | reverse complement strand
CTCGCTCGCGTCTTCGCTTTGATAGCTTCACCAACTGCCAGCCGCATCGCCTTCTCCATTTCAGTAAGTCGGTCAGCGGCAGCTTCGACCCGTTTGAGCTTGAGGTCATAGAGATAGTGTTGGACCAGAGCTCGGACCTGCACCTTCCACACGCCAGCAGCTAGACCCACTTCTATGTGCTGTTCGTTGAGTGCATCGAGGTCAGCGAAAAGCTTGTCGTGCTCCACGCTTCACTCACGCCCTTTATAACTAGTTAGGTAGCGATGTCCCCTGCCCTCAGCGCGGCCGTACAAATTCGTACAGCAGCCATTAGGAAGGAAAGGGGTCCGGCGCAGCATCTACTAAGAGCGATACGCTTCGTTGACGTAGCGGCCAATTTCCCGCTCCGCCCGCTTTCCTCCCCGCATTTCTTGCCGATAGCCAAACAGCATCTTAATGCAGACGCCCACGCCTACGGCCACTGATAGCCCTTCCAGTTGCAGGAAAGCCGCGACGTACATGACGCCTGCCCAAAACCCCAATTCATAAAGAGTGGCCTTCAGATCGCAGGCAAACTCAATCATCCGACCACGCCAGATTGTTTCGTCTCTGAAGTAGGCACCTGGAACCATAATCATCCTCCTCCTTGCATGACCTGAGCCTGCGAAAGCGAGCCCGACCGTGCTTGCCTTTACGAAGGAGAGAAAGCGGCGCATCTGGTCCCTCCTCCGTCACGTAAGGGCATTTGTAGCTGGACCTTTCGAGCCATTCGTAAGTTTTGCAAGAGAGCATTCCCTGAGTTCAGACTAGTGAGTTGAAATGAGCAACGGTTCCCAAGCGGCACAACTGTTAAGGGACGACCACCATTCAACCCTACATGCGTTTTTCCTCGCAGCCAAAGAGAGCGGATATACCGACTTTGAACTGCAATTGGTGACGAGCCCAAAGGGTAGAATTGAATTTTGTATCAGCCCGCGAGAGCACTCAGAAATGAGTGCCAAATTTGAAGTAAGAGGCAACACGGTTCGTGCAGCGGCCGGCGAGGCGAGCGTCGTTCCCGTAGAGGACGCGGATGTTCGCCTAGAGTATGGAGGCACCCGTTCTGGGGAGGAACCTGTTCGGGTTTCACCGGGCGCACGTTCCTCGCATCCACGCCGCCCCGCTACGGTGACAGACCGAGACCCACAGAAGATGGATTGGAGCCTCTAGGTCTCACTCATTGAGGGACCCAAGGGGGAAAGTACAACGCCAGAAGGTGGGTGGCTAGCTGTCGCGCTTCGCCATCATACGCTTGTGCGCCATCCAAATAGGCCGCGCCGACGCGGACGAGCATCCCCCAGAAGGCGTTGGTTTGACTCGGCCTGAGTCCTCCAAGCATCCCGATCTTTGCGGGTATCCTCAAGCTGCTCTTTCAGAAGGCTGCTCACCTCTTTCAAAGCACTGATTTGAGCTTCCAGTGCTGGTACTAAACCTGTTTCCATCGCCGGTGCGGGTTGTTTCATTTCGACGATTTTTGGCATTGCAGGAAACACGCGGAACAGTTCTGCCGGGTCAACCTGATATGTCCCCGTGACCGTGCGGGTGGCTGAAATCCTGCCTGACTTGACCGCTCGCCATATCGTGGATTTGGCAATCCCCGCCGCAATGGCGGCTTCGGACAGGCTCAGCATGACCTTTTCTCCCCGTTTGGTCGCACGCCATGGCAGCGCAGCAATACGCGCACTTAAACCCAGCATCTGAGGTTCGGGCGAGCTGTCCGGGATAGAGTATGGGGCAAATCTTTGCGCAATCAGCCTTGCTGGTGCTTCCGATGGGTTCAGCATGGCGTTCCCTCCGCATTGCGTGGCGTGTCAACGCAACGTTCTCAACACAGGGTTAAGAGAGGGTTAAAACGCGCAGTGGCTACACCACTAACCGTTCAGACTTAAGCCGTCAGATGGTGCGAGGCGCTCTCGGCGTCTAGGTACAGCCCGTGCCTTCGCTAACCAGCCGCTATGACTTCGTCGAACAATCCGAGCACCGCAGCGTGACCTCTGACGTCGTTGACGTGAATGAGTGTTGCACCACAGTAATGTGAGCCCAAAACTTTGTGCCCAAGTTGGTAAGCCGCATCGAGGTCATGGGTGAGGTGGTAAGCCGCCGCAATCACTGCGCCTAGGCCGCACCGCTTAACCGCGAGCGATGACGTTGGCGACACGACAACGCCATTGTTGTCCAAAGCAAGATGGCGGCGGCACCAATGCTGCTCGTCTGCAATTAAAGCGCGAGCCCGTTCGACAATCTGGACCTTGAGTGGCCGTGACACGGAAAGCCCTCCCTATCTGAACTTTCTGGAGGCGTCTTCGGCTGGCTGCGAGGCATCGCGCACCATGCCGACGGTCATTTCACCGAGCTTCTTCATTTCGGCCATGTGGTGCTCGTAAACCCGCTTGGCGTAGTCAGACGGGATTTGGATTGCTTGTTCAAACGACCTCACGCCGATGAGTTGCTCCCATGTACGGATGGCATCGTCGAAAGCGCCCTTGGAGTACTCCATCATTTCGGCAGCGAGGGTTTGGAAGCGTTTGTTGGCCTCAGTGAATGATCTGCTTGCTGCCTCAAAGACACTTTGCATCCGCTCCTGAGCTTGTTGGCCCATTCTGTTAGCCTCATCGGCCATCCTCTTGGTGTCTGACATAGCGGCTTCCTCCTACAGAACTGACATACCTCGCCTGGGCAAGGTAAACGCGTTCCTCACAGAGGCGATGCTATTTCGGTCGAAATAATCTCAGAGTGAGTCTAGGCACGGTGCGGCCAATGGTTCGGGCCACGACCTGTAGGTTTCAGCCGAGGCTCTAATCCCGCCACTGCTCCCCTGCTATGATGTGCGTGTCTCACCTCTGGGAGGGCTGTCATATGAACCGCACAAAGATTGCGTTCCTTATCGCCGTCGTCTTTGCTCTCACTCTCACGGCGCAAGAGGCAAGTTCGGCCTCCTTCGCTGCCGCCGGCGCACTCAAGCAAAGCACCGTTGGGACCAATCCCGTGCAAAGGGTGGCTGGTTGCCATACTAACTGTCGGTGGAGTTTCTACCGGGCGGGGGACGGAAAGATTTACCTAGGGTGCCATCGCAACACTTGGTCCTGCGCTTTCGCCTCACCTTGCGACCCCAGGGCGTGTCGCTGGTGGCGTTGGTGGCACCGATAATCCTGATACGAAGCTGGTCGCCCTGAGCATCGAGGCAAGTAAGCAAGAAGAAGCCCCGTCGCAGGGAAACGCGGGGCTTTCTCCCGGTTCCGGTGGAGCGGAACCTACGATGGGGAACTCTCCATCGCTGCTTCTTAGTTAGGTTCCCGAGGGGCGTTATCAATCCACCAGACCAGGCTATGTTTCCGATAAGAAGAAACCTCGGCAAGCATGAAAAGGGCGCCGGCCGAAGCAAGCGGGGCTTTAAGATCGCCCACATGGATCGCTGTAATAATTGCGGGCAGGGCCTCATTAAAATCGATAATCGCGGCGAGCGCCTAATCGGCTGCTTGACGTGCAATCTATGGTCGCCCCCCGACGGCGAGCGATGGACACGGCTTTCTGAAGAAGACCTGCGCGCGCTTTATCACTTGCGGCATGGCGGAAGGTCAAAAGAAAGAGCGCCGGACTAGCTGGCGCCCTCGAATCTCCTGGCCCTAAAGTCAGCCACCCGCGGGGGCGCGCTGAAATCTTGCGCCTTTTGCTGAGTAAGCGATCAAGCTTCATTGGAACTGGCCACCGAACCTCATGCTGGTCACTGGCGTCTCGAGCAACGCTTTGAGCTGAGAGGCTGCGGTTGAGGAAAGGCGCAAAAGCCTAGGGCCATTGTCGGTTTCGACTTCCAAAGTGAGTATGACGTCGCCTTCCCTCATGTTCTCTTCGTTCTCTTGCACTGGCTTAACCCTCCTAATGACCGGCAAGCTCTCGACCCGTTCAACCATTCCTGCCTCCCCTGACTCGACGTTGGCCGTACATCCACGGAAGCTTGTTTCGGGCTCCCGGAGCACATTAGAATATAAAAGGCTGCCCGCGGCCTTTACGATATAGCGGCGTCGATGGACTCAACTTTCCAAGGCGCGGGAAAGGGCGGGTCCTTTGTTTCGGCATGACGGATTGAGACTATAAAAGAAACGGCCCCAGGGTCGCCCTGAGGCCGCTGAGTTGGCTAGCACCCGTCCCCTGATTGAGACGGTGCTGAAAGCTTAGAGTGAACTCATTTCCGATGGGTTAGCATTGGAGCCGATCGGGCTTTGTCGCTGATGCTAAATAGTTCCGCACCGCGACTAAAAGAGCGCGCAGACAATCCTCAAAATCCTGGCCCGAACGCTTGGGCTGAGATCACCAGATCGAGAGCCGCAAGGGCACTTTCTGCCGTAAGCGCCAGGCCGAAGGTCGCAGACAGGAGCTTATTGTTGGCGTCAGTCCGCACATCGCTCTCTTCGTCGGAGATGGGCCCGCTGGCATTCAGCTCGGCCTCTGCTTCTTGAAATCGTCGGATCAACGGAAGCAACTGGTCATCCGCGGGATTGGCTCCAGCAAGTCCCACCACGGGCAGGGCCATCACAGCCGCACCAAGGCCAACAGTGACGGACGGCGGTTGAGGGGCTTCATAGCCGATACCCCTCTGCCTCGAGCTGCGCCCGCACATTGGGATCGGTGAGGCGTCCAATGCAGCGGTGTACTGCCAGCAGCCACTCGCATTCCACGACCCACCGCTTTGGCGGGTTGTGCTGCTCAACGATGATGATTTGGGTGACCTCTGAGTCGGGGTGCTCCCGGTACGGAAACCGCACATGGTCCGGAACAGGGGTCACGAGCCGCTTAAGAGCGATCGCAAGCCGTCCGGGCTTCACCAACTCAGGCCGACAGTACAAGCACGCATAGCAGCCTGCATCGAGAGCGGCCTCTATATCGAGGACGATCTTGTCATCATGGGTGAAAGCTGGATCCAGGCAATCTCCGCTCAGCATCAATCCATAAAAGCGTTCCTTGATACTCGCCGGATCAAGGCGACCCTTGAGAGAGCCGCTTCGTCACTTCGCTCCGCGAAAATGCATTGTGTAGGCTTCAGCATCAGTCCCTCCTATAGTTAGCTTCGCGTTAGCAGCGACTTCAGGAGGGAGCGGAGATTTCCACTAAGTTCTTGATTTAGTGGTGAGCCCGATGGGATTCGAACCCATGACCCCTTGATTAAAAGTCAAGTGCTCTACCGGCTGAGCTACGGGCTCCTCCAGCGACATATGGGCCCCCTCATCCAGCAAGGTCAATATTGAGCAGCTTTCGATTGCCGGGGGTCGCGCGCCGCCTATGCTTTCAGTAAAGTCCGGGCCGACTTGCCCGCTGACGGCAGGGGGATCGTGACATGACGCGAAAAACGCCGGGTACCGGCTGGATCCGCTATTGGCCGCGGCTTCTGTTTGCCATTCCCCTTACCGCTATCTTGTGGGTGCCTTCCTATAACCGGATCGAGCCATCGCTCGGCGGCATCCCCTTTTTCTATTGGTACCAGCTTGCCTGGATCCTGCTTGGCGCGGCCATCGTGTTTGTCGTCTATACGATCGAAACGCGAATCACCGGGACGACGGCGAGGTCGAAGACGGGGCCCGAGACGACGGCTCCCCCGGGAGACGTGCTTTGAATCTCGACCTCGTCGCCACGACCGTATTTGTCCTTCTGTTCCTATTCGTCACCTGGCTCGGCTTCGTCGCCGCGCACTGGCGGAAGGCCGATCTCAACGTACTGCATGAATGGGGTCTCGGGGGGCGGAGATTCGGGACCGTCGTCACCTGGTTCCTGCTCGGCGGAGACCTCTACACCGCTTATACCTTCATCGCAGTGCCGGCGCTCGTCTTCGGCAAAGGGGCGATGGGCTTCTTCGCCATCCCCTATACGATCCTCATCTACCCAATTCTCTATCTCATGTTCCCGCGGCTATGGGCGATTGCCCATGCCAAGGGTCACGTCACGGCAGCCGATTTCGTCCGCGACCGGTTCGGCAGCCGTATGCTTGCGCTTGCCGTGGCTGTGACCGGCATCGTCGCCACCATGCCCTACATCGCCCTTCAGCTCGTCGGTATGGAGGTGGTGATCGGCGCGCTGGGATTCCCGGCTGGCGGCTTCGTCGGACATCTCCCGCTCATCATCGCCTTCATCGTGCTTGCCGCCTTCACCTATACAAGCGGGCTCCGCGCGCCCGCCTTGATTGCCATTGTCAAGGACACGCTGATCTTCGTCACCATCTTCGCGGCGGTTGTGATCATTCCAGAAAGGCTCGGTGGCTACGGCGCGATCTTCGCGAGCGTGCCGCCAGAGAAACTGCTTCTCGCGCCGCCGGCGGAGGGAAGCCTCGGCAGCTACAGCGCCTATGCAACGCTCGCGCTCGGCTCGGCGCTCTCGTTGTTCCTCTACCCGCATTCGATGACGGGAATCCTCAGCGCGTCGAACGGGGATGTGATCCGACGCAACGCCACGATGCTATCGGCCTATTCCTTCATTCTCGGGCTGATCGCCCTCTTGGGCTACATGGCCGTCGCGGCCGGCGTCGACAAGGACCCGGCATTTGCCGCGGGCTTTACCGAATACGGAGCGAATTTCGCGGTGCCGGCGCTGTTCCTTTCGTCCTTCTCGTCCTGGTTTGTAGGCGTCGCCTTTGCCGCCATCGCCATCGGCGCGCTTGTGCCAGCCGCGATCATGTCGATCGCCTGCGCCAATCTCTTCACGCGCAATCTCTACAAGGAATTCATGCGTGCCGATTGCACCGAGGCCGATGAGGCGCGCATGGCGAAGATCGTATCGCTCGTGGTGAAGATCGGCGCCGTGGTGTTCATCCTCGCTATTCCCCAAGACTACGCGATCCAGCTCCAGCTGCTCGGCGGCATTTGGATGATCCAACTCTTGCCGCCAATCGTGCTCGGCCTTTATACGCGCGGCTTCAATCCGATCGCGTTGCTCTTAGGCTGGATCGCGGGGACGGCGATCGGAACCTATATGGCGGCGACCCAAGGCTTCGCCTCATCGGTCTATCCGCTCGCCATCTTCGGCGTAACGGTGCCGGGCTACGCAGCGCTCTACTCGGTCGTAATCAACTTGATTGTCGCCGTGGTTTTGAGCCCGCTCTTCGACCTCGTGGCGCGGCGCGGAGCCACCTCCGCGGCGCGATAACGGCCGCAGCTGTCGTCAATGCGGCACTCGACCGCGGCGGATTATGTGGATAGGGTCAGCCGTCGCGACTCAAACTGCCCTCGACAAGGAGGACATTGACCATGGCAAACGACAACCAAGGCAGTCGGACGTTTTTGGCGATCGTGCTGGGCGGCATCGTGCTCGCTCTCGTCATCGCCGCTTATTTCATGTACGGCCACAAAGGCGAGACCAGCGTCAAGGTCGAGAAGCCGGCTACCGAGCAGTCCGCACCTGCCGCGCCCCCGGCAGCAGAGACGCCGGCTACGCCGCCAGCAGAGTCGCCGATGGCTCCGTCGGCACCTCCGGCCGGCGAGGCGCCAGCGACCCCGCCCGCAAATCCTGCCCCTTCGACAAGTCCGTAATGGCCGGCGAAAGGGCGGCCTCTCGCGAGCCGCCCTTCCCAACTTGGATGTCCGCGTCGGGTCCAAGGCTCTCAAAATCCTTAATCGAGCCGGCCGTTAGGCTGCGTAAGCCGTCTAACGCGTCTCCCTGCCGCCGAAATTGATGTAGATTGTCGGCCTCGATGCGTGGGAACGGCGAGATGGCGGTGAAAGGCGACCGCGGACGCGTGGCGTGCTGGCTTTTGACTGCCAGCTTCGCTTTTTTCATTTCGGCAGCCTACGCCCAAGACAAGCCCGCTGTGCCGGTCGAGGCGGCGAAGGTCATGGCCGCGCCGTTGAGCGAGCAGGTAACCGCCGTCGGCACTATCTTCTCCAACGAGGCGGTTACGGTCAGTTCGGAAATCCCGGGGCGGCTCGAGGAGATTCATTTCCAAGAAGGGCAGCCGATCGAGAGGGGATCGCCACTTTTCACGCTCGAAGATTCGGTCTATCGCGCCCAGCTCGCCGATGCCGAAGCCAAGCTTAAGCTCGCCGAGCAAACCCACAAGCGGCGCACCACTCTGCTTAGCAATCAATACGCGACGGCCCAATCGGCCGACGAGTCGGCCTCCGCCGTCGCAGTGAACACGGCCGCCGTCGAGCTTGCCCGTGTGCAGCTCGACAAGGCGCATATCGTGGCGCCGTTCTCCGGTATTGTCGGCCTTCGCCGCGTCAGTGTCGGTGAGTACATCACCGCAGGCCAGCCGCTGGTCAATCTCGAAGCCATCGATCCGGTGAAGGCCGATTTCAGGGTGCCTGAGAAGTTCCTTCCCGCCATCAGGGTAGGGCAGACTATCCGCATCAAAGTTGACGCCTTCCCAGGGGACAGCTTCGAGGGGAAAGTTTACGCCATCGATCCGCGGCTCGACGTGGCGGGCCGCAGCCTGCTGGTGCGCGCAGTGGTGCCCAACGGCGATCAGAGGCTTCGCCCGGGGCTGTTCGCGCGAGTGACGGTGCTGCTGCAGCTCAAGGAGGATGCCTTGAGCGTGCCGGAGCAGGCGATCGTGCCCCAGGGCGACAGCCAGTTCGTGTTCAAGATCGTGGACGGCAAGGCCCATCTGACCAAAGTTGTGACCGGCACGCGCCGCGATGGACGGGTCGAGATCGTCGATGGCCTATCCGCCGGCGATCAGGTCGTGATTGCGGGCCAGCTCAAGATCCGCGACGGCAGTGCCGTGTCGATCGTCGGACCTACCGGGGCCTGAGCCGTGACGCTTCCAGAACTTTCGATCAAGCGGCCGGTCTTCGCGACCGTCTTGAGCCTCGTGCTCGTTCTGGTCGGGCTCGTCTCTTATGAGCGCTTGAGCGTGCGCGAATACCCAGCGATCGACTCGCCGGTGGTCACCGTGCAGACCAATTATCCCGGCGCCAGTGCGGCCATCGTCGAGACCCAAGTCACGCAAGTGCTCGAGGATTCGCTGTCGGGCATCGAAGGCATCGATTTCATCACCTCGATCAGCCGGCAGGAATCGAGCCAGATCACTGTGCGGTTCAAGCTCGACCGCAACCCGGACTATGCCGCTGCCGACGTACGCGATCGGGTCGGGCGGGTTCGTGGCCGCCTTCCCGACGAGATCGACGAGCCGATCATCCAGAAGGTCGAGGCCGACGCCCAGCCGATCTTTCACCTCGCTTTCTTCAGCGACAAGCATTCGGCGCTCGAGATCACCGATTATGCCGAGCGCTACGTCAAGGATCAGCTCCAGACGCTTCCGGGCGTTGCCGAAGTGCGCCTGTTCGGCGATCGCCAATATTCCATGCGCATCTGGCTCGATCCTGAACGTGTCGCCGCCTATCAGCTCACGCCGCAAGACATCGAGGCGGCGCTGAGACGTCAGAACGTCGAGGTGCCGTCAGGCCGCATTGAAAGCCAGCAGCGCGAGTTCACCGTGCTTGCCGAAACCGACCTTCGCACGCCCGAGCAATTCAACGATCTCATCGTCAAAGAGGCCAATGGTTATCTCGTGCGCCTCGCAGACGTGGGCCACGCCGAGCTCGGCGCCCTCGATGAGCGGCGCATCGTTCGCTTCAACGGCAAGCCTGCGATCGCGGTCGGCGTGATCAAGCAGGCAACCGCCAATCCGCTTGAAGTCGCCCAAGAAATCCAGAAGGTGCTGCCAGCCATCACCGCGTCGCTGCCTGACGGCATGCAAGTCAGGATCGCCAACGACAAATCGGTGTTCATCGCCGAGTCGATCAAGAACGTCTATGAGACCATCGGCGAAGCGGTCCTCCTCGTAGTCCTGATCATCTTCCTGTTCCTGCGCTCGGTGCGCGCCACGCTGATCCCGCTGGTCACGATCCCGGTCTCGCTGATCGGCGCGTTTGCGCTGATGTATGCGCTAGGCTTCTCCATCAACACGCTGACGCTGCTCGCGCTCGTCCTCGCAATCGGCCTCGTGGTGGACGACGCCATCGTCATGCTGGAGAACATCTACCGCCACGTCGAGGGGGGCATGAACCCGGTCCAAGCCGCGCTTATCGGCAGCCGCGAGATTTCTTTTGCCGTGATCGCGATGACTATCACGCTAGCCGCGGTCTACGCGCCGATCGGCTTCATGACCGGCATCACCGGGCGGCTGTTCACCGAGTTCGCCTGGACGCTTGCCGGCGCGGTCATCGTTTCGGGCTTCGTGGCGCTGACGCTCTCGCCGATGATGTGCTCGAAGCTCCTGCGCCACCAGGAGCGGCACAACGCTCTATACCGCGCGAGCGAGCGCGTGCTTCAGGGCATCGGCGCGGGCTACCGCGGCCTGCTCAAGCGCGCGCTGGCAGTCCCGCCGGTCGTGCTCCTGATCGGGCTTGCGGTGGCGGGCTCGAGCGTTGCGCTGTTCGGCCTGCTGAAGGGAGAGCTGGCGCCGATCGAAGATCAAGGCAACATCTATGTGATGTTCCGCGCGCCGGAGGGCGCGACTATTGAATACACCGACGCCTATGCGAAACAACTCGAGCAGATCTATCTCTCGGTACCGGAGGCCGACCGCATCTTCGTGGTGGCCGGCAATCCTACGGTCTCGCAGGGCACCTCGGTCGTAAGGCTCAAGCCGTGGAGCGAGCGCGAGCGCACCCAGCAGGAGATCGCCAAGTCGATCGCGCCGCGCATGGTCGCCGTCCCGGGTGTGGTGGCGTTTCCAAGCAACCCGCCGTCGCTCGGTCAAAGCCTGAAGGACAAGCCCATCAATTTCGTGATCCAGACCTCGAGCTCGTATGACGAATTGCAGAAGATGGTCGATGCCGTGCTCGAGAAGGTGCGCGACTATCCGGGGCTGGTCGACGTGGACTCAGACCTCAAGCTCAACTCGCCGCAGCTCGACATCTCGGTCGACCGTGAGAAGGCAGCGGCGACAGGAGTCGAGATCGACACGCTCGGCCGCACGCTCGAGACGATGCTCGGCGGTCGCCAGGTCACGCGCTTCAAGCAGAACGGGGAGCAATACGACGTGGTGGTGAAGATCGCCGATATCGACCGCCAGAATCCCGACGATATGCGGCGCATCTATGTGAAGGGGCGGGAGGACGCGATGATCCCGCTGTCGAACCTCATCACCATCAAGGAGACCGTGGCTCCGAAGGAGCTCAACCACTTCAATCAGCTCCGCGCCGCCACCATCACCGCGCAGCTTGCGCCAGGCTACACCTTGAGCGACGGCCTGAGCTTCCTTGCCAAGACCGCGCAAGAGGTGCTGCCAATCACCGCCCATGTCGAATATTCGGGGCAGTCGCGCGAGTTCAGGGAAGCGAGCCGCAATATGTATCTCATCTTCCTGCTCGCGCTCGCCTTCATCTATCTCGTGCTCGCGGCGCAGTTCGAAAGCTTCACCGATCCCTTCATCATCATGCTGACCGTGCCGCTCTCGGTGACCGGCGCGCTGCTTGCATTGTGGTGGAGCGGCGGCACGCTCAACATCTATAGCCAGGTCGGGCTTGTCACGCTGATCGGACTCATCACCAAGCACGGCATTCTCATCGTGGAATTCTCGAACCAGCTTCGCGCCAAGGGGCAGCCGATGCGCGAGGCGGTGATGGAAGCGGCGGCGTTGCGGCTCCGACCGATCCTGATGACCACCGGCGCCATGGTGCTCGGCGCCGTGCCGCTTGCGCTCGCGACCGGCGCCGGCGCCGAGAATCGTCAGGACATCGGCTGGGTGATCGTGGGCGGGCTTCTCGTCGGCACGCTGTTCACGCTGTTCGTGATCCCCGTGGTCTACACCTATCTCAGCCGGCGCGAGTTCCTGGAGGCCGATCTCGAAGGCACACAGGACGCGCCTGCGTTACCCAGGCCGCGCGGCGTGCTCGAGCCAGCCGAATAGAGGCTGAAGGCGTCGCGCGCTGAGAGGCGCGAAAACGGTTCACTTGGGTGTCGAGATGCGAGGCGGCTGCCGCAAAAAGAAGAGCCCCGGCGCGGGGAGTGCCGAGGCTCGTACGCATTACACAGAACGCACTACCTACCCAGACCGAACACAACTGGGCACATAGAGCATGCCTTGGGCCTGTGGCAGTTTTTTGACGATTCCTTGTCAGTCTTTTTAATAGCCACAAGCATTTGCACGCGCGCCTTAAGACCGCATGGCGCATCTAACCGGGACCAAAACGCCGCGCTATCTCAAAGGTTCCGCCTGGGAAGCGCGAAGCTTGTGCAGGGGCCCGCGTCATGCACTATGATGAAAATCCGGGCGAACCTAAATGAGTTAGAGGACCATGCGCTGGCGCGGCGAAAGAGAAAGCCAGAACGTCGAGGACCGACGCGACGAAGGCGGCGGCTTCGGCTTTCCGATGCCTGGCGGCGGGGTCAGCTTTCCCAGCGGCGGCGGCGGGCGCGGCGGCATCGGCATTGTCGGCATTCTCATCATTCTCGGGCTCATGCTGTTCTTCGGCATCGACCCGAGGGTGATCTTGCAGGGAGGGGGAGGTGACGAGGATAACTTCCCGAACATTCAACTTCCGCAGTCTCGTCCCGAGAGCACCAATGTCCCGGCCCCCGGCACGGAGCACCAAGGTCCGCCGGTCCAGCATCCACAATCGACGAGCGAGGACGATCTCAAGCAATTCGTAAGCGTGGTGCTCGCCGACACCGAGGACGTCTGGCAAGATCTGTTCAAACAATACGGCCAGCGTTATAGCGACCCCAAGCTCGTGCTGTACTCAGGCGCGATCCGTTCGGCTTGCGGGCTTGGCCAGTCGGCCATGGGGCCTTTTTACTGTCCGAACGACGAGAAGGTGTATATCGACCTCGACTTCTACCAGGAGCTCAAGAACCGCTTCAAAGCGCCGGGCGATTTCGCCCAGGCCTATGTCATCGCGCACGAAGTCGGCCATCACGTGCAGAAGCTGCTCGGCATCATGGATCAGGTCGAGGCGGTGCGGCAGCGCATGGATTCGGCCGAAGCGAATGCTTTGCAGGTTCGGGTCGAGCTGCAGGCCGATTGCTTCGCCGGCGTGTGGGCCAATCACGCGCAAGAAAGCAAGAATATCATCGAGCCCGGTGACATCGAGGAGGCGCTGAACGCGGCGAGCGCCATCGGAGACGATCGCATCCAGAGGCAGACGCAAGGCTATGTCGTGCCCGATGCATTCACTCACGGCTCTTCCGCGCAGCGGGTGCGCTGGTTCAAGCGCGGCTACGAAAGCGGGAAGCTCGAGAGCTGCGATACCTTCAACACGGATCAGCTCTAGCTCGTTGGCTGCGCAAGCTCGGTAGCGGGTGACTAGAGCGAGTCTCCGGCAAAGACCGTCGCCTCGCACGACTTCTGCGCCTTCTTGAACAGGAGGCAGGCTTGGTTCGCCTCTGCGGCGTTGGCGAACGGCCCGGCGATCAGCCGCCACTTCTTGTCGGGGGCCAGCACGCGACGAGGCTGAAGCCCCGCTACCAAAGCTGCGTGATTGGTGAGCAACTCGCGCCACAATGGTCGCAATCCATCCTGCTTCGCCACGATCCCGATCTCGATGCCGTAGCGCGTGGACCCGTCGTTGGCTGCCGGCGGCAGAGTGGTGGGGCTAAGAGCTGCAATTTCGGTGTTGGGTGTTGGTGCCGTGCTCTCGCTGCCGGATTCCGATGACGAGGAGGCACTGTCGGTCGCGGCCGGACTTGGCGCCGACAGATTGCTGCTGAGGCTTGGAGTCGGCGTTACTTCGGTCAAGGGCTCGTCGGGAACCTCCGACACCGTCACCGGCGGCGGCGTAGGCTCGTGCTCGTTCTCCGCGTCGGCTGGCTCTTCAGAAGGAGGCGGACTGCTCGAAGGCGTCGCCGAGGGTTTGACTTCCGCGGGCTTCACGTCCGCAGGCTTTGCCGCGGGAGGCGGTTCTGGCGCGGGAACCTGGGCCGCCTTGGGTGCTTCGGCAGGTTTCGCCGGCTCGGCGGGTTTCTCGGCAGGCTGCGCCAAGGCGACACTAGGCTTCTTCGCTTGAGGAGCGGGTGGCTCGGGCGAAGGCACCGGCTCTGACTCCGGGGTCGAGGGGCTCGCGTTCTCCGACAATGAGCCGGCCGGCCGCACAGCCTTCTCAAGCGGCTCAAGACGCGTGTTGATCTCAGCGATCTGCTGCGACAGTTCGCGCAAGGTGGACTCGATCTTCCCCGTCTCAGCAGCGCCGACGGCGCTTGCAGCTTGCTCCGAGCTAATTGACGTCTCGCCTGGCGCGACCTGGCTGCCAAGGGCACCGGGATTGGTCAGGAGGGTGAACAAGTATACGCCCGACAGGCCGCCGAGCACGATCCAGAAGAACGCGAACGCGCTCCGAACCACATTTCGTGAACCGGTTTGACGATCCTTGATCATTGAGAGTGAACCCCCTCTCGCCTGGAAATTCAGGCTGAAAAACGACCTGAATATGGCTTAGCCTGCGATATGGCGCCGCCCCATCTGAGGGAGATTACTCCGTCCATCCAGCCGGTCAATTTTCCCCTGCTGGGCCCTCCTGACGCAGGTTATGGCCCTAGCCCCTCGTTTGGACTAGACAATCGCCGTCCGCGTGCCTTTGGACGGCGATTCGGCTTTGCCGCCATCAATACAGGATTGACGCCCTTAACTGTACCTAAGCTTTGCGCGCTTAAGTCAGCTCCGTGCTGCCGCGCAATTTGAGTGAAGTGTCAGCGATTCAAGCCTCATGAACCAAACCTCCTCCCTCGCCATCATCCTTGCCGCGGGTAAGGGCACGCGGATGAAGTCCGAACTGCCCAAGGTGATGCACAAGCTTGCCGGGGCCACGCTACTCGCTCATGTTCTGAAGGCCGCCAAAGCTGCCGGCATCGACCGCATGGCCGTGGTGGTCGGCCCCGGCATGGAAGAGGTTGGCGCGGCGGTTGCGGCCGTCGATCCGAAGGCACAGTCATTCGTGCAGGCGAAACAGCTTGGGACAGCTGACGCGGTTAAGTCCGCCCGGGAAGCGCTCGAAGATTTCAAGGGCGACGTCCTCGTGCTTTATGGTGATACACCCCTCTTGACTTCCGAAACCCTCAACCGCGTGCGCGCCGAGCTCAAGGCGGGCGCCGATCTGGTGGTGATCGGCTTCGAGGCAGCCGATCCTAGTGGCTATGGACGGTTCCTGCTCGACGATCGGGGAAGTCTCGCAGCGATCCGCGAGGAGAAAGATGCGAGCGACGAGGAGCGCGCGCTCACCCTGTGCAATTCCGGAATCATGGCGTTCCGCTCGGCCAAGATCCTGCTCGATCTGCTCGGCCGCATCGGCAATGACAACGCAAAGAGCGAGTTCTACCTCACCGACGCCGTGGCGCTCGCCCGAGGCGACCGGCTTGAAGCGCGCATCGTGCTGTCCAACGGAGAGGAGGTGCTTGGCGTCAACTCGCGCGCCGAGCTCGCCGAGGCCGAAGTAGCAATGCAGCAGCGGCTTCGCGACAAGGCAATGGCCAACGGCGCGACGCTCGTTGCGCCCGAGACGGTGTTCATCAGCCATGACACGCGCATCGGCAGGGACGTGGTGATCGAGCCTAACGTCGTGATTGGTCCAGGCGTGGTTATCGAGGACGGCGCCACCGTCAGAGGCTTCTCCCATATCGAAGGCGCCCATATCGGTCCCGGCGCAATCGTCGGGCCGTTCGCGCGGCTCCGCCCCGGCGCCACGCTCGGCGAGAATGCTCATGTCGGCAATTTCGTCGAGATCAAGCAGGCTGAGATCGGCGAGGGCGCCAAGGTCAACCATCTCACCTATATCGGCGATGCTAGCGTCGGCGCGCGCGCCAATATCGGGGCGGGAACCATCACCTGCAACTACGACGGCTTCGCCAAGCATCGCACCGAGATCGGCGCGGGGGCCTTTGTCGGCTCGAACTCTTCGCTCGTGGCTCCGGTCAAGATCGGGGACGGCGCCTATATCGGATCGGGCAGCGTGATCTCCAAGGACGTCTCGCCTGACGCGCTTGCGCTCACCCGTTCGCCGCAAGAGGAACGCAAAGGCTGGGCTGCACGTAGGCGCGAGCAGCGCGGCAAGTCCAAAGCCAAGGCAGCCGCTGGTACCGGCAACAAAGGGACATAGCTCGTGAATTGCGACCGGCGGTTCCGCCAATTACCAGTTGGCAAAATTCGATGGAGTAGGGAACGATGTGCGGCATTGTTGGCATCCTCGGCAAAGATGCGGTCGCCGAGCAGCTGGTTGACGCGCTGAAGCGCCTCGAGTATCGCGGTTATGACTCCGCCGGCGTCGCCACCGTGGAGAATGGAAGACTCGGGCGTCGGCGCGCCGAAGGCAAGCTGCGCAATCTCGAAACTGTGCTCAAGGCCAATCCGCTGTTCGGCGACACCGGCATCGGCCACACGCGCTGGGCCACGCACGGCAAGCCCGTCGAGTCCAATGCACATCCGCATATGACGGCAAAGGTGGCGGTGGTGCATAACGGCATCATCGAGAATTTTCGCGCCCTGAAGCAGGAGCTTGTTGCGGCGGGCGCGCAATTCACGAGCGACACCGACACAGAGGTCATCGCTCATCTTGTCACGCGCGAATTGAACGCCGGCAACGATCCCGTACAGGCGGTCTATGCGACGTTGAGCCGTCTCGAAGGCGCGTTTGCTCTCGCCATGATCTTCGCCGGCTACGACGATCTTTTGATCGTGGCGCGGCGAGGTAGCCCGCTCGCGATCGGTTACGGCAATGGCGAGATGTTCGTGGGCTCCGACGCGATCGCGCTCGCGCCGTTCACCGACTCCATTGCCTATCTCGAAGACGGCGACTGGGCCGTGCTCACTCGCAAAGGCGTCGCCGTGCGCGACCGCAACGGCCAGGCGGTGGAGCGCCTGGTCACTCGCTCGCAGGCCACGGCTTTCATCGTCGACAAGGGCAACCACCGCCACTTCATGGCGAAGGAGATCCACGAGCAGCCCGAGGTCATTGGCCACACACTTGCCGCGTACGTCGATCTCGCCACGAACCGCGTGGACATTCCTGCTCTGCCCTTCGACTTTGCCGATCTCAGACGCTTGTCGATCTCGGCGTGCGGCACGGCGTTCTATGCCGGTTTGGTCGCCAAATATTGGTTCGAGCGCTGGGCCAAGCTTCCGGTCGATGTCGATATCGCGTCTGAGTTCCGCTACCGCGAGACGCCGCTCGACCATGGCGGCGCCGCTCTGTTCGTTTCGCAATCTGGCGAGACGGCGGATACGCTCGCGACGCTCCGATATTGCCGCGGGCAAGGACAGTACATCGCCTCGGTGGTCAACGTTCGCGAGTCGTCGATTGCGCGGGAGTCAGACGCCGTTCTCCCAACTCTGGCAGGACCGGAGATTGGTGTTGCCTCGACCAAGGCTTTCACCTGTCAGCTTGCGGTGCTCGCCTGCCTCGCCATCGCCGCCGGCAAAGCGCGCGGGGTGATCGACCCTTCGCTCGAAATTGAGCTCGTGCAGGCTCTCGCCGAGGTCCCGCGCCACATGTCGACGGTGCTACGCGACGAGGAGCCTTACGAGACGCTTGCTCATAGCCTGTTCAAGGCGCGCGATGTTCTTTACCTCGGCCGCGGCCCGTCCTTCCCGATCGCGCTCGAGGGCGCGCTCAAGCTGAAGGAAATTTCCTATATCCATGCCGAAGGCTATGCCGCGGGCGAGCTAAAGCACGGCCCAATTGCGCTGATCGATGAGAACATGCCCGTTATCGTCATCGCGCCACGCGACGATCTTTATGACAAGACCGTTTCTAACATGCAGGAGGTCGCGGCGCGAGGCGGGCAAATCGTGCTTGTCAGCGACGCCGATCCGGCGACCACCGGCTGCGAGATCGCGACCGATCTCGCGGTGCCTTCGGTGCATCGCTTCGTCACCCCGCTCGTCTACGCTGTGCCCGTCCAGCTCATCGCCTATCACACGGCGGTGTTCATTGGCACCGATGTCGATCAGCCGCGAAACCTCGCAAAATCTGTGACTGTGGAATAAACTACAGCCTCGGATTTGCCTGATTTCTTTGTTTGAGCAAAGACATGGCGGATCAATGGAAGTTCTTCCGGCCGCGCCGTCTTGCTTTCGGCGGGCGCCTTTTCCCGCACGCGTGTTTTTTGGCTGTTTCCTTCACGTTTTTCAACTTGGCCCAGGCGGAAGATGCAGGGCTGAAGAACGGCGCAGTTTCGCTTGCCGCCGGTAAATACGACACGGCCGTGCGGCAGTTCTCGGCCGCGATCAACGCGGATAACGTCGTGCCGGGGGAAGCTGCCAAGGCGCTCTATCTGCGCGGCATCGCCTACCGCAAGCTCAACCAACCGTCGCGCGCCATTGCCGATTTCGGCGCAGCGATGTGGCTCGGGCTGCCTGAGGGCGACCGCGTCAAGGCGCTGGTGAACCGCGGCCTTGCCTATCAGTCCGCGGGCCTCGCGAACCAGGGCCAGGTAGATATCGCGCTGGCGCGCAAATCCGGTGGCGGAGAGGTCGATCAGCTGATCGCCGAAGGCGGCGGCTCTGCCGAAGGCGCCGCTTCGGTTGCCGCGTTCTCGACCTCGGTCACGCCCGAGTCACAAGGCTCGAGCGCTCAGGCAGCTGCGGCGCCCGCTAGTGAGGCGCCGACCAAGACCGCGAGCAGCTCGGGCAAGTGGACGACGACCGCAAGTGCCGAGACGGGCGGGACATCGAGCGGCAATCGCGTGAGCCGCTGGTGGGGCTCACTCACCGGCTCCTCTTCTTCAGTGTCGGCCGCAACCCCGCCTGCCGAGAGCGCGGCGCCAACTCCGGCTCCCGCGAAACCTCAATCATCGGCACCGAGCACAGGGTGGGGAGCTCAGACGCAAGCGGGTGAAGCCGCCGCTGCGAGCGCTCCGCCGCCGGCGCCGAGCACCGGATGGGGTGCGCAGACTCAGCAAACCGCCAGCGCCACCGAACCAACCAGCGCACCTCCGGCGCCGGCCAGCCCAGATCGAGCGCCAAGCACGGGATGGGGCGCGCAGACGCAAGGGGGCGAAACCGTGGTGGCGACCGATGCGAACCCAAGCGGAAGCAGGTGGAGCCGCTGGTTCTCCAAGTCTGCCGAGGCCGAAACTCCGGCCGCCGCGCCCGCAGCCGCAGCCGCGACGTCGGCCCCAGGCGGCGGTGGCTTCCAATTGCAGCTCGCGACCAGCCGGTCGGAGCAGGAAGCTCAGGCGCTGTGGAAGAAAGTGTCGAGTGAGAACCAGCAGGTTGCCGCCGCTCAGCCCGTGATTGAGAAAGTGGACATCGGCAATTTCGGCACCTTTTACAGTCTCAAGATCGGACCCTTCCCGGACAAGGCGGAAAGCCTTAAGGTTTGCAGTGCGCTAAAGCGAAACGGAGTGGACTGCTCTCTCGTGACGCAGTAATGCGCGCTAGGCCGCGTGACGCATAGGACTGGCACGCGTCTGCGCGCAGAGTCCGTCAGCCTTTATTCCGGGTCCATGAAAGCTAAAGACAAGTCTGATCTCGTTGCCAAGCCGGACGACGAAACATCTTCGCAGGCGGACCAACTCGCCTTGCTTGCCGCAGCGGGCGAGCCTGCCTCGCTGCATATCGGCGCGCGGCTCCGCGGTTATTTCCTCACTGGACTCATCGTGGTTGGCCCGGTCGCCGTCACCCTCTACGTCGTGTGGTGGTTCATCAATCTGGTTGATGCCTGGGTGAAGCCGCTCGTTCCGCAGGCTTATCTGCCGGACACATATCTTCCCTTCCGCGTGCCTGGCGTCGGCCTAATCGTCGGCATTGTGCTCCTCATGGTGGTGGGGGCGCTCACCGCCAATCTGTTCGGGCGCAGCATCGTGAGCTACGGCGAGATGATGCTCGACCGCATGCCCGTGGTACGCGGGGTGTACCGGCTGGTGAAGCAGATCTTCACCACGGTGTTCTCCAAGAGCGGGACGTCGTTCAAGCGCGTGGGGCTGATCGAGTTTCCCCGGCGTGGGCTCTATTGCATCGTGTTCATGGCCGGCGACCCGCCGGTCGAGGTTGACGAGAAGATCGGCGGAGGCAAGCCGCTCATCACCGTGTTCATGCCGAACGGGCCAAACCCGACCACCGGCTTCATCGTGTTCGTACCGGCGAGCGAGGTGATCCCGCTCGACCTTGCGGTCGAAGACGCCGCCAAGCTCGTGGTCTCTGCCGGCCTAGTCGGGCCTGACCAGCAGCAGGAAGAACTGCGCAAGCTTGCCAAAGCGAGTGCCGCAAAGTCCGTGCATGAGGAAGAGCCTATCGTTTAGGCTACGGCCTCAGCCCGCGCACATCAGCTTGATCGCGTCGTCACGCTCGAACAAATAGAGCAGCAGCTTGAGCGGATCGGCATCCGGCGCCTTCAGGTCCGGATCGCGCGTGAGCTTGAGCCGCGCCTCGTCGCGCGCAGCCTCGAGCAGAGCCCCATGCTCCGGCAGGCTCGCGATACGAAACGCGGGCAGACCGCTCTGCCGGGTGCCCAGCACCTCGCCGCCGCCTCTGAGCTTCAGGTCCTCCTCGGCGATGACGAAGCCGTCATCGGTACGGCGCATGACGCCAAGCCTCTCGCGCGCCGTGTCGGATAAGGGCTGGCGGTAGAGCAGGATGCAAGAAGACTCCTTGGCGCCGCGGCCGACGCGTCCGCGCAACTGATGGAGCTGGGCGAGACCGAAGCGCTCGGCATGCTCGATGATCATGATGCTTGCATTCGGAACATCGACGCCGACCTCGATCACCGTGGTGGACACCAGGATCAAGAGCGCGCCCGAGGCAAACGCGGCCATCACGCGATCCTTGTCCTTGCCGGCGAGCTTGCCGTGCACCAGGCCCACCTTGTCGCCGAAGCGAGCACGGAGCTCGGCGTGGCGCGCCTCCGCCGCGGCGATGTCGAGCACCTCGGATTCGGCGACGAGCGGACAGACCCAATAGACTTGTGCGCCGCTTTTGATCGCGCGGGTGATGCCGTCGATCACCTCGTCGATGCGCTCGAGCGGTACGGTGCGGGTGGCGACCGGCTTGCGCTCTGGTGGCTTCTCGTCGAGTCGCGACACATCCATGTCACCGTAGCTCGTAAGGAGAAGCGTGCGCGGAATGGGCGTCGCGGTCATCACCAGAAGCTCAGCGCCGCTGCCGCCGCCCTTCTTTTGCAAAGCGAGCCGCTGATGCACGCCGAACCTGTGCTGCTCGTCGATCACCACGAGACCAAGATCCCGGAACGCGACATGCTCCTGGAACAGCGCGTGGGTGCCTATGAGGATGTCGATGCTGCCGCTGGCGAGACGCTCCACAATGGCGGCTCGCTCTCTCCCGCGTTCGCGTCCGGTGAGCAGCGCGATGCGCAAACCCGCGGGCGCGCCGAACTGGGTGATGGTCGTGAGATGCTGACGGGCAAGAAGCTCGGTTGGCGCCATCAGCGCGGCCTGCGCCCCGGCTTCGACCGCGGTGGCCATGGCGAGCAGAGCGACAACCGTTTTGCCGCTGCCGACATCGCCTTGCAGCAAGCGGAGCATGCGGTGAGGGCTCGCGAGATCGGCATCGATCTCGACGAGCGCGCGCTTCTGCGCCACGGTCAGCACGAACGGAAGGGCTGAGACAATTGCCTTGCGCAGTTTGCCAGGTGCGGCGAGCTTCCGCCCGGCGCGCCGCTTGAGCCTCGCGCGAATGACGGCAAGCGCAAGCTGGTTGGCGAGAAGCTCGTCATGAGCCAATCGCGCTCGGGCAGGCGCCGAGGGCGCGACATCTGCCTCACCCTCGGGTGCATGAAGGCGCCGGAGTGCGTCGGCAAAGGAAGGCCAAACATTCTTCGCGCGGTACCCTTCGTCCATCCATTCTGGAAATGCCGGCAGCCGCGCCAGCGCCTCGCCGATCGCTTTGCGCAGCGTGGTGTTGGTCAGGCCCGCAGTCAGCGGATAGATCGGCTCGTGCATCGGGAGAGCTGCCGTAGCATCGCGCTCGCCCTCGATGTCCACCACATGATCGGGATGAGGGATTTGCAGCCAGCCGTCATAGGATTCGAGCTTGCCCGAGACGAGGCGGCGACTGCCCACAGGCAAGAGGCGCTTCAGATATCCCGGGTCGGCATTGAAATAGACAAGCTCGAGCGCGGCGCCTGCGGAGTCCTCGACCAGGACCTTGTACGGCGCTCGTCCGCCGCGCCGCCCGCCGCCTGACCTGTGCTCCGTCACGGTCACTTCGAGGGTCGCAAGCTCGCCGATGCGCGCGTCGGCGAAGCGTGGCGTGATGGTACGGTTGATCACGCCGACCGGGAGATGCCATAGAAGGTCAATGATCCGCGCGTGGCTCGAGCGCTGCCCAACGAGCTTGTTGAGGAGCGCCTCAACCTTTGGGCCGACGCCCTTCAATGAGCGTACTGTGGCAAAGAGGGGCGCAAGCAGGGGAGGCCGCGTCGCGGACATTCCATCACCGTAAAGCAAATTTCGAGCGGCTTGACAGAGGCTAGCGCGCCCGGTCTAAACCATCCTCTCAGGCAAAAACCATGGTCATGTCCGGCAGTGATCTCGGAATGCGCCGCCGCCGCGCGCTTTGGCGGGCGACGCACCGGGGTTCCAAGGAGATGGACTTCCTGCTTGGCCGATTCGCCGAAGCGGCGCTCGACGGAATGAATGCCGCCGAGATCGGCGTGTTCGAGCGCCTGATCGACACGCCAGACCCCGACATCGAGATGTCGCTGTTCGGGGGTCAGTCGCTCGGTGAGACCGATCTCGACAAACTGATCGCCCGGCTCAGGCGTTTCCACGGCCTTGAGCAGGCGGACTAAACTCTAACGCTCTCATGGCAGTTAAGCCCTCGTTTCCATCCTTACCGGTCGAACGCCTGCTCAAAGCGCCGCATATGATCGCAAGCGGCGTTCCTGAAGGCCTGGATGCGCTCCTCCTCGGCGAGCTTGCCCGCCAGACCCCGCGCGGCGCGCCGATCTTGCACATCGCGCGCGATGCCAACCGCCTCGTCACGCTCGAAGATGCGCTCGCATTCTTCGCCCCCGACGTGACCGTGCTGACTTTTCCTGCCTGGGACGGCGTCCCTTACGACCGCGTCGCACCCAATGCCGACACCATCGCGCGCCGCATCGCCACACTTTCCGAGCTAACGCATCGGGAGACCGCAGGCAACAAGTCGTCTCTTATCGTCCTCACCACGGTGAACGCCGTGGTGCAGAGAGTGCCCCCACGGGCGTTCATCGCCGCGTCGAGCATGAGGCTCGCAGCCGGCAATGCCGTGAGCATGCAAAAGCTCGTCGAGCGCCTCGAAGTTTCCGGTTACGGGCGCGCGGGCACCGTGACCGATCCAGGCCAATATGCAGTGCGCGGCGGCATCCTCGATCTCTATCCGCCGGGAGCCCAGCCGGTTCGCCTTGACTTCTTCGGCGACACGCTCGAATCGATCAGGGCCTTCGATCCGGAGACGCAGCGCACTGCTGCGCGGCTCGACAGTGTCGAGCTTCTGCCAATGAGCGAGCTCGTGCTCACGCCGGACGTCCGCCGCGCCTTCCGACAGCGCTATGTGGAGCTGTTCGGGCCGGTTACAGGCGACGACCCGCTCTACGAGTCGATCTCCGCCGGGCGCCAGCATCAGGGCATGGAGCATTGGCTGCCGCTGTTCCATGACCGCCTCGACACGCTATTCGACTATCTGCCCGGCGCCCTGGTCAGCCTCGACCCGCTAGTCGATGACGCCCGCACCAAGAGGCTCGAGCAGGTCGCCGATCACTATGAGGCGCGAGCGCAGGCGCTCGAGCGCAAGGCATTCGGCGCGCCGCCTTATCATCCTGTGCCTCCGGAAAGCATGTTTCTGAGCGAGGCCGAGTGGCAGCAAGCCCTCGCGTCGCGGCAGACGATTGCGCTCGATCCCTTCGAGCACCCCGAGACGCCTGGCGGCAAGATCGTCTCATTCGGCGGCCGGCAAGGCCACTCCTTTGCGGCCGAGCGCCAAACCGAAGGCGGCTATGTGTTCGACGCGGTGGTAGCTCACGCCAAACGCCTCAAGGGCGAGGACAAGCGCGTGATCGTGGCGTGCTGGAGCAATGGCGCCCGCGAACGGCTCGCCACGCTGCTGTGGGAACATGGCATAGGCGAGACTATGGGTGTGGAGAGCTTCGCTGACGCGATTGCGCTTCCGCACGCGACGACGGCGTTCGCCGTGCTCCCGCTGGAGACCGGCTTCGAGGCGCCTGGTCTTGCTGTGATCGACGAGCAGGACATCCTTGGCGACCGGCTGGTGCGCAAGACACGGGGCAAGCGCGGGGCGGACGTGCTCACCGAGGTGTCGAGCCTATCCGTCGGCGATCTCGTGGTGCACGCCGACCACGGCATCGGCCGTTTTGTCGGACTTACTGCCATCGAGGCGGCCGAGAAGCCACATGATTGCCTCGAGCTGCACTACTCCGGTGGCGACAAGCTCTATCTGCCCGTCGAGAATATCGAGCTACTCAGCCGCTACGGGTCGGATGAGGCAGGCGTTCAGCTCGACCGGCTCGGCGGCGTCGCTTGGCAGACGCGCAAAGCACGCCTGAAGAAGCGCATCCGCGATATGGCGGAGAAGCTGATCAAGGTTGCGGCGCTGCGCGAGCTGCGCCAAGCGCCGGTGCTTACGCCGCCTGACGGCCTCTATGATGAGTTCTCGGCGAGATTCCCCTACGAGGAGACCGAGGATCAAGAGACAAGCATCGAAGCTGTGCTCGATGATCTCGCGAGCGGACGGCCAATGGACCGCCTGATATGCGGCGATGTCGGCTTCGGCAAGACCGAGGTGGCGCTGCGCGCGAGCCTCATCGCCGTCCTCGCCGGGAAGCAGGTTGCAGTGGTGGTTCCGACCACACTGCTCGCTCGCCAGCACTTTTATACCTTCACCGAGCGCTTCCGCGGCTTCCCGGTGAAGATCGCGCAAGCTTCACGACTAGTGACCGCCAAGGACCGCGCCGAGGTCAAGAAGGGCTTGAAGTCTGGCGACATCGACATCGTCATCGGCACCCACGCGCTGCTGGCTAAATCGGCCGAGTTCGCCAATCTCGGGCTCCTTATCGTGGACGAGGAGCAGCATTTTGGTGTGCAGCACAAGGAGCGGCTGAAGCAGCTTCGCGAAGACGTGCATGTGCTGACGCTGACCGCGACGCCGATTCCGCGCACTTTGCAATTGGCGCTGTCGGGCGTGCGCGAGATGTCGCTGATATCGACCCCTCCGGTCGATCGCCTCGCCGTGCGCACCTATGTGACGCCGTTCGATCCCGTCATTCTGCGCGAGGCGCTACTGCGCGAGCGCTTCCGTGGCGGCCAGACATTTTATGTGGTGCCGCGCATCTCTGATCTCGACGACGCGGCGGCGTTCCTCGAAGAGCACGCGCCTGAGCTAAAGGTTGCGCGTGCTCACGGCCAGATCGGAAGCCGCGAGCTCGATTCTGTGATGAACGCCTTCTACGACCGCCAATTCGACGTGCTGCTCTCGACCTCGATCGTGGAATCGGGCCTCGACATCCCTTCCGCCAACACCCTGATTGTGCATCGCGCCGACATGTTCGGGCTTGCCCAGCTCTATCAATTGCGGGGCAGAGTGGGGCGGTCGAAGATCAGGGCCTATGCCTATTTCACTATTCCCGCCGATGCGCGGCTCACGCCTGGCGCCGAGAGGCGGCTCAAGGTGCTTCAGTCGCTCGACACCCTTGGTGCAGGCTTCGTGCTGGCGAGCCATGACCTTGACATCAGAGGCGCCGGCAATCTGCTCGGCGAGGAACAGTCTGGCCATATCAGAGAGGTCGGCGTCGAGCTTTATCAGTCCATGCTCGAAGAAGCCGTTGCCGCGCTGAGGGGCGGACAGGAAGGCGAAGTCGAGGATCAATGGTCGCCGCGCATCAATCTCGGCACTTCGGTTCTAATTCCCGAGGATTATGTGCCTGACCTGCAAGTGCGGCTCGGTCTCTACCGTCGGCTGTCCGGCGTCGAGACCCACGATGCGATCGAGGCATTTGCCGCCGAGCTGATCGACAGGTTCGGACCGCTACCCGAAGAGGTGCGGCACCTGCTCGATGTCGTCGAGATCAAAGGGCTGTGCCGTCAGGCTGGCATCGAGCAGATCGACGCCGGGCCCAAGGGCGCGGTGATCGCCTTCCGCAACAAGACCTTCGCCAATCCCGAGGGGCTCATCGCTTTCATCCGCGAGGAGGGGGCACGCGTGAAGCTGCAGCCGGACCATCGGCTCATCTACTACGCCAATTGGGCGACGCCAGAGGCCCGCCTTCAAGGCACCCGCGAATTGCTGAAGCGGTTGGTCAAGATCGCTGCCGCGGTCAAGCAAGCGGCCTAACCCTCGCTCAGGGCGTGCTCGCGCCGTTGTTGGTCGCCGCCGTGCCCGAGGAGGGATCGATCCACCAAGTGTCGATCTGATAGCCGTAAAGCGGCGTGGTTGCGGGCCGCTTCAACTCACGCCAATGCGCGACCCACTGGCGCGGCAGGTGGAACAGCGGGATGACGTAGTCGCCCGACAGCAGCACGCGATCGAGGGCGCGCACCGCCGAGACGAAGCTTTGTTGGCCCTCGGCCTTCAGCATCGCATCGATCATGGCATCGACCGCGGCGCTCTTCACGCCAGGATAATTAAACGAGCCTTCGGTCACCGCTGCCTCGCTTCCCCAGCGGAACGACTGCTCGTTCCCCGGCGACAGCGATGCCGGCCAGAAATACTGGATCATGTCGAAATCGTAAGTCTGCTTGCGCCGCTGATATTGCGCCGAGTCGATCTGGCGGATGCGCGCGTTGATGCCGACCTGCTTGAGCGCGCTGGCAAAGGTCAGGAGCAATCTCTCCTGCACCCGGGTTGCCGCCAGAATTTCGAATTGGAACGGCTCTCCCGTGGCGACATTGACGAGCTTGCCATCCTTGAGCTGATAGCCGGCGTCTTGCAGGAGCTGCAACGCCTCGCGCCGTCCATCGCGGTTCTCGCCCGAGCCGTCGCTGACGGGGAAGGAGAAGGTCCCGTCCATGATGGAGGGCTTCACCTCGTTGGCGTAAGGCGCAAGCAGCGCGCTCTCCGTCGCATCGGCAGCACGCCCGTGCGAGGACAGGTCAGATCGTGCGAAATAGCTTTCAGTGCGCGCATATTGGCCGTGGTACAGCGTGCGGTTCACCCATTCGAAATCGAACAGCTTGATAAGCGCCTGGCGGACGCGCGCATCGGCGAACAACGGCCGCCGTGTGTTGAACACGAGCGCCGACATGCCGGCTGGCGTTTCGACCGGCAGCTCCTCCTTGACGACGCGCCCGTCGCGGACGGCAGGAAAGTCGTAGCCTTCGGTCCAGCGGATCGGGTCCTCCTCGTTGCGAAATTGGACAAGGCCCGACTTGAATGCTTCGAACATCGAGCCGGCGTCTCGGTAATAGTCGAAGCGGATCTCGTCGAAATTGTAGAGTCCGCGATTGACCGGAAGATCGCGGCCCCAATAGTTCGGGTCGCGCTTGAAGCTGATCGACTTGCCGGGATCGACCTTGTCGATCAGGTAGGGACCGCTGCCGATGAGCGGGGTCAGCGTTGTCTTCTCGAATTGATCCGGATTGATGAGGTGCTTCGGGAGGACCGGCATCAAGCCCATGATCAGCGGCATCTCGCGGTCGCCGCTTTGATCGAAGGTGAAGCGCACCTTGCGCTCACCGGTCTGCTCCACCTTGGCGACTTTACGATAATAGGAGCGATGGTTTGGCCGCCCGTGATCGCGCAGCAAGGCATGTGAGAAGATGACGTCGTCGACGGTGATCGGCGTCCCATCGGAGAACTTCGCATTCGGGTTCAGCGTGAACTCGACGTAGCTCCGATCGGGCGGCGTCTCGACGCGCTCGGCGATCAGCGCATAGATCGTGAAGGGCTCGTCATTGGCCCGCGCGAGCAAGCTCTCATAGACATAGTCGCGGACGCCGTCGGCCGGCGCGCCCTTGACGATCAACGGATTGAGACTGTCGTAAGAGCCCTGCATGGCGAAGACGGCGCGGCCCCCCTTGGGTGCATCTGGATTGGCATAGGGAAAATGCGTGAAGCTAGTGGCCTCGAGCGGCTTGCCGTGCATTGCGATGCCTGAAGCGGGCTCTCCGCATGCGCTGCCAGGAAGCAACAGGAGGAAGGCCAGGGCCGGCCATGAAATAGGGGCTTTCAACGGGCAGCGCGCGTGGCTATAGATGCATTCCGCATTGCAGCAGGAGTTAAGGGTAACATCGCCCGCAACGCAATCTTGCGCTAGGGCTGTCACGCGGTATGGAAGGGTTACGGGGCGCTGGCGAAGGACCTGCAAAGTCCTGCGTTTCAAGGCTAGCAGCCACGGCTACGCCTCAATTCGGGTATTGACCCTATAGACACGGGACGCGGGACACGGGGGTCGTCCGGTCACAGACCCAAACCTGCCCGCCAAGAGAGGAAAGGTCGTAATGGTCTGGTCCAGGGTTCGATCGAACAAGCTGAGCCGCTACATGGCTCGACTGATGTCGTGTGCCGGCGCGGGTGCGCTTGTCTTGGGGTTGGCGCTGCCTGTGGCGCTCGCCCAGCAGGTGCAGCCCAAAACATCCGCAGCGCCAAAATCGCAACCGGCCGCGCCCTCCGCACAAGCTCCTGCCGGCACTACTCCTGTCGCCGGCACTGCTCCTGTCGCTGGGACTGCTGGTGACGCCGCTGCCGGCGGGTCGCCGGAGGATGCGTGGGTCAAGCTGTGCATGAAGAGCGAGCAGACCCAGAACAAGGAGATCTGCCTCACCAATCATGAGGGCCTCGAGCCCAACACGGGCATGGTTCTAATCGCCGCCGCCGTGCGCAAGGTGGAGGGCGAAGATAAGCAGCAGCTTCTCGTCAGAGTGCCGACCGCTTACGCGCTGGTGATCCCGGCCGGTGTGCAGATCAAGATCGACGACGGCCAACCGATCCAGCTGCAGTACACGATCTGCTTTCCGACAAGCTGCCAGGTCCAGCTCGAACTGACCAAGGAAATGTTCGACAACATGCGGAAGGGCAAGCAGATGGTCGTCGCTGCGATGAACATTCAGCAGAAGACCATGGGCTTTCCCGTTCCGCTGACCGGCTTCGCCAAGGCTTATGACGGCCCGCCGGTCGATAGCGCGAAATACGAAGAGTCGCGGCGCCAGCTAATGGAGATGTTCCGCAAACGTCAGGCCGAGCTTGCCGCGAAAGCCCAAGAGGCGCAGCAGAAGAAAGAGGCGCAGCAGACGCCACCGGCAGGCGCCGGCGCTCCTGCCGCCGCAGCACAGAAGAAGCCTGCGGCACCAGCTCCGGCGACGCCATAAGAAGACAGAGATCTTTAGTAGATCAAAATGGCCGCTCCGGCATCCGGGGCGGCCTTTCGCTTTCCCGGGTCAGCAGACGCTGCTCAGTGCTCTTGCAGGTAGCGGAACTGGAAGACGCCGTTCTTCAAGTCTTCGAACAGCTCAGACACCTGCGGATGCCGCAACGGCTCGTCGGAGGCGTCTGGCACGAGGTTCTGCTCCGAGACATAGGCGATGTACTCCGTCTCCGCATTCTCGGCGAGCAGATGATAGAAGGGCTGATCCTTGCTCGGCCTCACGTCCTGGGGAATGGAACGGTACCACTCCTCGGTGTTGCTGAAGGTCGGATCGACGTCGAAGATTACGCCGCGAAACGGATAGACGCGGTGGCGCACCACCTGGCCGATCTGAAACTTGGCGTTGCGGGAATGCATATCGACACCTAGCCCCTGCGAGTCCTTGTTAACGATAAGACCGAAGGTCAGTCTGGCTGTCAACGTCCCTTACGGGTTGTCCTCAAGACCGGGTTGTCCTCAAGACCACCGGCGATTTGACCACATGAACTGCTCAGGCGTCTCGCGGATCCAGGTCTCGAAATAACGCTGGATCGCCGCGGTGATGGAGCGGATGTCCTCTGCCTGGTTGCTGGTGCGCGGGATCGACAGCTCGTTGACATTGACGTCGAAGCAGGCGCGCTTGCCGATGCGCATGCAACGCCCGATCCAGATGCGTGCGCCTACCCTTCGCGCGATCATGGCGGCGATCGGCATGCTCTTGGCAGGGTGGCCGAAGAACGGCACCTCGATGCCGTTGGCGTCGTAGAGGTCGGAGATGAAGCCGAGGCGCCCGCCTTGGCGCACGTAATCCATGATGAGGCGCGCGGTTTTTTGCGTCTCGTCCTGGCCTGCGGCGCGGCCGCGTCCGAACAGCCCGCCAGGATAGAGCCTTTCGCGCTGGGAGCGGAGATACCGGTCGACGTAAGGATTCTTGACTTGCCGGTAGACTCCGGCAGGACGGACACCGGCGAGCGTCACCGGCCACATGCCAAGCTCCCAGTTGCCCATATGCATAGTCACGATCAGCACCGGGCCCATCTTCTCCCGGTAGCGGGTGATCCAATGGCCGTTGGTGACATGGAGCCTGTCAGGCTCGTTCAGGATGCGGTCGATACACATAGTCTCGACCATGACGCGGCCGAGATTCTCCCACATGGCGCGTGCGATGCGCTCGCGCTCTTCCGGTGTCTTCTCCGGGAAGGCGCGTTCGAGATTGGCGAGCGCGCGCTTGTGCCTTCGGTTATATGGCGCAATCCACCGCCACATCTTGGCGGAGATGGCGCACGCCGCGTCGAGCGGCAACAGGCGCACGAGCCCGATCAGGAAGCGCAAGCCGACATACTCGACCTGGTAACGCAGGTCGAGAAGCCGCGAGACTTTGATAGGCTTAGCCAAGAGGACCGCGTCCTCCCGTTGTTAGACCTGAAGAGCAGTGAGAGGAACCTCGTGGCAAAATGGCGGCAACGGCGTCAAGTCTGGCGGCTAAAATCAGCCAGCGCCGGGCCGCATCAACGTCGGAAGCTCGCTCGGAGGCGTCAATCCGAGGCGCATCACCATGCGCCGCAAAGGGGACAGCGCCTTAAGCCCATGCGAGATGAGTCCCCGCGCCGCCTGAACCGGAAGAAATGGGCTGAGCAACGAACGGCTCAACAGATCGACGCCCAGCGTGCGCGACATGATGTCGAGCTGGCGCGTACGCCGATAGGAGGCGAGCACGTCATCCGCGCCCGGATCGCCGTTTCGTCTGAGCGCGGCAGCAACGCAGTCCGCAAGCGCCGCGGTGTCGCGGAAGCCGAGATTGAGGCCTTGTGCGCCGATCGGCGGCAGGATGTGCGCCGCTTCACCGACCAGTGCCGTGCGGTTTGCGGCAAGCGTATCGGCGCTGAGCCCCGCCACGGGGAATTCGACGCGCGGTCCAAGCGAGGAGATTGAGCCGAGTAGACCTCCAAGCCGCGCGCCGAGCTCCTCCTCGAAGCGCTCAGGATCGAGTTGCATCAGGGTCCCGATCTCGGAGCGAGCCCCGACCAAGATCAAGCTCGAGGCGTAAGCGTCGGGCAGGGGCACGGTAGTTACCGACCCATTCTCCTTGTACAGCTCGGTCGAGACACCTCGGTGCGGCACGGCATGGCGGAAGCTCGAGGCGATGGCGGCCTGATCGTAGCGGCGCTCGGTGATGTTGATGCCGGCGCTCTTGCGGCAGACTGAGCGCCGGCCGTCAGCACCGACGACGAGACGCGCCGCAATCCGCGCGCCATCGCTTAAGTTGAGGACTGCTCTACTACGGTCGATAGCGATCGCTTCGACATTCGCCGCCTCGACCGAAGGCAAAACCTCGCAAGCGCGCGCGTAGAGCGCCGAGATGAGCGCGGTGTTGGGGATGTTGTAGCCGAAGGCCTCCAGCCCAAGCTCGCTTGCCTTGAACTCGATATCGGGCGCGCGGAGCAGGCTGCGTGAAGCATCGACGATCCGGATTGCCTTGAGCGGCGCAGCCTCGCTTCTGAGCCTGTCCCAGACCTTGAGGGTCTTGAGCAGATCGACCGAGCTCGCGAGCAGCGCCGCGCTTCTCGTGTCCACGGCATTTGAAACGGCATTGTTCGGCAGTGGCCCAAGCGTGACCACGCTCGCGCCGACTGTTCCGAGAGCGAGCGCGGCGACAAGGCCGGAAGGACCTGTCCCCACAACCGCAACATCATAGATTCTGTCGGCTGAAGGGCTTTGGCTTGCCGCGTTCATTACGGCTTTGAAATCCCGAGAGAAGAAAGAGAGTTGATTGCTCACCGTAGCTTCGTCCTACGGAGCGCGCCATGGGGGAACCACCGGCTTTGTCGGTTGGGTCTCAGCTCCCGGACAGGGGTACATCACCAGCAGGAAACTGAGCATGTTGCACATGTGTCACGGTGAAAAGTCCTTCTAAGGACCAGGCAAATAAAGAAAAGCAGGCACATTGCCCAACACGATCCGTTTGGTAGGGTTTAGCCACATAAAACGGGGGTCGAATCATGGTTTGGGGATTGGGACTACGATCGCGCCTGCTTGCTGCCGCCGGGGTCGCTGTAATCATGGGCGCATATTCGGATGCGCCCGCCAAGGCCGCCGATCTCGGCGGCGACTGCTGCTCCGATCTCGAGGAGCGCGTCGCCGAGTTCGAAGCCACGAGGGCGCGCAAGGGCAACAAAAAGGTCTCGGTGACCCTCTACGGCCAGGTCAACAAGTCCGTGCTCTGGTGGGATGACGGGGCGGAGAAGAATACCTACGTCGTCGACAACAACTACGACGGGCGCCGGGTCGGAAACCTCCACGACGAGAACCGAGACCTACGGCACGGTTACGGACTTCAGTCCGGGCGCCTCGCTGGTCCTTAGCACGGGATCGGGCGAGCCGGTTCAGTACCGGTTCAGCAAAACCGTCACCTATGTTACACCGGACGGGAAAGTGATTGATGCTTCGAGAATCAAGAAGAACTCGAAGGTCCGCGTTCACTACATCAAGGAAGGTAACGATATGCTCGTGGACAAGGTTATCGTCACCGACACCGACTAACCGAGATCTGTGGCTGCGTGATCCGCGGAGCCGCCTTGAAAGCGTAATTAAGCGCTGCAACGGTGTCGCGGTCGTGCCGGCTACACATGTCCTCGCATCACTGCGGCAGTGGGAAGACAAATTCGCTGCCGCAGTTTTATTTCCGATTGCTCTGGGTGTCTGCCCCGAGGTCTTGGCAGGTGAACTGCTTTGATCAAGCACCGGTGAGCAATCAGCCTAAAATCCGTCGTAGGAAGGTCGTTAAAAGATCGACACCTTCGAGCAGAATCCACCTGCCCGATGATGGAGACAAACTTCACGGCGATATTATGAGCCTTGTTGAGAACAACGGGCACGTCACGCTTCCGTCCATGCCGTTTTTTGAAAAGATGCTAACCATCCGTCACCTTCAGGCGATTGGTTTTCTTGTGGCAACTATGGGGCTGATTGCGCTGCTTAAAATCGCTCGCCGAACGCTCTAATTCGGACGTTTTTGGCGCTGGAATTGAGTCAGTTTCTTCAGAACGAGCAGGCGCAAAGTACTTGACTGTTATGGAAATTCTAGGGCATCATGGATGGGATGTCTCTTATCCCGAGCGAATCAGCTTCCTTTCCCGATCTGGTCGGCCAACGTCACGGATATCTACCTCCGAACGCTCGTCGCCCTTCGTCAAGGCGCAATCAGAAGGAAGCAGCTGTCGCCTCGATTTCTGCAGGTCCCGAGGAGAATCGCCCAGTGCGGGAATCTCAAAACGAGCTGGGCCGGCCGAGTGTCTCGAACGAACCTGCCGGGTCAGTCGCGGCCCCGAAAAACTCGCCCCCTGAGACTTCGCGTTTGCTTCGTCCTGCGCTGCCAATTCCACCGCAGAGATCCGTTGCGCAAATGCGCGCGAAGATTCAAACACCGGAAGTTGCCTCGCCACCCCCGGGCACGCGGCCGCGCACGCCTGTGCGGGGGCTGGCCATCGCTCATCCCCCTCCGATCGTTGCGGAAAAGCCGGCCAATCCATTGTCTTCACGCTTTCCGCTATTAAATCTGCCGCGCCGTTGTGTCGTCAGGCTGGTGCGCTTTATCGCATGCGAAGTCATGGCCGTCGGTGTTCTGATCTTAGGGATGGCGCTTGGCTTTTCGCACCGGACCACCGACGATCCGCTTTCGTTGTTCTTGAAAATTCTTGCCGTCGTGGCCGCGATCGCTGCCGTCATTGTGCCGGTTCTCTTTTTCGGTTTGCCTGAGGAATTTCCGCGCAGCGAACGCTAAAAAGTTTAGAATAGTAGCTGGACGTTTTAAGCCTGTAAGGGTTTAGCGCTAAAGGCGCGCGGTCTGATACTAGCCTGGGGCATCGCCCCAGGAATCCGATTGAATTGTGAACGAGCGCTGAAAGCGCGACTCAACGCCGCAGTTCGCTCTTAATTCCACACATAGTGTTCCTCGAACTCAACGCCGCGCGGGTACATCACCAAATGATGCACCGAAAAGCGCAGCAATGAATCGCGCTTTCAGCGCTGGCGGTTTCGCACGTTCAGCCTCCTGGGGCGCTGCCCCAGGCTGCTATGAACGCTGCGCCTTTGGCGCTAAAACCCCATACATAACCCTGGGATTCGATTACATCCGTCGCTGCCGGACTTGAAACGGACAAGAAGCAAGATTGCCTTTTCGCGCGAGTTGAGCCATGACGGTCACGTGTCATGAGATCGATGCAAACACGCGTGTTTATGGTTCGGCATGGCGCCACTGTGCTGAGTGCCGAGGACAGATTTGCCGGTGCTACGGATGTGGCCTTGTCTGACGAAGGCCGCCAGCAAACGCGGCGACTGGCTGAGCGGTTAAGTGGCGAAAAAATCGCCGCCGTTTTCGCCTCGCCACTCGGGCGCACGATGGAAACCGCACAAATCCTGGCCAAACCGCACCAGCTTGAAGTGCAGGCACGCGACGGGCTGCGTGAAATCTCACACGGCCGTTGGGAACAGCTGACGCGGCGCGAAGTGGAGGAGCGTTTTCCGGAAGAAGCGGCAGAATGGGAGAAAGACCCATACACATTTGCCCCAGTGGGTGGTGAAAGCGGCCTCGCGGTAACAGCGCGTGCCTTGCCAGTGTTGATCGAATTAGTGCGAGGACATCCTGGCCGCAATATTCTGGTCGTCTCACATAAAGCAACCATCCGGCTCTTGCTCAGTTCGCTTCTGGGCTTCGATCCACGCCGGTATCGCGATAGTCTCGATCAGCAGCCGGCCGCGCTGAACGTTGTCGATTTCCGAGATCCCACGCGCCCGCGACTGACCCTGTTTAACGACACTTCACACTACGGCAAAACCGGCAAAGCGATTCCGGAAGTTCCGGGCGCACGCTTATCGAAATGGTGGGATTCGGGTGGGGACAGCGGTAAGTAGACGCGGCTTCCAGCCGCGCCGCTTCTACTTTGTCACTTTGAAAAGCTTGTACGGATCGATGTGTGCATCCTTTCCATTATTAAACCGCGGCATGTTTTGGATTTGGGATGCCGTCACATAGATCGTGCCGCCAGGGCCCCGGCTCATCGTGTCCGGCCAACTCAGTCGCTTGTCTGCAATGACCCGGTCGATTTTGTTCGCGCTCGGATCGAAGCGCACGATGGCATTGTCTTCTATGTCGGTCAGATAAACGCTGCCATCAGGCGCCTCGAGCATTCCATCTGGCGCGGGTGTCTGAGTTACAGCTTCAACCTTGGACTCAAGGTCGCGCTTCGAGACATTCGCGTCCTTCAAGTATTCTGTCTTAATCCGGTAAAGAGTGTGACCGGTGAGAGCGTGG
>Ga0207665_10000278_pt1 | contig 35536 bp, 34 predicted proteins | sample LARL112metaG_FD_184351 | JGI IMG/M metagenome (GOLD analysis project Ga0207665, IMG submission 184351) | Corn, switchgrass and miscanthus rhizosphere microbial communities from Kellogg Biological Station, Michigan, USA - LAR L11-2 metaG... | ecosystem: Host-associated > Plants > Roots >... | reverse complement strand
CGATCGCGGTCGAGCCGGACGTGGTGCTGATGGACGAGCCCGCCTCGGCGCTGGACCCGATCGCCACCGGCGCGATCGAGGACCTGATGAAGGAGCTCAAGAAGCAGTACACGATCATCGTGGTCACGCACAACATGCAGCAGGCCACCCGGGTCAGCGACCGCACCGCGTTTTTCTACGTGCTCACCGACACCAAGAGCGACACCCGCACCGGGGTGCTGGTGGAGTACGGCCCGACCGAGCAGATCTTCCAGGACCCGGCCGACGAGCGCACCAAGGCCTACGTCACCGGCCGGATGGGCTGAGCCGCCGGATACCGAACGCACGCGGGATCTCATGAGAGTGGTGGTTGCCCTCGGCGGGAATGCGCTGCTGCGCCGGGGGGAGCCGATGACCGCGGAAAACCAGCGTAAGAACGTCCAGCTCGCGTGTGATCACCTGGCGCCGATCGGCGAGAAACACGAACTAATAATCTCGCATGGCAACGGCCCCCAGATCGGGCTGCTGGCCCTGGAGGAGGCGGCCTACCCCGGGGGGCCTGAGTCTCCGCTCGACGTGCTGGGGGCGGAGACCCAGGGAATGATCGGATACCTCGTCGAGCAGGAACTGGGAAACCGGCTCCCGTTCGAGAAGCCGCTCGCGTCGCTACTGACGATGATCGAGGTCGATCCCCGCGACCCGGCGTTTACCGACCCGGGCAAGCCGATCGGCCCGCTCTACAGCAAGCCGGAGGCGGACAAGCTGGCGTCGGAGCGGGGCTGGACGTTCAAGCCCGATGGCGACAGCCTGCGCCGGGTGGTGCCCTCGCCGGTGCCCCAGCGGATCTTCGAACGTCGGCCCATCAAGTGGCTGCTTGACCAGGGCTGCGTGGTGATCTGCGCCGGCGGCGGCGGGATCCCGGTCTGCTACCGGCCGGGACGGCAGTTGGCAGGCGTCGAGGCAGTGATTGACAAGGACCGGGCCAGCGCCCTGCTGGCCCGCGACATCGAGGCAGACATACTCATCATGGCCACCGACGCGCAGGCGGTCTTCGTTGGATTCGGCACCCCGCGGCAGCGGGCGATCGTGGCGGCCGATCCCGATGTCCTGCTCACCCGGTACGAGGCCGAGTTCGCGGCGGGGTCGATGCTCCCCAAGGTGATAGCCGCGTGTGACTTCGCGAGGGCAACGGGGAAGCCCGCGATGATCGGTGCGCTGGGCGAGATCGATGCCATGCTCGCCGGCGAGGCCGGCACCCGCGTCACGTCCGACGTCAACGGCGTCGTGTTCGCCGATGGCTCACGCGGCTGAACCATCAAGTGCCCGCGTGGCGGGCGCGTGGCCGGGCAGCGTCCTGCCTAGACTGCCGCTATGCACGGCATGCTGAGCCTGGCGGTCCTGGTGGCCGCGTGCGCCGGCCTCGCGGGGTGGATCGGCTACCTGCTGGTGCGCCTGTACCGGGCCTGTCCCGCCGTCCGCGCCACGGCGGCGCTGCCGTCGCCAGCCGACCCGGCCGGCCCGCCCCCCGGCGGCGGTTCGGCCGACGAGCACATCGCCACCCCCCAGTCGGTGGCCTGATACCCATGAATCACCAGCCACCGGACGCAGAGCCGTCACCCGCGCCGCAGGCGCCCGCGGCGGACCAGGCTCCCGAGTCCGAGCCGCAGTTCGAGATCGAATTCATCCGCCCGCCCGATCCCGCGGCTCCGCCTGCCCCCGAGTTGCACCCCGACCTGGTCCCGCTGAGCTTCCTGCTGGGCCGCTGGCGCGGCGCCGGGGTCGGCGGCTACCCGACGATCGAGAGCTACCGGTACGGCGAGGAACTGTCGTTCAGCCACAACGGCAAGCCGTACCTGATCTACTCCTCCCGGACCTGGCTGCTGGACGAGGAAGGTAATCCCGTCCGGCCGTCGCACCTGGAGACGGGGTACTGGCGGCCGCAGCCGGACGGCGGGGTGGAGGTGCTGCTGGTGCATCCGACCGGGATCGCCGAGATCTACCTGGGCCAGATCACCGGCACCCGGGTCGAGATGAGCACGGACGTGGTGATCCGCACCGCGACCGCCAAGGAGGTCACCGCCGGACACCGGCTCTACGGCCTGGTCGGGGACGACCTTGCGTACGCCTACGACATGGCGGCGGTCGGCCAGGGCTTGCAGCCGCACCTGTCGGCCCAGCTCAAGCGGGCCTCAGCCGCCTAAGGGCCGGCCTGGAGTCCGCTGACGCCCGGGCAGCAGGACAGCAGGTTCCGGACCGGCTCTGCGGCTAGGCCCTGCATCAGGTCCGCCGGGTGCGGCCCGGCCCGCTAGCACGATAAGACCCCCGGGCGCCTCCCGCGGGCAGGCACCGTCAAGGATGCCTTACGCGGGGGCCGACTGGACTAGGCCGGCCAGCCCGGGGGTTCGGTGTCTGCCGAGGATTCGCCGACCGCCGCCCCTAGGGCAGCAAGCCTTCCTTCCAGAACGTCACGATGAACGTGCTATCGGGAAAGCCCGGCCGGTGAAGCACGCGTCACTGCAGGACAGCGACCCATGCATCGGCGGGACGGCAGCTAACGGACAGCCACCTCACGTGTCCAACAACTATGCATACTCTTGGACCACCTCCTTTCCCGCGTAGCCCGAACGCTACTTGGGCCGCAGCGGCCTGGCAAGAGCATTTCACCGGGCGGCCCCTAACCGGCATCGGCCCGGGGGAAGGCCGGTTCCGGCCCGCCGGGCATCGGCTCCGCGCCGCCCGCGTTACTACACTCTGCGTATGACCCAGGCGTGGGATGATCAGTTGCGGGCCCGCGGATACCGGGTCACCCCGCAACGCCAGCTGGTGCTCGAGGCGGTGACCGCGCTCGAGCATGCCACGCCCGAAGAAATCTGCACCCGGGTCCAGCAGACAGCACGGGGCGTGAACATCTCGACCGTCTACCGCACGCTGGAGCTACTCGAACAGCTCAGCCTGGTCACCCACAGCCACCTGGGGCACGGCGCCCCCCGTTACCACCTCGCGGCGGAGGCCGAGCACGTGCACCTGGTCTGCCGTGAGTGCGGCCGGATCGAGCAGGTCGGCCCGCGGTCGGTGGCCCCTCTGGTCGCCGCGCTCGAGGCCGAGCACGGCTTCCAGACCGACGTCCGGCACCTGACCGTGTTCGGCCGGTGCGGAGCCTGCCGCAAGGCGGAGGCACCGGCCCCGGAGGTGGCCGGGTCACCGAGCGCCTGACGGCCGCCGATCAGCCGGCGCCGGAAGATAGCCTTACCACCATGGAAAGCCCGCTGCTCCAACTGCCCGGCGCCGTCCCGGCCGAAGGGCCCGACGCCGGCGTCGCGGCCCACTACGGTGACCCGCTCGGCGAGCAGCGCGAGCTCGTGCAGGCGGCCGGGCTGGTGGACAGGTCCCATCGCGGCATCGTCCGCGTCGCCGGCCCGGACCGGCTGTCCTGGCTGAACAGCCTCACCACGCAGCGACTTGAGCCGCTGCCGCCGGGCTCCGTCGTTCAGGCGCTGATTCTGAGTCCGAACGGGCACGTCGAACACCATCTGACGATGACCGATGACGGCGAGGCGGTGTGGGCGCACGTCGAGCCGGGTACCGCGGCGGAGCTGGTCAAGTTCCTGGAGTCCATGCGATTCATGCTCCGGGTCGAGCCGGCCGATGTCAGCGGCGAGTACGCGCTGCTCACGCTGATGGGCCCGGACGCGCCGCAGGTCCCCCGGGTGACGGTGGCCCTGCCGGGTGGCCTCGGCACCGATCTCATCGTGCCCCGGGAGCAGATGGCCGGGGTGGCCGACGAGCTCCGGCAGGCCGGAGCGCGCATGGCCGGGATGTGGGCGCATGAGGCGCTGCGGATCGCGGCCCACCAGCCGCGCCTCGGCCTGGACACCGATCACCGGACGATCCCGCACGAGGCCGGCTGGATCGATACCGCCGTGCACCTGGACAAGGGCTGCTACCGAGGCCAGGAAACCGTGGCCCGGGTGCACAACCTGGGGCACCCGCCGCGACGGCTGGTCCTCCTGCAGCTCGACGGGAGCAGCGACCGGCTGCCTTCCCACGGCGACCCGGTCGAACTCGACGGGGCCACGGTCGGGTTCGTCGGGTCTGCCGCCCGGCACTACGAGCTCGGGCCGATCGCACTGGCGATGGTGAAGCGGACCGTACCCACCGACAGGCAACTGCTGGCCGGCGGCGTGGACGCCGCCCAGGAGATCATCGTCGCTCCGGACGCGGGCGCCAACGTCAAGGTCACGCTGCGGCGGCCGGCCAAGCCCGAGCGCCCGGGCACGGGTGCGCCCCGCCGTCCGGGGTAGCCTGATCGGTCAGAAATCGGCCGACCTGCCATGGCCGGCCACGGTGAACCAGGGAGGTCGCCGACTGTGCTGCGCCGCATGATGCTGGCCATCTCGGCCAGCGACCGCATCCGGGAGGTCGTGACCACCGCCCCCTACGCCAGGGACATGGTGGCCAGGTTCGTGGCGGGTACCGGGCTGGACGACGCGCTCCGGGTGACCCGCCAGCTGATCGAAAGCGGCCTGCTGGTCACCCTCGACCACCTGGGCGAGCACACCACCGACCCGGAGCAGGCGGCGGCCGCGGCCGACGAGTACATCACCCTGCTCGGGCGGCTGGCCGAGGCCGGCCGCGCCCGCCGCGGCGCGGCCGAGGTGTCGGTGAAGCCGACCGCGGTCGGGCTCGGCCTGAGCGAGCACGGCGAGAAGACTGCGGCCGAGAACATCGCGCGGATCTGCGCCGCGGCGCGCGCCGCCGGCACCACCGTGACCCTCGATATGGAGGAGCACGAGATGGTGGAAGCGGTGCTGCGCATCCACCGCGAGCTGCGTGAGGAGTTCGCCGACCTCGGCTGCGTGATCCAGTCCTACCTGCGGCGCAGCGAGGCGGACTGTGCGGCGCTGGCCGCGTCCGGGGCCCGGGTCAGGCTGTGCAAAGGCGCCTACGATGCACCGGAGCAGGTAGCGTTCACCAGCCGGCGCGACATCGACCGCTGCTACGTCCGGTGCCTGCGCCGGCTGCTGGCCGGGCCCGGCTACCCCATGCTGGCCACCCACGATCCGCGGCTGATCGAGATCGCCGGGGCGCAGACCATCCTGGCCGGCCGGCCGGTAGACAGCTTCGAGTACCAGATGCTGTACGGGATAAGGCCCGCCGAGCAGCGGCGGCTGGCCGCCCTGGGGGCGCGGGTGCGGGTTTACGTCCCCTACGGCAGCGACTGGTACGGCTATCTCACCCGCCGCCTGGCCGAGCGGCCGGGCAACCTCGCCTTCTTCCTGCGCTCGCTGGCCACGAGGAGGTAGGCCGTGCCGCGAGAAGACGGGCCGATGATCGCGATCCTGGGCGCGGGCAAGATGGGCGAGGCGCTCATTTCCGGGCTGCTGCGCGCGGGCCGGCCGCCCGCGGGGATCCTCGCGGTGGCGCGGCGGCCACAGCGCGCCGCGGAGCTGCGCGAGCGCTACGGCATCCAGGCGATGGGGGCGGCCGCCGCGACCAAGGCCGCCCACACGCTAGTGATCACGGTGAAGCCGCAGGACATGGCCGCGCTGCTGGACGAGATCGCGCCGAGCGTGCCGGGCGACCGGCTGGTCATCTCGGTAGCGGCCGGCATCACCACGTCCTTCATCGAGGCCCGGCTGCCCGGTGACCTGCCGGTGGTCCGGGTCATGTCCAATACTCCCGTACTGGTGGACGAGGCGATGAGCGTGATCTCGGCCGGATCGCACGCCACCGACGAGCACCTGCGGTTCACCGAGGATCTGCTCCGCCCCGTGGGCCGGGTCATCCGCATCCCCGAGTCGCAGCAAGACGCCGCCACCGCGCTGTCCGGGAGCGGCCCGGCGTACGTGTACTACCTGGTGGAGGCCATGGTGGATGCGGGGATCCTGCTGGGCATGCCCCGGCAGACGGCCCTGGACATGGTGACCCAGGCGGTGTACGGGGCGGCGACGATGCTGCGCGAGTCGGGTGAGCACCCGGTGATCCTGCGCGAGGCGGTCACCTCGCCCGGCGGCACGACGATCTCCGCGGTGCGGGAGCTCGAGCGGCACCGGGTGCGCGCCGCGTTCCTGGCCGCGATCGAGGCGGCCCGCGATCGCGGCCGCGAACTCGGCCGTGAAATAGGGTGACGGGCAGCCTCCCGGACGGTGGTGAAACGACGTGACGTGCACTCTCGGCGTGTCGTGGGATGACGGGCTGATCGAGTACGACTTCGGCCCCGGGCATCCGCTCGCCCCGGTCAGGGTCGAGCTGACGATGGCTCTGGCGCGTTCGTTCGGGATATTCGACTATCCCTCCGTCACGGTGACCGTGCCGCAGCCCGCGACGGACGGCGAGCTGGAACTGGTGCACGACCCCGGCTACATCGACGCGGTGCGGCGGGCTGGGCAGACCGGCCGGGCCGACGTGTCGCACGGGCTCGGCACCCCTGATGACCCGGTGTTCGCTGGGATGCACGAGGCGTCCGCGCTGGTCGCGGGGGCCACCCTGGCCGCCGCGCGGGCGGTATGGGCATCACGGGCCGAGCACGCGGCCAACGTGGCCGGCGGCCTGCATCACGCGATGCGGGCCAGCGCGAGCGGCTTCTGCGTGTACAACGACCCCGCTATCGCCATCAGCTGGCTGCTCGCCGAGGGCGCGGAGCGGGTGGCCTACGTCGATCTTGACGTCCACCACGGCGACGGCGTGCAGGCGGCTTTCTACGACGACCCCCGGGTGCTGACGATCAGCCTGCACGAGCACCCGGCCACGCTGTTCCCCGGGACTGGGCTGCCGTCCGAGACGGGCCTGGGCGACGCGGCAGGCACGGCGGTCAACGTCGCGCTCCCCGCTGGGACCGGCGACGCCGGATGGCTGCGCGCGCTGGACGCGGTGGTCCCGCCGCTGGTCCGCGCGTTCCGGCCGGACGTTTTGGTCAGCCAGCACGGCTGCGACAGCCACCGACTGGACCCGCTGGCTCACCTCGAGCTCAGCATCGACGCGCAGCACCGCGCGCAGACCGTATTGCACGAGCTGGCTCACCAGACGGCAGGCGGCCGCTGGCTGCTCACCGGAGGCGGCGGGTACGAGCTGGTCCGGGTGGTTCCCCGGTGCTGGACGCATCTGCTGGCCGAAGCGGCGGGCAAGCCCATCGACCCGCAGGCGCAGACACCAGCGGCGTGGCGGGAGTACGCACGCGACCGGACCGGCCGGCAGCCGCCGGAGACCATGACCGACGGCAGCGCCGCCGAATTCAAGTCGTATGAATCAGGTTTTGATCCCGCCGACCCTGTCGACCGGTCCATCAGGGCCACCCGCATGGCAGTTTTTCCTGCGCACGGCCTGAATCCCTGACCGTACCCCGTTGCTCCACGCTGTCCGGTATGACCGCCGGTGTGCTGCGGCGTGCCCGGATCCCCCCGAAAACAGACGCGTGCCGGGGTTGCCCTTTTCCGTACGCGACTTACGCTGGAGGCGTGCGTGACTGGTGCGTCGGATACGGACAGGCGGCGAACTTAGCTCCGCACGCACGGAAGAGGGCAACCGATGGCTGCAGAGCAAACTCCCCTGAACGATGTCAGGTTCCTCACCGTGGCTGAGGTAGCCACGATTATGCGGGTGTCCAAGATGACCGTCTACCGCCTGGTCCACTCGGGAGAACTCGAGGCGATCCGGGTGGGGCGCTCCTTCCGGGTGCCGGAACAGGCCGTCAACCAGTACCTCAAAGATGCCTTCGTGGCCTCGAGCTGACCTGATCTAAGGGGACACGGGGGCAATCTGCGGGGACGGCCGGACGCCGCTGCGCTGGGCTGGTGGCGTGCTGCACGACGGCCGGGCGGTACGCTTTACCGGGCGAGTGCCCTGCCCTGGCACGACGGGCGGGCGAGCGTGCCCGTTTCCCGTTCCGTCGAGTGAGGCCGAAGGTGGTGCCGTGGGCTCCGTCATCAAGAAGCGCCGTAAGAGGATGGCTAAGAAGAAGCATCGCAAGCTGCTCAAGAAGACCCGTATCCAGCGCAGAAACAAGAAGTAGGGGGCGGCGGCACCATCGTGCCGGCGATACAGCCGTACCGGGCCTGGACCGATGACTGAGCCGCGGGCCGCCGAATTCTGCTCGCTGCGGGACTGGCTGGCCGAGGTCGCGGACTTCGCGCAGCGACGGCGGGCGCGCGGCTACCAGACCGATGAGTTCGGGTTCGACCCCGAGCTCACCACCTCGGTGCTGATGCCGATGGTCCGCTGGCTCTACCAGAACTGGTTCCGGGTCAGGATGCGCGGGCTGGAGAACATACCTGACACGGGCGCGGCCTTGGTCGTGTCCAACCACGCGGGGGTGCTGCCCATCGATGTGGTCATGGTGCAGGTGGGCGTCCATTACGAGCATCCCCGGCACCGGAACCTGCGGCTGCTCGGCGCGGATCTGGTCTACGAAGTACCTTTGCTCGCCCAGCTGGCGCGCAGGAGCGGTCACACCGAGGCGTCGCCGGAGCAGGCTCACAAGCTGCTTACCTCCGGCCAGCTCGTCGGGGTGTGCCCGGAGGGATTCAAGGGAACCGGCAAACCCTTCAGCGAGCGCTACCAGCTGCGCAGGTTCGGCCGGGGCGGGTTCGCGGTCTCGGCGATCCGGGCGGGCGTTCCCATCATTCCGTGCGCGATCGTCGGCGCCGAGGAGATCTACCCGATGATCGGCAATGCCCGGTGGCTGGCTGAGCTGCTCGGACTGCCCTACTTCCCGATAACTCCGCTGTTTCCCTGGTTCGGGCTGCTCGGCACGATCCCGCTGCCGTCCGACTGGATCATCGCTTTCGGCGAGCCGGTGCCGACCGATCATTACGGGCCTGCGGCGGCCGGCGACTCAGCCGCGGTGTGCGAGCTGGCCGACCGGGTTCGCGACATCGTCCAGCAGATGGTCAACGACCTCGTCGTGGAGCGAGGTCCTGCGTTCAGCTAGCCGACCGGACGCCGCTGGTGTTCAAGAGCCTGTCTGGGCTGTAACGGCCTGGGGTCGGCCCGGCGTCGTCGCAGCGCCACTCCGGCCGCTACGCCGCCCGCCACTGCGCCGGCCGCGCCCGCGGCCGGCAAGGCGATCATGGCCGCCCGGCGCCCGGTGCGGAAATCGTGAACCGGCCAGCCGCGCCGGCGGGCCTCGGCGCGCAGGTCGCTGTCGGGGTTGACCGCGTGCGGGTGGCCGACCATGAGCAGCATCGGCAGGTCGTTCACGGAGTCGCTGTAGGCGGAGCAGCGGGTGAGGTCAAGTCCCTCCCGGCTGGCCAGCGCGGCGATGGCGGCCGGCTTGGCCGGGCCGTGCAGCAGGCCGCCGACCAGCCGGCCGGTGTACACGCCGTCAACCGACTCCGCCACCGTACCGAGCGCCCCGGTCAGGCCGAGCCTGCGGGCCAGGATCTCGGCCAGCTCCATCGGGGTCGCGGTGACCAGCCAGACGCGCTGGCCGGCGTCGAGATGGCGCTGGGCCAGTTCCCTGGTGCCCTCCCAGATGCGGTCGGCCATCGTCTCGTCGTAGATCTCCTCGCACAGCGCGACGATGTCGCTGACCCTGTGCCCGGCCACGAACGCGAGCGCGCTCTGCCGCGCGCTTTCCATGTGCCCCGCGTGCTCGGCGCCGCGGACCCGCAAGAAGAGCTGGGCCCAGGTCATCCTGGCCAGATCCATCGAGGTGAACATTTTGCGCGCGGCCAGCCCGCGGGCGAAGTGGTAGATCGAGGCTCCGCGCATGATCGTGTTGTCGACGTCGAAGAAGGCGCCTGCCGCGAGATCCGGAGCGGGCGTCGCGGTACCGACAATGGCAGCGGCTGCGGCCGCGCGGGCGGCGGGCATCCCGTCAGGCAGGCGCTCTGACTGCCGCCTCATGCGCCAAAGCCTAGCGGTCCACGGCCGGGCGATCGGCTGCAGAGCCCTGTCGGCCACCGCATCGGGCCACGGCCGGGCCAAGGTTTCGGATGCCCGGTTTCGCAATGCCTGAATTGTCGTGCACCATTAGTAGTGATGTCCGCCTCTGCTGTGGTCGCGTTCGTATGCGCCGTTGCCGCGGCGGCCGGCACCGGGGTGCTGGTCGGCCGCTGCATTCGCGTGCCGCGGCTGGACCTCATCGCGTGGTCATGCGTACTGGCCGCGCTCGCGGTCGCGCTGGTGGCGCTGGCCCTCGGCGCGGACCGCGGCTACGGGTCCGCGACGTTCCGCGTGGTGCAGTTCGGCTCCCAGCTCATCGCCCCGCTGTGGCTGGCCTGGGGGGTGACCGAGCTGGCGGCCAAGAGCGTGCCGGTCAGGTTCGCCTCGAAGCTGGTGACGATGGCATTGACGGTCGTAACCGGGGTCGTCCTGGTCACCGACCCGCTCAGCGCCACGCCGTTCAGCAAGGCCTGGCCGCCCGCGTCGAAGCACTACCAGATCATCCCGAGGTCGCTGCTCAGCCTGATCGCGGCGGTGACCTTGATCGTCGTCGTGATCGCGCTGGTCTCGTCCCTGTTGCGGCTGCGCGCCGACCCGGCCTGGCGCCGCCCGGTTATCGCCGTCACCGCCGTGTCCATCGCCGCCGTCTTGATCCTCGGCCTGCGGCTCTCGCTGCCCGCGAACGCCGCTTACCTGGCGCTGATCGCGGCCTGCGCGGGGCTCACGTGGTTCGCCGGGGTATGGGCGGCCAAGGTCGACTTGGCCGAGCTGCACGAAGGGATCCCGCGCGGCCGGGCCAACCGCAGGGGCAGTGCAGAGCCTGCGGCGCGCAACGGTTACGCCGAAGACGGAGCGTTCGACGCCAGCTACCCGCCGGGCGCGCAGAACGGCGGCCGCGAGCGGTATGAGCATGACGACTGGTACCGGCCGGTCAGCGGGCCCCCGGGTAACGGCGGTTTCTCGCCGGGCGGGGGCCGCCCGCCGGGCGAGGAGTACCTGCCGGCCGAGGGGTATCCGCCGGGCGGGGGATACCCACTCAACGGGGAGAACGGAGTGAACGGGGGGGACAGGATGGGCGGACTTTCTGACGCCGACCGGACCGGGGTCTGGCAGCCGAGGACACTCGGGGGTCCCGCGCCGTCCGGTGCGCCCGACCCGGCCGCCGCCGGGGCGGTCGCCGCCGCCGCCGCTGCTGCTGCCGCGGTGACCGGCCCCGAGCCGGCTATCGAGGAGCCCGCCGACCACGAGGCAACCCAGCGGCTCTACGGCCTGATCGCCATTTACACGCTGGCCGAGGGCGCCACCGCGGACTTCGACGCCCTGGCCGAGCGGGTCGTCGCGGAGGTGCGCGCCAACGAGCCCGACGCCCTCGTCTATGCGGTGCACTCGGTGCCGAACGCAGAGATGCAGCGAATCTTCTACGAGGTCTACCGCGACCGGATGGCGTACGAGGATCACAAGCGGCAGCCGCACATCCAGCGGTTCGAGGCGGACCGCAGGCCGTACGTGCTGGCGACCAACGTGATCGAACTCGGCATGCAGCAGGCGAAGCTGTCGTCGCTGCCCGGCCTCTCCCAGCTGTTCGGCCCCTCGCCCGGGGCCTGACGCGGACATGACATCCGCCTCCGGGCACCGCATCACGCTGCTGGGCAAGCCCGGCTGTCATCTCTGCGATGAGGCCCGGGAGGTCATCGCGCGGGTCGCCGCGGATCTGGGCACGCCCTGGGAAGAGCGGGACATCACTGCGTCCGAGGATGACCTGCGCGAGTACTGGGACATGATCCCGGTGACGTTCATCGACGGCATCCAGCACGACTTCTGGCGGGTCAGCGAGCAGCGGCTGCGGGCCGCGCTCGCCGGCTGACCGCCGGGCCCCTTATGGCTTTTGTGCAAACATTCACAAGGGCGTAACGTACATCGTAAAAGCGGCGGGCCGTCACGGCCGCGCAGCCCGGCGGGAGCCCGTCGCCGCGTCGATCCCAGGAGCGCCGGCGTATGACCCACCGCGGCGTGTCTGCCAATGGCAGCCACGGTATTCCGGAAGCAACCATTGCCCGGCTGCCCGTGTACTTGCGCGCGCTCTACGCGCTGGCCGAAAGCGGCACGGCCACCGTGTCGAGCGAGGAACTCGCCGTGGCGGCCGGCGTCAACTCGGCGAAGCTCCGCAAGGACCTGTCCCACCTCGGCTCCTACGGCACCCGCGGCGTGGGGTACGACGTGGACTACCTCGTGTACCAGGTGTCCCGCGAGCTGGGCCTCACCCAGGACTGGCCCGTGGTCATCATCGGCGTGGGCAACCTCGGGCGGGCGCTGGCCAACTACGGCGGGTTCGCTTCCCGCGGCTTTCGCATCGCCGCGCTGCTCGACTCTGATCCGGGCGTGGTCGGCACCGTGATCGCCGGGCTCGCCGTCCAGCATTCGGACGCGATGGAGGCTGTGGTGCGCAAGCACCGGGTGTCGATCGGCGTGATCGCGACCCCGGCCGGATCGGCCCAGTGTTCCTGTGACCGGCTGGTGGCGGCCGGCGTCACCAGCATCCTGAACTTCGCCCCTGTCGTGCTCAGCGTCCCCGACGGGGTTGACGTGCGTAAGGTGGACCTTTCCATCGAGTTGCAGATCCTTGCCTTCCACGCTCAGCGCAAGGCGTCGACGGGACGGCCGGAGGTCCAGGCGGTGAGTTCGTGACCCTGCTCGTGGTAGGCCTGAGTCACAAGAGCGCGCCGGTCGGGACGCTGGAGCGCGCCGCGCTCGCCGGCGACGACCTGGACAAGCTGCGCCGTGACGTGTTCGGGGCCCAGCACGTGGGCGGCGCGTTCATCGTGTCCACCTGCAACCGGGTGGAAATCTACGCCGGGGTGGACAAGTTCCACGGCGCCCTCAGCGCGATCAGCGACCTGCTGGCCCGGCACTCCGGTATCGCGCTGACCGATCTCACCCAGCACCTGTACGTGCACTACGAGGACCGTGCCGTGCAGCACCTGCTCGACGTCACCTGCGGGCTCGACTCGATGGTGGTCGGCGAGAGCCAGATCCTGGGCCAGGTCCGGCAGGCCCTCGGCGTGGCACGTGCGCAGGAGACGCTGGGCCGCGAGCTCGCCGGGCTCGGCGCGCTCGCCCTGCGCACCGGGAAGCGCGCGCACGCCGAGACCGGGATCGACCGGGCCGGCGCGAACCTGGTCAGCGTGGGCATCGGCCTCGCGGCGGCCCGGCTGCCCGGCGACCGGTGGCCCGCGGGGGATGCCCCGCTGGGCGGGCGCCGCGTGCTGGTCGTGGGCGCCGGCTCGATGAGCGCCCTCGCCGCCACCACCGCGTCCCGCATGGGCGCGGCGGCCATCGTCGTGGCTAACCGCACCCCCGGCAACGCCGAACGGCTGGCGGCCGCGCTGGGCGGCATCCCGGCGGGCCTCGCCGAGCTACCCGGAGCAATGCAGGCTGCCGACCTGGTCATCTCCTGCACCGGCGCGACCGGAGTGGTGATCACCGAGGCCACGCTGGCCAGGGTCATGGCGCGCCGCGGTGGCGCACCCCTGGTGCTGCTGGATCTGGCCCTGCCCCGGGACGTCGAGCCCGGCGCGGCCGCGCTGGCCGGGATCAGCCTCATCGACCTGGACGCGATCGGTGCCGCGGCCGGGCCCGGCCCGGGCACTGTCGGGCAGGCGGGCGTCACCAGCCAGGACGTGGCTGCGGTCCGGGTCATCGTGGCCGAGGAATTCGCCGCCTGGGCCTCGGCGGCGCGGGCCGCCAGCGTCACCCCCACGGTGGTCGCGCTGCGGGCGAAGGCCGCTCAGGTCGTGGACGCGGAGCTGGCGCGCCTGAGCGGACGGCTCAGCGGGCTCGACGATCGCGCGCTCGGCGAGATCAGTCACACCGTCCGCCGCGTGGTGGACAAGCTGCTGCACGCGCCGACCGTCAGGATGAAGGAACTGGCGTCCGGCCCTGGCGGCGATGGATACGCCGCCGCCCTGCGGGTACTTTTCGACCTTGACCCCAAGGCGATCGAGGCGGTCACCCGTGCCGACGTCGACGTAGAACGGGAGGCACCAGAGTGAGCAGCGCCCCGCTGCGGCTCGGTACCCGGCGCAGCCAGATGGCTCTCGTGCAGGCCGGCCAGGTGGCCCGCCTGGTCACCGAGCGGACCGGGCGCGCCGTCGAGCTGGTCCCCGTGACCACCTTCGGCGACGTCAGCCGCGCCCAGCTGGCCCAGATCGGCGGCACCGGGGTGTTCGTCAGCGGACTGCGGGAGCGGCTGCTAGCCGGCGAGATCGACGTCGCCGTGCACTCGCTGAAGGACCTGCCGACCGCGGATCCCGGCGGCATCGTGCTCGCGGCCGTGCCCGCCCGAGACGACCCGAGAGATGCTCTCGTCACCGCCGACGGGGCGAAGCTCGCCGACCTCTCGCCCGGGGCACGGATCGGGACGGGGTCACCGCGCCGCGCCGCCCAGCTCCGGCTGCTGCGGCCCGACGTCGTCCCGGTGCCGGTCCGCGGCAACGCCGACACCCGGCTGTCCAAGGTCGGCTCCGGCCAGCTCGACGCCGTGGTCCTCGGCTACGCGGGGCTGGCCAGGATCAACCGGCTGGACGCTGTCGCCGAGGTCTTCGAGCCGGACCAGATGCTGCCCGCGCCCGGGCAGGGCGCGCTGGCCGTCGAGTGCGCGGCCGGCGCGGCCGAGCTGGTCGCGCTGCTCGCGACGGCCGACGATCCGTCCAGCCGGGCGGCGATCACCGCCGAGCGCAGCGTGCTCGCCGCCCTGGAGGGCGGGTGCAGCGCCCCGGCGGGGGCGTACGCGGCGTACACGCCCGCGACAGACACGGTGCACCTGCAGGCGGGCGTGTTCGACCCTGGCGGAGCCGGCGCGGTGCGAGCCGCCGACAGCGGCTCGGCCGCGGACGCGGCCGCGCTGGGCCGCCAGGTGGCCGACGAACTCCTGCGCCGCGGCGCAGGTGACTACATCAGCGTGCCCGCGGCACGCCCGAGCGACGGGGGAGATGTGTAGTGAGCCCCACACCACACAGCAAGTCGGCCAGCCACGCCCGCGAGGGGTGGGTGGCGTTCGTCGGCGCCGGGCCGGGCGACGAGAGCCTGCTGACGCTGCGCGCCACCGACCTGCTTGGCCAGGCCGACCTGGTGGTGGCCACGCCGGAGGTGGCCGAGCATGTACGCCACCTGCTGGCGCCCGAGGCCGAGCTGGCCGATGCCTCCGACCTGGACGCCAACCCGAAACTGGTCCGGTCCGCGGCCCGTGCGGGCAAGCTCGTGGTGCGGCTCTACCGTGGAGACGCGCTGGCGTTCTCCGGAGCCGCCGAGGAGGCGGCGGCCTGCGCCAAGGCCGGGATCCGCTTCGAGATCGCGCCGGGCCTGCCGGTGGCCACCGCGGTGCCGGCCTACGCGGGCATCCCGCTGACCACCGAGTCCCGGGCCGACGTGCGGATCATCCACGCCGCCGAGCTGAGCCGGGCGCCGGCCGGCCCGGGCACCCTGGTGATCCTGGGCGCCGAGTCGGGACCGTCCGACATCGGCAAGATGCTCGTCGCCGCGGGCTGGCCGCAGGACACGCCGTTCGCGGTGACCTGGAACGGGACCACCACCGCCCAGCAGACGGTGGTGACCACGATCGGCTCGGTGGCGGCCGACCTCAAGGCGGCCGGGATCAGCATGCTCACCACCCACGGCCCGGCGGTGGCCGTGGCCGGCGAGGCGGTGGCTGCCCGCGACGGGCTTTCCTGGTTCGAGACCAAGCCACTGTTCGGCTGGCGGGTGCTGGTGCCGCGCACCAAGGAGCAGGCGGCCGACGTCTCGCTGCGGCTGCGGGCCTACGGCGCCGTACCTGAGGAGGTCCCGACGATAGCGGTCGAGCCGCCGCGGACTCCGCAGCAGATGGACCGCGCCGTCAAGGGCCTGGTCACCGGGCGTTACCAGTGGATCGCGTTCACCTCGGTGAACGCGGTGCGCGCGATCAGGGAGAAGTTCGAGGAGTACGGCCTCGACGCGCGGGCCTTCGCCGGGGTCAAGGTGGCCGCGGTGGGCGAGCAGACCGCGGCCGCGCTCCGCGCGTTCGGAATCGTGCCTGAGCTGGTGCCGGACGGCGAGCAGTCCGGCGAGGGTCTGGCCGCCGCCTGGCCGCCGTACGACGACGTACTCGACCCGATCAACCGCGTGCTGTTGCCGCGCGCGGACATCGCCACCGAAACCCTGGTCGCCCGGCTCACCGAACTGGGCTGGGAGGCCGAGGACGTGACCGCGTACCGGACGGTGCGGGCCTCCCCGCCGCCGGCCCCCATCCGCGAGGCCATCAAGACGGGCGGATTCGACGCGGTCCTGTTCACCTCGTCGTCCACGGTGCGGAACCTGATCGGCATCGCGGGCAAGCCGCACGCGCTCACCGTGATCGCCGCGATCGGGCCGCAGACCGCGAAGACCGCGACCGAGTTCGGCCTGCGGGTCGACGTGCAGGCCGACACGCCCTCGGTCACCACGCTGGTGGACGCCCTGGCCGAGCACGGCGCCGGGCTGCGCAAGGCCGCCATCGAGGCCGGGGAGCCGGTACGCAGGCCGAGCGAGCGCAGGCGCGGCGCCCGGCGGCGGCGCACGTAACGTCACCGGATGGGGTGAGGCGACCAGATGAGTGCTCGGTTCCCGGCCACCAGGCCGCGCAGGCTACGGCGCGGCGAGGCGCTGCGCCGGCTGGTTGCGCAGACGTCGGTGCAACCCGGCAACCTGGTGCTGCCGCTGTTCGTCAAGGAGGGCATCGCCGAGCCGCAGCCGGTGGCCTCGATGCCGGGCGTGGTGCAGCACACCAGGGACAGCCTGCGCAAGGCCGCGGTGGGCGCGGTACAGCAGGGCGTGGGCGGCCTGATCCTGTTCGGCATCCCGGCGGCCAAAGACGCCCGCGGCTCGGCGGCCGACGACCCGGCCGGCATCATCCAGCTGGCCCTGCGTGACCTGACCGCCGAGGTGGGCGACGACGCCGTGCTCATCGCAGATCTGTGCTTGTGCGAGTACACCGATCACGGTCACTGTGGCGTGCTGGCCGATGACCGCGACGTGGACAACGACGCCACCCTGGACAGGTACGCGGCGATCGCCTGCGCCCAGGCGGCGGCCGGAGCACACGTGGTCGCCCCGAGCGGGATGATGGACGGTCAGGTGGGGGCGATCAGGTCCGCCCTGGATCAGGCCGGATACCCCGGCGTGGCGATCTGCGCGTACTCGGCCAAGTACGCCTCGGCCTTCTACGGTCCGTTCCGCGACGCCGCCGAGGGCGCCCCCACGTTCGGCGACCGGGCAGGCTACCAGCAGGATGCGCGCCGGACCGGCGAGGCGCTGCGCGAGGTCGAGCTGGATCTGGACGAGGGTGCCGACATCGTCATGATCAAGCCCGCGCTGGCCTACCTGGACGTCATCCGCCGGGTGGCCGACGCGGTGCCGGTGCCCGTCGCGGCTTACCAGGTGAGCGGCGAGTACGCGATGGTGGAGGCCGCCGCGGCCCGCGGCTGGCTGGACCGTGACCGCGCGATCATGGAAACCCTGACCGCGATCCGCCGGGCCGGCGCGGACATCATCATGACCTACTGGGCGGCCGAGGTGGCACGGCGGCTAGGTTGAGGCTCTGAGGCAGGGCCGGACTGGGGAGCGAAGCCCATGGTCGATGTGACGCTGCGCCGAGCGCGCCGCAGGGAGCGCGCGGCCCGGCAGCAGATGGCCTCGGCGGCCCGGATGTACACCGGGCTGGGCTGGCCGGTCTGCCAGGGCGCGCACCTGCCACGCGCGACGTCGGGGGCCCGCGGCAGCGGGCGGGCGTGCTCGTGTGACCGGATCGGCTGTCCCGCGCCCGGAGCCCATCCGGTCTCCCCGGCCTGGCAGCTGCAGGCGACCGCGGATCCCGCCGTGGCTGGCCGCTGGTGGTCGGCCACCCCGGAGGCCAGCGTGATCCTCGTCACCGGGCGAGTGTTCGACGTGCTCGACGTCCCGGCGGGCGCGGGCCTCGAGGCGCTCGGCCAGATGGCGCGGGCCGGGACGCCGCCCGGCCCGGTGGCCATGAGCGCGGACGATCGCGCGCTGTTCTTCGTCGCCTCCCGCGGCGCGCCCGCGGCGGCCGACGAATGGTGGTCGTGCCACCTTGACTGCGTCCCCGACGACATGACCGAAACCGCGGGCCTGCGCTGGCACTGCCGGGACAGCTATGTGCTCGCGCCGCCGTCCAGGCACGGCAACGACGTGGCCACCCGCTGGATTCGCGGGCCCGCCGGGCGGCCGCTGCCCGACGCGGTGCGGCTGCTGGAGTATCTCGCCGACGCATCCGGAGAGGGAACGCCATGACCGGCCGGGAAGTTTCCGCGCAGCTGATGCGGCGAGCTACCGCGATCCTGCCCGGCGGCGTGAACTCGCCGGTGCGCGCGTTCGGCGCCGTCGGCGGCACGCCGCCGTTCATCGCGTCCGGGTCCGGGCCCTACCTGAGGGACGTGGACGGTAACGAGTACGTGGACCTGGTCGGCTCCTGGGGACCGATGATCCTCGGCCATGCGCACCCGGAGGTGATCGCCGCGGTGCGCGACGCGGCCGGCCGGGGCACGTCGTTCGGCGCCGTCACCCCGGGCGAAGTGGAGCTGGCCGCCGAACTCATCCGGCGCGCCCCGGTGCAGAAGGTGCGGCTGGTCAACTCCGGCACCGAGGCCACGATGACGGCGCTGCGCCTGGCCCGGGCCTTCACCGGGCGGTCTCTGGTGGTGAAGTTCAGCGGCTGCTACCACGGGCATGCGGACGCGCTGCTCGCCGCGGCCGGGTCGGGGGTGGCCACGTTCGGCCTGCCCGACTCGCCCGGGATCCCGGCCGCGATCACGGCCAGCACCCTGGTGCTGCCGTACAACGACGCCGAGGCGGTGCGCCGGGCCTTCGCCAAGCACGGCACGAAGATCGCCTGCGTGATCACCGAAGCCTGCCCGGCGAACATGGGCGTCGTGCCGCCGCTGGCTGGCTTCAACGAGCTGCTGGCCGGGCTGTGCCGCGAGCACGGGGCACTGCTGATCATGGACGAGGTGCTCACCGGATTCCGGGTCACCTCGTCGGGCTGGTACGGCCGCGAGGGCGTGGCCGGCGACCTCGTGACGTTCGGGAAGGTCATGGGGGGTGGCTTGCCCGCCGCCGCGTTCGGGGGGCGGGCCGAGATCATGGACATGCTGGCCCCGGCCGGCCCGGTGTACCAGGCGGGCACGCTGGCCGGGAACCCGCTGGCCACCGCGGCCGGGCTGGCCACGCTGCGCGCCTGCACGCCGGAGGCTTACGCCCGGGTGGATGAGGCCGCCGCGGCCGTGGCCAAGCTCACCGCCGACACGCTGTCGGCCTGCGGAGTCCCGTTCCGGCTGCAGTCCGGCGGCAACCTGTTTTCCGTGTTCCTCGGCCGGGATCTGCCGGTGCGCGACTTCGACGAGGCGCGGGGCCAGTCGCAGCCCGCCTACGCGGCGTTCTTCCACGCGATGCTGTCCGCCGGGGTGTACCTGCCGCCGTCCGGCTACGAGGCCTGGTTCCTGTCCGCCGCGCACGACGACGCCGCCCTGGCCCGCATCGCCGACGCCCTTCCCGCCGCCGCCCAGGCCGCCGCCACAGCGCTCGGCTAGGCGCTCGCCGTCGGATTGTCCCGGTATGTGAGACGACTCCAGGCCGTCCGCCTGAGCGCGAAGCGTTAGTGCTGTCCTGGCGCTGCTAATGCTCCGCGTTACCGGAGAAGGCGGGATCGGGGAGTGCTTCCTGGCGGTGCGGTACCCGGTTGGCGCGGGTCAGCCTGCGCCGGACCGCCTGGGCCGCGCGCTGGATCAGCAGCGCCAGGGCCAGCAGGATCGCAGCGGCCACCCCGTCCAGCCAGAAGTGGTTGGCCGTGACCACCACGGCCAGCGTGGTCAGCACGGGATAACCGAGCACCAGCCAGCGCCAGCGGCTCCGCGACACCTGGACGACCACGACCGCCACCAGCAGCGCCCAGCCGATGTGCACGGACGGCACCGCCGACAGCTGGTCGGCCCGGAATCCCGCGACGCTCCCGTACACCGACTGCCCGTACTTGACCGCGGTGTCGACCATGTGGTCGGCGGGCAGCATCCGCGGCGGCGCGACCGGGATCAGCTGCACGAGCAGCGAGAGCCCGGTGAACAGCACGACCGTGGTCCGCACCCGTAGGTAACTGGCCCGGTACCGGACGAACAGCCAGACCAGGCAGCCAATGAGCACCGCGAAGTGCAGCCCCGCGTAGTAGAGGTTGAAGGCCTGGACGAGCAGCGGATGCGGCAGGAACGCGCGCTGGACGACGGTCTCGCTGGGCATGTGCAGCACCCGCTCGGTATGCCACAGCCACCGCGCCCGGGCCAGGGCGTCCTCCGGGCCGAGCACCGGATGACTGCCGGCCAGCTGCCAGAGCGCGAACAGCGCGAGAACTATCCCGGTCTCCTGCGCGAAGGCGGCGAGCGCGCTCAGCCGCGGCGCAGGCAGCGACCGGGTCACCGGAGACCGGATCGCCGCCCGCAGCGCCACCGCGGGACCGACCAGGCAAGCGGACGCGACCGCCGCCGCCTGCCAGGTCAGCTCGAACCGCATCATTCTCTGAAACTATGCATGATTGGGGGGAACTTTGCGACAGCAAATACCGGCCGCCGGACAGTGCGCCGCGGGCTGGCCGGCCAGGGCCCCGGGCCGGCCGCTCACCCGACCGCCACCGAGATGATGCCCGCCACTATGGCGACCGCGGCGGCCAGCCGGCGCACTGCGCCGCCCTCACCGAGCAGTCGCCCGCCCAGCAGCACCCCGAACAGGACGCTGACCTCACGGCACGGCGCGGCCACACTGATCGCGGTGAACCGCAGCGCGGTCAGCACCAGGATGTAGGCGAGCGGAGACAGTACGGCCGCGCCGAGCACCTGCGGCCGGTACGAGCGCCACACCGTGGCCAGCCGCGCCCTGTCCCGCAGCGCGATCGGAGCCACGGCCACGGTCACGCCCAGGGTCGCGGCCCAGTCCTCGAGCACCGGAGGGACGTGCAAAGTGGCGACCGCGTACTTGTCCCACACCGTGTACGCGGCGATGGTCAGCCCGGTGAGCAGGGCGAACGCGATTCCTTTCACGGCGGCCGGCGGGAGCGCGGCGCTGCCCTTCCGGGCGCGGCCAGGCAAGCCGATCACGACCACGCCCGCGATGACGAGCAGGATCCCGGCCATGCTCAGCGGGCCCGGGCGCTCGCCGAGCAGCACGATGCCGGCCACGGCGGCCAGCAGCGCCCCCGATCCGCGGCCGATCGGGTACACCACGGACAGGTCGCCTAGCCGGTAGCCGTTCTGCAGCAGCAGCGCGTACCCGATGTGGATGATCGCCGTTCCGGCCATGAAGACGATCGGCAGCCCGGCCAGTCGGGGATGGCTGACCACCAGAACGATGACGGCCACCGGTGCGTACAGCACAGCGGCCGCCGTGAAGAACAGCCAGACGAAGCACACGGCGCCGGCCGCGCTGGCCTGCTTGCTGAACAGGTTCCAGCTGGCGTGCGCCATGGCGGCGACGAGAATAAGCACGATTGCGGTCGGACTCACGGTGCGGCTCCTGCTGGGTCAGGCCCCGGGCGGGCCGGCCCTCGTGGGCCAGGCCGTTGCGGGCAAGCCGGACAGAACCCTCGAGGCTTCTCTCCCGTGAGGTGTTGGCCGCCGTCGCAGGTCGCCGAGACGAGTACCACGGCGGCGGTTCCTGGCGCCGCTCGGTCCAGGCCGTACCGCCCTGATTGTGGTCGCCGGGGCGGGCAGTACGCGGAACCCTAGGCGCAACCGCATGCTGTGCCCAGGCTACCGGCACGGCGCGGCACGAGCCCGGTACCGCCGGTAGGCTGGGCCCGCCATGACCCAGAGCACCGTTATCCACCTGCTGCGCCACGGCGAGGTACGCAATCCCGACGGCGTGATCTACGGCAGGCTGCCTGGTTTCCAGCTGTCCGAGGACGGCCGCATGATGGCCAAGGCGGCGGCGGACTTCCTGGCCGGCCGCGATATCACCGCGCTGTACTCCTCGCCGATGGAACGGGCCCGCGAGACCGCCGAGCCCCTGGCCGAGCAGTTCGGCCTCGAGGTGAGCATCGATGATCGGCTGATCGAGCCGTGGAACCACTTCGAGGGGCTCACCTTCGGCGTGGGCGAAGGCTCGCTGCGCCGGCCGGAGCACTGGCGCCACCTGTGGAACCCGTTCCTGCCCTCCTGGGGCGAGCCCTACCAGCAGGTCGTGGACCGGGTGCTGGCGGCCATGGCCGATGCCAGGGATGCCGCCCGCGGCCATGAAGCGGTCTGCGTCAGCCACCAGCTGCCGATCTGGGTGACCCGCCGCCACCTCGAGGGACGCAGGCTCTGGCACCACCCCGCCTACCGCCAGTGCGCGCTGGGCAGCGTGACCAGCGTCAGCTACCAGGGCGATCAGGTAACCGGGGTGAGTTACGCCGAACCTGCCGGATCCGGCGGTCACCAGGTCGCCGGGGCGTAGGCCGTGTCTGGCCAGGGGACCGACCCGGAGTCGGGCCCGCCGGGGCGATGCGGCACAATGGGGCGGGTTACTACCGTCTGTAGGAGACCGGTCAGATGAGGGTGCCGCAGTGACCGGGCTGCACACACCCGACACCACCCAGCCCACCGAGGGCCCGCCCGCGCAGCGTGGCCCACGGCCATCGCGGGCCAGGCCTGTCCGCGCGCAACTGGGGCCCGGAGGCTGGCTGCGCTGGGGCTGGCGCCAGCTGACCTCGATGCGTACGGCGCTCATCCTGCTGTTCCTGCTCGCCCTGGGCAGCGTGCCCGGGTCGCTGCTCCCGCAGCAGGGGCTCAACCCCTCGGCGGTGCAGCAATACTTCCTGTCCCATCCGGCGCTCGCGCCCTGGCTGAACCGGCTCGGGCTGTTCAACGTCTTCGCCGCCCCCTGGTTCGCCGCCGTCTACCTGCTGCTGTTCGTCTCGCTGGCCGGCTGCGTGGTGCCGCGCACGATCCGGCTGGCCCGGTCGGCCCGCGCGCTGCCTCCGGCGGCCCCGCGCAACCTGGCCCGGCTGCCGAGTTCGGCGCGGCTGGAGACGACGCTCCCGCCGCCACAGGCGCTCGCCGCCGCGAGGGCCTTGCTGTCGGCCCGCAGGTTCCGGCTTCGCGTCGCCGACGACTGGGTCGCGGCCGAGAAGGGGCATCGGCGCGAGGCCGGCAACCTGCTCTTCCACCTGGCGCTGCTCGGCGTGCTGCTGTCCATCGGGCTGGGCGGCCTGTTCGGCTACAAGGCAAACCGGCTGCTGGTCGAGGGCAACACGTTCGCCGACACGGTCACCAACCTGGACGTCTATCATCCGGGCCGCCTGGTGTCGCCCGCCGACCTGGCCCCGTTCACCATCACGCTGAACCGGTTCAGCGCCAGCTACATCACGTCGGGGGTCGACCGCGACCAGCCCGCCGCGTTCCACGCGCTGATCCGCTACGCCAGCGGGCCCGGTGCCCGGGCCCGGGGCTACGACCTGCAGGTCAATCACCCGCTGGTGGTGGACGGGGTCCGGGTGTTCCTGATCGGTCACGGGTACGCGCCGGTGTTCCGGGTGACCGACGGGGCCGGCCACGTGGTGTTCAACCAGCCGGTCCCGTTCATCGCCGTCGATACCGGCACCTACACGTCCGAAGGCGTGATCAAGGTGCCCAACGCCCGGCCGGAGCAGCTCGGCTTCATTGGCGTGTTCCTACCCACCGCGGTGAACCAGGGCGGCCGCCTGGAATCGGCCTTCCCGGCCGCGCTCAACCCGATGGTCAGCCTGGTCTCCTACGCGGGCAACCTCGGCCTGGGCTCCGGCGTACCGCAGTCGGTGTACCAGCTGAACACCGCGGGCATGCACCGGCTCGCCGTCAGCCCGCGGCCGCTGCAGCCCGGGCAGTCGATCAAGCTGCCGGGCGGCGGCGGCACGCTCACGTTCACTGGTTACCGGCAGTGGATCAGCCTGGCCATCACGTACGATCCCGGCCAGCTTCCGGCGCTGCTGTGCGCGCTGGCCGCGCTGGCCGGGCTGTTGCTTTCGTTCTTCGTCCGGCGTCGCCGGGTGTTCGTCCGAGCCCGCGCCGCCGATGACGGCAGGACCGTGGTGGAGCTCGGCGGCCTGGCCCGCTCGGACGCCGGCGGCGGCTTCGAGACGGAGTTCGCCGAGCTCACCGAGGAGCTCCGGTCATCCCTCGCCCAGAAATCGTCTGCGGTCCAGCATTCGCCCGGCAGCCAGGATTCGCCTGCCGCCGAGCAACCGACCGCCACTCAGCACTCGTCTGACACGTCGCATTCGCCCGACATCCAGCAAGAGGGGGAGTGAGGCCCATGCCCGCCAACCTGGGGCTGGCCCACCTCAGCAACGCCTTCCTGATCGTGGCGCTGCTGTGCTACTCGCTCGCGGTGCTCGCCTTCGCCGGCGACTTCGCCTTCGGGCGGCGGCGCGGCGCGGCGGCGGGGCGGCAGGCCCGGGCGCGGGTGCCCGAACTCGTCGGCGCGGGCGCGGCGGACAGCAGCGCCCCGGGTGACGCTGACGCGGCGGCGGCCGACTCGCCCGCGTCCGGCTCCGGGTCCCGGTCCCGGTCCCGGCACGAGCCGGCGGCCGGCCCCTGGGTCCGCGCCGCGCTGGTGGCCACCACGGTCGGGCTGACCGCGCACGTCCTCGGCGTGATCATCCGAGGGCTCGCGGTGCACCGGATCCCGTGGGGCGATATGTACGAGTTCGTCACCGCGCTCACCTGCGTGGCGGTGATCTTCTTCCTGGGCCTGATGATCCGGTACAAGGCCTACTACCTGGGCCTGTTCGTAATGGGCGCGGTGGTCATCGCCCTCGGGCTCGCCCAGACCGTCATATACACCGCGGCGGGCCCGCTGGTGCCCGCGCTCCAGTCTTACTGGCTGTCCATCCACGTGACCGCGATGACCGTCGCGACCGGGACGTACTTCGTGGCGGCCGTGCTGGGGGTGGTGTACCTGTTCGCCGCCCGGCATGCCCGGCTGGTGACGGCCGGCGGATCGGCAGCGTCAGCGAGGATCATGCGCAGGCTGCCCGGACCCGACGTGCTCGACCGGCTCGCCTACCGGACCGTGATGTTCGCCTTCCCGATCTGGACGTTCGGCATCATCGCCGGAGCGATCTGGGCCGATCAAGCCTGGGGCCGGTACTGGGGCTGGGACCCCACCGAAACCTGGGCGTTCATCACCTGGGTGGTGTATGCCTGCTTCCTGCACGCCCGGGCCACGGCCGGATGGCGGGGCAAGAAGGCTCAGATCATCCAGCTGGCCGGATTCGGCTGCCTGATATTCAACCTGGTCGGAGTGAGCCTGTTCGTCACCGGCCTGCACTCGTATGCCGGCCTGAACTAAGGGTCGGCGCTAGGCTCCGTTTCCGGCTTCCCTTATGTCCCTGATCACCCGGTCGAGGTAGAGCAGGAACTCAGGATCGTCGTCCGGTCCCACGGGCGGCGTGCTCAGCGACTCGTCGCTGACCTCGTCGCCTGCCTGGTCCTGCACGGCCTCTACCATCCAGTCCTGGCGTGCCCGCCCTGCCGGGTGCCGGCGTAGCGCCGCATCGGCGTCCAGCCCAACCGGGTCATACGGCTGCCCGTACAGCCAGGGGGTCTCAGCCGCGGGCTTGACCCGGTAGCGACCGCCGGCAGTGCGCGGGCGGCCGAACCACAGCCACGCCGCGGCACCGGGAAGGAAAAGCAGCCCGGCGATGGCGAGCCAGGCTCCTTTGCGCAGGTTTCGGCAGTCCGACGCGGGGGTGAGCACGACGTCGATCAGGCCGTACATCCACAGGCCGACAGCCAGTAAGACCAGCAGAGCGCCAAACAGCAGCATGGGGGCAGGATAGCTGGTGGACGGCCGGCCAAGGGAGGAATCGGGCAGTCGTCCGCCAACCCGCATGGCCCGGATGCTGCCCGTCGCAATCGGTCACCGGGGGTGACGATATCGAAGATCCGGCATAACCTGGCGCCCAGGCACGCGACGCACGGGGGTCCGGGACATGTGGGATTGGTTGCTCAGCCGCTTTAGGCGGCGGGAGCGGTCATCTTCCGCGCATGCCGGGCGGACGCGATCGTGGCTGTCCCGGGTGCTGGCGCCCGATTCGGGCGCGCGCGGAGATTCCGCCACCGTGGCCCCGCCGGAGCAGCGCCGCCCGCAGGACGCCGGCTCGCCATCCAGTCGCGAGGGCGGCGGGCCGCCCTGGGACGAGGACGGCGGCGGGCCGCCCTGGGACGAGGACGGCGGCGGGCCGCCCTGGGACGAGGGCAGCGGCAGGCATCGCCGCTCGGTCCCGTCGGGCCGGCCCGACGGGACCGGGCCAGCGCGCCACGCCGCGCCCGGCGCCCAGGTCTCCGGCACCCAGGTCTCCGGCGGCCCGGTGCCCGGCGGCCCGGTGCCCGGCGGCCCGGTGCCCGGCGGCCCGGTGCCTGGCGGGTACGCGCCGGTAGCGGCGGGATACGCCGACCCCGGGCAGCAGGCCATGCCCACCTCCGGCCGGCCACTTCCCCCCGCCCCTGAGCAGCGGGATGTCCTCGGCCCGGGGCGGCTGGACCTTCCCGGCCGGGGCCAGCAGGATGCTCCCGCCCCGGGGCCGCGCGACGGGACGGCCGGACCCGCTCAGCCAGGCCCCGCTCAGGCCGGCCAGGCCCGGCCTTCCGTGGTCGGCGGCGCGCGCGCCCGCGTCCGGCGCAGGCAGGCCGGACCCGAGGCGAACGGCTCACCGCAGTCGGGAGGCGGAGGGGCGGCCAGGCAGGGCACAGGCGGCCGCGCCGCGGCCCGCAGGCACGGCCAGCGGTCGTCCGGCCGCCGGTCCGCAAGCCAGCGTCAAGACCCGGCCGGACGGAGCCGGGGCGCCAGCCAGGGCCGGACCGAGGCCGCGGCGCCCAGGCCCTGGTACGAGCTCGCCGGGGGCTGGCAGCGGGCCGACGGCAGCACACACTGCGGGAGCCTGGAGCCGCTGGTGCGCAGGCAGTGGAACAGGGCAGAAACGGCACCGGCCGCGGCCCTGCGCGCCGTTGAGCGCCTGGCCCGGCTGCCGCAGCGGATCAAGGACCTGCTGACAGCCGCCGTAGACGCCATCTACATCGGCCCGGGCGGCGTACCCGACCTCGATGACATGAGCCGCCTGCGGGGTGTACCGCTCCCGTCCGGCCGGGCAACCTGGGACGCCTGCGCGGGCGCCTACGGCGACAGGAAGATAGTGGTCGGCACGCGCCCCTCACCGTCCCCCGACGTGATGTGCCACGAGGTCGGGCACGCGGTTGACGACTCGGATGCGCCGCCCGGCAGGTGGCAATCGGACTCGGCCGAGTTCAGGATGCTCTACGATCAGTGCCTACCGAGCCTGGTCAGCCACTTCCACCGGCAGCAGGGTGTGCTGGGCAGGCGGGAGTTCTTCGCCGACGCATTTGCCGCGATCGCGTCCGGGCAGCGGCCAGCTCTCGTGGACATGCTCGGCGGCAAGACTAGGGTGGCCCTGAACGTCATGCTCTTCTTCAACCGGCGCTACGGCATCTAAGGTGATCTGACGATGTTCGTCATTAGGCTGCCGAACGGGAACCTCATGGTCCCCGAGTCGGCGATCGGCGAGGGCGGTCGGATCATCGGGGATGCCTACGTGGAAATCGGCCCCGATGACGCGGACTATGAGCGGCTGGCCAAGAACGCGCTGACCGAGGAGGAAGTGCAGATCCGCCGCCAGCGCTGGCAGGAGGAAGACGAGGCGCTGCAGCGCGAGTTCCTCGCGTATCGCGCGCAGCGCGAAAATTCGTGGCCCAGTGAGAATTCGTGGTCAGACCCTGCCCCGCACGATGGTCATGACCCGGCCTGACCCTGCTCTGGCCTGACCTCGCCCCTGCAGCCGGCCGGCTGCAGGGGCACGCCGCCGCGCCTGGAACGGCGGCGCATCAGAACCTACCGGCTTGCTTCCACATCCCCGCGCAGCAGGGCGTGGACCTCCGACTCACGGAACCGCCGGTGTCCCCCCGGAGTCCGGATGCTGCTGATCCGGCCGGAGGCTGCCCACCGGGTGACCGTCTTCGGGTCAACCCGGAAGAGGGCAGCGACCTCTCCAGGAGTGAGCAGGCGCTCACTGTTGTCGTCCACAATCATCGCCTCTCTGCCCGTGCAGGTTGTCCCTAAGTGTGCCGACAAATAGGCGTTTACATCCTGAGTTCCGAAAAATTGCCATCTCAGCACCCCTGCCCCGTAGGGTGAGCGGGTGACAGACCTGGTATCAGCGGCGGACATCGCGGCCGCCGCGGACCGGATCGCGGGCGTCGCGGTCCGCACCCCATTGCTGTCTTTCCCCGGCCAGCGGTTCCTGATCAAGGCCGAGTCGCTGCAGCCGACCGGCTCGTTCAAGATCCGCGGTGCGTACGCGGCGATCAGCGCGCTCGATGAGCAGGCACGCCGACGGGGCGTGATCGCCCATTCGAGCGGCAACCACGCGGGCGCCGTGGCCTACGCCGCCGCCCGGCTCGAAGTCCCCGCCGTCGTCGTCATCCCGGCCAACGCCCCGCCGGTCAAGCTGGCCGCGGTGCGCGCGAGCGGAGCCGAGATCGTGACCGTGGCCCCCAGCCTGAGCGCCCGGGTCGCGGCCACCGAGGAACTGATCGCCCGGCATGGTTACACGCTGATCCCGCCCTTCGACCACCTCGGCGTCATCGCCGGACAGGGCACCGTCGGGCTCGAGATCGCGGCCCAGTGCCCGGCGGCCGACCTCGTCGTCGTCCCAGTCAGCGGCGGCGGCCTGATCGCCGGGATCGCCGCCGCGATCAAGGCGGAACGCCCGGAGACCAGGATCGTCGGAGTGGAGCCCGAGCTGGCCGCGGACGCCCGCGAATCGCTGCGGGCTGGCCACCGGATCGCCTGGGACCCGCAGCAGACTCAGCGCACGATCGCCGATGCGCTCCGGATCGAGCAGGTGGGCGAGCTGACCTTCGAGCACATCCGCCGCTACGTCGACGAGATCGTGACCGTGACCGAAGAGGAGATCAGGATTGCGGTGCGCAGGCTCGCCTGCGAGGCTCGCCTGGTGAGCGAGCCAGGAGGCGCCGTCGCGGTGGCTGCCTGCCTGCTGCGGGAGCGGGAGCTGCCCGCGGCCAGCGCGCCGGTCGCCGTCCTGTCCGGCGGTAACATCGAGCCCGCTCTGCTGGCCGCCATCGTGGGCGATGCCGTGGCCGAGCCTGCCGCCTGAACGCACGCAACGCGAGCCGCATAAGCTGGGATGGCCATGCGACCTGCACTTGCCTACTCCCTCGCGAGGCTCGGCCTGTTCCTCGCCGCGGTGCTGCTGCTCTACCTGATCGGCGCCCGTGGTCTGCTGCTGTTCGCGCTGGCCTTGCTGGTCAGCGGGATTATCAGCTTCGTGGTCTTGTCCAGGCAGCGGGACGCGATGTCGTCGTCGCTGTCGACCCGGTTCCGGGGATTGCGGGCCCGGGCCGGAGAGTTCGGCGGCCGGCTCGACGAGGGCGCCAAGGCCGAGGACGAAGACTGACCTCCGCGGCTGGCCCGGCTCCTGCCTGCGCGGCAGCCAGGCCTCAGCTGTCCCGGCCCGCCGCCAGCCAGCCGCCCGCAGTGAGCAGGTCCAGCACGGCCGTGACCGCTTCCTGGCGGGACATGGCCGATGTGTCGATGACCAAGTCGGCGTCGGTTGGCTCTTCGTACGGGTCCGACACCCCGGTCAGGCCTTCGATCAGGCCAGCGCGCGCCTTGGCGTACAGTCCCTTCCTGTCCCGCGCGGCACAGACATCGAGCGGCGTGGCCACGTAGACGAGCAGGAAGTCGCCGCCGGCCTGGGCGACCATCTCGCGGACCCGCGCCCGGGCCTGCGCGTAGGGCGCGATGGGCGCGCAGATGGCGATGCCGCCGTGCCGCGCGATCTCGGCCGCGACGAAGCCTATGCGAGCGATGTTGAGATCGCGGTCGGCTCGGGAAAACGTCAGTCCGGCCGACAGGAGCCTGCGGACCAGATCCCCGTCGAGCAGCGATACGGTGCGGTCGCCTCGTTCGGCCAGCTCGTCGCGCAGGTCGCGGGCGATCGTGGACTTGCCCGAGCCGGACAGCCCGGTCATGAACACCACCAGCCCCCGCTCGTACCGCGGCGGCCGGGCGCGCCGCAGCTCGTTCGCCACGGCTTCGGGCGTATGCCAGGACGGCAGCGGGTCGCCGTGATCCAGCAGGCTGGCCAGCTCCTCATCGCTGAGCTCGCCGCGCTCGGCCCCGGGTTCGATCAGCGCCAGCGGCCGCCATACCTCGGCCGCGGGGTCGTAGGCCCAGTCGCCGGGGGAGACGACCGGCAGGGCCACCCCGGGCACGTCCACCTGGCCGGCCCTGCCCCCTGCTTCCGGCACCGCGTCGCTGAACAGATGCGTGGCTCCGTAGGACCGGGCCACCACGGAGATCAGCTCGAACTCGGTGTCGGGACCGCGGCGCGGAGCCAGCGGCACGGGGACCACCAGGGTGCCTGAGGGCAGCAGCTGCCGCGCCGCGAGGACCGCGCGGACCAGTGACTCTCCCGTCACCACCAGGCCCGCCGGCCCGGCGATGAGCGGCAGCAGCAGCAGTCTGGCCTTCATCTGGCCGGCCAGATGCCGTAGCTGGCCGATCTGGCGTCCGTGCAGCGGAGTCCGGGTGGCGTACGCGAGCACCGGCCCGTCGCCCAGCTCGGCCCGGATATCGGCCGGCTTGCGGCGCAACTGCCGGAACGGGCCGTGCTCGGCCTCCCGCAGCGCGGACACCGGCCCGGCCAGCCTGACCAAATCCCCGGCCGGGCGGCCATCGACTACGCCGGCGGTTGCCGGTCCGCCGAGGTCGGTCCGTTCGGTAATCCGGACGATGGCCAGCGGCGCTCCCTCCGGATCCTGCAGGATCAGCCGATCCGCGTCCTCGGGTACGGCCCGGGCCGGCACGTTCAGCGTGATCGGAGCCCGCCATGGCGTCCCATCGGCCAGCGTGCCCCGCTCGGCCAGGGCAGCCACGTCCGCAGAGCCCATGAAACCGGTCAGCGGGGCCAGCGCGCCGGCCAGCAGCAGCTCGAGATCTCCGAGGGAGCGCTCGTCCGGCGCCCAGGCGGGCAAGCTCGCCACATCCGCCTGCGCGCCGGAGGATGCCTCTGCCGTCACTTCTACCTCCCCCGGCGCCGGGTCACTCCGGTCTTGGTGCACGGTGTCTGCCACCCGGGTACCCGATGCCACCGTAGGAAACCATGCGCAGGCCACGGGGTGTGCGGACAGTCATCGCGCTGATACTAGCCCTCGCCTCCGGAGGGACCGACATCGCTTCGGATTTCGCGCCGTCAGAGCACCCGGGCGAACCTGTTGACCGGCTTCCGGATGACGTAGAGCAGGTCATCGTGATCATCAGGGTGCTTGCCCCGGGACATCGCGGCGATCAGCCGGCAGGCCAGAGGCGCGCCCCAGGCCATGCGGGCCGGTCGTCGCGGCCGGTCGCGCAACGCTTGCCGCTCGCCGATCGCCAGGCCGCGAGCGAGGGCATAGCTGTACACGCCTTCCACCGACAACAGCGGCTCATATATAGCGGGTAATGGACCCTCTTGCTCCGGGCGCAGCCAGTGCCAGACTGCCCGCCGTGCGATTTGCGGCAACCTCCGGTCCAGGAGCCCGGCCGCGCATTCGCGGTCCCTGAACCGCAGCAGCAGTATGCCGCCGGGCTTCAGCGCGGCTACCAGCCGGTCGAGCACCAATTCCACATGCTGGATCCGGTCGAGCAGGTGAGCACTGTAAATCACGCCGACGTCACGGGACGGCAGCGGAATGGTCCGCAGGTCGCCGAAGACGATATCCCCCGGGCTCGCGCTGGCCGCTCCATCCGCCTCGCTGTTCTCCTGGTCGATCCTGCGGATGCTGACGTCTATGCCGTGGGCGTGGAGCTTGTCCAGCTCGAGCTCGTCGGCCGGACCGGTGCAGCCGACCTGCAGGAGCTTGATCGTCTCGCCCTCGTGCTGACGCCCGTAGTTATAGATGGACCGGGCGAACAGGTCGCTCACGGCCCCATGTAGGTGCGCCGCCCGTGTGCGGGTACCGGCAGCGGACGTCCAGTCCGCCGGCTGGGTGCCCAGCGAGCTGCCGTCGGCTGCGAATCCTTCCGCGGAACCGCCCACTGAAGTCATGGAACTTTAGCGTAGTCGGCTGGATGTCAATTTCGACGGCAACCTTCGGTATGCATGATCGTGTGCCCACCACCACCCTGTATGCCTTCCCAGCCGGCCGGCGGCGCGCGGGTGGCAGTCCCATAGGCCGGGCCGGCCGGCTTCAGGTTGGACCTATCATGGACGCAGTGCCCCGTACTGTGCCGGTCACCGGCTACGGGGCGGGGCAGCGTACCTTTACCGCTCGTCTCTAGGCCCCGGTGCTAGCGGGCCGGGGTACCCTTCTGGCGACGCGGGCGCTTCGTGCTGCCTAACAGAGGAATTATGAGCCTCGCCGGACTTCTCAGCGTCATAGCCGATGACCCACAGCTCAGGGCTGCCCTTGACCTGGCCCGCGCCGGGGCTATCGCGCCCGCCGACAGGGACCTGGCCGGCCCGGCCACAGACGGACCGGCCGGCCCGGCCACGGACGGACCGGGCGGTGCGGACCTGGTCGGACCGGCCGAGCTCCGCCCGTTCCTGGCCGCGGCCCTGGCCGCCCAGGCTGGCCGCTTCGTGCTGGCCGTGACGGCCACCGCCCGGGAGGCCGACGACCTCACGGCCGCGCTCGGCTCGCTGCTGCCGGCCCAGTCGGTGGCGTGCTTCCCCGCCTGGGAGACGCTCCCGCACGAACGGCTGTCGCCGCGCTCGGACACGGTCGGGCAGCGGCTGGCCGTGCTGCGCAGGCTGGCTCACCCGGACCCTTCGGATCCGGTCGCTGGCCCGCTGGCGGTCGTGGTTACGCCGGTCCGCGGCCTGTTGCAGCCGATCGTCGCCGGGCTCGGCGATCTTGATCCGGTGCGGCTGGCCCCGGACCAGGCCGCCGACCAAGACGAGGTGCTGACCAGGCTGATCGACATCGGCTACACCCGGGTCGACCTGGTGGAGAAGCGCGGCGACCTCGCGGTGCGCGGCGGGATCCTGGACGTGTTCCCACCAACCGAAGAGCACCCGCTGAGAATCGAGTTCTTCGGCGACACCGTGGATGAGATCCGCTACTTCAAGGTCGCCGACCAGCGCAGTCTCGGCCCGGCCAACGTGCTATGGGCGCCGCCTTGTGGTGAGATGCTGCTCACCCCCGCCGTCCGGGAGCGGGCCAAGGAACTGGCCGCCGACCATCCTGGCCTGTCCGACGTGCTCGGCAAGCTGGCCGACGGGATCGCCGTCGAGGGGATGGAGGCGTTCGCTCCGGTGCTGGCCGAGCGGATGGAACTGCTGCTCGACCACGTGCCGGCTGGCGGCTACGTGCTGGCCTGCGACCCGGAGCGGATCAGGACCAGAGCCGGCGAGCTGGTCCGGACCAGCGAGGAGTTCCTGGAGGCATCCTGGGTGAATGCGGCGGCGGGCGGACAGGCGCCGATCGACCTGGGCGAGTCCGCTTTCCGGCCGATAACCGAGGTGCGCGCCACCGCCAACCGGCTCGGACTGCCGTGGTGGACGCTCACCCCGTTCGGCGTGGGCGATGCCGAGGACGCGGCGCCCGACGGGACAGGGCTCGAAGGGACAGGGCTCGACGGGACAGGGCCGGAGCCGATCCGGCCGCAGCGAGCGGAGCCCGGGCCCGGTTTCGGCGAGCGGCAGGTGTTCGTCACCGGGGCCAGCCCGGCGGAGTCCTACCGGGGTGACACCGCGCGAGTCTTCCCCCATGTCGCGCGGTGGCTGGCCGATGGCTGGCGAGTCGTCATGGTCACCGAAGGACACGGCCCGGCGCAGCGCCTCACCGAGCTGCTGCGGGGGGAGGGTTTCGGTGCGCGTCTCGCCGACCTGGACGAACCGCCGGAGCCCGGCGTCCCCTACGTGTCCACCGGCCTGATCGGCCACGGCTTCAGCTGGCCGGGGGCCAGGCTTGCGGTGCTGACCGAGAGCGATCTGGCCGGCCAGCGGGTCGGTGCGCGGGAGACGGCACGGATGCCGAGCAGGCGCCGCGGCGGCATCGACCCGCTCGAGCTGCAGCCAGGCGATTACGTGGTACACGAGCAGCACGGCGTCGGCAGGTACCTGGAGATGACCAGCCGCACCGTGGCCGGGGCCACCCGGGAGTATCTCGTCATCGAGTACGCGCCGAGCAAGCGCGGCCAGCCGCCGGACCGGCTCTACGTGCCTACCGACCAGCTCGACGAGGTGACCAAATACTCCGGCGGCGAGGCGCCGAGCCTGCACCGGCTGGGCGGCGCGGACTGGGCCAAGACCAAGGGGCGCGCGCGCAAGGCCGTCCGGCAGATCGCCGCCGAGCTGATCAGGCTGTACTCGGCCAGGACCGCATCGCCCGGGCACGCGTTCGCTCCCGACACCCCCTGGCAGCGCGAGCTGGAGGACGCCTTTCCCTACGTCGAGACGCCCGACCAGCTCGGGGCCATCGACGAGGTCAAGGAGGACATGGAGCGCCCGGTCCCGATGGACCGGCTGATCTGCGGCGACGTCGGCAACGGCAAAACCGAGATCGCGGTCAGGGCAGCCTTCAAGGCCGTGCAGGACGGCATGCAGGTGGCCGTGCTGGTGCCGACCACGCTGCTGGTCCAGCAGCACGGCGTGACGTTCGGGGAGCGGTACGCGCCGTTCCCGGTCGAGGTCAGGTCGCTATCCAGGTTCCAGAGCAACGCGGAGGCCGCGGAGACCCTCCGGGGCCTGGCCGACGGCACCGTCGACGTGGTCATCGGCACCCACCGGCTGCTGTCACCGGAGACCCGGTTCAAGCGACTCGGCCTGCTGATCATCGATGAGGAGCAGAAGTTCGGCGTCGAGCACAAGGAGTACCTGAAGCGGCTGCGCACCGAGGTGGACGTGCTGTCCATGTCGGCCACCCCGATCCCGCGCACGCTGGAGATGGGGGTGGCCGGCATCAGGGAGATGTCCACGATCCTCACCCCGCCCGAGGAACGCCACCCCGTGCTCACCTTCGTCGGCGCCTATGACGAGAAGCAGATCGGCGCGGCCATCCGCCGCGAGCTGCTCCGCGACGGGCAGGTCTTCTTCGTGCACAACCGGGTGGCGTCGATCGGCAAGGTCGGCGCCCGGGTGGCGCAGCTGGTGCCGGAGGCGCGGGTCGCGATCGCGCACGGCCAGATGAACGAGCACACGCTTGAGAAGATCATGGTCGATTTCTGGGAGAAGAACTACGACGTGCTGGTGGCGACCACGATCGTGGAATCGGGGCTCGACATCCCGAACGCGAACACGCTCATCGTGGACCGGGCCGACGCCTACGGCCTGTCCCAGCTGCACCAGCTCCGCGGCCGGGTGGGACGGTCCAGGGAGCGGGCCTATGCCTACTTCCTGTTTCCTCCCGAGCGGGCGCTGACCGAGACTGCGCACGAGCGCCTGGCCACGGTCGCCCAGCACACCGAGATCGGCGCCGGCCTGCACGTAGCCATGAAGGATCTGGAAATTCGCGGCGCGGGCAACCTGCTCGGCGGCGAGCAGTCCGGTCACATCGCCGGCGTCGGATTCGACCTGTACGTGCGGATGATCGGCGAGGCGGTCAGCGAGCTGAGGGGCAGCGGGCAGCCC